>Ga0255334_1000481_pt1 | contig 30868 bp, 30 predicted proteins | sample EtOH5_35cm_T3_12_FD_202080 | JGI IMG/M metagenome (GOLD analysis project Ga0255334, IMG submission 202080) | Sandy soil microbial communities from University of British Columbia, Vancouver, Canada - EtOH5_35cm_T3_129 | ecosystem: Engineered > Artificial ecosystem > Sand microcosm > Unclassified ... | reverse complement strand
ACCAGCGCCACCGCCAGATGCGCCAGGGCGAAGAACACCGCGAGCTGCAGCACCCCGACCCCGATCACGGTCGGCCAGTCGCGCATCGCCGGCCAGATCAGCCGGCCGCGCAGCCCCAGCGCCAGGCTCGAGATGCCGGCCGCGCCGAGGCTGCGGATCGCCGCGAACCAGAGCGGCGTCGCATCCTGCATGGCATGCTTGGTGATCGGCCAGGACAGGCCGAACAGCAGGATGGCGATGACCAGCAGCCGCAGATTCGCCACCGTCATCACGGCGGCCGGCCGCGCCTCCTCGACCGGCCCGATGACCTCGCCGGGCTGCATCATGCCGCTGCCGCACCCCCTGGCAGGGACAGGGACAGGGACAGGGACAGGGACAGGGACAGGGACAGGGGAAGGAACAGGGGCAGGGGCAGGGGAAGGGGCCGTCTCCGGACCGGCGGCATGTCAGTCGGCCACTTTCAGCATGATCTTGCCGATATGCGCGCTGCTTTCCATCAGCCGATGCGCCGCGGCGACCCCGGCCAGGGGGAAGATCGCGTGAATATGCGGCGCCGCCTTGCCGGCGGCGAGCAGCGGCCAGACCTTTGCCTCCAGCGCCGCCGCGATCGCCGCCTTCTGCGCCGTGGTGCGCGGCCGCATGGTGCTGCCGGTCACCGTCAGCCGGCGCATCATGATGTGGCGCAGCTCCACCTTCTCGGCCAGCGAGCCGTTGAGGAAGGCGATCAGGACGAGCCGCCCGTCCATCGCGAGGCTGCGCAGGTTCTTCGCGAAATACGGCGCGCCGACCATGTCGAGCACCACATCCACGCCGCGTTTCCGGGTCGCCGCCTGGAGTTCGGCGACCCAGTCCTGGGTCTTGTAGTCGAAGGCGGCATCGGCGCCGAAGCGCAGGCAGGCCGCGACCTTCTCGGCGCTGCCCGCGGTGGCATAGGCGGTGGCGCCAAAAGCCTTGGCCAGTTGGATCGCGGTCACGCCGATGCCGCTGGTGCCGCCATGCACCAGCATCGATTCGCCGGCCACCAGCCGGCCAAGGCCGAACAGATTGGCCCAGACGGTGAAATAGGTCTCCGGCAGGGCAGCGGCGCGGATCGCGTCATAGCCCGCGGGCCAGGGCAGGCATTGCGTCGCGGGGGCGGTGACATATTCGGCATAGGCGCCGCCATTGGTCAGGGCGCAGACGCGGTCGCCGACCTCCCAGCGCGCGGCCTCGGCGCCGATCGCCACGACCTCGCCGGCCGCTTCCAGCCCGCAGATCGGGCTGGCGCCCGGCGGTGGCGGGTAATTGCCCTCGCGCTGCGCGACATCGGGGCGATTGACCCCGGTCGCGAGCACGCGGATCAGCACCTCATCGGCCTTCGGCACCGGCAGCGGCCCGGTCGCCCCGGTGAAGACCTCGGGCCCGCCGCCGGCACCATGATCCATGAAAAACATCTGCTGCGGCGGCATGACGACTCCCAAGGCGCGATGGCGGCGCCAGAAGGCCCGCCGCCACGAAGCCGGTCAAGGTTGCCGGCCGGTCCCGTGACGGCGAATCTCGCGCCGCCTCAGTTCACCTTGATGTCGGCCTCGCGAATGATGCGGGTCCATTTCTCGGTTTCCGAGGCCAGGAAGGCCGTGGCGGAGTCGGGGGTGCTGGTGCTGTTCAGCAGCATCGCAAGCTCGGTCAGCCGGGTCTGCACCACCGGCAGCGCGACCGCCTTGTTCACCGCGGCATTGATCGCGGCGACCACCGGCGCCGGGGTGCCGGAGGGCGCGAAGACCATGTGCCAGGTCGAGGCATTGATCCCCGGGACCCCGCCTTCGCCGGTGGTCGGGACCGAGGGCAGCTGCGGCAGGCGGTTGTCGTCCATCACCGCCAAAGCGCGCAGCTCGCCGCGCTGCACATAGGGCAGGCAGCTGGTGGCGACATCGATGATGATCGGCACCCGTCCGCTCATCACATCGGGCATCGCCGCGGCCGAGCCACGATAGGGCACATGGTTGGCCTGCACGCCGGCGGTGCGCAGGAACAGCTCGGCCGCAAGATGCAGGGCGCCGCCATTGCCGCTGCTGGCATAGTCGTAGCGGTTGGGATTGGCGCGCAGCACCGCGACCAGCTCCTGCAGCGTCGTCGCCGGGAAGTCCTTGTTGACCGTGATCACCATGGGAATGATCCCGACCAGCGCGACCGGGGTGAAATCGGCGATCGGATCGAAGGACAGGTGCGAGAACAGCGCCGCCAGCGCCGAATGCGCGACCGTGCTGTAGAGCAGCGTGTAGCCGTCCTTCGGCGCCTTGGCCACGACTTCGGTGCCGACAAGCACGCCGGCGCCGGTGCGGTTTTCCACGATCACGCGCTGCGGCAGCGCATTCGACATCTGTTCGGCGATCATCCGCGCCGGGATGTCGGTCGGGCCGCCGGCGGCGAAGGGGACCACGAAGCGCACCGGCTGGGTCGGCCAGACCGGTGCCCCCTGGGCACGCAGGACGGCGGGGGCGGCGAGGCCGGCCAGGGCCATGGCGGCAAGGCTGCGCCGCTGGAAGGTGGCGGTCATGGTTCGTGGGCTCCCTTGGTGCATTCGTTTGATGCTGGACGGTGGCCAGACTAGCCGACGGGGTCAACCGTTGACGAGACGTTCATAAAGTGCCGGGTCAGTCGCGCCCTCGGTGCCGAACAGCAGCACGCGGCTGTCCGGGCGCAGCCAGAGCAGGCCGCGGGCAAAAGGCTCCGCCCCGGCCAGCAGCAGCGCGCAGAGCCCGGCCACCGCACTCTCCCCCGCCACCACCGGCGGGTCGCGGCGGGCCAGGGCGCGCATCGCCTCGACCGCCGCCGCATCCGGCACCGTGACCGCCGCCCAGGCGCTGCGCGACAGCTCCTGCCAGGCCAGCAGGCTCGGCTCGCCGCAGGCCAGCCCCGCCATCAGCGTTTCGAGCGGGCCGGTGACCTGGCGGATCTCGCCGGCCTCCAGGCTTTCGGCCAGGCAGGCGGCGTGGTCGGGCTCGACGATCACCACGGTCAGGGCGCGATCGGGGTAGCGGGCGCGCAGATGCGCCGCGACCGCGGCTGCGACCCCGCCGACGCCGCCCTGGATGAAGGCATGGGTGGGGGGGGCTGAGAGCTGGTCGCAGGCCTCGTCGACCATCAGCCGATAGCCCTGCATCACATCGCGCGGCACCTCGGTATAACCGGGCCAGGAGGTGTCGGAGATGACGTGCCAGCCGTGCTCGGCGGCGGCCGCGGCCGCGGCGCGGACGGCGTCGTCGTAGCTGCCGGCAACTTCGCGGATCTCGGCGCCATAGGCGGCCATGGCGTCGCGCCGGCCCCGGCTCACGGCCTCATGCACGAAGATGACGCAGGCGGCGCCGAAGCGCTGCGCGCCCCAGGCGACGCTGCGGCCGTGGTTACCGTCGGTCGCGCAGGTGACGGTGACGCCGGCGGTGGCGGCGGCATGGCGCCCGGCCGCCAGATCGGCGCTGGTCGCGGCATCGGCGACTCCGGTGCGCGCCAGTTCCATGGTCAGCAGCCGCGCCACCGCATAGGCCCCGCCCAGCGCCTTGAAGGAACCGAGGCCGAAGCGCCCCCCCTCATCCTTCCACCAGACCTCGGCCACCCCCGCCGCGGCGGCGGCCTCGGGCAGCGGCAGCAGCGGCGTGGGCGTATAGCCGGGCCAGCCGGCGATCTCCGCCCGGGCGCGACGGAACCCGGCCTCGGGCAGGGTCACCGTGCCGGGCACGCCATGGTTACGGTTGAGGACGACACGAAAGGGATGGGGCGCGATCATGCCGCGCAACCTGCCTGCGGCGCGGGGTGGCGGCAACCGCGGCGCGCGCCCAGGATGGGTGCTTCGACGGGGGGAGTCATAACGATGTTGGTAACGATCCTGGGCAGCGGCGGCTTTCTCGGCCAGAAGCTCGCGGCGCGGTTGGTGGAAGGGGGCCAGGCCGGCCGCCGTTCGGTCACCGGCCTGACGCTGTTCGACCTGCATACGCCCAGGCCGCCGGCCGGTGCCGCCTTCCCGATCCGCTGCATCGCCGGCGATCTGACCGACCCGGTGGCGCTGGCCGCGGCGATCCCCCCCGGCACGGCGGTGGTGGTGCATCTGGCGGCGGTGGTCTCGGCCGCGGCCGAGGCCGACCTCGATCTCGGGCTGCGGGTCAATGTGCGCGGCACGCATGGGGTGCTTTCGGCCTGCCGGGCGGTGGGCGGCCGGCCGCGGATGGTCTTCGCCTCCTCCGTCGCCTCCTTCAGCGGCGGCCAGGCGGCGGTGCTGGCCGATGACGCGCGCCAGCTGCCGGGAAATTCCTATGGCGCACAGAAGGCGATGGCCGAATTGCTGCTGCAAGACGCAAGCCGGCGCGGGCTGATCGATACCGTCTCGCTCCGGCTGCCGACGGTGATCGTGCGCCCCGGACGGCCGAACAAGGCGGCATCCTCCTTCGTCTCGGCGATCCTGCGCGAACCGCTGCTGGGCCTGCCGGCGAGCCTGCCGGTGCCGGAGGATTTCGCCGTCTGGATCTGTTCGCCGCGGCGGGCGGTCGACTGGCTGCTGCAGGCGATGACCATGGCGACCGCGCCGCTGGGGCTGGACCGCGGCATCAACCCGCCCGGCCGGCGGGTCACGGTCGGGGAGATGCTGGCGGCTCTGGAGACGGTGGCAGGGCCGGCGGCGCGGGCGCTGGTGACCGCGGCGCCGGACCCGGCGATCGCTGCCATCATGGGCGGCTGGCCGGCGGCCTTTACCGCCGAACGGGCGCGGCGCCTCGGCTTTGCCGAACAGGATGACATGGAGGCGATCCTGCGCGCCTTCATCGAGGATGACCTGGCCGCGACCAGGGCGGAGCGCGAGGCCGGGTGAGATCGAGGGGCTGTTCGCCCCTCGATTCGCCCCAGCAGAAACAAGGTGTTTCCGCATGTCTTGTTTCCCGCTGGCCCGCATCGGCCGAGGGAAGTGGACCGCGTGACATGACCCAGCCCGCCACGACAGCGCCGGCCGAGGCCCCCGACCTCCACCGATGGGCGGCGCTGGCGGCCGGGCTCGGCCAGCGGCGGCAGGCCTGCCTGCCGCACTGAGCCCCCCCCGGATCAGTAGTAGGTGCCGAGGCCGCCGGTGCTGCGTTCGCCGGCGCGAATCGATTCCTCCAGCCGCACCGGGTTCTGGTTCCAGCCGCGCACCGCATCCAGCCGCGCCACCTCCCGCCGCAGATTGGCGGTGGCGGTGGGCGGCAGGCTCAGCCTGCCGGGGGCGGCGAGACGGGCCGCGGTGCTGTCCGCCCCCTGGGTGAAGACGGCGCCGGACAGGGCGCTGGCCCGCGCCGCGGCATCGTCTCCGGCCATGGCGGCGGCCGTGAGCGGGCCGATCACCGCTCGCGGCGGCGCCTGGAGGCTGATGCCGAGCGCCAGCCGCATCTCGGTGCGGGCGAAGCCGAGGTCGTAGCCGAGCTGGCGCGGGATCTGCGTCCAGCGCCGGTCGGTGGGGATATCCGCCGCCAACCACTCCAGCAGCGCCGCCGCCCGCGCCATCGCTGCCGGATCCCCGGCCAGCCCCGGCGCGCCCCAGGCCTCCGCGGCGTCGTCGATGGCGGCGCGGGCCGGGTCATTGGTGGCCGAGACCAGGGCCAGCGGCGGCAGGCTGCCCGCTCGCGGCGTCCGCAGCTCCGTGCAGGCGGTCAGGCTGGCCAGAAGCAGGAGGAGAGCGCGCATGCGCCGAGGCTAAAGCATTTTCGGATCGGGCGGGAGAGCGCCGCCGCTTGTGGCGGGAAGTGCAGAAATATCTTGTTTCTGCTGGGGCGTCGCCCCTCGACTTTTTTACGTCACGGCCGGTGGAAGCTGCCGCTCCGCCCGAAGCTGCCGCCGCGCGGCCCGGTGACGGTCCGGTTGCCCGAACAATTGCCGCCGGTGCAGGTGACGCTGCCGCTGCGGGTCGCGCTGCGCCCCTCGGGGCCGGTCACGGTGCTGCCGCCGCTGCAACTGCCATTGGCGCAGTCGACGCTGCCGCTGCGGGTCGCGCTGCGCCCGGCCGGGCCGGTGACCGTGGTGTTGCCGCTACAGCTGCCATCGGCGCAGCTGCCCGAGCCGGTGCGCGTCACCGGGGGCGGGACATAGGCCGGCCCGGGCAGCGGCGCCCGCACCAGCGGCGCCGGCACCAGCACCGGCGGGCGTCCGACCACCACCACGGGCGGCGGGGGCGGCGGCAGCGGGCGGTAATAGGCGCCCCAACGCGCGTACCAGGGCCAGCCGACGTAATGGGCCTGCCAATAGGCCTGGGTGAAGGTGATGGCGGCGATCCCGATCACCGGCGCCAGCGGCGGCGTCAGCACCACCGTCTGGCCTTGATAGGCGACGCTGATGAAGCGGGCGGCGACCCAGCCGCGCGCCTGGCCCCAGCTGGCATCGCACCAGCTGTAGTCCGGGATGCAGCCATGGACCGCCAGCGCCGCGCTGGCCGGCAGCACGACCACCACCGGATATTGCACGCCCGGGCCGGCGCGGAGGTTGACGGTGGTGGTGGCGAAGCCCGGGACGGGGGCCGGCGCCACCTGCGCCTCGGCCCGCGGCGCCAGCAGTGCGAGCAGACCGGCCAAGACGATCCAGGGTCCGCGTGCCATGGCATTGATCCTTCCGAAGAGGGCACGCCCGGCGCTGGTGGTCGGGTGCGGTGCTGGGGCGCGCCTGTTTCGGCTGATACGGGCAGGGGTGGGCGGAGTTGTCGCCCGCGCGCGCGAATTTCGTCGGGCAGAAGCAGCCCCGCCATGCGCCGCCGCGGCTAGGACAGCGCCTTCATCGGCAGCAGGTTGCGTTCCAGCTGGCCGAACATACGCAGCGCCGCCGCCAGATCCGCCTCCGCGACGCCGGCAAAGATCTCCGCCCGCACCGCCTCGGCCACCGCGTCGAGCTCCTTGTTCAGCGCCTTGCCCGCCGGCGTCATGCGCACCAGCCGGGCGCGGCGGTCGCCCTCATCCTCGATGCGCTCGACAAAACCGCTTTCGACGAGCCTGTCGAGCACCCGCACCAGGGTCGGGCCTTCGAGGTGCATGGCATCGGCCAAGGCGCCTTGCCGGATGTCCGCGCCATGGTAGGCGAGGTAGCGGAATGGCATGGCCGTCGCCTCGGACAGGCCGTAGGGCTTCATCGCGGCATCGAGCGCGCGCCGGTAGAGCCGGGCCAGCATCACGAGGCCGATGCCGGCCTGCGCACAGGCCTTGTGGCGCTCCATGGCGTCAGGCCGCCCGCTGCGGCGCGGCGCCGAGCAGGTGCCTCGCCCCCCGCAGCGCATCCACCGCCGCCTCGGTGCAGCGCGCGACCTCCGCGGCCTCCATGCGCGCCGCCAGCCCCGACAGCCGCGCGGCGGCCCGTTCCGGCGCCTGGGCGAAGCCGGTCAGCGCCTGCAGCGCCTGCCTGGCCTCCCGCCCCGCCGGCGATGCGGACAGCTCCTGCAGCGCGGCGATGGCATGGCCGAGGTTCAGCGCCGACAGCAGCCCCTCCGGCGCCTTCGGCCCCAACGTGTCGGTCTGGCGCAGATGCAGCATCATGCGCAGGATCTGGCGCGCCGCGCGCGGATGCCAGTCCCGCCTCGCCGCCGGCAGCGCGCGGGAGGCGAGGCGTTCGAGGTCGCGGCGAATGAGCTCCGCCACCGCCATGGCCTGCCGGTCGGGGCGGCGGGGCAGCAGCAGGAAGCCCCCGCAGACCAGCGCGATCCCGGCCAGCAGGGCGGCCGCGCCGCCGAACACCTCGGTTGCGGCCGCGGCCGGCATGCCGGCCTGGCTGGCCAGCATGAAGCACATGTTGGCATCGAGCGCCGGCTTGGTGGTCCTGGGGCTCGCCCGCGCCAGCCCGCCGAGCACGAAGAACGGCAGCACCGACAGCAGCAGCGCCCCGGTCGTGTCGACATGCGGCTGGATGGCGAGACGATAGAGGACCGCGAAGGCCACGCCGGCGGTCGCCCCCGACAGCACGAAGGGAACGAGCTTCTGCGGCATCGGCATCGAGCCGAGCATCACCGAGAAGATGCAGACTCCCAGGGCGACAAGCTCGGCCATGGGCCAGCCGGAGGCATAGCCGAGGCTGGCGACGACGAAGGTCGATACCCCGCCGACCAGCGCCGTCCAGCGCGCCAGCCGCCAGTCGCGATGCGGCGCAAGACCGTCGCCATCCTGCTGGGTCTCCCCCGCTTCCGCCCGGGCACCCTGGACCACCGCCACCTCGGCCGCGGTGAGCCGGGCCAGGGCGGCAGCAAGCCGGCGCAGTTCCGGCCGGTCCTCGGCCTGCCCGAGCCAAGCCTGGTCCTCTCGGTACCAGGGCAGGTCCATGTCGCCGGCCGCCTCGCCACGCAATTGGCGGGACATCGCCTCCAGGCCCTGCGCGAGGCCCTCGGGGGGCGCTTCCCCCCTGGCCCGCCGCGCTTCGACCGCCCGGGCGGCGGCCATGACCGAAAGGGCCGCGACGATCAGCGCGTTCAACGGACGCAGCCGGCGATAGCCCTCGGGCGAGGCCGCGGCGACGGCGCCGGCGGCGGCATCGATGTCGCTCATCTCGGCCAGCACCTGGCGCTCCATCGCCGCGGTCTCGGCGCCGCCGGCCACGGCCAGGGCGGCGAAGGCGAGGGCATCGCCGGCCAGCCGGCGCGCCCTGCGGTAGAACGCCTCCCGCTGCGCCCCGGGGGTGAAGAAGCCGGTGACGAGGGTGACCACCGCCACCCCGATCAGCGTGCATTCGACACGGGCGACGGCGATTTCCAGCGAATGCTCGGGCGCCAGCACCGAGGGCAGCACCACCACGGCCGCCGTCATCCCCGCCATCAGCGCGCCATAGGAGAGCGGGCCGCGCAGCAGATGGGTCAGCCCGCCACCGGCACCAACCAGGGCACAGACCAGCGCCAGCGCGACGTAGGGATTGGCGGAAAGCCGCAGGATGGCGAAGCCGAGGCCGGCGCCAAGCAGCGTGCCCGCCATCCGGGCTGTTGCCTTTTCAAGCAGCAGGCCGCGCGAGGGCTGGGCGACCACCCAGATCGCCATCGCCGCCCAATAGGCATTCTGGATATGCAGGCTGGCGGCGATCGCGAAGGCCAGCCAGGCGGCGAGGATCAGGCGGGCTGCCTGGCCGAGGGCCGGGCGGTCGAGCCCCAGCCAACGGGTGGAAAAAGCGAGCATGCGGCCTCCGGGGTGCTGCCCCGAGGGGCGACGGAAATTAGATAGGTCACCTATCATTCTCGCCGCACGGGCGCACATGAAAGATCCGAAGGGCGTTGGGAAAAGATCGAGGGGCGAACAGCCTCTCGATCTTCACCGGCCACGCCTATTCCCGCGCCAGCGCGTCCAGCGCCTCGGCCAGGCCGCGGAAGGAGACGGGCAAGGTCGCCTCCCCGCCTGCCGCCTGCTGGAACACCACATGGCCCGGCTGACCGGCGCCGCGCGCGCGCAGCCGGTCGAGCAGGGCCGCATCGCGCAGATCGGCTTCGGCATAGCAGCCGTTCGGGATGCATTGGCGCCAGGTGAGGGGGAGCGGCGTGCCGGTGGTGACGCCGCCGTCCAGCACCAGCTGTGGGGTCGCGGTCAGCAGCACGTTCACCGGCAGCTGGGCGACGAATTTCATCGGCGCGGCCGGCGCCAGCCGCCCGATCGCGAAAACCGCGACCGGGCGGGACCGGTCGTTCTGCACGGTCTGGGTCACCTCGCAGTTGCGCGCCGTGCCGCGGCCCTCGCAACGCACCGCCCAGTCGCCGAACACCGCCAGGCTGCGCTCCGGCTCGGCCGCGGCCTGGGCGGCGGCGCTGGGCCGCGGCGGCGGGGACGGCGGCGGCTGCCGGGTCTGGGCCAGGGCGGGCGCCGCCGCCCCCAGCAGCACGGCGAGCAGGGCGGCGGCGGAAGGCGCTCGGATCGGCATGGGGAAGTCTCCTTTGGCCCCTCGATGCCGCGCCCGCGTGGCCCCGGCAAGTCCTCTCGCGCTTGCCGCTTGCATGGCGGCGGCGATCGGCGTGAGGCTTGGCCATGCGCTTCCCCCGGCTCCCTGTCCTGCCTCTTCTCCTCCTGCCGCTGCTCGCCGTTTCGACCCTGGCGCCAGCCCAGACCCCCTCGGCGCCGCAATCGGCCGCCGAGGCGCGGGCGAGCATCCTGGACCAGCTTTTCACCAGCCTGCGCGAGGCCTCGGACGAGGCCGAGGCGGCCGTGGTCGAGCTGCGGATACGCAGCCTCTGGGCCCAGGGCGCGAGCCCGGCCGCGGCGCTGCTGCTGCGACGCGGCCAGCGCAACCTGCAGGCCGGGGTGCCGGAGGAGGCGCTGGAGGATCTGGATGCCGCGCTGACCCTGCAGGACGACTATGCCGATGCCTGGCTGCTGCGGGCGCAGGCGCTGGCGGCCAATGGCCAGCCGGCCGCGGCGGCGCGCGACCTGCAACAGGCGCTGCGGCTGGAGCCGCGGCATTTCCCCTCGCTGGAGGCGCTTTCGGCGTTGCAGGAAGCCGAGGGCGATTCCCTGGGCGCGCTGCGCACGCATGAGGCGGTGCTGGCGCTGGACCCGCATATCCGCGGCGGGCAGGAGCGGCTGCGGGAATTGCGTCGCCGCGCCCTGGGCGACGCCACCTGAGCCGCGCGTCCGCGGGGGCGTCACCGCACCCCGGGACGGCCGGGCGGCGTTACCGCCCGGCGGGGTCGATCCAGCCGATATGGCCGTCCGGCCGGCGATAGATCACGTTCAGCTCCCGCGTCTTCTGGTTGCGGAACATCATCAGCGGCGCCTGCTCCAGGTCCAGCCGCATTACCGCCTCGCCGACCGACAGGAAGGCGATCTCCGCCGGCTGTTCGGCGACGATGGCGGCGGATTCGCCCTGCAACTCGGGCTCCTCGGCCTCGGCGCCGTCGATCGGCGCCTCATGGTGCAGGATCATCTGGCGCGCGGCCTGCGGCCTTTCCCGTTCCGCGAGGCTGCGGGCGTGCTCGTTCACCCGGCGGCGGTAGCGGCGCAGGCGTTTGCCCAGATGCTCGGCCGCGATGTCGAAGGCGCGATGCGCGTCGCTGCCCTCACCCTCGGCGCGGATGCTCAGACCGCGCCCTGCCTTGAGGTTGATGTCGCAGCCGAAGAAGGCGCGATCGCGGCGGAAGGTGACATTGGCTTCCAGGGCGTGGTCGAAATACTTGCCGGTGACGGTCAGAAGCCCATCCGAGACATGGGTCTTCAGCGCCTCGCCCGTTTCGACCTGCTTGCCGGCGACGGTGACATGCATTTGGGAAACCCTCCTCCAATGTGGAGAAAAGGCCCTCCCGGAGGTAAAGATCAGGCCGGGACGGCCTTCTCCCGTTTGCGCTGCACCGAGCTTGGTATCCGCAGCGCGTCGCGGTACTTCGCCACGGTTCGTCTCGCGATGTCCACACCTTCGTCACGCAACCGCAGCACGATGGCATCGTCGGAGAGCACGTCCTCGGGGCCTTCGGCGTCCACCATGGCCTTGATGCGGTGCCGGACGGCCTCCGCGCTGTGGCTTTCGCCGCCGCCGGTGCCGGCGATGGCCGTGGTAAAGAAATACTTCAGCTCGAAGGTGCCGCGCGGGGTCGCGATATATTTGTTCGCGGTGACCCGGCTCACCGTGCTTTCGTGCATCGCCACCGTCTCGGCGACGTCGCGCAGGATCATCGCCCGCAGGAATCCGACGCCATGGCGGAAGAAACCGTCCTGGCGGCGCACGATCTCGGCCGAGACCTTCAGGATGGTATTGGCGCGCTGCTCCAGGCTCTTGACCAGCCAGTTGGCACTTTGCGCGTGCTCGGCGAGGTAGGCCTTGGCCTCGCGGTCGGCGCCGACCTGGGCGCGGGCCAGGAAGCCGCGGTTGACCAGCACGCGGGGCAGGGTCTCGGGGTTCAGCTCGATGATCCAGGACTGGTCGGGCGCGCGTTTCAGCAGCACGTCGGGGACCACGACCGGGGCGGGGGCGATGTCGTAGTCCGCACCCGGCTTGGGGTTCAGCCGGCGCAGCTCGGCGACCATCTCGGCCATGTCCTCGGCATCCACGCCGCAGACCCGCATCAGGCCGCGCATGTCGCGCCGGGCCAGCATCTCGAGGTTGTCCAGCAGCGCCGCCATCGCCGGGTCCAGCCGGTTCTTCTCCGCCAGCTGCGCCGCCAGGCAGTCGCGCAGGCATTCGCTGAACATGCCGGTCGGCTCGAAGCGCTGCATCCGCGCGCGTACCGCGGCGACGCGTTCGACCGTGGTGCCCATGGCCTCGGCGATGCGGGCATCGGGCACCGCGCAGCGCCCGGCGGGGTCGATCAGCGCGAGGAACTGTGCCGCGATCATCCGGTCGGTGCGGTCGAAGAAGGTCAGCCGCGCCTGTTCGGCCAGATGCTCGCGCAGATTGGCCGGGCGGGCGATGGCGAGGTCGTCGATGCCGCGGTCGTCATCGCCGAAATCGCTGCGCCCGCCGCTGCCGCTGGCCTGGCCGGAGAATTGCGGCTCGCCGGAATCCGCCCCGCCATCGGCGACATTGGACCAGTCGCGGACATCCAGCGGCTCCTCGCCCGCCGGCTGCAGGGTGCCGGCAGCGGCGGCATCGAAGGCATCGGGCAGCGGCGGGGCATCCAGCCCATCGCCGGAGGCGGCGGGCAGCAGGGCGCGGGGTTCGGCGAAACCGGCTTCCTCGGCATGGGCATCGGGCCCCGGCTCCCCGGCGCGGTCGTCGCGTTCCAGCAGCGGGTTGCGTTCCAGCTCCTCCTCGACGAAGGCGATCACCTCCATGTTGGAGGATTGCAGCAGCTTGATCGCCTGCCGCAGCTGCGGCGTCATCACCAGCGATTGCGACTGCCGCAGGTCGAGGCGCGGTCCCATCGCCATCGCGGTCAGCTCGATCCGGGCGAAGACGCGACGGGCATCGCGGTCAGAGGCTGAACCGTTCGCCGAGATACACGCGGCGGACCTGGACATCGGCCACGATCTCCGCCGGCGTGCCTTCCTTGATGACCTGGCCGTCGTGCAGGATATAGGCGCGGTCGATGATCTCCAGCGTCTCGCGGACATTGTGGTCGGTGATCAGCACGCCGATGCCGCGGTTCTTCAGATGCTTGACCAGGTCGCGGATCTCGCCGACCGCGATGGGATCGATGCCGGCCAGCGGCTCGTCCAGCAGGATATAGGCGGGGTGGGTGGCAAGCGCGCGGGCGATCTCGCAGCGCCGGCGTTCGCCGCCCGACAGCGCCAGCGCGGGCGCGCGGCGCAGATGCGCGATGCCGAATTCGGCAAGCAGCGCGTCCAGCATCTCGGCGCGGCGGTCGCGGTCGGGTTCCACCACCTCGAGTGCTGCGGTGATATTGTCCTCGACCGAAAGGCCGCGGAAGATCGAGGCCTCCTGCGGCAGATAGCCGAGGCCGAGCCGGGCGCGGCGATACATCGGCAGCCGGGTCACGTCATGCCCGTCGAGCATGACCTGGCCGGCATCGGGCGTGACCAGCCCGGTCATCATGTAGAAGGTCGTGGTCTTGCCCGCGCCATTGGGGCCGAGCAGTCCCACCGCCTCCCCCCGCCGCAGGGTCAGGGAGACGCCGCGCACCACCGGCCGCTTCTTGTAGCGCTTGCCGAGGCCGATCGCGACCAGCCCCAGCCCGCCGTCCACCACACGCAAAGGCTGGGTCATCGGCGGCGCTCCGGGCGTGGTGTCGCAAGCGGCGATGCGCCATCGGCGGGCTGCTCGCCGCCCGGGACGATCAACCCCTGGACGCGGCCGCCCGGGGCCAGCAGCCGGGCGGTGCCGGCGCGCAGATCCACGAGGGCCTCCTGGCCGTTCAACTGGTTCTGGCCGCGGGTGATGCGGACGCCGCCGAGCACGCGGGCAAGCCCGGTGACCGGCGAATAGACGGCGCGGTCGCCGCGCACGACCTCGGCGGCGGTGCGGATCTCCACATTGCCGAAGGCCTCCACCCGGTCGAGCTTGCTGCCCGCGCCCGGCACGTTGCGCGGGGCGCCGGGGGTGCCGGGCAGGGTCGCGCTGGCGCCGGCCGGGGCGGCCGCGGGGGTCGCGGCGGGTGCCGGGCCCGGTTCGGCCGGCGCTTCGAGGAAGTAGCCGACCAGGGTATCGGCCTGGATGCGGCGGTTGTCGGTGGTGGTGACCACGGCGGCGCCGCGCGCTACCGCCATGCGCCGCGGCGGCCAGTATTCCAGGCTGTCGCGGGCGGTGATGCGGCTGTCCTGGGTGGTCATCCACAGGTCGCGCCCGGTCAGCACCATGACCGCCTGGTCGATGTCATAGACCGCGCGATCGCCGACGGCGCGGTCGGTCGCGGTCGAGATGCGGACATTGCCATCGGCCTCGAAGCGCCAGATCTCGGAGGAGGAGGCGGGGGTCTCCGAACCGGACGCCGCGGGGGCGGCAGCGCCGGCACGGGGGCGGTAGCGCGCCAGCAGCCGGTTGGCCTGGACGGTGACGCCGTCGCGGATCGCGCGGGCATCGCCGAGCGCGATCACCACCTGCTCCTGCTGGCGCCACTCGATGCCATCGCGCGCGGTGATGTCGGTCGGCCCGCCCTGGGAGAGGTCCAGCGCCTGTGCCAGCGCGAGGCCGGGTAACAGGGACAAGGACAGGGCCAGGGACAGGGCCTGAGGCAGGGCTGGCAGCCTCACCGGTTGCCCTCCAGCACCGCATGGGCTTGGCCGGTGAAGACGACCACGGCGCCGCGGTCGGTCAGCCGGAAGCCATCGGCGGTCAGGGTGCCGAAGGGGCCCTGGGCGGCGACGGGGGTATGGCCCTCGGCGAAGCCGGCGCGGAGTTCCACATGGGCGGCATCGGTCACCATCATGGTCCCGTCATCGTGAAACAGGGTCACATGCCCCGTGAGGTCGAGGATATTGGCGCGGCGGAAGAACCGCCCCTGGTCGCTCTCGATCAGCACCCAGGCGCCGTCGCTCAGGCTGATGTCGGCGCGCGGCTTGGTCATGTCGACGATATCCGCATCCGAACTGCGCTGCGCCGCCACCGCGGCGGTGACGGTATAGGGCCGCTGCTGGTCGTCGATGCCGTCGTAGCGCGGTTCCACCACCCGCACCGCCTCGGGCGTCGCGGAGGTGTTGCGGCGGAAGGAGAGCCGGCCGCGATCCTCGGCCCGGTCGAATTCCGGCCAGAGCCCGATCGCGCCGAGCAGCACCAGCGCCACCGCCGGCAGCAGCCATTTCAGCATCCCGACCGCAAGCCGCCGCCGCCGCAACGCATTGGGCGTCGGCGCCAGCCGGGCCCGCGTCAGCAGAGGCATCGCATGCGCGCGGGGCGCTGCGGGGGCAGGCACAGGGGGCGCCATCGTCAGGACCGCGGGGAAGGGAAATGCATCGCTGTCTGGATATGCGGCCGGGGACCTGTCGGGTCAACGCCAAGGAGGGGCGCAAAGCCCCACATCCGCCAATGGCGGACAAAAAACGTGCCAGAAGCCGCTCAGTGGTGGAAAATATCCGGGTCGCTGTAGCCCAGAAGGTCCAGCGCGCCCCGCGCGGGCAGGAAGGCGAAGCAGGATTCGGCCAGTTCCAGCCGGCCCTCGCGGATCAGCAGCCCCTCCAGCTTGGCCCAGAGCGCATGCAGGTGCAGCACGTCGGAGGCGGCATAGGTCAACTGTTCCGGCGACAGTTCCGCAGCCCCCCAGTCCGAGGTCTGCTGCTGCTTGGAGATGTCGACGCCCAGAAGTTCGCGGCAGAGGTCCTTCAGCCCATGCCGGTCGGTGAAGGTGCGCACGAGCTTGGCCGCGACCTTGGTGCATTTCACCGGGGCCACGGTCACGCCCAGCGCCGCCTTGAGGATGGCGACATCGAAGCGGGCGAAGTGAAACAGCTTGACCACCTGGGGGTCGGTCAGTAGGCGCTTGAGGTTCGGGCAATCGGCGCCGCGGCCGCCGAGTGCCGGCGGCACGATCTGCACGCAATGCGCATGGCCGTCGCCGGCCGAAAGCTGGACCAGGCAAAGCCGGTCGCGGCGGGGGTCGAGGCCCATGGTCTCGGTGTCGATGGCGACCGTCGTGCCGAAATCGATGCCCTCGGGCAGGTCATGCCGATGGAGGCGGATCTGCCCCTGCGCGGTGAACAATGTTGTCACAGGGGGCACAGACCAGGAAAAAGCGGTGGTGCCCAGGAAAGGACTCGAACCTTCACAACCTTGCGATCGCTGGCACCTGAAGCCAGTGCGTCTACCAATTCCGCCACCTGGGCATTCGGGGCAGGCGCGCCGTTTATGATTTCGCCGCGGGGCCGTCAAGCGGCCCTGCGCGGCTTTCATGCGGCGAGGTCGCTTGGCGTCGTCCGGCCGCGGCATTACCAAGGGCGAGGTTCGTTTGGGGGATGCTTGCGATGCGGCGTGTGGCGACAGTCTTCGGCGGTGCCGGCTTCATCGGCCGCCAGGTGGTGAAGCGGCTGGCGCGGGCCGATTACGTGGTGCGAATCGTCACCCGCGACCCCGAGGCGGCGCGGCCGCTGATGACCCAGGGCCGGGTCGGGCAGATCGTGGCGACGCGGGCCGATGTCGGCGATGACGCCGCTTTGGCGCGCGTGGTCGCCGGCGCCGAGGTGGTGGTGAATCTGATCGGCACCCTGGCCGAGAGGAAGGCGGGCGATTTCACCCGCCTCCAGGCCGAACTGCCCGGGCGCATCGCCAGGGCGGCGACGGCGGCCGGCGTGCGCCGGCTCGTGCATGTTTCGGCGATCGGCGCGGATCCGGCGGGGCCCAGCCGCTACGCCCGCAGCAAGGCGGCGGGCGAGGCGGCGATCCGCACCGCTTTCCCCGCGGCGGTGATCCTGCGCCCGAGCATCGTGTTCGGCCCCGAGGATGCCTTCTTCAACCGTTTCGCCGCGATGGCGCGGCTGCCGCTGCTGCCGCTGGTCTGCGGCGACAGCCGGTTCCAGCCGGTCTATGTCGGCGATGTCGCCGATGCGGTGATGGCGGCGATCGGTCGCGAGGATGCGGCCGGCCGCATCTATGAACTCGGCGGGCCGCGGCTCGCGCGCTTCCGCGACCTGCTCGGCGATATCCTGGGCTGGACGCGGCGGCGCTGCCGGGTGGTGGAACTGCCGCTGGGGCTGGCCCGGCTGCAGGCATGGTTCTGCGAGCTGCTGCCGAACCCGCCGCTGACGCGAGACCAGCTGCTGCTGCTGCAGAAGGACAATGTGGTGGCCGAGGGCGCGCTGGGCCTGGCCGATCTCGGCATTGCCGCGACGCCGATGGAGGCGGTGGTGCCGGGCTATCTGGCGCGGTTCCGGCCGGGTGGCGGCCGCCGGGATGCGGTCGCCACAGTATAGGGCCGTTTTCGGACCTAATCACCGGACGCAATTCTTGGCCCGGAACCCTTCCGAAACGGCATAGCTGGTATAAGGTCAGGTTAGCTTACCTATTGGCTCAAAATACCTTTGATCGCCCGCGCCAGCATGCCATTGCTGCGCCTGCACCAGGGTTTGCGTCCGGCTTTTGCCCGGCCGCCTTTCCTGGTCGCCCTTCAGGGATCTTCGCCGATGGCCGACCGCATGCTGCAATTCGTCTCGACCCCGCAGCGCACGCCGGAAAAGCGCGCGCCGCAGCTGCGCCGCGAGGATTTCGACGAGATCTATGCCCGCTTCACCGCAGAACGCGCCGCCGAGCAGGCCAGCCGCTGCAGCCAGTGCGGCGTGCCCTTCTGCCAGGTGCATTGCCCGCTCAACAACAACATCCCCGACTGGCTGAAGCTGACCGCCGAGGGCCGCCTGGAAGAGGCCTATGAACTCGCCTCGGCGACCAACACCTTCCCCGAGGTCTGCGGCCGCGTCTGCCCGCAGGACCGGCTCTGCGAAGGCAATTGCGTCATCGAAAAGGGCTTCGAGAGCGTCACCATCGGCGCGGTCGAGAAATACATCACCGACACCGCCTGGGAACGCGGCTGGGTGAAGCCGCCGACCCCGCGGCATGAGCGCGCCGAAAGCGTCGGCATCATCGGCGCCGGCCCCGCCGGCCTCGCCTGCGCCGAGCGGCTGCGCCGGCGCGGCTGGCAGGTCACGGTCTATGACCGCTACGACCGCGTCGGCGGGCTGATGATCTACGGCATCCCGAACTTCAAGCTGGAGAAGGAGGTCGTGCTGCGTCGCCATGCGCAATACGCCGCCGCCGGGATCAAATTCGTGCTCGGCCTGGACATCGGTCGCGACATCGGGCTGGAGGAGCTTCGCCAGAAGCATGACGCGGTGCTGATCGCGACCGGCGTCTACAAGGCGCGCGACATCGCCATGCCCGGCAGCGGGCTGACCGGGATCGTGCCGGCCCTGGATTTCCTGACCGCGAGCAACCGCAAGGGCCTCGGCGATGCGGTGCCCGAATTCGACAGCGGCGTGCTGGATGCCGCCGGGCGCGATGTCGTCGTCATCGGCGGCGGCGACACCGCGATGGATTGCGTGCGCACCGCGATCCGGCAGGGGGCCAAATCCGTCTCCTGCCTCTATCGCCGCGACCGCGCCAATATGCCGGGCAGCCTGCGCGAGGTGACCAATGCCGAGGATGAGGGGGTGCGCTTCCTCTGGCTTTCGGCGCCGGAGGCCTTTGTCGGCGATGGCGCCGTCACGGGTGTCCGCGCGACAAGGATGCATCTCGGCCTGCCCGACGCCAGCGGCCGCCAGCAGGTCGAGCCGATCGCCGGGAGCAGCCACGTCATCCCGGCCGATCTGGTGATCAAGGCGCTCGGCTTCGATCCCGAAAACCTGCCGAAGGTGTTCGACGAACCGGCGCTGTCGGTGTCGCGCTGGGGCACGCTGCGGGTCGACCACCGCACCATGATGACCAGCCTGCCCGGGGTTTTCGCCGCCGGCGACATCGTGCGCGGCGCCTCGCTGGTGGTCTGGGGCATCAAGGATGGCCGTGATGCGGCCAGGCAGATCGAGACCTATGTGGGGGCCAGAACCCCCGTGTCCGTAGCGGCGGAGTGAGCGACATGAACGCCTATCTCGCATCCCATGCGGCGAACCTCGCCACTTTGGCCGACGCCCATATCGACTTGACGGAACACGATGCCTGCGGCGTCGGGCTGGTCGCGAGCCTGGATGGCACCGCGCGGCGCGATGTGGTCGAGGCCGGGATCAATGCGCTGAAGGCGGTCTGGCACCGCGGCGCCGTCGATGCCGATGGCAAGACCGGCGATGGCGCCGGCATCCATGTCGAGATCCCGCAGGATTTCTTCGCCGAGGCCGTGCGCCTGGGCGGCGACAAGGTGAAGCCCGGCCGCATCGCCGTGGGCATGATCTTCATGCCGAAGACCGACCTCGGCGCGCAGGAACGCTGCCGCCAGATCGTGGAGACCGAGATCCTGAACGGCGGCTATGCCATCTATGGCTGGCGCCAGGTGCCGATCGACGTTGCCGTGATCGGCGAGAAGGCCAATGCGACCCGGCCCGAAATCGAGTAGATCCTGATCTGGGACCCGCGCGGCGTCTCCGACGATGACTACGAGCGCGACCTGTATGCCATCCGCCGCCGGATCGAGAAGGAGGCCATCGCCGGCGAGGTGCAGGGCTTCTACGTCTGCTCGCTGTCGGCGCGGTCGCTGATCTACAAGGGCATGTTCCTGGCCGAGAGCCTGACCGCCTTCTACCCCGACCTGACCGACGAGCGCTTCATCAGCCGTTTCGCGATCTACCACCAGCGCTATTCGACCAATACCTTCCCGACCTGGAAGCTGGCGCAGCCGTTCCGCATGCTCGCCCATAACGGCGAGATCAACACGCTGCACGGCAACGTCAACTGGATGAAGAGCCATGAGACGCGGATGTCGCATCCGCTGCTCGATGGCGTGATGGCCGATATCAAGCCGGTGGTGCAGGCGGGCAGCTCCGACACCGCGACGCTTGATGCCGTCTTCGAACTTCTGGTGCGCGGCGGGCGCGATGCGCCGATGGCCAAGGCGATGCTGATCCCGGAATCGCTGGGCAACAACGCGACGATGCCGGAAGCGCATCGCGACATGTTCCTCTACTGCAATGCGGTGATGGAGCCCTGGGACGGGCCGGCGGCGATCGCCGCGACCGATGGCAAATGGGTGGTCGCCGGGCTCGACCGCAACGGGCTGCGGCCCATGCGCTATTCCATCACCGCCAATGGGCTGCTGGTGATCGGGTCCGAAACCGGCATGGTGAAGATCCCCGAGGACCAGATCCTGGAGAAGGGTCGCGTCGGCCCCGGCCAGTGCATCGGCGTCGATCTCGCGGTCGGCCGCTTCTATGCCGATGGCCCGCTGAAGGATCTGCTGGCGGCGCGCAAGCCTTTTGGCAAATGGACCGAACGCACCACGGCGCTGGACGACCTGCCGCCGCCCGAGGCGCAGGAGATGCCGCCCTTCCAGGGTGAGGCGCTGCGCCGCCGCCAGCTTGCCGTCGGCATGACCCTGGAGGAGCTGGAGCAGATCCTGCATCCGATGGTCGAGGACAGTTCCGAGGCGATCGGCAGCATGGGCGACGACACCCCGATCGCGGTGCTGTCGGAACACTACCGCGGGCTGCACCATTACTTCCGCCAGACCTTCGCGCAGGTCACCAACCCGCCGATCGATTCCCTGCGCGAGACCAGGGTGATGAGCCTGAAGACGCGGCTGGGCAATCTGGGGAACATCCTCGATGAGGACCCGTCCCAGTGCGACATGCTGATGCTGGACAGCCCGGTGCTGTCCAACGCCGATTTCGCCGCCATGCGCGCCTATATGGGCGAGGCCGCGGTGGAGGTGGACTGCACCTTCGCCGCCGAGGAAGGCGAGGCGGGGCTGCGTCGCGGCATCGAACGCATCCGGCGCGAGGCGGAGGAAGGCGTACGCTCCGGCCGCGCCCATGTGATCCTGACCGATGAGCACCAGGGCCCGGCGCGGGCGCCGATCCCGATGATCCTGGCGGTCGGCGCGGTGCATACGCATCTGGTCAAGACCTCGCTGCGCACCTTCACCAGCCTGAATGTCCGCGCCGCGGAATGCGTCGATGTGCATACCTTCGCCGTGCTGATCGGGGCGGGGGCGACCTCGGTGAATGCCTATCTCGCCCAGGCCAGCATCGCCGACCGCCATCGCCGCGGGCTGTTCGGGGAAACCAGCCTCAAGGATTGTGTCGCCCACTACAAGAAGGCGGTGGACAAGGGGCTGCTGAAGGTCATGTCGAAGATGGGGATCTCGGTGATCTCCTCCTATCGCGGCGGCATGAACTTCGAGGCGATCGGGCTGTCGCGCTCGCTGGTCGCGGAATTCTTCCCCGGCACCGCCTCGCGCATCTCCGGCATCGGGCTGCAGGGCATCGCGCGCCGCGTGCTGGCGCTGCATGCCCAGGCCTGGGCCGAGGAGGTCGTGACCCTGCCGGTCGGCGGCATGTACAAGCTGCGCCGCCGCGGCGAGGCGCATGCCTTCGACGGCACGCTGATCCACATGCTGCAGGCCGCGGTCGAGAGCGACAGCTACCAGACCTTCAAGCGGTATTCCGAAGCCGTGCGCAAGCAGCCGCCGGTGGCCTTGCGCGACCTGCTTGATTTCCGCGCCGAGGGGCTGACCCCGATCGCGATCGAGGAAGTCGAGAGCATCACGGAAATCCGCAAGCGCCTGCTCGCACCGGGCATCTCCCTCGGCGCGCTGTCGCCGGAGGCGCATGAGACGCTCTCCATCGCCATGAACCGCATCGGCGCGCGCAGCGACAGCGGCGAGGGCGGCGAGGATCCCGCCCGCGCCAAACCGCGCGCCAATGGCGACAATGCCAGCAGCGCGATCAAGCAGATCGCCTCCGGCCGCTTCGGCGTCACCGCCGAATACCTGAACAACTGCCGCGAGATCGAGATCAAGGTCGCGCAAGGGGCCAAGCCCGGCGAGGGCGGGCAGCTGCCCGGCTTCAAGGTGACCGGGCTGATCGCCAGGCTCAGGCATTCCACGCCCGGGGTGATGCTGATCAGCCCGCCGCCGCATCACGACATCTATTCGATCGAGGATCTGGCGCAGCTCATCTACGATCTCAAGCAGATCAACCCCGATGCCTCGGTCTGCGTGAAGCTGGTCTCGCGCTCCGGGATCGGCACCATCGCGGCGGGGGTGGCCAAGGCCAAGGCCGATGCCATCCTGATCTCCGGCCATTCCGGCGGCACCGGCGCCAGCCCGCAGAGCAGCATCAAATACGCGGGCCTCCCCTGGGAGATGGGGCTGTCCGAGGCCCATCAGGTGCTGCTGCTGAACCGGCTGCGGCACCGGGTGCGGCTGCGCACCGATGGCGGGCTGAAGACCGGGCGCGATGTGGTGATCGCGGCGATGCTGGGCGCCGAGGAATTCGGCATCGGCACCGCAAGCCTGGTCGCCATGGGCTGCATCATGGTCCGCCAGTGCCACAGCAACACCTGCCCGGTCGGCGTCTGCACCCAGGACGAGGCGCTGCGCCAGAAATTCACCGGCACGCCGGAAAAGGTGATCAGCCTGTTCTCGCTGGTCGCCGAGGAGGTGCGCGAGATCCTCGCCTCCCTGGGCATGCGGCGGATGACCGATGTGATCGGCCGCACCGACCTGCTGCGCCAGGTCAGCCGGGGGGCGGATGACCTCGACGACCTCGACCTGAACCCGCTGCTGGTGAAGGCCGATGCCGGCGGCCACGCGTCCTATTGCACGATCGAGGGCCGCAACGAGGTGCCGGAGACGCTGGACGCCGACATGATCCGCGACGCCGGCGCGCTGTTCGAGCGGGGCGAGAAGATGCAGCTCGCCTACAACATCCGCAACACCCACCGGGCGATCGGCACCAAGGTGTCGTCCAAGATCACCCGGCAGTTCGGGATGTCCAGCTTGCAGGATGGCCATCTGACGGTGCGGCTGCGGGGCTCGGCCGGGCAGTCGCTCGGCGCCTTCGGGGTGAAGGGGCTGAAGCTGGAGGTCTATGGCGATGCCAATGACTATGTCGGCAAGGGGCTGTCCGGGGCGACCATCGTGGTGCGGCCCGCGCCCTCCTCGCCGCTGATCTGGAACGAGAACACCATCATCGGCAATACCGTGCTCTATGGTGCGACCGCGGGCTGGCTCTTCGCGGCCGGTCAGGCGGGGGAACGCTTCGCGGTGCGCAATTCCGGCGCGACCACCGTCGTGGAAGGTGTCGGCGCCAATGCCTGCGAATACATGACCGGCGGGACCGTGGTGATCCTGGGCGCGGTCGGCGACAATTTCGGCGCGGGCTTCACCGGCGGCCAGGCCTTCGTCTGGGATGCCGATGGCAGCTTCGAACAGCGGCTGAACCCGGACACGCTGCTCTGGCGCCGGATCGGTTCGGCCTATTGGGAGGGCGAGCTGCGCAGCCTGATCCTGCGCCATGTCGGCGAGACCGGCAGCCGCTTCGCCGCCCGGCTGCTGAACGATTGGGAGAGCGCGGTCGGGCAGTTCTGGCATGTCGTGCCGAAGGAATATGCCCGCTATTTGCCCCGGCCGATGGCCGAGGTCGCCGTCGCGGCCGAATAGGGAAACGGCGGGTGGACGCACCGGGCTTGCCGTGGCAAGCCCGGCGGCGGCCATGCGACTCCTCCACCACCTTCCCCTTTCGCCCTATTCCCGCAAGGTCCGCCTGGCGCTGGCCGAAAAGCACATCCCCTTCGAGACGCTGATCGAGAAGGTCTGGGAGCGGCGCGAGGCCTTCCTGGCCATGAACCCCGCCTGCACCGTGCCGGTGCTGGTCGAGGAAAACGGCCTGGTGATCGCCGATTCCAACGCGATCTGCGAATATCTGGACGAGGCCTATCCCGACCCGCCGCTGATGGGCCGCACCTTCGCCGAGCGCTGCGAGGTGCGCCGCCTGGTCGCCTGGTTCGACCTGAAGTTCGGCCAGGAGGTCACCGCCAACCTGTTGACCGAACGGACCATGAAGAAGCTGCTCGGCCGCGGCCATCCCGAGGCCGCCGCCCTGCGCGCCGGCTACCAGAATCTGCGCAGCCATCTGGACTACCTCGGCTGGCTGGCGGAGACCCGGCCCTGGCTCGCGGGGCGGGAGCTCAGCATCGCCGATCTCGCGGCGGCGGCGCATCTGTCGGCGCTGGACTATATCGGCGACATTGACTGGTCGCTGAACGAGAGCGCCAGGCATTGGTATGCAAGGGTGAAGTCGCGCCCCTCCTTCCGGGCGCTGCTGGCCGATCGGGTGCCGGGCATGCTGCCGGCCGAACACTACGGCGACCTCGACTTCTGAACCGTCCCTTTCCTCACCGCTGGGGTGAAGGAACGGCCGCCCCCCGACCTTGGGGAGGCCGCTTCGGCAGGGTAGAAGGGGCCGAGCGATGCGGGCGATCGACGATTATCCGATCGAGGTGATGGTCGCCCTCGCGGCGTCGCTGCCCGATGTGCCCGAAAAATCCCCGATCCTGGCCGCGACCTATGCGGTGATGCTCTTCACCATCATCGTCCAGAAGCTGAGCCTGCGCAGGCTGATCAGGCGGGTGGTGGTGTAGCAGCGCCTCATCGCGTCGGAGGGCCGGAACGCTGCTGCGCCGAATTGGCGGCGCCTGCCCGGTGAGGGGATTGAACCCCCGACCTTCGGTTTACAAAACCGCTGCACTACCGCTGTGCTAACCGGGCATGGCCGGTGTCTCCTAGCGCCAGCGGCGGGTTTTCTCAACGCCCCAGGCGGGGTCAGCCGCGCAGCAGCGCCTCGATCGACGCCGCGTCCGGCATCGCCGGCCCGGCGCCGGGCCGGGTGCAGGCCAGCGCCGCCGCGGCATTCGCCCGATGCATGGCCTCGGCCAGCGGCTGCCCGCGGTCCAGCGCCGCGGCCAGCACGCCGCACCAGCAATCGCCGGCCCCCACCGTGTCCACTACCGCGACCGGCCGGCCGGGGGCGGTCAACACGCCCTCCTCGGTCGCGGCGATGGCGCCCTCGGCGCCCAAAGTGAGGGCGACGTCGATGCCCAGATGCGCATGCAGCCCGGTGGCGCTGGCCAGGCAGCCGAGATGCGCCGCCAGCCAGGCCGCCTCATGCTCATTGACCACCAGCAGGTCCAGCGCCAGCAGCGCCGCCGCATCCAGCGCCGCGGCCGGGGCGAGGTTCAGCACGATCCGAGCCCCGCGCGCCCGCGCGCGGAAAATCAGCGCGGCGGTTTCGGCCGCCGGTACCTCCATCTGCAGCAGCAAAGTCGTGGCCGGATGCAGCGCCGCATCCTCGACCTGCGCCGCGCGGGCCAGGGCATTGGCGCCGAGGGAGACCGCGATCTGGTTGGCCCCCGCCGCATCGACACAGACGGCGGCAAGCCCGGTCGGCCGGTCCACCACCGCCAGCCGCGTGCAATCGATCCCGGCGGCCAGCAGCGGCGCCCGCATCGCCTCGCCTGCCGCATCCGCCCCGATGGCGCCGGCGAACGCCACCTCGGCGCCATCCCGCGCCGCGGCCAGTGCCTGGTTGGCGCCCTTGCCGCCGGGCAGCAGCGGCCCGGCCTCGCCCAGGATGGTTTCGCCGGGGCAGGGCAGGCTGGGCAGCCGGAAGACGAGGTCGGCGGCGGCGGAGCCGAAGACCAGCAGGCTCATGGCCGCAACAGCCCTTCATCCAACGCCCGTGCGCGTAAAACCTCGATCAGCGTGGCGAAGGCGGGGTCCACGGCCGCGGCCGGGTCCATGCGGCGGCGGGACTGGGCATTGGTGACGCCGGCCTCGATCCAGGCCTTGCCGCCGGAGATCACGCCCTGGAAGAAGCCCTGCAGCCGGTCGCAACCCATGGCGAAGCGGGCCTCGGGGCTGGTGCCGGCCTCGAACTCGTTCCAGAGCCCATGCATCCTTGCGCCGAGATCCGGCGGCAGGGTGGCGAAAATGCGGTCGGCGGCGCGCTGTTCGCGCTCGGCCTGGGTCGCGGCGCCCTCGGTGTCGAAGGCGAAGGTGTCACCCGCCTCGATCTCCACCAGGTCATGCGCGGCGATCATCGCCAGCACCCGGCCGAGATCGACCTGGAACGCCAGCTCCTCCTGCAGCAGCACGGCGGCCAGGGCGACATGCCAGCAGTGTTCCGCCGAATTCTCCCAGCGTGCAACGCCTGCGGCATCCAGGGTGCGGCCCCGACGCAGCACATGCTTCAGCCGATCCGCCAGGGTCAGGAAGTCGAGCACCGAACCGAGCCGTGCCGCCGGCATCAGCGCCAGGCCTTGCCGATGATCACCCCGGCGGCCAAGGCGAGCAGCACGATGGCGCCGATTTCGCCGACCAGCGCGACCGCCAGCGGCACCCCGACCACCAGGCAGACGCCGCCCGCCACCGCCCAGCCCCAGCGCCGCAGGGCCGGCCGTTCCTCAGGCACGGCGGCGCGCTTGCCGCGGGCCGGGCCGGCGGCGGGGCGGCGGGGGGCAGCCCGGCGCGGGGCCGGGCTGGGCTTCGGATTAGCCATCGCCACGGCCCAGGCTCTCCAGCATCTCCCGCCATTCGCGTTTCGACAGGCCGGAGCCTTCCTGCGTCACCGCCTCGCCGGCCAGCATCCGGCTGACCGCCGCGACCATCTGCGCCGAGAGGGTGACGGCGCCGAGGCGGTAGTCGGCAAAGGCCTCGGCCGAGAGCGGCACCCAGGCGCGGACGGTGTCCATCATCGCCTCAGCAAAAACGCGGATTTCGTATTGCGCATGGGCATCGGCGCGCAGCGACAGGAAGTGGAACAGATTGTGCAGGTCGGTCTTCCAGTACCACTGCGTATAGGCGTTCAGCGTCAGGTTCATCCGCGCCAACTCCCGCGCGAGGCCCGGGCGGGCGGGATCGGCTTGGGTGCCGTCCTCGCCCTCGTTCAGCATGTCGAGGTAGTGGTCGTAGTTGCGGGTCGCATCCTCGCGCAGCAGGTCCAGCACGCGGGCGGCATCGGCGCCGGCCAGCACGGCGCCACGGCCTTGCCGGTTCACCGGCGACTGTGCTGCCAGCGCGGTGGGGGCGGGGAGGTAGAATTCCCGGTCCAGGATCGAGTAACGCGCCGAAATCTCGTTCACATTGGCGGTGCGGTGGCGGATCCATTGCCGCGCGACGAAGATCGGCAGCTTCACATGGTATTTGATCTCGCACATCTCGAAGGGGGTCGAGTGGCGATGCCGCATCAGATAGCGGATCAGCCCGCGATCCTCGTTGGCCGCCCGGGTGCCGCGGCCATAGGAGACGCGGGCGGCCTGCACCACCGCGGCATCGTCGCCCATGTAGTCCACGACCCGGACGAAGCCGTGGTCGAGCACCGGCAGCGCGCGGAACAGCATGGCTTCCAGCGCCGGCACCGTGGGGCGGCGGGTCTGCGCCGAGGCGGCCCGCGCCGCGGCGACCTCCTCTTCCTGTTCCGCCGTCAGTGCCATGCCGTTCCACCCCTTGCGCCTGGGGGGCGTGCTTAGCCGGTCGGGGGGGGCTTGTCAGTCCTTCGCGACGGCCCAGCATCGGCGGATGCTGCCGCCTGCCTTCCAGACCGCCCGGCTGGTCTTCCGGCCGATCGCCCCCGCCGATGCCCGGCCGATCTTCGACGCCTATGCCCAGGATCGGGAGGCCTCCCGCTTCCTGACCTGGCGGCCGCACCAGCGGTTGGCGGAGACCGAGGCCTATGTCGCGCGCTGCATGGCCGCGACTGCCGCACGGACCTATGTCCTGCTCGGGCGTCGGGACGGGGCGTTGCTCGGCGCCTTCGACCTGCGGCAGCCGGGGCCGTCGCGCTATGGCTATGGCTATGTGCTGGCGCGATCCGCCTGGGGCCAGGGGTTGATGACCGAGGCGCTGACCGAGGTCGCGCGCTGGACGCTGGCCCAGCCCGGCATCTGGCGCATCGGCGATGTCTGCGATGTCGAGAACATCGCCTCGGCGCGGGTGATGGAGAAGGCGGGGCTGTCGCGGGAGGGGGTGGCGCGGCGCTGGGCGATCCATCCCAACATCGGCGACACGCCGCGCGACTGCTTCATCTATGCCAAGGTCAGGTGAAGTTGCGCGGGCCGCGTCGCGTCACGCATGCCCCGCCACGCCAAAGCCGTCGCCATTGGTCGCCCGCACCACGGCGGCGAAGAGCCGCAGCGCCTCCGGCCCGCCCTGATCCACCAACCCGCCCCGCTCCATTTCGATCGCCAGGAGCTCGGCGTGATCGGCCAGGGTTGCGGCGGCGCGGCGCATCGCCTCATGCGCCAGGACAAGCTGCTGATCATCGGAAAGGTCCGGCCAGGTTTCGCGCGGCATGGGGGGTTTCCTTTTACCCACAGGCCGTTCTGGCGAGGTACCGCCCGGAAGGTGGCGGCGCGTCCATCTAGCGCCGCCAGGGTTGCCGGAGGATGAAGGGCGCGACCATGGTTAGGCGCTCAAGCTCATGTGAAGCGCAGCCGCGTGGTGCCGAGCAGGTCGAACTGCACCACGACCTCGCAGGGTCCGTCCAGCCAGATCGGCGGCGTCACCGAGCCCAGGAACACCACCTGCCTCGCCTTCAGCCCGCCGAAGGCATGCGCGGCGCCCGAATCGGCCAGCCAGGCCAGGGCCGCCAGCGGATGGCCGAGCAGATCGGCGCCGACCCCGCTGCCGCGGGAGACGCCATCGACGAAGATTTCCCCCCGCGCCGCCGCGAGATCGATCGCCGGCCAGCCCGGCGCCGGGATGCCGAGCACGCCGCCCGCGTGAAACACCTGGTCGGCGATCAGCGTCGGGGTGCCGAGCGCGACGAGGTCGCCGTAGCGGCCTTCCACGATCTCGATCCCCGCGAAGACCTCGGCCACCGCGGCGCCGGCCTGGTCCCGCGAACAGGGGCCGGGCGGCAGGTCGGCGCCGAGACGCAGCGCCACCTCGCATTCCACCCCGGGCTTGCGGAAATCGGTGAAACGGGCGCTGCCGCCAGTCTCCAGCAGCCCGTCCCGGGCCACGAAGCCCGCGGCCGGGCCGGTCAGGCCGAGGTAGTCCTGCATCACCTTCGCGGTGGCGCCGATCTTGAAGCCGGCCGGCGGCACCGCGTCCATTTTCAGGGCCAAGGCGAATTGCGCGGCATAGCCGGCGGCGGCATCTTCCGGCGCCGCCGGTCCCAGCGAGTCCAGCTGCCGCTGCGCGCGGCGGGCAGCCAGGATCAGATCGGCGATCAGATCGGCGTCGGTCATGCTGGTTCCCTCAGCTCTTGCTGCGCGGGGGCGGCTGTCCGGTCAGCGGCGGGCGATCTCGTAAAGCGCCACGGCGGCGGCGGCGGAGACGTTCAGGCTCTCCACCCCCTCGGCCATCGGCAGGCGGACCAGCTCGTCGCAGGTTTCGCGTTGCAGGCGGCGCAGCCCGGCGTCCTCGGCCCCCAGCACCAGCGCGATGCGGCGCGCGGCGAGACCGGCCTCGGCCATGCTGCGCGGCGCATCCCCGGCCAGGCCGACCACCCAAAAACCCAGGCGCTGCAAGGACTGGATGGTGCGCGACAGGTTCACCTCCCGGATCACCGGCACGATGTCCAGCGCGCCGGAGGCGGCGCGGGCCATGGCCCCGGTCTCGGGCGGCGCATGGCGGGACTGCAGCACCACGGCGACCGCGCCGAAGGCCGCGGCCGAACGCAGGATGGCGCCGACATTGCGCGGATCGGTCACCTGGTCGAGCAGCACCACCGGCCCGGTGCCGGCGGCGACGATCTTGTCCAGTGCCGGGTTGGGCAGGGGCTCGACCAGCATGGCCGCGCCCTGGTGCACCGCATCCTCGGTCAGGAAGGTCTGGAAGCGCTGGCGATCGGCGCGTTCGGGGGTGACGCGGGCGCGGGTCAGCGCCTCGGGCGGCAGGCGGGCGGTCAGTGCTGTCTCGGCATCCGCGGTCAGCAGCAGCCGATGCGCGCGGCGGGCGGTGTTGCGCAGCGCCGATTCGACCGCATGCAGCCCGTAGAGCCAGTAGGCCGTGGAAGGCGCGCGGAACGTGTCCGCCGGCGGTGCCACCGGGCGCGGGGCGCGCGGGGCGGGGGCGTCCGGGTCCTGCTGGCGCGGCGCCATCGGGGTGCGGGCGGTGCGGGTCGGCACGAAGCGCGGGGCGACGGGGCGCCCAGGTCGCTCTGGAGGTCGCTCTGGGGGGCGCTCGGCCGCCTGATCGCGGGCCTGGGCTTCCACGCGGGGCCGGCGGGGGCCGCGCAGAAAGGGGGTGGGCGCTTCGGCGGCGGCCGCCGGGCGCGGGCTGCGCGGCGGGCGGCCGGTATCGCGGGAAAAGCGTTCGGCCGGGGCGGCGCGCTCGGCAAAGCCGGGACGGCCGGACGGGGCGGGGCGCGCCGGGCGGCGCGGGGCCTCGTCGTCACGCGGCGGGCGGGGGCGGGCGTCGCCGGCGGGCGGGCGGCCGCGACCCTCGGCGCCCTGCGGCGGCCGGCCCTGGGGCGGGCGGCCCTGGGGCGGGCGGTCGGATGCGCGGCCCCGGCCGCGCGGCTGCTCGGGCTCGAAGGGCTTGCGGGTCTTGTCGGGCGGACTGCCGCTTGGCGGCCTGGTCGGGGGGCGTGGCATGGCGGCATCAAGCGCATGGCCGCCCGCCGCGCAAGGGCGCATTGTGCCGGGGCCGGTCCGAGACACTGCGGGGTCGGCGCGTTGACACTGTATGGTGTTTACGGATACCTCCGGCCGCCTTCGACTGTCGGTCGTCGCGGAAGGGTGCCCGAGTGGCTAAAGGGGGCGGACTGTAAATCCGCTGGCGCACGCCTACGTTGGTTCGAATCCAACCCCTTCCATACCCCGACCGGCATTCGAAGGGGCGCGTGATTTCTGAGCGGGTGTAGCTCAACGGTAGAGTCCCAGCCTTCCAAGCTGGTTGTGCGGGTTCGATTCCCGTCACCCGCTCCAGAACGCAGGCTGCCAGCGGCAACACCCACCCCACCACCAGAGCTGACGACACGGAGATCTGGCCGATGGCCAAGGCGAAGTTTGAGCGGAACAAGCCGCACTGCAACATCGGCACGATCGGGCATGTGGATCATGGCAAGACGTCGCTGACGGCGGCGATCACCAAGGTTCTTGCGAAGAGCGGTGGTGCGACGTTCACGGCGTA
>Ga0255334_1000480_pt1 | contig 30931 bp, 21 predicted proteins | sample EtOH5_35cm_T3_12_FD_202080 | JGI IMG/M metagenome (GOLD analysis project Ga0255334, IMG submission 202080) | Sandy soil microbial communities from University of British Columbia, Vancouver, Canada - EtOH5_35cm_T3_129 | ecosystem: Engineered > Artificial ecosystem > Sand microcosm > Unclassified ... | reverse complement strand
TCCATGCGCTGAAAGATGTCGAAGTGATGAACCCGGTGATCATGCTCGACGAGATCGACAAGATGGGCCAGAGCTACCAGGGCGACCCGGCCTCGGCGCTGCTGGAAACCCTTGACCCGGAACAGAACGTCGAATTCCTCGACCACTACCTGGACTTGCGTCTGGACCTGTCGAAAGTGCTGTTCATCTGCACCGCCAACACCCTGGACTCGATCCCCGGCCCGTTGCTGGACCGGATGGAAGTGATTCGCCTGTCGGGTTACATCACCGAAGAAAAAATCGCCATCGCCAAACGTCACTTGTGGCCCAAGCAACTTGAGAAGGCCGGTGTGTCCAAAGGCAGCCTGTCGATCAGCGACAGCGCGTTGAAGGCGTTGATCGATGGCTACGCTCGCGAAGCCGGGGTGCGACAGTTGGAAAAACAACTGGGCAAACTGGTGCGCAAAGCCGTTGTGAAACTGATCGACGATCCGAAAGCGGTGATCAAGCTCGGGCCGAAAGACCTGGAAGCTTCACTCGGCCATCCGGTGTTCCGTAATGAACAAGTGCTGTCGGGGACTGGCGTGATCACGGGCCTGGCCTGGACCAGCATGGGCGGCGCGACCTTGCCGATCGAAGCCACGCGGATTCACACCTTGAACCGCGGCTTCAAACTCACCGGGCAACTGGGCGATGTGATGAAGGAGTCGGCGGAAATCGCCTACAGCTACGTCAGCTCCAACCTGAAGTCGTTCGGCGGTGATCCGAAGTTCTTCGACGAAGCCTTCGTTCACCTGCACGTCCCGGAAGGCGCCACCCCGAAAGACGGCCCGAGTGCCGGCGTGACCATGGCCAGCGCCCTGCTTTCGCTCGCCCGAAACCAGCCACCGAAAAAAGGCATCGCCATGACCGGCGAACTGACGCTGACCGGGCATGTACTGCCGATTGGCGGCGTGCGTGAAAAGGTGATTGCGGCGCGGCGGCAGAAGATCTTCGAGTTGATCCTGCCCGAGCCTAACCGCGGCAGCTTTGAGGAATTGCCGGATTATCTGAAGGAAGGGATTACCGTGCACTTTGCCAAGCGCTTTGCGGATGTGGCGAAAATCCTGTTCTAACCCCCGCAACCGATCATTCCCACGCTCTGCGTGGGAATGCATCCTGTGACGCTCTGCGTCACGCTGGTGAAGGGACGCGGAGCGTCCCGGGCGGCATTCCCACGCAGAGCGTGGGAACGATCATCTCCCGCAACGCCGTCACACTTTGTCTCATCTTCAGTTATGCTCGCCGTTCGTCGTGAATGCCGGAGCCACTGACCTTATGTCCCCCACTCGCCTGTTTGTCCCCCTCGCCCTCTCCTTGCTGGCCGCGTGCGCCACGCAACCGAAACAGAACGTGACCGTGGAAAAACAAAGCGAATGCCCAGTGCAATTGCACAACGGGCAAAACCTGATCCTGACCCTGCCAAGCAACCCGACCACGGGTTACCGCTGGGCGATCCAGGATTCGGCCGGTGGCGTATTGCGCGCGCTCAGCCCCGAGGTCTACAGCAACCCGCAAGATGCGGGGATCGTCGGCAGCGCCGGCCTCTCCACCTGGCGCTTCCAGTCCTTCTCCGCGGGCACTGGCCGTTTGCGTCTGACCTACTCACAGCCATGGGCACCGGAAGTACCGGCAGTGGAAACGTTCGACTGTGCGATCTCGGTTAACTGATCGTGGGCTGGCTGATTCTGGCGCTGATGGGCGCGGTGACGTTCCTCTACGGCGTCAGTGTGCATGCGGCGCTGCTCTGCCTGCTGGTCAAACCGCTGCCGGTATTGGCGCTGCTCGGTTGGTTGCATGACGCAGCGCCCAGCGAATATCGGCGCTGGATCAGCCTTGGATTGATTTTCTCCCTGCTCGGTGATGTGTTGCTGGCATGGCCGGGGGATTTGTTTGTGTTTGGTCTTGGGGCATTTTTGGTCGCGCATCTGGCGTATCTGAAGGCCTACTTGAGCGATTGCCGGCGGTTGGCGCTGGTACCGCTGATCATCGCATTGGGCGTCGGCACGGTGTTGTTGGGGATCTTGATTTCCAATGGGCTGGGTCCGCTGCTCATCCCGGTGACCGTCTACGGCCTGGCCATCAGCGCCATGCTTTGGCGGGCGCTGGCTCGACTCGGCACTGACGTGCCCAAACGCTCGGCGCTGCTGGCGGCTGGCGGTGCATTGGCGTTTGTGTTTTCGGACAGCGTGATTGGCATCAATCGATTCGTCGCACCGTTTCATGCCGCGCCTTACGTGATCATCCTCAGCTACTGGTTGGGGCAATGGGGGATTGCGGCGTCGGCGTTTGGCAAGAAAAGTACCGCAGTCAGAACGGAATAAGCTGTTTTTCGTAATAGCATAAAAAATATTACTCATTGCCAATCGTTATAAACAACTGTCACATTTGACAGTAGCATCAGGGTTTCTTCCGAACTTATATTTGCGTGGCGTTAACCCATCACACATCTAAGCAAGGAAGAATTATATGAGCTTTTTTAAAGGCAATAACACAATCGCTTCTGCAGATCCAATTATCACCGTTAGTGCGGAAACTCAAGCCGCAGTTTCAAACAGGGTGAAGCTTGATAGTCAAATTGTCGAATTCGAAGCAGACCCCAATAGCAATCTAATTGCGCTGGTCACTCGGGCGAATACACAAGACTACTCGCATAGAAGTAAAAAAGGTCTGGTGCTGATATTTGATAGAAACATCAAATCCGGCACCTATTCAGTCACAGATCAAAACTTCCCCTTCGAAAATGTCTATTACTTTGAAACGGGAACCATCCCAGGCCTTACCACCTCTTTTGTATATAAGCCAAAGATCGGTTCTTTCACGGTAGAAGCAGTCGAGAGCAGCTCTGAGAAATTGCACTATCAAATCAACTTTGATTTCAAAGGGGTAAATGATAAGAATGAAGAGCTCAAAGTCGCTGGCAAATCTACCTATATCGTGCTGATTAAACCGCAGTAATCACATCTAAGTAATGGATGGCCACGTCTCGGTATTGGGACGTGGCCAATCATTTTTCGTTTAGCGTTTCCTCTCTACATGCTGCTCCCCGACCTTCACTGCTGAGAATCCCCGCCCGGCATCACTCACGGTTTATCAGACAACCCGCGCATCCCCCCGTCAATTTGGCTAAAATGCTGGCCTTTTCCACCTATGCCGCTGGAACCGCCGTGAGCAAAGAATCCGATCGCCTTTTCGCCCAGCCTCTGGCCCAGGTGCCTGACTTCGCCTTTAACGAGGACGTGGTGCGGGTGTTCCCGGACATGATCAAGCGCTCGGTGCCGGGTTATCCGACCATCGTTGAAAACCTGGGCGTACTTGCCGCGCAGTTCGCCCAGCCCAATAGCGTGCTTTACGACCTCGGTTCGTCCCTCGGCGCGGTGACCCAGGCCTTGCGCCGTCACGTGCGCACTGACGGCTGCCGCGTCATCGCTGTGGATAACTCGGCGGCAATGGTCGAACGCTGCCGCGAATACCTCAACGGTCAGGACTCGATGTTCCAGGAGTTGCTGCCAGTGGAAGTGATCGAAGGCGACATCCTGGCCCTCGAATTCCAGCCAGCCTCGGTGGTGGCGCTGAACTTCACCCTGCAATTCATCGCCCCGGAGCAGCGCACCGCCTTGCTTTCGCGCATCCGCCAATCGCTGCTGCCCGGTGGCGCGCTGATTCTGTCGGAGAAGCTGCGCTTCAACGACCCCGAAGAACAGGCGCTGCTCACTGACCTGCATGTCGCGTTCAAACGCGCCAATGGCTACAGCGAACTCGAGATTGCCCAGAAGCGCAGCGCCATCGAAAACGTCATGAAGCCCGACAGCCTCGAAGAACACCGCGAGCGCCTGCTGGCCGCCGGGTTCTCGAAAGTCGTGCCGTGGTTCCAGTGTCTTAACTTTGCCTCGTTGATTGCCTTGCCATGATTGATCTCTCCCCCCTCGCCCGCCGTCTGGCCGGTACTCCGCTGGCCGACTGGGCGAACACCCTGCAGGCGCAACTCGACAAAAAAATGGAAAAAGGTCACGGCGATCTGGAGCGTTGGCAAAGTGCGCTGGACGCTTTGCCGAAGATTCAGCCGAGTGTCGTCGATCTGCTTGACGGCCTGACGCTGGACACCGATTGCGATGACCAAACCCGCGTTCAGATGCGCACCGCACTGATGGGTTTGTCGCCGTGGCGCAAAGGGCCGTTCGATCTGTTTGGCGTGCATGTCGACACCGAATGGCGTTCGGACTGGAAGTGGTCGCGGGTTGCACCGCATCTGGATCTGAAGGGTAAACGCATCCTCGATGTCGGCTGCGGCAACGGCTATTACATGTGGCGCATGCTCGGTGCCGGGGCCGACAGCGTGATCGGTGTCGATCCGAACTGGCTGTTCTTTTGCCAATTCCAGGCAGTGCAGCGTTACCTGTCCGAACCCAATGCCTGGCACCTGCCGTTCCCGTTCGAAGATCTGCCGCCGAACATGGAAGGCTTCGACACGGTGTTTTCCATGGGCGTGTTCTATCATCGCCGCTCGCCGATCGAGCATTTGCTGGCGCTGAAGGATTGCCTGGTCAAGGGCGGCGAACTGGTGCTGGAAACGCTGGTGATTGAAGGCGATCAGCAGCAGGTGCTGGTACCGGAAGACCGTTATGCGCAGATGCGTAACGTGTGGTTCCTGCCGTCAGTACCGGCGCTGGAGCTGTGGCTGCGCCGCGCCGGGTTCAGCGATGTGCGTTGCGTGGATGTGAGCGTCACCACGGTCGAGGAACAGCGCGGGACGGAGTGGATGAAGTATCAGTCGCTGAGCGATTTCCTTGACCCGCAAGATCACAGCAAGACCATCGAGGGCTTGCCGGCGCCGATGCGCGCCGTCATCGTCGCCCGCAAATAAACCCAATCGCCCAAACACCAGAAAAACCTGTGGGAGCGAGCATGCTCGCGATGAGGACCTTTCAGCCAACGAAGATGTTGGATGTTAGTCCGCTATCGCGAGCAGGCTCACTCCCACAGTAATTCGGTGTTTATTCTGTGGGTTTGGCTCTTCGGGCCGGCCCGTAGTTAACCCCCACCCCCCCAGACACTCGAGATAAACCTGTGGGAGCGAGCCTGCTCGCGATGAGGACCTTTCAGCCAACGAAGATGTTGGATGTTAGTCCGCTATCGCGAGCAGGCTCACTCCCACAGTAATTCGGTGTTTATTCTGTGGGTTTGGCGCGTCTGGCCTTGAAGAACTCGCTCAGCACCGCCCCGCACTCCTCGGCCAACACCCCGCCTTCGTACAGCACCCGGTGATTCAAGAATCCCTGGGTAAAAAACTGCCCCTGGCTCTGCACAATCCCCGCCTTCGGCTCCAGCGCCCCATACACCACTCGCGCAATCCGCGAATGCACGATCAGCCCGGCGCACATGCTGCACGGTTCAAGCGTCACGTACAGCGTGCTGCCGGGCAGACGATAGTTGCTGGCGGCCAACGCGGCAGCGCGGATCGCCACCATCTCGGCATGAGCACTCGGGTCGTTGCCGCTGATCGGGCAGTTGAAACCCCGACCGATGATTTCACCGTCCTGCACCAGCACTGCGCCCACCGGCACCTCACCCAGGGCCGCGCCTTGGGCGGCCAAGGCCAGGGCTTCGCGCATGAAGTCACGATCACGGCTGCGGTCGATGATTGCGGCGGGGCGTATCTGACGCATCAGGCCACCTCGATGGCGGCCATCAGGCCGGTTTCCATGTGGTCGATCACATGGCAATGAAACATCCAGACCCCTGGGTTATCCGCCACCAGCGCCACTTGCGCGCGCTCGTTCTTGCCCAGCAAGTAGGTGTCCGTGAAGTACGGAATAACCTTGTGCCGGTTCGAGGCGATGACCTTGAAGCTCATGCCGTGCAGGTGAATCGGGTGTTGATACTGAGTCATGTTCTTCAATTCGAAAATGTAGCTCTTGCCCTTCTCGAGCTTGGCAATCGGGCGGTCGGCGCAAGTCTTGTCGGTGATGTCCCAGGCCTTGCCGTTGATCTGCCACAGGCTTGGCGGCTTGCCATTATCGACATTCACCGACACTGAGCCTACCCATTCGAAATTGAAGTTTAGTTTCTCGGCATTGGCCAGGTCCGGCTCGGCCACCGGGTTGGCGGGCAGTGCGGGTGGCCACTCGGTCGGTGCATCGGTGCTCGCCACCGAACGGAACGTGCCCAGGCGTACCGGGCCATTGCGCAGGGACAGTTCTTCACCGGCCGGTGGTGCCTTGATCGCCAGGCAAATGCGCATGCCCGGGCCGAGCCAGTATTCCTTGCCCAACGGGCGCGGTTCGATGGGGTTGCCGTCCAGCGCGTAGATCTGCGCTTCGACGCCAGGAATGTTGAGTCGGTAGGTCAGGGTGTTATCGAGATTGAGCAGGCGCACCCGGGTGATCTGCCCGGCGGGCAATTCGATCACCGCTTGCGAGACACCGTTGATGGTCGACAGGCGCCCCGCCGTGCCACCACGGGCCGCTTCGCGAGGAATGCTGAACGCGACAAAAGCGCCCTCTTCATCGACGTGCCAGCTCTTGAGGCTCAACGTCTTTTCGTACTTGAAGCCGGTAGGCTCGCGCTCTTCGATGATCAACGGGCCGACCAGCCCGCGACCGAGTTCTTCGCTGCTGTTCACATGCGGGTGATACCAGTAGCTGCCGGCGTCGGGCACGCGGAATTTGTAGTCGAAGTATTCGCCCGGCAGCACTGGAAGCTGCGAGACGTAGGGCACGCCGTCCATTTCCAGCGGCAGGCGAATGCCGTGCCAGTGAATGGTGGTGGCGACCGGCAGGTGGTTGATGAAACGTACCCGCAGCCATTCGCCCTGACGCACGCGCAACTCGGTGCCCGGCGCCGACGGGCCGAACGCCCAGGCTTCGGTCTTGTGCCCGGCCACCAGTTCAACGTCCAGCGGTGCGGCAATCAGCTCGTAGTCGTGGCCCGCGTCGGCGTCGGCCATCTTGCCCAACCAGTACCGCGACGCGCCCCCCGCTCCGACACCAACGACAACAAGACCGGCCAGGCCACCGAGGATTTGGCGACGGGTAAAGGACATGAACTCAACTACCTCACGTATCAGCGACAGGCATGGAGCCTGTAAAAGGCGAATACGATACACCTGCGGATGAGAAACAGTAAGGGTGACGCGGCGGATGGCCGCAGAGGCCGCCCCTCACCCTAACCCTCTCCCCAGGGGGTAGAGGGGACTGACCGAGTTGTTCTTGGAGCTACATCGACCTGAAAAATCGAGTCGAACTCAGGTTTGAAAAGCTTGAAGATCGGCTCCCTTTCCCCCTCTCCCCCGTGGGGAGAGGGCTGGGGTGAGGGGTGGCTCTTGAATCTGATCACCTAACGCCCGGCAACCACCAACCCCATCAACAAATGCACAACACCTCCGTCCAACATCATCACCCCCGGTACCCCCGCCGTATTTAATGCCTGCCGATCCATCCGCCCCACATCCCGCAACTCCACCCGAACCCGGGTCAGCGCCACCGGCTGCTGCGCCTTGAGGTTATCCACACCGCCCAGAGCGGCCACGATATCCGGAGCCAGACCAGAAACAGGCTGAGCCACCACTTTCGGCTCATCCACCACCAGGTCCGGGGTCAACGCTTTCCAGAACGCCCGCTGCATTTTCTCGAACATGCTCAGTTCTCCAGTACCAGTGAAGTATCGACCGTCGCCTCGTGATACAGCCGCAACGCCTCGCGCACTTGCTCGGCGCTTTCCAGGCCCAGCACTTGTTGGGCGATGGCCTGGCAGTCCAGCAGATCCACTTCGCGAACCGCCGCTTTGATCGCCGGAATTAACGGCACGCTCACCGACAGTTCATCCACCCCAAGTCCCAGCAACAACGGCACCGCTAGCGTTTCCGACGCCATGGCGCCACACACACCGACCCATTTGCCGTGGGCATGGGCGGCCTTCACGGTGCTGGCAATCAAACGCAGCACCGACGGATGAAAGCTGTCGGCCTGACTGGCCAGGCGCGGGTGATCGCGGTCCATGGCCAGGGTGTATTGGGTCAGGTCGTTGGTGCCGATCGAGAAGAAATCCACTTCGGGCGCAAACAGATCGGCCATCAGCGCCGCTGCCGGCACTTCGATCATGATCCCCAGTTTCGGCCGTTCAGTGAGGCCCAATGCCAGCGCCTCTTCCTCAAGCATCTCCCGGGCCAGGCGCAACTCCGACAGCTGCGTGACCATGGGCAGCATGATGTGCAGACGGGCCAGCCCGGCGCTGCTCAGGATCGCCTTGAACTGATCGCGCAACAGCTGCGGGCGCTCCAGACACAAACGAATCCCGCGCATGCCGAGGAACGGGTTGGTTTCGCTGTCCATCGGCACGTAAGCCAACGGTTTGTCGCCGCCGACATCCAACGTCCGCACCACCAGATTGCGCGCCGGCCCCAGGGCGCGGGCGATGGCGCTGTAGGTGGAGGCCTGTTCGTCATGGCTCGGCGCATGATTGCGATCCAGATAAAGAAACTCCGAACGCAACAGTCCGACGCCTTCTCCGCCCAGCGTCATGGCCTGCTCCGCTTCAGCCAGCGAGGCGATGTTGGCCGTCACTTCAACGTGGTGTCCATCGCGGGTACACGCCGCCAGCGCTGCGTGCGCCAACTCATGTTGATGGCGTTTCTGCTGGCGCTGACGATTGGCTTGCAGCTGCTCGATGGCCGCCAGATCCGGGTCCAGATGCAGCTCGCCCTTGTCGGCGTCGAGCAACACTTGAGTGCCGTTGGCCAGCCCCAGCACCTGAACGGGCAACCCGCAGATCGCTGGCAAACCGGACGCCCGAGCGAGGATCGCAACGTGGCTGGTAGCGCCACCACCGACCGTGGCGAAACCCAGTACCTTGCGGGTATCGAGCCCGGCGGTCTGTGACGGCGTCAGTTGTTCGGCGATCAAGATCGCCCCTTCAGGCAGCTCCATCGCCTGATCCTGTACGCCGAGGATCAGCTTGAGCACTCGCTGGCCAACATCGGCCAGGTCCGCCGCCCGCTCCGCCAGCAAGGCATTGCCCAGGCTTTTGAACAAGGTTGCCGCCGACTCGGTGGCCGCGCGCCAGGCGAACCCGGCACTTTTGCCTTCGTTGATCAGCACGTGAGCCACCTCCAGCAAACCCGGGTCTTCGAGCAGTTCCTGATGGGCCTTGAAGATCTCTGCCTGCGCGCTGCCCATGGCGTTATCACGCAGTTGTTGCAGGGCCAGCAGCGCCTCGGCCAGGGCGCGGGACAGATGATCGCGTTCAACCTGTGGTGTGGCGCCGAATTCATTCACTTCCAGGTGTTGTTCGGCTATCTGCACCACTTGGCCAAACGCCGACCCGGCCGATGCGCACACCCCACGCAACACCGTCAGCGATGAAACCTCGGTCGCCTTCGCCTCGATCGGCGCCGAGGCCGCCCCCGCTTCACCGCATCCAGTCGCCAGCAATTCAGCGAGTGTTTTGATCGCCGCTTCAGCATCCGGGCCGGCCGCGCTGACTTGCACAACGTCACCGTGCCCCGTCTGCAACGCCATGATCGCCACCAGGGATTTCGCGTTCGCACTCGCCTGCTGTTTATGCAGGTAAATGCTCGCCGAAAAACCTTTCGCCGCCTGAGCGAACACCGCTGCCGGACGGGCGTGCAAACCGTTCGGATTGGCGAGTGTCACCGGTTTGGAAAACACTGCTTCGCCCGCTTCCGGCACTGGCTCATCCGTTGCCTGCTCGATGGGCTTCAAGCTCAGTAACGGCTGGCCACTGTCGACCACACCCGTTTCCGGCGTCAGCCAAGTGAACGGCTCACCGCTGACCACCAGCATCAACGTCAGCAGACTGCGGGCATTCAATGCCACAAAATCGGCATCGAACTCGATCAGCGACTGCCCAACGTCAACCTGCTGGCCCTCCTCCACCAACCGCGTGAACCCCTTCCCGGCCAGGTTCACCGTATCGAGGCCAATGTGCATCAACACTTGCACGCCATTTTCGTCGGTGATGCTGATCGCATGCCCGCTGGCCTGCACGTTGCTGACAACCCCTGCCAGCGGCGCGCACAACGTCGTTGAAGTCGGATCGATGCACAGGCCATCGCCGATCACGCGGCTGGAAAACACCGGATCGGGCACGAGGTCCAGTGGCATCAATACGCCGGACAAGGGCGCGTGCAGTTGCAATTGTTGGGGTGTGGCCATGACGTCACCTGCTGTTTTGTTCTTTGAAGTGCCGATGGAGCGCGAGGCTCCGACAGCATCGCTTATTTCCACCAGTACTCGACCTGCAATCCGACATTCGAACCGTGTCGCGCCGTGCCGAAGGCGCCGGTGTCGGACAACGCCGAGCCCTGCGCCTGTTCATTGGCGGCCCGTTTGGCCGCCTCGTTCCAGCTCGCATAGGTGTAATACAGACGCACCTCGGGCCGTGCCCAGAATTCCGGCCCCTTGGGCGACCAGGTCGGGGCGAAGGTGAACTTGCTCAGCTTGCGCGTGCCGCCCGTGGCGTCGACCTGATCGTGACCCAGTTCGGTCACCAGTTTGAACTGCTCGGTGAGCGCATAGGTCGGGCGAACACCCAGGGAAATCCAGTTCTGATCACTGCCGTCCGGGCGAATGTCTTTCTGGTAAACCGCCTCGATCTGCCCGCCAAATCGCGGCGTCACCTGCCAGTCGAAGAACTCCACCACCCGATAACTTTTGTTGCTGTCGTCGAGCTTCACGTTACCGGTATAACCCAACCCGGTGCCGGGACCTTCGCCGTACTGGAAAGCCAGTTTGTTCTTGCCGCCCAAAAAGCCCTTCTGCACATGCTGGGTGGTGATCGCCCAGCCACGGTGAGCGTCGCGGCTGTCGGGTTTGTCGATGTAGCTCAGCCCGAATTCCAACGCACCGCCGGGGTTGGTGTTGAAGCCGGCAACGTTGAAGTCATGGCGGTTGATGTAGTCCTTCTGGTACAGGTTGTCTTTGCGCGAGAAGGCGTAGCTGTATTTCAGATCGCCGATCAGCACGTCCTCGATACCGCCGCCGGTGGCGCTCTGGTTCCAATAGTAGAAGTCGGAAATGTGAATATCGTTCCGTTTGTAGTAACGCCGGCCGGCCCACAGCGAACCGCCGTTGAGGCTGGGCATGTTCGACCACTGCGCATACGCCTGCGGCAGGCGCACCGAGCCGTTGTCACCGTTGAAGGTCAGGTCCTTGTCGTACTGGTTGTACAACGAAGCCATGCCGTCGACGCTCAGCACCGAGCCGTCATCCAGGGTGTAAAGATCCTGGCGCAATTCCAGTTCGGCGTACTGCTCGCATTCGTTGCCCAAGCGGTATTTGGTCTGCGCGCCCGGCAGCTGGAAGCACTGCTGTTTACCGCTGTTGACCGAGGTGCCGACGCCGCTGCGCAAGTAACCGGCGAACTCCAGCGCCTGGGCCGAAAGAGGCAAGGCCAGGCACACGCCCGCCATTGCAAGGCTGCGATTTATTGTTGTTTTCAAGAGCTACCCCATTATTTTTATTGTGTGCAGCAGCAAAATCGGCGCGCAAAACTCCCCCGCGCAGCGTTCTGCGTGTTTTTTTGAGTCGGTGTTTTTTTTGCGGTCGGTCAGTCGGTCATATGCAGCACGAACGACTCATAAGGCCGTAAGCGGACCTGCCGATTTCGCGTCGGACAGTCCGGGTAATTGCTGATGACCAGACGTTGGGCCATGGTTTCGCTGATCACGTGATCTGGCAGTTCGACTTCGCATGGCATGCCGTAGAAGTTGTTCAGCACCAGCAAGCGTTCGCCATTGCCCTCACGCACGTAAGCCCAGACTTGCGTGTGCTCGGGCAACAATTGCCGATAGACACCGTCGGACATCAGCGCTTCACTGCGGCGCAGAGCGATCAACTGACGGTAGTGATGCAACACCGAATCCGGGTCATCGAGCTGAGCGGCAACGTTGATCTGCCCGGCGTTCGCCGGCACCCCGATCCACGGCTCGACAGCGCTGAAACCCGCGTTGGGCTCGGCATTCCAGTGCATCGGCGTACGGCCGTTGTCCCGGGACTTCTGCATGATCGCCGCCATGTTGTCGGCATCGCTCGCACCCGCCTCGCGCTTGAGCCGGAAGATGTTCAGCGTCTCGACATCGCGGTACTGATCGATGTGATCGAAGCCCGGATTGGTCATGCCCAGTTCCTCGCCCTGGTACACGAACGGCGTGCCCTGGAGGAAGTGCAATGCCGTGCCGAGCATCTTCGCCGAGAGCACGCGATATTCGCCGTCATGACCAAAACGCGAGACCACCCGTGGCTGGTCGTGGTTACACCAGAACAGCGCGTTCCAGCCACCGCCGGCCTGCATGCCGATTTGCCAATCGGAGAGGATGCGTTTGAGTTCGAGGAAGTCGAAGTCGGCGCGAATCCACTTCTGCAGGTTCGGGTAATCGACCTTCAGGTGATGGAAATTGAAGGTCATCGACAGTTCTTTCGACTCTGGTCGCGAGTAACGAATGCAGTGCTCCAGACTGGTGGAAGACATCTCGCCGACGTTGATCAGGTCATGACCTTCGAACACTTCACGGTGCATTTGCTGCAAGTACTCGTGGACGTTCGGGCCATCGGTGTAGAAACGTCGACCGTCGGTGTTGTCCTCCGGGAAGTCCGCCGGTTTGGAGATCAGGTTGATCACATCCAGACGGAACCCGCCGACGCCCTTGTCGCGCCAGAAACGCATCATCTTGAAGACTTCGGCACGCACCTTTGGGTTGTCCCAGTTCAAGTCGGCCTGAGTGTGGTCGAACAGGTGCAGGAAGTACTGACCGGTCTGGGCTTCATACTCCCATGCAGAGCCACCGAACTTGGACTCCCAGTTGTTCGGCTGGTCGCGCCAGATGTAGAAATCCCGGTACGGGTTGTCGAGGCTGCTGCGGGCCTGCTGGAACCAGGTGTGCTCAATGGAGGTGTGATTGACCACGATATCGAGCATCAGCTTGATCCCGCGCTTGCCGGCCTCGGCGATCAGTAATTCGCAATCGGCCATGGTCCCGTAACTCGGGTCGATGGCGTAGTAATCACTGATGTCGTAGCCGTTGTCGCGTTGGGGCGAACGCAGGAACGGCGTGATCCACAGGCAATCGACACCCAGCCAGTGCAAGTAATCGAGCTTGGCCACAACGCCAAGCAAATCACCCGTGGGGTTGCCGGCGTGGCTGTGAAAACTCTTCGGGTAGATCTGGTAGATCACCGAACGTTGCCAGTCTTGCATGGCGCTATTCCTTCAGTAAGTTTTGTACTGGCTATTTCTTTTGTGGCAAGGGGGCTTGCCCCCGTTCGGCTGCGCAGCAGTCGTAGAACCTGCAAATGCGGTGTGCCTGAAGCAATGACGTAGCAGATTTCAGGGCCGCTGCGCGACCCAACGGGGGCAAGCCCCCTCGCCACAGCGATCTATCAGGCAACCCGATACCCAGGCCGAACAATCTTCATGCTCAACCCACAGGTCAGAACAAACGGCACGACCATGGCAATCACCATCCCGATCACGAACATCGGAATGAACTGCGGAATGATCGAGATAAAACCGGGCAGCCCACCGACGCCGATCGCCGAGGCCTGGACCTTGTTCAGCGACAGGAAAATGCAGCCCAGGGCCGACCCGATCAGGGCCGCATAAAACGGAAATTTGTAGCGCAGATTGACCCCGAACATGGCCGGTTCGGTGATGCCGAAGTAAGCGGAAATCGCCGAGGTCGAGGCCATGCTTTTATCCCGCACGTTGCGGGTCATGTAGAACACCGCCAATGCCGCGCTGCCCTGGGCCAGGTTGGACATGACGATCATCGGCCAGATGAAGGTGCCGCCCTGGGTGGAGATCAGCTGCAAGTCGACCGCGAGGAACATGTGGTGCATGCCGGTGATCACCAGCGGCGCGTAGAGCAAACCGAAAATCGCCCCGCCGACCATCGGCGCCAGGTCAAACAGCATGACCACGCCTTCGGTGATGAGAATCCCCAGATGCCGGGTCACCGGGCCGATCACCGCCAGCGCCAGCACGCCGGTCACAACGATGGTGGTGATCGGCACTACCAGCAATTGAATCGCGTTCGGCACCCGCGCCCGCAGCCATTTTTCGATGACGCTCATCACGTAGGCTGCCATCAGGATCGGCAGGATCTGCCCTTGGTAACCCACCTTCTCAATCTGGAACAAACCGAGGATGTCGAAGTACGGCAGGCTCTGCCCGTCGAGACCCGCAACGGCCTTGCCATAGTTCCAGGCATTGAGCAGATCGGGGTGCACCAGCATCAGGCCAAGCACGATGCCGAGGATTTCGCTGCCGCCAAAGCGTTTGGCCGCCGACCAGCCCACCAACGCCGGGAGGAACACAAACGAGGTATTGGCCATGAGGTTGATCAGGCTCCAGAGCCCGTCAAGCTTCGGATAGGCGTCCAGCAGGGTCTTGCCCTCGATGAACATGCCTTTGGCGCCGATCAGGTTGTTGATGCCCATCAGCAGGCCGGCAATGATCAGCGCCGGCAGAATCGGCATGAAGACGTCGGAAAACACCCGCACCAGACGCTGCATGGGATTGATCTTCTCGGCGCTTCTCTGTTTAACGTCGGCGATGGTCGAGGCGGCGAGGCCGGTTTGCCGGCGCAGTTCGGCGTAGACCTTTTCCACTTCACCGGGACCGATGACCACCTGGAACAGGCCGCCGGTGAAGAACGAGCCTTTGACCAGATCGATCTGGTTCAGCGTGGCGCTGTTGACCAGGCTCGGGTCCTTGAGGGCCAGGCGCAGCCGTGTGACACAGTGCGCGGCCTGCTCGAGGTTGTCGCTGCCACCGAGGCTTTGCAGCAGCTCGCTGGCGATATTCGGATAGTCGTGGCTCATGATTGTCCTTGCGCTGTAGTTTTTTGTTATTGGCAGCACGCCGAAGCGAAAAGTACTCGTCTGTACGAGTTAAAGCAACAACTCGTACAGACGAGTTTGATTTTGTTTATCCTGAACCCGACAGGCGGCGATGTTTCCTACCTCCAAAGTCAAAGAAACCTAACGCCGCATGGACAAACCCCTACCCTGCCCTTAAGGTTCGAAGCCTTGAGTACAGCGCGGCATAGAGCCATCCCCATGAGTAAATACAACCAGATCTACAGCGATCTGCTTGCCAGCATCACGACCGAACGTCTGGAACGCGGCGCCCGGTTGCCTTCCGAAACCGAACTGATGGACAGCTACCAGGCCAGTCGCGGCACCGTGCGCAAGGCGATCGAGCAATTGCAGGAGCGCGGTTTCGCGCAGAAGGTCCACGGCAAAGGCACGTTCGTGCTGTCGACCAACCCGATCGAATTCCAGCTCGGCGGGATCGTCAGCTTTCAGGAAACGTATCCACGCCTGGGTAATGACGTCAGCACAGAGGTGGTCGAGTTCACTCAGATACCGCTTGAGGGCACGCTGCTGGAACACATCCAGGCCGAAGCCGGCAGCCTGATCACGCGAATCAAACGAGTACGGCGGATTGACGGCAAACGGGTGATCCTGGACATCAACCATTTCGTCAGCGACGTGATCCCCGGCCTGTCCCGGGACATTGCCGAGCACTCGATCTACGCCTTCATCGAGCAGACCCTGCAACTGCAAATCGCCTACGCCCAGCGCACCATCGAAGCGGTGCCCCGCAGCAAGGACGACCAGCAACACCTGGACCTCGACGGCCAGAGCCATGTGATCGTGGTCAGCAACCAGACGTTTTTGCAGGATGGTCGGCAGTTCGAGTACACCGAGTCGCGGCATACGCTGGACAAGTTTTACTTTTCTGACATTGCGCGGCGCTGAGCCTGACTCTGGTACTCATCATTTCCTACGTCTTGCGTCAGCAATTGACCACCGCCAGCGACCCAGTGCCTTACAGCTGGAACCGATGCCCCTTGAGATAGTGAGCGCCCCGACCACCTCTCAAGGAAGACATCATGGACGATACCCAAGAAATTACCCTGCCCGACGCTGCCGATGTGTTGGCCCTCCAGCCCCTGATCACTGATCTCGCTGCCGACTGCCCCGACCTGCACGCGTTGGCATATCAGGTCGCCAAGGACATTCTCGTCCAGCACGACATCACGGATATCGAACCCGACAAAGTCTGGTGGCACCGGTTCCATGGCGCCCAAAGCAGCTCCACGGCCTTTACCGGCTGGCAGCACATCCTTGAAAAACCCAAGGAATCCATGACCTTCCCGCAACTGGTCATGCACCGTTTCAGCGTCCACGACCAGGACAATGCCGACCTGCTGGATCTCTATGGCGGCTTTTACCGGATCGGTGATGACGCCGAGAGTTACGACGAAACCAACGAAGTGCGCCTGCATGCCAGCGACGTGCTGAAAGCCTTCTGGGACATCAATTTCGCTGATCGCTACAAAACGGCCATCGCGACATTCTGGGAAAAGCACAGCGCCAACTTCCGTGCGCTGGCCAAGTGCACCTTCATCGCCAAAGCCATTGAAGACTACGAGAAGGGTTACTTGACCCAAGAACACTTCAGCACGGTGCTCAGCGCCTGCGCCGGTAATGTCAGCAGGCCGCTCACCCGGCAAATGCTGCTGGACGAGGCGACCACACCCAGCGGTTTATCGATTCGCAAGTTTTGCATTGACCACTTCGTGTCGACGGACATCCTCAGCATCACTGACGACAGTGACCTGAACATTCTCTACATTCCGGGCGAGCTCAGAGGATTTCACTGCTTCAACAAGGTCGAAGAGCTGCACGAATGGCTGGTCAATGAGGTCAAGGATGCTGAAGGCCGCGAACGCATGCTCATGCACTTCAAGCAGGAAGAGCGCGACATCGTTCAGGAAAAGCCCACTTCCCTAGGGCACAAACTGGCCAACTTCACCGGCATTGGTCTGATCGTTCATTTCCTGGAAAACACGGAACATGAAAATGTCGGCCTCACCCACGCCTATGACGTTCTACCCAGTGACAATGAAGCCGGGAACGTTCATTTGCTCCACTATCGTGGCGAGAAAATTGCCGGTGATGCGTTCACCTATCTGAATCAGTCCACCCATGAGCGCATGCTCAGCGACGCCAATTTCCTGCTGCACTCCAACGGCGAGATCAGGAAAAAGCTGTGGATCGGCTACCTCAATGCCTTCAACCACACGTTCGGACCGATGGCCGCCCTTGCATGGCCGGCAGCGCTGGTCGTCATCGGTGCCGGCATCGCCAATGTCGGCCTGCACATCGACCAGGCCATCAACGGCACCACTGCGATGGAACGCAAGGCCGCGGTCAAAGCTGCGATTTTTGGCAGTGTGGATGTACTGTTTAATTTGCCATTTCTGCGCGGCGCAGTTGAACTGGCAGATGCCGCCGAGATCGCAGAGGCCGCCGAGACAGAAGAGGCGCTTGCCTCCGGGGAAGCGCCGAAGACAGACATAGAATCGCCCGCGATACCTTCCCTTTCCGTCGACGCCGAGGCTATTGGCCCCTCAGACATGGACATACTGGCGCCCTTTGAAACCAATGAGGTTCTCGACGGCGAATTCCCGGTGAGTGTTGAAGGTAAATTTCAAGGCATCTATCAACCCGCAACCGGGGGTCACTACATTACTATCGACGACCGTTTTTTTCAGGTGCGTTACAGCAATGAACTGCGGTCCTGGGCAATCGTCGACCCCACCAATCCCTACTCCTTTTTCCGCAACATTCCGGTACGTCTGAATGAAGCAGATGAATGGGAAATGTTCTCGCGACAGGGTTTGAAGGGCGGTGGCAAAAATCTCTCTAAACCGGCGACACCGAAGCCCGGCCAGAGCACCAGCAACTCCGCGCCACCAGCCCCTGTCCCCCTTGAACCAGTAGCTTCTACCTCCCCCCACCCCACAATGCAGCCCCTTCGTACTCTGAGAACGCCATACGATGTTCAGCCGCGACTCCAGGCATCACTAAAAAAATGGGCATTGAACCTATTCGAAACCCATGTCCGCCTTACAATGCGTCACTTGCCCGTGTTCACGGTGGAAGACCGCTACGTAAGTCACTTCACCGACAAGCTAAACCTGCTGAGGTCCACGGCCGGACGCTTCTTCAACGAGTTGCAGTGGCGCAACCTGCCGTCTCGGCCAATGATTCCTGCCGTCAGTGAGTCCATGACCAGTGCCGAATTGATTGAGAAAGTATTCGAAACAGCACCGGGGCTGGTCGTGGGTGAAACCCTGGATCGCATCAGCAGCATGCGCTTCATGATTGAAAACATGCCTGAATTCGCTCGGCGGGGTGTCAATACGATTTACATGCGCGGCTTGCTCAGTGATTTTGCCCAGCAAGATCTGAATGCCTTTTTCAACACGGGAAGCATGCCCAAGGATCTGCGCGAATACCTGACCGAGCTCGGCCAGGATCCCGCCGGGCGTTTCAACGAACTGGAACTGGTCAAGAGCGCAAGACAAAACAACATCCGGATCCAGGCCACCGACTGCGCAACAAGCTTTAAAAAACCGCTTTTTTTCAGGCCGGTTGAAGAGCAAATGATCACTAACAGCCTGACGAACGAAATCATGCTTGCCGATAAGGCCTTGAACCAGCCGACCAAATGGGTGGTGTTAACCGGACAGGAAAATATCAATACCTTCCGCGGGATGGCCGGCATCAGTGAACTGCAAGGCGGTATCGGCCTGCGGATCGAAGAGGTCAATCCAGGCGAAAGCCTGGGCATCACCTTGGATCCCGGCATCGAAATCGATCGCGGACCGATCATGCAGAACGAGACCATGCGCGGAACTTTCGACCCATTCTATGCAGACCTTCGCATACAAATGGAAGCGATGCCGGCGATCCGAACCGAGCAGCAAATGGAGAAGCTACTCGATGTACCCAGCAAATACCTGTTCGAGAAAACCGGTGACAGCTACACCCTGATTCACCGCGGCAGAAACGAACTGATCAATCGCACGCCGGTCGAGCGACTCGCCAACGGCAGTTTTGTTATCGACCGACCATCCTGGCCACAAAACAGGCTTCCTTTCCCCAGCATCGAAGCGCTGTCGAGCTCGCTGAACAACTCAGGTATGAGGCTGCAGATGCGCATTCCCACTTGATCAGTTGTATGTAACAGCAGTTTTGCCCGCGAATTCACTGCATACCAAGGAAAGCATCATGGACGATACCCAAGACACAATCCTGGCCAACGCCGTCGATACCCAGACGCTTCAGGCTCTGATCCCCGATCTGGTCGACGACTGCCCCGACCTGTACGCCATGGCGTACGAAATCGCCCAGGACATCCTCACCCGACATCACATCACCGACATCACCCCGGACAAAGTCTGGTGGCACCGGTTCCATGGCGCCCAAAGCAGCTCCACGGCCTTTACCGGCTGGCAGCACATCCTTGAAAAACCCAAGGAATCCATGACCTTCCCGCAACTGGTCATGCACCGTTTCAGCGTCCACGACCAGGACAATGCCGACCTGCTGGATCTCTATGGCGGCTTTTACCGGATCGGTGATGACGCCGAGAGTTACGACGAAACCAACGAAGTGCGCCTGCATGCCAGCGACGTGCTGAAAGCCTTCTGGGACATCAATTTCGCTGATCGCTACAAAACGGCCATCGCGACATTCTGGGAAAAGCACAGCGCCAACTTCCGTGCGCTGGCCAAGTGCACCTTCATCGCCAAAGCCATTGAAGACTACGAGAAGGGTTACTTGACCCAAGAACACTTCAGCACGGTGCTCAGCGCCTGCGCCGGTAATGTCAGCAGGCCGCTCACCCGGCAAATGCTGCTGGACGAGGCGACCACACCCAGCGGTTTATCGATTCGCAAGTTTTGCATTGACCACTTCGTGTCGACGGACATCCTCAGCATCACTGACGACAGTGACCTGAACATTCTCTACATTCCGGGCGAGCTCAGAGGATTTCACTGCTTCAACAAGGTCGAAGAGCTGCACGAATGGCTGGTCAATGAGGTCAAGGATGCTGAAGGCCGCGAACGCATGCTCATGCACTTCAAGCAGGAAGAGCGCGACATCGTTCAGGAAAAGCCCACTTCGCTGGGGCACAAACTGGCCAACTTCACCGGCATTGGTCTGATCGTTCATTTCCTGGAAAACACGGAACATGAAAATGTCGGCCTCACCCACGCCTATGACGTTCTACCCAGTGACAATGAAGCCGGAAACGTTCATTTGCTCCACTATCGTGGCGAGAAAATTGCCGGTGATGCGTTCACCTATCTGAATCAGTCCACCCATGAGCGCATGCTCAGCGACGCCAATTACCTGCTGCATTCCAACGGCGAGATCAGGAAAAAGCTGTGGATCGGCTACCTCAATGCCTTCAACCGCGTCTTTGGGCCAATGGCTGCAGCGGCCTGGCCAGCAGCGCTGGTTGTCATAGGCGCGGGCATTGCCAATGTCGGCTTGCACATCGATCAGGCCATCAACGCCACGACCCCTGCGGAACGCAAGGCCGCGATCAAAGGGGCCATCCTTGGCAGCGTGGACATACTGTTCAACTTGCCGTTCCTGAGAGGAGCAAGCGAGTTCGCGCAAGCATCGGAAGCAGAGGAGGCAATCATCCCTGGGGAAGATTTGAAGTCGCCGAGCCCCCCAGTGCAACTGCCCTTCGAATCCCTCAAACCCGACCCGGGAGATGCCAGCCTGTTGGCGCCTTTTGAAACCAATGAAATTCTCGATGGCTATTCCCCCATCAACGAGGAAGGCAAGTTTCAAGGCATCTATCAGCCCGAGACAGGCGGTAATTACATCGCCATGGGTGACAGTTTCTACCAGGTGCGCTACAGCAACGAACTGAAGACCTGGACGATCATTGATCCGGTCGATCCCCACTCCTTTTACCGCAACATACCGGTGCGCCTGGATGAAATGGGTGAGTGGGTGCCCCTCACGCGTCCCGGTCTGGCGGGAGGCGGCAAGTTTTCCGATCTGTTCGCCAGGGCCGAGCCGCCACTGCCCGACTTCGACGCCCCGGCGACTGCATACGATGTTCCTCAGGACATCAAGCCGGCCCTCAAAAAGGCAGCCAATGGTTCGGAAACAAAGGGCGATTTGAAGGACGGCTTTATCAATCCCAACAATCCAGCCGATGAGCTCGAAGCCTTCAAAAGACTACGCCGAAGACTACACGACGACGCCGTGTCCTTTTATTCGCAGCCACAACCACAGCTGCCACCCAGGCCTGTCATTCCATCGTTCATCGCGAATGCGAAGCTCAAGGACATCATCAAGACCCTGTTCAAGCGCTCACAAAGCCTGGTCGTCGGTGAAAGTCACTCCAGCGTGGGCAGCAAACAATTTTTGATCGAGAACATGAGCGTGCTGCGCAAACAGAAGGTCAAAACCCTGTACATGGAGCATCTGCTGACCGATTTCCATCAAGCGGACCTGGATGTGTTCAACCGCACCGGGGTGATGTCCGAGGATCTGGAAAGCTACCTCCAGGATCTTGATGCAACTTTTTCGACCGACCCCAGCAAACAATTCACGTTTGAACAGGTCGTCAGGACAGCGCAAAAAAATAACATCCGCGTGCAAGCCATCGACTGCCTGGCCAGTTACCGCAGCGCCGGTATTCAGAGGCCTGATATCAATTTCCGGCAAAAAATGATGAATTTCTTCGCCCAACAAGTCATCGGCGCCGACCAGACAGCCAGAGGCGCCCATCGCTGGGTGGCATTGGTCGGTAACAGCCACGCCAATACCTATGCCGACGTGGCGGGTGTCAGTGAGCTTGAAGGCAGCATCGGCCTGCGTATCGAGAGTGTGGGCGTGGATGAGCTCGGCGGTATCAAGGTCGACCCCGGGATCTCCGATGTGGCGCGCCCGGGGCAAGCGGTCAGTTTTGTCAAAAATGACTTGTTGCTGCAGATCCCGACGCCGAAAAGCGTGGCCCTTGCGCAAAGGCTGGAAGATGGCCTGCCCAGGCCTGGCATGTACACCCTCAGCACCAGTACCGGTGAACCAATACTGGTTCATCGCAGCCGAACCATCACCAGAAACGGCATGGTGATCCGCGGGAAACTCGTTCGCACGCCCATAAAACAAGATGCAAACGGCTACTACATCGAACGGGATTCCTGGCAGATCAGCGGACGACGTTTTCCAACGACCGAGGGCTTGAGCTCAGCGCTGCATAGAATGGGCATGGCCCCCATTCGGCTACCCGGCGTCTAAAACGTAAAAAGGCCGTGTGAACAGTGTTCACACGGCCTTTTCAGTTACCTGCGATCAAGCCATCAAGGCTTGCGCGGGATTATTCCCACTCTATTATTAACGAGCAGGTAAACGTCAGGAAAAACGGCGCTTCTGGCGAGGCAATTAATACAAGACCATAAAAAATACCATTTCACATCTCAGCGCATCATTCGTTATCTGTCGCGGACTATGCCGTAGCACTCGGAAGTAAGTCCTCTTACTGACTCGCCTAACCTTCACAGGCGCCCCCTTCGCTTTGCGAAACCTCAATCACACTTGGTGCTTCTCGCGTCCTGACGTGAGCATCGAAGGGCGTCCCAATCAAGAATGGGCGATAACCCGAGCCTACCCATATCCGTACTGGGCTGATAGTCCCCAAGCAGTGTCCGTCTGCGGTACACCTTTGGGATATTTCTGACATCCAGTGATCTGGAAGCCTTGAGGTCTGCGGCTTGTGCTTGAACAATCAATAGTGGCCTAATAGTGTCTTTTCGCCTTTTCCCTGCTGCGAAGGCTTCTTTCGACAAGGACTGTTGCATGACCTCCCAACCGACCCTGCAAGTCGATCCACTGCTCACGGCCAATCTCGATGCCCTGCTCAGCTCCGTGGTCGATGCCGACCAGCGGCAGCTACAGATGCCCGCTGGCGCTCGGTCCGAACGGGAGACACTGAAAGACAAGCGCCTCCAGGAGCTGCTCGACCGCTGCCGCGAAGAAGCCCTGCAACAAGTGGTCGGCCCCTTCGGATTGACCCCGGCAATGTTCTCGGACATCGATGGTGGCAACGTCACCACCCAGCACAATGCTAACCAGGACATCTACGCCAAGGCATCCGAGCAATATGACCGGGAAGCCGACTACGATTACTCCGCCGCGAAAAAGCAGAAGATGAAGGATGCGGTGAAGGACGGCACGATGAACTCGCAAACCTTCATCGACACCTACACCAATGAAAAGGCACCGACCAAGCGCACCGCCAAGTCAAATGGCAAGCTGGTAATGAACGCCGAGCTGGATCACACCATCCCCCTGAAGCAGGCACACAAGGAAGGCGCCTGGATGCTTACTCCGGAGCAACGCAAGGCGCTGGCCTCGGAAAAAGACAATCTGCATTTCACCACCTTTGAAAATAACCGAGAAAAGAGTGATACCGCCGCAGAGACCGCGCTCTCTGCCGAAAACGGTTACGACGAATCCATTACCAAGCCGCTGATCGACAAGGCTCGCGCCGCCATCGATCAGCATCAGCCAGATACCAAAGACCGCTTGCTCTACCACGGCAAGGAGCTGGGCATTACAAGCGCGAAGGAGTTCGGCAAGACCGGCCTGCGCAGGGCAATGGGAGTGCTGTTATTCGAGGTGGTCAACGGCAGCTTCGTCGAAGTGCACAAGGTGGTCAGCCAGCGTGACGATCAGCAGCCCCTGCTCGACCGCGTGGTGGCGGCGGTTGAGCGTGTGTTGAAGCGCGTTCAGAGCAAGTTCAAGGCAGCTTTCGAAGCCTTCTTCGAGGGCGGCCTGCAAGGCCTTGTGAGCAACCTGCTGACCTTCCTAATCAACAACCTCATTACCACCTCGGCCAAGGTAGTGACCATCATCCGCGAAGGCATGCAAGAGCTGTTCAAGGCCCTTAAGCTGCTGCTCTGGCCACCCAAGGAGATGTCCGGCGCCGAGGTCATGCGCGCGGTGAGCAAGAGCCTGGCCGGCCTGTTCACCCTGGGTGCCGGCATGCTCCTGGAGCAATCGGTGAACACCTTCATCATCGGCATCCCGGTGCTCGCACCGCTGGCCGGCATGATCGCCCCGGTGCTCACCGGCCTGATGACCGGCCTCGCCAACGCCCTGCTGATGTACGCCATCGACTCGCTGATCGATTGGATGCTGGATAAGGGCACAGACTTCATCAATGCGCAGATCGATACCCTGCAAGCTACAGCCGAACTGGGCGAGCGCATGATCGAACGGGTAGAGCTGCAATTCCGCCTGTCGGCACGCTACCGGATGATGGCCCAACTCAATCAGCGCATCGCCGAGCGCTTCGATCATGCAACCGAGGCCGCGCAAGCCTCGGAGCAGCACGCGCAAGGCACAGTGGGAGAACAGGCTGCGACTATCGCCGCGCTATCCCAGGCCATCGATAGCAAGAAACAGTTCAACGAACGCCTCGGCTCGTTGCTTCAGCAGTTCAGGAAGGAAACATAAGGGATGTCCAAGGTCATTGCCCAACTCGCCAGCACCGTCCCCAGCGACGACCTGCTCGCCCGTATCGACATCGCCGAGGTGTACGAGAAGTTCCACAGTACCTTCAAGCGTCTAGACGATTTCAAGAGGGTGCGCGACGAACACGAGCAGCGTAGCTTCCTAGGCCGGCTGTTCCATCGCGGCGAACTGAAGAACGCACAGCTCGACGCCCAGGAAGTGCAGGCGGAATTCTCCAAGACTCTCGCCCAGTTGATGGTGATCAGCTCGCTGCAGGCGCAGCAACTGACCGAGCAGCAGGGGCAACTGGCCGACCAACAGAAGACCCTGGATGCCAAGGCCGAGGAACTGGCACGACAGAACACGCGCCTCGAACAGCACCAGGCCGTGATCAAGCACCAGGCCGCAGGCTTGCGCCAATACGTCACCGACCTGTTGAAAGTCCAGGGACTGACCGACGAACACGGCGAGATGCTGATCAGCATCGCCAAAGAAGTGATGGAAACCCGGGATCGCCTGCTGGCGGACTTCGACAATCGCATGCAGCAGATGCAGGGGGTTCTGGACGAACAGCAGCAGTTGCTCCGGGAGGTCATCGATGAGCAGGCGAGCACTTTGGAGCAGCGCCTCACGCAGTTGCAGCAGGCGGTTGATTCAACCCTGGAACAACGTCTCCAGGCTGTCGAGCAAGGTCTGCTCGCTGCACTCGACAAACAGCGCCGCGAAGCCGCCGGCCAGACCGAACGGCTCGATGCCGACCTGGCCCTCCAAGCGCAGCAGCGGGACGAGAAGCACCATGACCTGGAGCGCCAGCTCTCGGAACTGCGCGAAGTGCTGGCCGAACAGGATCAAGCGCTGCTTAACGAACGCAGCGAACGGCAGCAGCAGCGGGCCGAGCGCCAGGCCGAGCTGCATGCGCTGCGCAACGAACAGAGCAATAGCGAAACACGCCTGCGCCGCGAGCAGCGTCACCTCATGGTCTGGGTATGCGGCTTGGCGTTGGTGTGCGCCGGTGCCTTCGCCGGGTTCACCTTCTGGAGCACGTCGAAGCCTGTTTTGGCCCCGGTCGAAATCCACGAAGTTCAAATACCAGCGTCCTGAGTAGCTTGTTCAGATCCACGACTCATGCCGGCGTTTGGCCTTGGGCCATATGTTTACATCGGGGCATTCGCACCAACGCCCGCCCCTTAACGTTTAGCTCCTGTACCGCGAAAAAACAAAAGCCCGCTATCACACGGGCTTTTGTTTTTAGCGAAGAGGTGTCACTCCCACCATTATGGTTTATTACTATAAATCCTTTAAAAACAATTTATTACGTTATACAAAGTTTTCAATTCCATGAAAAATACCATATCCAGCACTCAGCTCATGGAGCAATTCAGGATACTTGGCAGCCTGCCTGAAGCGTGACGAGTAAACAGCATAGCCACTACCTTGGTAGCTGGAAACGCCGATAACCTTATGATGACCTGCCACTAGCATCGATTCGGACACAACGGGCAGAGCAAGTGTCCAGCACACAAACAACAGCAGTGAATTCATAACCTATGACCTCCTCCCCACTCCCTCTGGCAGTCGCCAGCGTATCGCTGGCCGAACTATTTTCAGGCAAAGACATCTGGGATATGGATCAGATCATCAAAGGTCGACTGCATCTGCCGGAATACCAGCGTCCCTATCGATGGAGCAGCGAACAAGTGCTGCAACTGGCCGGTGACCTCGCCCGCCATCAGAAAGACATGAGCGCCCCCGATTACTATCTTGGCAGCTTGATCCTGCATCAGAGCAGCGATGCGAACAGCGATGCATGCTGGCTCAATATCATTGATGGCCAACAACGCATCACCAGTGTGGGTATCCTTTGCGCACTTGCCAATATCTCTCCCTTGCCTAATCTGAGCTACCGGGCACCTGAAAGCCTCCAGCGCATCCGTGAAAATCTGACTGCCCTAAAGGGGACAACGCTTGTACGGCCAGATCTGGAGCGGATCAACGTCACACTGGTGGTCACACGCAACGAGGACGATGCATACCGTTTCTTCGAAACACAGAACAGCGGTGGCGTGCGTCTGTCGGGTATCGATATCGCCAAAGCGCACCACCTGCGTGCAGTAGTCGACATGTCCTGTCAGGATGATTACGCACGTCGCTGGGAAAGACTGGGGAACTTAGAGCCGGTTGTTGACTGCCTGATGCGTGGACGGCACTGGCAAAGCCTAGCCTGGCGAGACCTGGCTAGCAAAACTCGAAAGACCAAAGTCTGGAACAAACAAGTAATCCAGGAACTGGCTACCGATACTGCAGAAGATCCGCGTGACTTCGCCTATCAACTCTCGGTGAATGACCAAATGGGGAATGGCTTGCGCCCACCCTCCGGGCTCCGCAATTACGACCTGCGCCAACCACTGAACGCCGGGTGCAACAGCATCCACTATCTGGAAAATTTCAACCACTTGCTTCATCGCTACTGCCCCAACAAGCTGATCGATGAAACCTGCACGGATGCATGGAAAACGCTCTACGTAGCGCTGGTAGCGCGCTCTGATGCCTCCCCATTTCTGCGCAAGCTCTTTGATGCAGCTCTGGTGCTCTACGTCAGTCGCTTTGGGGACAGCAAGCTGGAAGAGGCCGGCCTGTGGTTGTTCCGCGCGGTGTATTCCCTGCGGTTGAGCAATGCAAAAGCAGTCAAGGAAATCTCGGTACAAAAGCTGGCTCATGACACGCCGATCCTGGACTGGATTGCCTGCAGTTATACCCACGACCAACTGGTTACACGCTTGCGTGCCTTCCTTTACGACATCCAGATTGACAACCTCGATCGTACTAACAGCAAGAAACGCCAGCACGTGGACGCAGTGTGCAAAGTACTGGGTCTTCAACTGACCGAGGCTGAAGCCACCCCAGCCGATATCGTCAAGCTGTTCGACCAAGAGCTCAGCCGGGCCATCGAACAACGCTGCAAGGAGCATGCATGAGCCGCGTCAAGACCAGAACGGAAACCATCGCTCAACTACACCAGCGCAACGTAGCGCTGAAGATTCCCAGTTACCAACGCCCCTACATATGGCCGACAGAAGATGTGACCAAACTGTTGATGGACGTCGCCAATGCCCGACAGGACGGCCAGGAAAATTACTTCATCGGCACGCTGATCAGCACACTTGGCAATAAAACTGCAGGCAGTTACGAATTGATCGACGGCCAGCAACGCATTACGACACTGGTATTGCTCGCACTGGCGTTCCGGGAACGATTACCGGATCACAGGCTGGTCGACATGACCCGGCTTGGAAAAAAGCCCCGGCTCACCTTCGCGATCCGCGAAAAGGCACAAGCCTTTCTGACCCATGAAGCCGGCTTGTCCGATGTACGTCTGACTGAAGAGGAAACGTGTGACCCATACGTAGTCCACTTGCACCAGGGCCTGAAAGCCGCACGCCAGAAGCTCAAGGAACTGGCCAAGGACGAAGAAATGCTGCGAGCATTGGCTGACTACTTGTATGAGCAGGTGGTCTGGGTCAACAACATCATGCCGGCGGGGATGAACCCGAACCAACTTTTCACTCGCATCAACACGAGCGGGGTGCAGTTGGAGCAAACCGATATCCTGAAGTCACAACTCCTGTACAAGATCCATCAGCACAAACGCCGTTATGATGCCATCTGGCAAGCCTGCGAAAACCTGGGCAACTACTTCGAACGCAACGTGCGCCAGCTCTTCCCCAACGCAAACTGGCAGCAACTGCGCTTTGACAGCCTGGCAAAATTCGACGCCGCACAGTTCCCGATAGAAGAAAGCAATTGCGTTGCCATCATGGGCCAGACTCTTGCCGAGCTGACCGCACATGCCAAAGAAGAGCACCCGGTACGGGCCCCCGACAATAAGAATACACAGGCGCCCAAGGACAGCGTTGATACTGAATACTGCCGCTCCATCATCAGCTTCCCGCTGCTTCTGATGCACACCTACCGGATTTTCAGGGCTGAGCGGAAACAAGGTGATATCAGCAGTCGCCTGCACGCGAACAACTTTGGCGAATGCTTCAAGTCATTTGTGCAAGAAGCGAACGAAGCAGATGCCGTCGCGTTCATCGAATTACTGTGGCACGTTCGCTATCAGTTCGATCGCTGGGTCGTAAAATGGCGACAAGACGATAATGACAATACCGCACATCTGTATCTTGCCAGTGTAAGTTGGAATGTCGCTGAGAAGAGATTGAACCGCAGTTTTCCTGAACGCGTACAGGATCTGGTTCAGTTGCAAGCAGTACGCAACTTCACCGGCGAGCGTAGTGCCCAGTACTGGCTCACGCCTCTCCTCGCAAGGAGTCTGGGTACAACAAGCCATGAAGAGGCACTCGCACTGCTGGAAGACATCGACAACAAGCTGTCGCTAGCTAACTGCTCGCAAAAAGAAGCCAGTTTTGCACTCCTACAAAATGAGCCACCGGCTTGCCATCCACATAACTGGATCAGGGAACACTTGGAGCAACATCTCGGTACTGGCTTCGAGCACTACTGGTTCCAGAAGCTGGAATACGTTTTGTGGAAAAACCGAACGTCGTTGTCCTTCCATGATGACAAGCGCTTGCCGGATTTCCGAATTACCTCGAAGAGCTCGGTGGAGCATGTACACCCGCAGCATCACGAGTACACGCAAGAACAACTTGAGAAAGAAATGCTGAACAGCTTCGGCAATCTTGCACTGCTTAGCCCGGGTGAAAATTCATCTTACAGCAACCAAGATCCAGGGAAGAAACGCGTCGACTTCAATAAGAAGCCAAACATTGACGCATTGAAACTGGCACACATTTTCAAGCTAATGGGAAACTCAGACGTTTGGGATGACGACATGATAGAACAACATCATGAGGACATGCTAAAGCTACTGGAAGCCCACTATCATATGGGCCGTGTTCGAAATGTTGTTTAAACCCGAAAACTTTCTACTAATTGACAAGGGAATGGTCTGTGAAAAAAATTCTATGGGTGAAGTTTGGCTGGTCAGAATACTATCGCGGCGGACCGGTCGACGGTAATTTTGGGTGGCTCAACGAAAACAAGGGCAAAAAAAACGAAGGACGGGGGCACGAGGCGTTCAACTTTAACCCTGGGCCTGATGGAACCTACTATTGTTATGTTCCGCCCCAAGCAAGCGAGTATGCGCCCTCAAACGATGATCCAAATGGTTGGACAGTGATCTGCCTCGCGAAAAATCCAAAGCACACTGGCGTCCATGTTGTCGGATGGTACGAAAATGCCACCCTGCATGGTGAATGGCTTGATCCTCCAGATGGTCTGATCAAAAAGCGAGGGGATACTGCGCACCCGGCCTATGACTGGTCGTACTGCATCTCTAGCAAGTCCGCATACTTTGTTCCACCGGAGTACCGAATTATGCCTTTCTCGGATCCATCCGTGAGGCAGGGCAAATATTCCTTCCTAGAAGGGCCAGGCGTAGACACCAACGAGAACAAAAGGCGCGTGCTAGAACTTCTCAACAGTCGTCTGAAAGCGATGACCCGATTTGCTATCCAGAACCCTAACGAGGACTCGTTACCCGATCCCGAACTCGACGCGGCCGATCCTCTAAAAGGATTCGGTACACCAGAGCATCGGAAAAAGGTGGAGCTGGCAGCAGAATGCGCCGTCATCGAGCATTACAAAACAAAAGGGTATGCCTACGAACGCGTTACGCATTTACCCTGTGGTTATGATTTTGTTTTTACCAAAGGTAAATCGGTGCGGCACGTCGAGGTCAAAGGCACATCCAGTCCCACTCCCCAATTCTTTATCACTCGGAATGAGTATGGGAAGGGTCTACAATCCAATCCGGCATGGCGTCTTGCCATGGTTACCTCTGCACTGTCCGAAACCCCGAGCATAACTGAGTACGATGCTCTCGGACTGAAGCGAGCGTTCGATCTTGAACCCTACGTATACATCGGTAAGTTCATCCCGAAGCCGGAGAGTTAATCAGCAGGCCTGCCGATATAGCCCACACGCTATATTAATGAAGAGTCCGTAATAGTTTAAAAAGCTTCTCGACTGAGCACTCTCGATACCATGTCAGCATTCCTCATCCAAACATGGTATCGATGTGCTTCTCTTTTTGGCACGTCCTCTGTACACCATGAAAAACGCCATTGATAACGTAGTAAGATCGCTATCTATTTTGATTTTTCACAATATAACAAAATAGTTACGAATGATGCCTACTCCCACTCTATCGTCGCTGGCGGCTTGCTCGACACGTCGTAGGTGACGCGGGAGATGCCTTCGATTTCATTGATGATCCGGCCGGAAACGGTTTCCAGCAGTTCGTAAGGCAGGTGTGCCCAACGTGCGGTCATGAAGTCGATGGTTTCAACGGCACGCAGGGCAACGACCCAGGCGTAACGACGGCCATCGCCGACCACGCCAACCGATTTCACTGGCTGGAACACCACGAATGCCTGGCTGACCTTGTGGTACCAGTCGGCCTTGCGCAGTTCTTCGATGAAGATGTGGTCGGCGCGACGCAGCAGGTCGGCGTATTCCTTCTTCACTTC
>Ga0255334_1000479_pt1 | contig 30949 bp, 26 predicted proteins | sample EtOH5_35cm_T3_12_FD_202080 | JGI IMG/M metagenome (GOLD analysis project Ga0255334, IMG submission 202080) | Sandy soil microbial communities from University of British Columbia, Vancouver, Canada - EtOH5_35cm_T3_129 | ecosystem: Engineered > Artificial ecosystem > Sand microcosm > Unclassified ... | reverse complement strand
CGTAAAACAGGCGCACGAGGAGAATCGAATGCTTCCGGCTCTATGGGTTGCCAAAACAGGTCTGTCCGCCCAGGACACCAACCTGACCACCATTTCCAACAACCTGGCCAACGTGTCGACCACGGGCTTCAAACGTGATCGTGCCGAGTTCCAGGACTTGCTGTACCAGATCAAACGCCAGCCAGGCGCCCAGTCGACCCAGGACAGCGAACTGCCGTCGGGCCTGCAACTGGGTACCGGTGTGCGCATCGTCGGCACCCAGAAAAACTTCAACGCCGGTAGCCTGCAAACCACCGAGCAGCCGTTGGACATGGCCATCGACGGTCGCGGTTTCTTCCAGATCCTGCAACCGGACGGCACCACGTCCTACACCCGTGACGGCACCTTCCACCTCGATTCCAACGGCCAGATCGTGAACGCCAGCGGTTTCGCCCTGGAGCCAGCCATTGTCATCCCGAACGATGCGCAGACCTTCACGGTCGGTCGCGACGGCACCGTGTCCATCACCATTGCCGGTAACCCGGCGTCCCAGGTGATCGGCAACCTGCAAACCGCCGACTTCATCAACCCGGCCGGCCTGCAAGCGGTAGGTAACAACCTGTTCCTGGAAACCGCTGCCAGCGGTGCGCCGCAAGTCGGTACGCCAGGCCTGGCCGGTTTCGGCACCACGCTGCAGAACACCCTGGAAACCTCCAACGTCAGCACCGTTGAAGAGATGGTCAACATGATCACCACTCAGCGCGCCTACGAGATGAACTCCAAGGTGATCTCCACCGCCGACCAGATGCTCTCGTTCGTAACGCAGAATCTGTAATCAAGTCTATGAGGCGACCCTGAGGTCGCCTGCAACACCGTGAGGTAGGGTCATGAATCGCTTTGTATCTGTTCTGGCACTGAGTGCGGTCGCCGCGCTGGCGGGGTGCGTCGGCCCGACGCCCAAGCCCAATGATCCTTACTACGCCCCGGTGTTGCCGCGTACGCCGTTGCCGGCTGCCGCGAATAACGGCTCGATCTACCAAGCCGGTTTTGAACAGAACCTGTACAGCGACCGCAAGGCGTTTCGGGTCGGTGACATCATCACCATCACCCTGAACGAGAAGACCCAGGCCAGCAAGAACGCCAACTCGCAAATAGGCAAGAACAGCAAGGCAAGCATCGGTCTGTCCTCGCTGTTCGGCACAGTGCCCAACACGAATAACCCGCTCAGCGACGGTGATCTGACGCTGGATGCCGGCTACAGCGGCGACCGCGCCACCAAGGGCGACAGCAAGGCCGGGCAGGGCAACAGCCTGACCGGTTCGATCACCGTGACCGTCGCCGACGTGTTGCCCAACGGCATCATCGCCGTGCGCGGCGAGAAGTGGATGACCCTCAATACCGGTGATGAACTGGTACGGATTGCCGGCCTGGTCCGGGCCGACGACATCGCCACCGACAACACGGTTTCGTCGACCCGCATTGCCGATGCACGCATTACCTACTCGGGCACCGGTTCGTTTGCCGATGCGAGTCAGCCAGGCTGGTTCGACCGTTTCTTCCTCAGCCCGCTGTTCCCTTTCTAGGTGGCTACGTTGAATTTCAGAAGTCTCATCGTTGCGGCCTTGATGTTGTCGGCAGCCTTCAACGCTCAAGCCGAGCGGCTGAAGGACATCGCCAGTATTTCCGGCGTGCGTTCCAACCAATTGATCGGCTACGGCCTGGTGGTCGGGCTTAACGGCACCGGTGACCAGACGACGCAAACTCCGTTCACCCTGCAGACCTTCAACAACATGCTCTCGCAGTTCGGCATCAAGGTGCCGGCCGGTTCGGGCAACGTGCAGTTGAAGAACGTCGCGGCGGTATCGATCAGTGCCGACTTGCCGGCTTTCGCCAAACCCGGTCAGCAGGTGGACATCACCGTTTCTTCCATCGGTAACTCCAAGAGCCTGCGAGGCGGCACCCTGCTGCTGACGCCGCTCAAGGGTATCGATGGCAACGTGTACGCGGTCGCCCAGGGTAACCTGGTGGTCGGCGGTTTCGATGCTGAAGGTCGCGACGGGTCGAAGATCACCGTCAACGTTCCGTCGGCCGGTCGCATCCCCGGTGGTGCATCGGTGGAGCGTTCGGTGCCGAGCGGTTTCAACCAGGGCAACAGCCTGACCCTGAACCTCAACCGTTCCGACTTCACCACCGCCAAGCGCATCGTCGACAAGATCAACGACATGCTCGGCCCTGGCGTCGCACAGGCCATCGACGGTGGTTCGATTCGCGTCACGGCGCCGCTGGACCCAAGCCAGCGGGTCGACTACCTGTCGATCCTCGAAAACCTCGAAGTCGATCCAGGCCAGGCGGTGGCGAAAGTCATCATCAATTCGCGTACCGGCACCATCGTCATCGGCCAGAACGTCAAGGTTTCGCCAGCCGCCGTGACTCACGGCAGCCTGACCGTGACCATCACCGAAGACCCGATCGTCAGCCAGCCCGGCCCTCTGTCCAATGGTCAGACAGCGGTCGTGCCGCGCTCGCGGGTCAATGCACAACAGGAAGCCAAACCGATGTTCAAGTTCGGTCCGGGCACCACGCTCGACGAGATCGTGCGTGCGGTGAACCAGGTCGGCGCGGCACCGGGTGACTTGATGGCCATCCTCGAAGCACTGAAGCAGGCCGGCGCATTGCAAGCCGATCTGATCGTGATCTGAGGACGGCGAACATGGATATGCGCAAGGGCGGTCTGGGTGTCAGCAGCAACGATTCGGGTTCCTATTCGGACCTGAACCGGCTGAACCAGCTCAAGGTAGGTGACAAGAACAGTGACGGGAACATGCGCAAAGTGGCGCAGGAGTTCGAGTCGCTGTTCCTCGGTGAAATGCTCAAGTCCATGCGCAAGGCTACCGACACCCTGGGTGAGGACAATCCGCTCAACACCCCGGCGGCCAAGCAGTACCAGGAAATGTACGACCAGCAACTGGCCGTTTCCATGTCCCGCCAAGGTGGTGGTATTGGTCTGGCGGACGTGCTGATGCGTCAGATGTCGAAGAACAAACCGATGGCGCCGGGCGAAGCAGCTGCCGCATCGGCGGCCAAGCAGGCGGCCGCGAAAGCCGCCGTGGAAACGCCGATAGCCGCCGGGACGGTTGCCGTCAACGGGCCGTTGTCCCGCCTCAATGGCGAGCGTCCGTTGTGGGCGTCGCGCTCGCTCCGTACACCGCAGTCAACAGGCGACGGCACGCATCGCAATGACATGGAATTGATCAATCAGCGGCGTCTGGCATTGCCGCCGAAACTGGCTGACCGCTTGCTGGCAGGCCTGGTGCCTTCGGCGACGACTGCGGCCGCGACGGTCAACAAGACGCCATTGCCGGAGCGCACCACGCTTACCGGTTCAGGCCCGTTGTACAACGGTGATTGGCTGGCGAATGCCCAGGCAGCATCGAACGGCGGGTTGCAGATTCATGGTCGTGCCATGGCTCAGATCCCCCTGGCGCCCGCGAAGAAAGCCTTCAGTTCCGCCGATGAATTCGTCAACACCATGCTGCCGATGGCCAAGGAAGCCGCCGAGCGCATCGGGGTCGATCCGCGTTACCTCGTGGCCCAGGCGGCGCTGGAAACCGGTTGGGGCAAATCGGTCATGCGGGCACAGGATGGCAGCAGCAGCCACAACCTGTTCGGCATCAAGGCCAGCAGCAACTGGCAGGGTAATTCGGCGCGCGCGATCACCAGCGAATTCAGGAATGGCGCGATGGTCAAGGAGACGGCCGAGTTCCGTTCCTACGACTCCTACAAGGACAGCTTTCATGACCTTGTGACTTTGCTGCAGACCAACAATCGCTATCAAGATGTCGTGAAGTCGGCCGATAACCCAGAACAGTTTGTACGCGAGTTGCAAAAGGCCGGTTACGCAACCGACCCGGACTACGCAAGCAAGATTTCGCAGATAGCCAAGCAGATGACGAGTTACCAGAACTACGCTGCGGCGGGCGTTTCCACCACGCCTTTATAGGCACAAGGATTAAGGTCTGAACCATGAGTTTGCTCAATATCGGGATGTCGGGTCTGGCCGCTGGCCAATCCTCGTTGATGACCACCGGCAACAACATTGCCAACGTCGACACCGCCGGGTACTCACGCCAGCAAACAGTGCAGGGCACCAAGGCCTCGCAGCATTTCGGCAACGTGTACATCGGCACCGGCACGACGCTGGCCGATGTGCGTCGCGTGTACAATAGCTACCTCGATGCGCAGTTGCAGACCACCACTTCGCTCAACAGCGATTCGGCCGCCTACCTGAATCAGGTCACGCCGCTGGACAAATTACTCTCCGACACCAGCACCGGCCTGAACGGCGCACTGACCAAGTTTTTTGCCTCGGTGCAGAACGTCAACGCCAAGCCGGGTGACGATGCGTCCCGCCAGTTGCTGCTCAGCGATGCCCAGGCCTTGAGCAACCGTTTCAACTCGGTCTCCACACAGCTGAACCAGCAGAATGCCAACATCAACGGCAACCTGACGAACATGGCAGATCAGGTCAACAAGCTGGCCGCTACCGTGGCGCAGTTGAACCAGAAGATCTCCGAGGTTTCCAGCTCCGGCGGCATGCCGAACGACCTGCTCGACGCGCGTAACGAAACCGTGCGCCAACTGTCGACCTTCACCGGTGCGCAAGTGGTGGAGCGTGAAGGCAGCCTCGACATTTACCTGGGCAGCGGCCAGCCGCTGGTCATCGGCAACACGACCAGCAAACTCGAGACGGTACCAAGCAAGGAAGATCCGGGCCGTCTGGCGCTGCAACTCAATCGCGGCTCGAGCACCATCGACATCACGTCGATCATGACCGGCGGTGAAATCGGCGGTCTGCTGCGTTATCGCAGCACCGTGCTGGACCCGGCCATGAACGAACTGGGGCGTGTGGCGCTGGTTGTCGCCGATCAGATGAACAGCCTTCAGGCCCAGGGCATCGACAAGAACGGTGCCTTCGGTTCGAACCTGTTCACCAACATCAATTCGGCCAAGCTGGTCTCTGAACGCAGTGTCGCCGCCACCAGCAACGTGGGCGCTGGCAACTTTGATGTGAGCATCAAGGACTCTGGCAAGCTGACCATCAACGATTACAAGGTCACGTTCACCACGGCCACCGACTACACCGTTCAGCGCCTGCCGGACAACACGCCGATGGGCAGCTTCAGCACCGCACCGCCGGCAACGGCACCGGTCTTCGACGGCATCGAGCTGAAATTCAACGCGGCTTCCGCCTCGGCGGGCGACACCTTCAAGATCACCCCTACCCGCGATGCGGCGGCAAACATCAAGACCGAGATGACCGACTCCAAGCGTCTGGCCATCGCGGCACCCCTGGGCGCGGCTATTGCAGCGAGCGGCAGTGGTAGTGGCACCCTGACGATTCCGGCCAGCGGTCAACCGACCCTGACCACCAAGTTCGATATCTACGACGCGGCGACCACCACCGCGATGCAGAACGGCCTGAAAAACTCCACGCCGACCAAGGTAGTGTTTGGTGCTGTGTCTGCCGACGGCACCAGCCAGACCTACCAGTTTCTGGATGCCAAGGGTGGGGTGATCAGCGCTGGCACCATCAAGCCAGGTGAGACCAACACCCTGAACCTGAGCATTCCGCTCACGGATGCCACGGGTACGCCGATCCCGCCTGCGCCTGCCACTCAGTACACCGCGAGCTTCAACATGACCTTCGCCGGTGCCCCGAGCAGCGGCGCGGCAATCAACGTCTCGCTCACCCAGCCGGGCAGCCTGGACAACCGTAACGGCACCGCACTGGCCGGCTTGCAGACCGCGCAGACCGTGGACACCGGCTCGGCCAGCAAAGGTATTTCCCTGAACGACGCTTACGGCAAACTGGTCGAAGGCGTTGGCTCCAAGGCCGCACAGGGCAAGCTCGACAGCGCGGCGACCGACGCCATCCTGGCGAATGCCAAGGGTGCGCGCGACTCGCTCTCGGGTGTCGACCTCGATGAGGAAACCGGCAACCTGGTCAAGTATCAGCAGTACTACACCGCGTCTTCGCAGATCATCAAGGCTGCGCAGGAAATCTTCAGCACACTGATCAACAGTCTTTAAGGAGTCGTAGCCCATGCGCATTTCTACCGCCCAGTTTTACGAGTCCTCGGCTGCGAACTACCAGAAGAACTTCGCCAACGTGGTCAAGAGCAGCGAAGAGGCGAGCAGCCTGGTTCGCGTCAACACGGCCGCCGATGATCCGGTCGGCGCTTCGCGTCTGCTGCAATTGGGTCAGCAGGCTTCGATGCTCGATCAGTTCTCGAACAACATGACGACGATCAAGGCCACGCTTGGCCAGACTGAAGCGGTGATGACCAGCATCGGCAACGTGCTGCAACGCGCCAAGGAACTGGCCCTGGGTGCCGGTAACGCCGGCTATACCGATGCCGACCGCCAGGCCAACGCTTCGGAGCTCAGCCAGATCGAAGAGCAGCTGTTGAGCCTGATGAACACCAAGGACGAAAACGGCAAGTACATTTTCTCCGGCTCCAAGGGCGACACCGTTCCGTTCACGCGCAACACCGACGGTACCTACAGCTATAACGGTGATCAGGTCACGCTGGACCTGCCGATTGGCGATACCCAGTCGATGGCCACCAACAGCACCGGTTGGGCCGTGTTCCAGCAGGCGATCAATACCAGTCGCACGCAGACCACCATGAGCTCGCCTCCGCCGGCCGTCGATGGCGGTCGTGTGTCGCTTTCCAATGGTCAGGTGAATTCGGACGTGACCTACAACGCCAAATTCCGTGGTGGCGAGCCCTACACCGTGAATATCCTCAGCCCGACGCAACTGGAAATCCGCGATTCGCTGGGTAACGACGTCACGTCCGAGGCTACTGGCAATGGTGTGTTCAGTTCCAGCAGTGGTGCAGCCACACAGACGATCAATTTCCGTGGCGTTGATCTGAAGTTGAACATCAACATGAAATCAGGTGATGTTCCGGCGACCGTGTTTCCGGCGCCCCCGTCCCCCAATGCCTACAGCTTCACCCTGGCGGCCAAGCCGGACAGCTTCAATGCGTCTCGCGCGCCAGGCAACGTGTCGACGGATGTGGTCACCAACACGTCAATCACCAACAGCGCCGCCTACCATGCCAGCTTTCCGGAAGGCGGGGCGATTCTCAAGTTCACCAGTCCTACCGCTTTCGAGTTGTATGCCGCGCCTCTGACGGCGAACAGCAAGCCGGTTTCCAATGGCGTTCTGGCGGGCAACGTCGCCACCGCATCGGGTGTCGCCTTTACGCTCAGCGGGACGCCGACGATGACTGCCGGTGACCAGTTCTCTGTCGTGGTCAACACGCACCAGACGCAGAACATTCTGGACACCGTCAGTCAGTTGAAAACCGCGTTGTCGACGCCGACCAACAACGATCCGCTGGCCATTCAAAAGCTGAATGAGGCCATTGGTTCGGGTGTTGGTAACCTGGCCAGCGGCATGGACCAGTTGACCTCCGGGATCAGTTCCGTGGGTGGTCGCGGTGCATCGTTAGCGACCCAGACCGAAATCAACCAGAGCCTGGTGCTGGCCAACACTCAGACCCAGGGGTCGATCCGTGATTCGGACCCGGCTACGGTGATGACCCGCCTGACCTTGCAGCAAACCATGCTGCAGGCCTCGCAATTGGCGTTCAGCAAAATCGCTCAGTTGGGGCTGTTCAACAAAGTCTGAGTCGAGGCCTTCGCGCTATTGGCGCGAGGGTTGAGGCACCGAGTGCAAACCGTCTTTTTTCAGCGGTTCAGGGCTGCTCCACTCGTTCCAGAGTGAGCGCCCGCCGCTCGAGAGTTACCCCGCCGTGAATCCAGCTCCTCTTGTCAGCATCGCCATTCCCGCCTACAACGCGCTGTACTTTCAGGCCGCGCTGCAAAGTGCTCTGAATCAGACTTATGCGCCGCTTGAAGTGATTGTCTGTGACGACAGCAACAGCGATGAAATCCATGACCTGGTCCAGGCCTGCACGGTGCCGCAAGGCTTGACGCTGCGCTATGTGCGCAATGATCGCCACTTGGGGTTCAAGGGTAACCTGATCGCCTGCGCCGAGCAGGCAGCTGGGGAGTACCTCAAGTTTCTCTGTGATGACGATCAATTGCTGCCTGAGTGTATTGCCCGTCAAGTGCAGGGTTTCATCGATCATGACGATGTCAACCTGGTGATTGCCCAGCGTCAGTATTGCGACGGCGATTACCTGTTGCTTCCCGAGCGTCTGGAGAACACCAGCTTTGCCTCGGGGGATACGCTGTTCAAGGGCGAAGACTTGCTGGATGTGCTGGAAGGCACGGCTGTCAACTTTCTCAGCAATCTGAGTGGCGCCCTGATGCGCACCCATCAGGTGCTGGAGTATTTGCCAGCCTTGACCCAAATCGGTGAAGGGTTTGTCGCCCGACTCGATTTCGCCTTGTTTGTGTGTCTGTTGCGTCGCGGCAATCTGGCGGTAATCGGGCAGGTGCTCAGCTTCGAGCGCTTGCACACGGCGCGCATGAGCAATCAACGGGAGGTTCAGCAGGCCATAGCGGTCGAGCTTGGCTGGCTGACCCAAATGCTTGCGTTGCGCAGCGGCGAGCCGGCACCTGCGCCGGGGCATGTTCGCTACATCGATCTGGCCAGCGCCGCCCTCGGTGAGCCATATGCCTGGGAGGAAATGCCCCTGAGCCGTTCATTGGGCTTTTCCGCGACCTTGATACGTTCGCGGGTAGGTGAAAACTGTGACAGCTTCGCTGATGTGTACCAGCAATGGCTGGCGTGTCGCACCCTGAACCCTGCCCAGCAGCGCCTGTTGCCCGCGCGCCTTGCTTCGTGGCCATCGCGCCCGCGCATTGTGCCGGTGGTGATTGATGTTGATGCCGACGATGCAGCGCTGGGCGTCACGCTGGAGAGCATCGATCGGCAGGTTTATGCCGCCGAAACGGTGCTGGTGCTTAGCGGTGATAGTCGTGCCAGTGCCCTTGCCGGTAACGTGATTCGTGTGACCCTGCAAGACGACGGATTTGAGCAGCTCAATGTCCTTCTGATGCAAATGGACGGTGCGGACTGGTTCTATCTCTTGCGGGCGGGTGATCGCCTGAATGAACTGGCTTTGCTGCTTTTGGCCGAGCGCATGGTCGAGAGTGCTGGCGCGCTGTGCATTTACAGCGATGAAGGTGGTCTGCGCAACGAGTTGTCGGTGGAGCCGATCTTCAAATCCGATTTCAACCTTGACCTGTTGCGCAGTTATCCCTACATCGGGCGGACATTGGCGATTCAGCGTCAGTGCTTTATGGGTGTCGGTGGATTCAACCCGGATTTCACCGAACTCAGTCCTCATGATCTGGTTTGGCGGCTCGTTGAAAGCCATGGAGCGCATGTCGTGGAGCATGTCGCCCAAGTGCTGGTCGAGTCCTCGTTCGGCCTGTCGCAATGGCTCGCATTGCCGCAAGTGATCGAGCAAAACCCCCGTGTACTGACCGCGCACCTTGATCGTATCGGTGCGGCACACGGAGTCCGGCAGGGTAATGTGCCACTGATCAATCGAATTGATTACCACCATGGCATTCAGCCGCTGGTGTCGATTGTTGTGGTGATGCGGGATCGGCTCGGTCCGCTTCAGCGTTGCATCGAAAGTGTACTGGAGCACACAGCCTATGCTCACTACGAATTGTTGATCATCGACAATGCCAGCACCTCGATCGAGGCGCGGGACTGGCTGGCCGCGATGTCGCAAATGGGCGGCGAAAAACTGCGCGTGCTTCACTGCGATTCTCCCGATAACCCGGCGGCGGCGCAGAATTTCGCGGCGGCTCAGGCCCGCGGCGAATATGTGCTGTTGCTCAACCCGGATTGTGTAATCGTCAATCGCGACTGGCTTGGCGAACTGCTGAATCATGGATTGCGTCCGGAAGTGGGTGTTGTCGGCGGCCGAATGGTCAGCCCTCAGGGACGTATCGAAGGTTCGGCGCTGGTACTGGGGATGCGCGGCCCTGTCGGCGTGCCTTGGCGCGGGGAGGCGGTGACCACCCCGGGTTACATGCAGCGCCAGCAGGCGGTGCAGAACCTGAGCGCGGTGAGCACCGAATGCCTGCTGATCCGCAAGCAGGTTTTCGATGATCTTCAGGGCTTTGACGAGCAGGCCTTTTCCCACATGCTCAACGGCCCGGATTTCTGTCTGCGTGTCAGGCAGAAGGGGTATCTGGTGGTCTGGACGCCGTATGCCGAATCGGTACGCGTGGCTGCCGAGACGGAGAATGGGCCGGTAGCGTCAACGCTGGTGGCTGAGCACAAGTGTTTTTATCAGCGCTGGCTGTCGATCATTGCCAGAGATCCGGCGTACAACGTCAATCTGAGCCTCAATACCAACAATTTCAGTCTTGAGCCGGGTTTCAAGAACGATTGGAATCCTTTCGCCCGGCACATGCTGCCGCGGGTTCTGGCGATACCGATCAACGAGACCGCCGTAGGCCATTACCGCGTCACCCAGCCGTTTCTGGAGCTGGAAGCCGCGGGTCAAGTGCTCGGTAACCTTTCTTTCCATACACCCTCGGACATTGAGCTGGAGCGCCAGTCGCCCGACGTCATCATCCTGCAGGGGCGCTACAGTGAGAGCGCGGTGAATGAAGTGGAGCGGGTCAGGAACAGCTCCAAGGCTTTCCGGATCTTCGAGCTCGATGACTATGTCATCGATGTGCCCAAGAAAAATGCTCATGTGCGCAAGACCATCGTTGGTGTCGAACAAATCGTGCGGCGTGCGATCGGGTTGTGTGATCGAGTGGTGGTGTCTACCCAACCGCTGGCTGATGCACTCATAGGCATGCATGACGATATTCGCGTGGTGCCGAACATGCTCGCTCCGCATCTGTGGACCGGTCTGAGCAGCCTGCGACGTACGTCCCGCAAGCCAAGGGTCGGTTGGGGGGGAGGGACCAGTCATGATGGGGATCTGGCGATCATTGCCGATGTCGTTCGCCTGCTGGCGGATGAAGTTGAATGGGTATTTTTCGGCATGTGCCCGCCAGCACTCAAGCCTTACGTACATGAATTCCATCCGGCTGTCGGCCTGCAGGCTTACCCCGCCAAACTGGCCAGCCTGAACCTCGATCTGGCATTGGCGCCGTTGGAGTTTCATATCTTCAACGACTGCAAGAGCAACTTGCGTCTGCTGGAGTACGGTGCCTGCGGTTATCCGGTGATTTGCACGGACACCGAGGCCTATCGCGGTTATCTGCCGTGTACCAAGGTGGTGAGCAACAGCACCGAGGAATGGCTTGAGGCGATCCGTATGCACCTGGCCGATCCGGACGCGAGTTATCGCATGGGTGATGCGCTGCGCGAGGAAGTGTTGCGTGATTACATGTTGCGAGGTAACAACCTGAATTACTGGGCTGAGGCTTGGTTGCCGAACTGATCCAAGGGTTCTATTGCGATCGCGGCGGGCGTGGTTTTTGATGGTGTACATATCCGTTACCGCAGAAACGGATATGTACTTAACCCCAACCCCCGCCAATAAACAAATCAGGCCTCCAACGCCCGACGTTTCCCATCTCAGCACCTGCCCACCACGTTGAAAGAGCTGGCGCGTTTCCTGCAAGCCCCCCCGATATCGCCATAAAACGAGCACTTCCGGTGAATCCAGAAGCGCCCTGACCGGCATTGAAGGTTTTATCCAGAAGGCCTGCAAAAGCTTGATACAGCTTGGCTGAGCCCTGTGACGAACAAGAGGGGAGACGATGAAGGCAGTTATTTTGGCGGGTGGTCTGGGCACGCGCATCAGTGAGGAGTCGCACCTCAAACCCAAGCCAATGATTGAAATCGGCGGCAAGCCAATTCTCTGGCACATCATGAAGCAGTACTCCGCTCACGGGATCCATGATTTCGTGATTTGCCTGGGCTACAAGGGCTACGCGATCAAGGACTTCTTCGCCAACTACTTCCTGCATACCTCCGACGTCACGTTCGACATGTGCAACAACCGCATGGACGTTCACCAGAACTACAGCGAGCCATGGCGTGTCACGCTCATCGATACCGGCGAAGACACCATGACCGGAGGCCGCTTGCGCCGAGCCAGCCGCTACCTGGAAAACGAAGACGCGTTCTGTTTCACCTATGGCGACGGGGTGTCCGATCTGAACATCGGCGCACTGGTGGATTTCCATTTGTCCCACGGCAAGCTCGCCACGGTCACGGCGGTCCAGCCGCCCGGCCGTTACGGTGCCCTGGAGCGCGACGGTGACCTGGTCCGCGGTTTTACCGAAAAGCCGCGCGGAGACGGAGGCTGGATCAATGGTGGTTTTTTTGTGTTGTCGCCCAAGGTGCTGCCGCTGATTACTGCCGACGAGACAGTCTGGGAATCCGAACCTTTGACCGGCCTGGCCAGCAGTGGTCAATTGGCCGCCTACCAGCACGACGGTTTCTGGCATCCGATGGACACCCTGCGTGACAAAAACCACCTGGAGCAGTTGTGGCAGAGCGGGGAGGCCCCATGGAAGCAATGGGACTGAGCCCGGAGTTCTGGCGCGGCAAGCGGGTTTTGCTGACGGGCCACACCGGTTTCAAAGGCAGTTGGCTGACCCTGTGGCTGCAAAGCCTGGGGGCTGAGGTCAGCGGATTTTCCTTGGACCCGTCGACCGAGCCGAGCCTGTTCGAACTGGCGCGTGTTCACGAAGGCATCAACGATCAGCGCGGCGACCTGCGTGACCTGGGCGCCTTGCTCGAATTGATCACCGACACCCAACCGGAAATCGTCTTGCACCTGGCGGCGCAACCGCTGGTGCGCGAAGGCTATCGCGATCCGTTGGGGACTTACTCCAGCAACGTCATGGGCACCCTGAATCTGCTCGAAGCGATCCGCCAGGTCGGCGGCGTTCGCGCTTGTGTACTGGTGACCACCGACAAGGTCTACGCCAATCAGGAATGGCTGTGGCCATATCGTGAAAATGAAGCCTTGGGCGGTCACGACCCCTACAGCAGCAGCAAGGCGTGTTGCGAGTTGCTCGCGCAGTCCTACGCCGCGTCGTTCTTCCCGGCACAACGTTTTGCCGAACACGGCCTGGCACTGGCCACGGCACGGGCCGGCAATGTGCTGGGCGGTGGAGACTTTGCCCCGGAACGCTTGATACCCGATGTGCTCAAGGCCTGGTCGGCGGATGAACCGGTGACCTTGCGTTACCCGCAGGCGGTCCGCCCGTGGCAACACGCGTTGGAGCCGCTGGCCGGTTACCTGCAACTGGCTGCCAGTCTTTACGACAAAGGCATCGAATTCGCCGGTGCGTGGAATTTCGGTCCGAGCGAAGCGGACATGTGCAGCGTCGGCGAAGTGGTCGAACTGCTCGCCAACCGTTGGCCTCAAGCGCGCGGATTGCGCATCGAACCGAGTGACTTGCATGAGGCTGGCCTGTTGCGCCTGGACAGCAGCCGCGCCCGTCAACTGTTGAGCTGGCAACCGCGCTGGTCGTTACAGCAATGCTTGACCCAGACCCTCGATTGGCATCTGGCCTGGCAAAACGGCGATGACATGCGTGCCATCACGTTGAGTCAGTTGAACCTGTACCGAGGCGCGCTGTGAGCGAATTTTTGTTGAAGGCGCTGCCACTGGAGGGGTTGTTCAGCGTGCAGCACAAACGCTTCGAGGACGATCGCGGGCACTTCGCCCGGTTGTTCTGTGAAGGCAGCCTGAGCACTTTCGGCCAGGCGTTTCATATCCGCCAGATCAATCACTCTTGCACGCGTGAGCGGGGCAGTGTGCGTGGCTTGCATTACCAGAACGCCAACGCACCGGAAGCCAAGCTGATCACCTGTCTGCGTGGTGAAGTCTGGGATGTGGCGGTGGATCTGCGCCCCGACTCCGAGACGTTCCTGCACTGGCACGCCGAACACCTTCGGGCCGGAGACGGTCGCAGCCTGTTGATTCCGGCCGGGTTCGCCCACGGCTTTCAGACCCTGACCGACGACGCCGAATTGCTCTACTTGCACAGCGCCGATTACACGCCTGCTCATGAAGATGGTTTGAGTGTCAATGATCCACGGCTGGCGATTGCCTGGCCGTTGCCTGTCAATAATCTGTCGGCCAGGGACGCCAGCCATCCCTTGCTCGATGAACGCTTCGCTGGAGTGCGTCTATGAACTGCCGTGGTTGCGGTACTCCGCTGGCCTTGCCGCTGATCGACCTCGGTACCTCGCCGCCGTCGAATGCCTATGTGCGTGCCGACCAGTTGGAACAAGCCGAACAATGGGTGCCGCTGAAGGTTGCGGTATGTCAGCAGTGCTGGCTCGTGCAGACCGAAGATTACACCAGCGCCGACAGTCTGTTCGATGCTGAGTACGCCTATTTCAGTTCCTTCTCCAGCACCTGGCTGGCCCATGCCGATCGCTACGTGGCCGAGATGGTCGAACGCTTCGGCCTGACCGCCGACAGCCGTGTAGTGGAAATTGCCGCCAATGACGGTTACCTGTTGCAGTACGTGGCGGGGCGCGGCATTCCATGCCTGGGCGTCGAGCCGACGCGCAGCACCGCACAGGCAGCACGGGAAAAAGGCCTGGAGATTCGCGAGTTGTTCTTCGGCCGTGAAACCGCTTCGCAGCTGAAGTCCGAAGGCTGGGCCGCCGACCTGATGGCCGCCAACAACGTGTTGGCCCACGTGCCGGACATCAATGACTTCCTCGGTGGTTTCGCGACCCTGCTCAAGCCGACTGGCGTGGCGACCTTCGAGTTTCCGCAACTGCTGACGCTGATGGCCGGGCAACAATTCGACACGCTGTATCACGAACATTATTCCTACCTGTCCTTGACCGCCGTGCAGACGCTGTGCGAACGCAACGGCCTGGAAGTGTTCGACGTCAGTCAGTTGTCGACCCATGGCGGTTCGTTGCGGGTATTCGTGCAACGTGCCGACGGGATTCGTCGCGAAGTGCAGCCCACGGTCGCGCAGCAATTGCAGGCCGAGCTCGCCGCCGGCGTGAAAACCTCCGAGTACTACGCCACCCTGGCGCCCGCCGCCGAGGGCATCAAGCACCAACTGCTGCGTTTCCTGTTGCAGGCCAAAGCCGATGGCAAGCGAGTGGTCGGTTACGGCGCCGCCGCCAAGGGCAACACGTTGCTCAACTATGCCGGGGTCAAGCACGATCTGTTGGCCTGGGTGGCCGACGCCAATCCGCACAAACAGGGAAAATTCTTGCCTGGCAGCCGGATTCCGGTGGTGTCGCCCGAGCGTATTGCCCTCGAAAAACCCGACTACATCCTGGTTCTGCCCTGGAACCTGTTGCCTGAAATCACCCAGCAATTCGCCTCGGTCAAAGCGTGGGGCGTACAGTTTGTCGTCGCCGTTCCGGAGTTGAGTATTCAATGAGCAGAATTCATTACACCAAACCGAGTATTGGCGAGCTGGAAGCCCGGTATGCCCTGGATGCTGTGCAGAATGGTTGGGGCGCGCGCTGCTACGAATACCTGACGCGTTTCGAACACGGGTTCGCCGAGCACCTCGGCGCGACCTATGCCATCGCGACCTCCAGCTGCACTGGCGCGCTGCACATGGGCATGGCGGCGCTGGGCATTGGCGCGGGTGACGAAGTGATCCTGGGCAACACCAACTGGATCGCCTCGGCGGCACCGATTACCTACCTGGGCGCTACACCGGTGTTTGTCGATGTGCTGGCTGACAGCTGGTGCCTGGATCCGGAACTCGTCAGGCAAGCAATTACCCCGAAGACCAAAGCCATTCTTGCCGTTCATCTTTACGGCAATCTGTGCGACATGGATGCATTGCTGGCGATCGGTCGCGAACACGGGATCCCGGTCATCGAAGATGCCGCCGAAGCCATCGGTTCGCAGTGGCGCGGCAAGGCAGCCGGCTCGATGGGGGCGTTCGGTGCGTTTTCCTTTCATGGCACCAAAACCATGACCACCGGTGAGGGCGGGATATTCGTCACCTCGGACAAAGCCTTGTACGAGCGCGTTCTGACCTTGTCCAACCATGGTCGCGTTGCGGGCAGCAGCAAACAGTTCTGGCCCGAGTTCATTGGTTTCAAATACAAGATGAGCAATCTGCAGGCCGCCGTAGGCTGCGCACAGGTCGAGCGGATCGAGGAACTGATCGAACGCAAGCGCACGATTTTCGCCAACTATGCCCGTGCGCTGGCATCGCTGCCGGGTGTTTCGTTGAACCCCGAACCTGCGCACGCCCGTAACGGTTACTGGATGCCGACCGTGGTGTTCGATGCCGAGACCGGGATTCATCGCGACGAAATGATCGCCGCGTTCCAGGCTGCCGATATCGACGCCCGGGTGTTCTTCTGGCCACTGTCGTCGTTGCCCATGTTCAGCGAGCACGCAGTCGATACGCCGGTGGCGTTTGCCCTGCCGGAGCGCGCGTTCAACCTGCCGAGCTATCACGACATGACCGACGCCGATCAGGCTAGAGTGGTGGACGTTGTGCGCGGCTTGCTCGCCCAAAGGCAATCGCTGTGAAGATGTATTTGCTGGGCGCGGCCAACCCGGAAGCGGTGCGCATGCTGCACGCGGTGAAACGCAGCACGCCGAACGTCGAGTTCGCGTTTCTGGACAATGACCCCGGTAAACACGGCACGTTGTTTTTCGGCGTGCCAGTTGTTGGCGGCTCGGCGCTTGTCAGTGAACTCAAAGGGCCGGACGCACGTTTCGTCAACCTGATCACCGGCAACACCCGACTGCGCTACGAGACCACCCGCGAGCTGGTCGAGGCCGGTGCCACCCTGGGCCAGTTCATCCACCCCGGCATCGACCTGACCATGATCCGCATGGGGCAGGGCAGTTATCTGCAGGAAGGCGTGATCATGCAAGCCGAAGTGACGCTGGGTGACAACACCAGCATCAGCGCCGGCAGCGTAGTGGGGCATGAAGGGCAAATCGGCCACTCGGTGTTCATGGCGCCAGGGGTGTGCATCGCCGGTTGCGTGGAAATCGGCGACGGCACGTTTATCGGCACCAACGCCACCATTCTTCCGCGCTTGCGCATCGGCCGCTGGGTCACCATCGGTGCGGGCGCTGTCGTGACCAAGGATATTCCGGATTTTTCAGTCGTGGCGGGCAACCCCGCCAGGATCATCAAGACCAACGCGGTGCCTTACCCCGACGGTAGGGTCTTCAAGTAACCCGTTTCCCCATTTTCCTGGAGCGTTTCAATGAATCCCCATGAGCAGTTTCGCGAAGAAGTAAAAGGCAACATCGAAGGCCTGCAGCAGGACAAAGCGCTGCAAGCCGAGTCGCTGGGCTGGGTCGGCACCACGGCCAAGCACAAGTACACCTACAACTTCAGCTGGATGGGCCGGCCGATCATTCAGTTTCCTCAGGACATGGTCGCCATGCAGGAAATCATCTGGAACCTGCGTCCGGACGTGATCGTTGAAACCGGTATCGCCCACGGTGGCTCGCTGGTGTTTTATGCATCGATCCTGGAACTGATGGGCCATGGTGAAGTGCTAGGTGTCGACATCGACATTCGCCAGCACAACCGCGAAGCGATCGAAGCTCACCCGATGAGCAAGCGCATCCAGATGATTCAGGGCTCGAGCATCGACACCGCCATCGTCGACCAGGTACGCGAGCGCATCCAGGGCAAGAAAGTGCTGGTGGTTCTGGACTCCAATCACACCCACGAACACGTCCTTGAAGAGTTGCGCCTGTACGCACCGATGGTTTCGGTAGGCAGCTATTGCGTGGTCATGGACACCGTGGTCGAAGACATGCCGGAAGATGCCTTCCCGGATCGTCCATGGGGCAAGGGTGACAACCCGAAAACCGCAGTCTGGGCCTACCTCGAAGAAAACCGCGACTTCGAGATCGACCAGGCGATTCACAGCAAGCTGCTGATCACCGTCGCACCGGATGGCTACCTGCGCCGAGTGCGTTAAGCGACACCTTTATTCAAGCGTTTATCAGGCAATCGGTCTGTGGTGGGGAAGGATATGCAAGGCAATTATGGTTCTGAAAACATGTCGCCCTTGAGTGAACTGTTCACTCTGGTGCTGATTACACACAATCGCCCGGCGTTCCTGCGCAGGGCATTGCAGTTCTACAAAACACTGCCTTGCAAGATTCTGGTCCTCGATTCATCGGCCGTCGCGCTGGACGACGCGGCTGCGGTCGCGGACACCATCGACTATCGGCATTTGCCACAGTTCGGCTACTGGGGGATTCAGACCAAACTGGTATACGGCGTCGAGCACGTCACCACGCCGTATATGGTCTTCGCTTCCGACGATGATTTTCTGTTGCACGGTGCGCTCAGCGAGTCGGTTAACTTCCTCGAAGCCAACCCCGACTACGGGCTGTGCCACGGCTATTGCCTGATGTACCTGACCCATGCCACCTACGTGCAGTACTACCGACGTGACAAGAAGGTGCAGGAGGACTACAACGCCGAACACGGTCAGGATCGCGTGCTCGATTACATGAGCCAGTACATTCCGCCGTTCTATGGGGTGCACCGTACTTCGCTGCTGCGTGACTGGTATGAAGCGATGCCTGAAGGCACGATCTTCCAGTGGCAGGAAATCGGTCACGTCTACTACATGCTGGCACGGGCCAAGGCGCGGATTCTCCCGATGCCTTATGTGGTACGTGAGGTCAACTACGGCCGCTCGGATCACAACACCGAAATCATGACGACCCTGAGCTTCAAGGACGCGCGGTCTGTCGCCGACCGTGAGCGCTTTGCCGGGTTTCTGGCATCGCTGCCGACCGGCATCAGTGGCCTGAGTGAACAGCAGACAGCGGATCTTGCCCTGAAAAGTTTCGCCGCCCTGGCCAAGAGCCTGTTGGTCCGTAACGCGCTGACCATCGAACCGATTTTCGAGTCTTACTGGACGGACCCGACGGTGGAGCCGAAGCGGGTCTTCGGGCCTCAGCAATACGTCGAAATGCCGTTCTACAACAGCGCTTTCTTCGAGCAACTGACGCAGTGTGAGTTTCTGCTTCATGCGATGCCGGCCGGGCGTTTGCAGCTTGAACAGATGGAAGGTGCATTGCTCAAGCAGGAAGCTTTACTGCGCACCTATTCCAATGACAGTGCAGAGACGATTCAGGACCGCTTGATTCAAGCCGTCAATCTGGGTGCCTTCAACCGTCGGGTGGTGCAAAAGCTCGCGCAGCAGCTGCTGGACAAGGGGGAGGCTGCCGATGCCCAGGTGTTGACCAACTGGGTTCAGCGTCTGGACACCGTACCCGTTTTTGACAGTCGCCAGCTGCTCGACACGATGCCGTCGGGGCATGTGCGGAACTGGTTGCAGGCCCGTCAACCAAACGACACCGCGGTCAGGAAAATCAACCAGCACCTGGCTGCCCACGAAGGTGGTCCTCAGTTCGGCATTCTGCTGCTGGATCTGGACGCTGACATGGACAAGCTCCAGGTCACCCTGGATAGCCTCATGGAGAGTGCATTCCGGGCATTCAAAGTGGTGATCTTCACCACGGGTGACTTGCCGGCGGTCACCACCGCACAAAACACGCTGCATTTCGTCAAGGTCACCACGGCCAATTACGTCGACAAGCTGAACCAGATCGCTCGCCAGTCGACCTCGGACTGGTTGTTGCTGGCCGAGGCGGGCGACGAGTTCACCGCAGCAGGGTTCCTGCGTGCCAGTCTCGAGTTGCAGAACGCCGAGGGTTGTCGCGCGGTGGCGATGGACGAGATTCATCGGCAGGCCAATGGCACCTTGGTCGACGTCTTCCGGCCAGCCTTCAACCTTGACCTGTTGCAGAGCATGCCCGGACTGGTCGCACGACACTGGCTGATCCGCCGCGAAGCGTTGGTGGAGGTCGGCGGTTTCGCCCGCGAATTCACGTCCGCGCTAGAGTTCGACCTGTTGCTGCGCCTGATCGAAACCGGTGGCCTTGCCGGCCTTGCTCATCTGGCCGAGCCGTTGCTGATTACCGCAGCACCGGAGTTGGCATCCAGCGAAGACGAACGTCAGACACTGGTTCGTCATCTGGCGACTCGCGGTTATCAAGCGCAGGTCAGTGCCGAGGAGTCGGGTGGTTACCGCATCGACTACCGCCACACCGAGCGCCCGAAAGTGTCGATCGTCATTCACAGCCAGGACAACCTGGAGTGCTTGCAGCGATGCCTGGTCAGCGTGTTGCAGCGCACACGCTATCAAAACAATGAAATCGTCATTGCCGATAACTACAGCCAGTCCGCCGAGCTTCACGCCTGGATCGACAACCTGGAACAAAACGGGCGTGGCCGGATTCGTCTGGTCAAGGCTGCGCAGCGGCTGAGCACGTCGGCGCTGCTGAACCTGGCTGCCGAACAGGCTCAAGGTGAATACCTGGTGCTGCTGGCTGCGGACGCCGAAGTGATCAACGCGAACTGGATCGAGGCGTTACTCAATCAGGCCCAGCGCCCCGAAGTCGGGGTTGTCGGTGCCAAACTGGTGGATCACGAAGGCAATGTGAGCGGTGCCGGCCTGATTCTCGGGCTCAATGGCGGGATCTCTTCACCTTTCATCGGCGAGAAAAAGGACGCGCCGGGTTACATGCGTCGATTGGCCGTCGAACAGAATTACACGGCTGTTTCCGGTGTATGCCTGATGATTCGCAAAGAAGTCTTCGTTGCCCTCGGCGGACTGGATCGCGAGCATTTCGATGAGGCTTACGCCGATGTCGATCTCTGCCTGAAAGTCGCCGACGCAGGTTTGCTGACGGTGTGGACGCCACAGGTGCAGATTGCGCACCCGGGCACCTTGCCGGACGTTCCGCAGGCAGTGGCGGCCTTGCGCGACAAGTGGCAGGCGCGCTTTGCCCACGACGGGGCTTACAACCAGAACCTGGCCCTGACCGGCAAGGGCTTTACCCTTGGCGATGCCAGCGGTGTGAACTGGGCGCAATTGCTCGCTTGAGCTATCTGATCAAATAAAAGGACTCACGCCATGTGCAACGGCAAATTGATGTTCAAAAGTGCGCTTGTTTGCCAGCTCGTCGGGCGTCATGTTGAGTCACGGTCATGATGCCTTACCGGATTCCTTACGGCCGGCAGAACATTGATCAGGCGGATATCGACGCCGTGATGGAAGTGCTCAAGTCACCCTGGCTGACACAGGGACCGACCATCGAACGCTTCGAAAAGGCCTTGGCCAGCCACTGTCAGGCGGAGCACGCGGTCGCCGTGTGCAACGCCACGGCGGCGTTGCACATTGCTTGTCTGGTCGCGGATCTTGGCCCGGGAGATTACCTCTGGACCAGTCCGAACACGTTCGTTGCGTCGGCCAACTGCGCTCGCTACTGTGGCGCCGACGTCGATTTCGTCGACATTGACCCGCACACCTTGAACCTTGATGCGAGGTTGCTCGCAGAGAAACTCGAGATTGCCGAGGCCGTCGGAAAACTGCCCAAAGTGGTGATCGCGGTCGCGTTCGCCGGGCAGAGTTGCGACATGCGTGCCATCGCGCAGTTATCCGAGCGCTATGGCTTCACGCTGATCGAGGATGCCTCCCATGCGGTGGGGGCCTCGTACCTGGGGCGGCCGGTAGGCTGTGGTCAATATGCCGCCATGACCATTTTCAGCTTTCATCCGGTCAAGATCATTACCAGCGCCGAGGGTGGCATGGTGCTGACCAACAATGCCAGGTATGCCGAACGCCTGCGACGGTTGCGCAGCCACGGCATCACGGGTGACCCGGCGCAGATGAAGGTGCCGGAGACGGGGTTGTGGTACTACCAGCAACTGGAGCTGGGGTTCAATTACCGGATGTCCGACTTGCATGCTGCGCTGGGGCTATCGCAAATGGCGCGCCTGGAGGCCTTCGTCGCCAAGCGTCGTCAACTGGCTGCACGCTATGCAACCCTTTTGGCAGGCCTTGCTGTGACATTGCCGGTCGAGCAACCAGGCGCCGAGTCTGCCTGGCACCTTTACGTGGTGCGGTTGCAGCTGTCGAGTATCAAACTCAGTCAGGCGCAGGTGTTCGAGGCTTTGCGGGCAGTGGGCCTGGGCGTGAACCTGCACTACATTCCGGTGCATTTGCAGCCTTACTACCGCGAACGGGGTTTCAAGGACGGCGATTTCCCACAGGCCGAGCGTTATTTTGCCGAGGCTATCAGCCTGCCGTTGTACCCCGATCTGACGGATGAAGAGCAGGACGAAGTGGCGGAACATTTGCGGCGCATCCTGGGTTGATACTTTTTTTGATAACCAACACATCTGGAGTGGCTTTGTGAAAGGGCAGCACGCAGCACGGGGAACAGGCGCGCAAAACGTTCGGCCACCGGTTCTGAGCATCGCCGGGCGTCGCATCGGTCCGGCCGAGCCTCCTTACATCGTTGCCGAGATGTCCGGGAACCACAACGGTGACATCAACCGTGCCTTTCGCATTATTGAAGCCGCCAAGCAGGCGGGTGCTGATGCCGTCAAGATTCAGACGTATCGCGCTGACACCATCACCATCGATCATTGCGGGCCAGAATTCATGGTGAGCGGTGGTCTCTGGGATGGCCGTCGCCTCTATGAGCTTTATGAAGAAGCGCACACGCCGTGGGAGTGGCACGAAGCGATCTTTGAACATGGCCGCAAAGTCGGGATTACGGTGTTTTCATCGCCCTTTGATGCCACTGCCGTGGATTTCCTCGAGTCTCTTGGCGCACCGGCCTACAAGATTGCATCGCCTGAGTTGATCGACCTGCCCCTCATTCGCAAAGTGGCTCGCACGGGCAAGCCCATCGTGATGTCCACTGGCATGGCGACCCTTGAGGAAATCGCAGAAGCGGTAGAGGCCGCGCGTGGGGCCGGCGCCACAGAGATTGTTGTCCTTCACTGCACAGCCGCTTATCCGGCGCCGCCGGAAGAAGCGAATCTGGCGACGATCGCCGAGATCGCCCGGCGTTTCGACGTAGTGGCCGGGCTTTCCGACCATACGCTCGGCACGGTGGTGTCTGCCATGGCCGTAGGCATGGGGGCGTCGTTCATTGAAAAGCATTTCACCCTTGCTCGCGCAGAGGGCGGGGTCGACAGCGCCTTCTCGCTGGAACCGGCAGAACTGGCCGAGCTCGTGACGACGGCGCGCATCGCCCATGTGGCGGTCGGTGCTCCCGCATTCGAGCCCACACGGTCGGAAGAAATTGTCCTGAAGAATCGCCGTTCACTCTATGTCGTGGCGCCTGTGGCCAAGGGCGAGATGTTGACGGAGGAAAACGTGCGCTCTATCCGTCCCGGTAACGGGCTCAAACCCAAATTTCTTGATGTGGTACTTGGACGCACGGCTGCGCGCGAGCTTGCCTTTGGCGAGCCACTTGACGCCTCGATGATCGAGGGAGGAATTGATACATGACCTGCACGCCTGGCGCCGTCGCGATCATTCCTGCCCGAGGTGGCAGTAAGCGAATCCCTCGTAAAAACATCCGTCTGTTTCGTGGTCGGCCCATGCTGGCCTGGTCGATTGAAGCGGCACTCGCATCCGGTGCTTTCGACACGGTCATGGTCAGCACCGATGACGCAGAGATTGCAGAAGCTGCGCGTGCCTTGGGTGCCGAGGTGCCTTTCCTGCGATCGGCAGCGGCCGCGAATGATCACGCCACAACGTCGCAGGTTCTGCTAGAGGTGCTGGATCGATACGCCGAGGCGGGTGTGCAGTTCGATCTTGCCTGCTGCCTTTATCCGACGGCGCCTTTCGTGCGGGCACAGGACCTTGCTGACGGTCGCGCGAAGCTGCTGGAAAGCCGGTTCGACGTCATCATGCCCGTCGCCGCTTTTTCTTATCCGATCTGGCGATCGCTGCAACGCGAGGACGATGGATGTATCGCCCTCAACTTCCCTGAACACCTCAACGCCAGGTCCCAGGACCTGCCGGTCACCTATCACGATGCGGGTCAGTGGTATTGGTTCCGTACCGAGGCATTTCTGCGCGACCAAGTGCTGATGGGGGCTAACAGCGGCTCGATCATTCTGCCCGCGATCCAGGTGCAGGATATCGATACCGAGGAAGACTGGGCGCTTGCCGAGCTGAAACATGAAAGGATGTTTGGATGAATGACCCGCGTCTACGCCGGCACGAGTTCGGTTTTCTGGAGGTGGTGGATCGCCCCACGTCAGAGGCCTTGAGCGAATATTATGCGCAGGCTTATTTTCAGAACGCGGCCAGTAGCAGTTTTCGAAAATCCTATTCTGAAGAAGAACTCGAGGTCATCGAGCTGCGAATCGCGCAAAAGGCAGGTCAGGCTCGCACGCTTTTGAGTGATGACCGGCCTGGTAGTCTCCTTGATGTCGGCTGCGGTGAAGGCTTCGTGCTCAGGTTTTTCGAGCGGCTCGGGTGGCAGGTTCAAGGTATCGACTACAGCCGTGCCGGCGTGCAACAGATCAATCCGGCCTATGTCGACCATGTCGAACAGGGCGATGTCTTCGAATTGCTCGAGGCTCGTATCGCGTCTGAACAACACTATGATCTGGTCTGGCTCGGCAACGTCCTCGAGCATGTTCTGGAGCCTGTCAGCCTGCTTCATTCACTGCGCCGTTTAGTGGCTCCAGGTGGGCTTCTTGTGGTGACAGTTCCAAACGACGGCACTGCTTATCACGAGGAACTGTACGCGGCGGGGGCGATACCTGACCGGTTCTGGGTCGCCGTACCCGATCACCTGTCGTACTTCACCGCTGACAGCCTGCGTCGAACAGCCGAGGCAACGGACTGGGATTGTCTTGCGATTCAGGGCGATTTTCCGATCGACCTTTTTCTCGCGCATGAAGGATCAAACTACGTCGCCGATCGTTCCCGGGGGCCGGCAGCCCACCGGGCCCGGTTGACGCTCGAGCGGCTGATCGGGCAGGCGGGCATCGAAGCTTCCAACCGCTTTTACGCTGCACTCGTTGATGTGGGGTTCGGTCGCAACCTGACTGCGTTCTTTAGACCGAAACCCTGAGGAGTCACTACATGACAGACAAAACCATACGAACACTTGTCGGCTCGACGCAGCCCGAGACTGACCGCAAGCAGATGCTGGTCGATCGACTTCGCGCCTCACGGATTCCCGATCGTGAACTGTTGGACAACATCGGCCTCTATCTCACGCGACAGACGCTGTCGCGGATCAACTTCATGCAGATGCTCTATCAGATGATCGTGCCCGTTCACGGAACCATCATGGAGTTTGGCGTGCGTTGGGGGCAGAACATGGCGTTGTTCTCCACGTTGAGAGGAATACACGAGCCCTTCAATTACAACCGCAAGATCATCGGCTTCGATACCTTTGAAGGTTTTCCTTCGGTGGCACCTCAGGATGGCGGCAACGTACAGGCAGGTGACTACGGCGTTGTAGAGAACTGGAAAGAGGAACTCGAGGACATCCTCGACTTCCATACGCAGAATGCGCCAATTCCACACAAGAAAAAGCATGAGCTGGTTCAGGGAGATGCCACGCTGACACTTCCCGGATACCTCAAGGAGCATCCCGAAACCATCGTGGCGCTAGCCTATTTCGACTTCGATATCTACAAGCCGACCCGCGATTGTCTCGAGGCAATCCTGCCTTACCTGACCAAGGGCAGCATTCTGGCGTTTGATGAACTCAATACGCCGGAGTTTCCGGGAGAAACCCTCGCCGTGCGCGAAGTGCTGGGGTTGTCTCGCTATGCCATACGGCGAGACCCCTCCAACCCGCTCACCTCTTATATGGTGATCGAATGAGTGCGGACGCCGTTCGGTACCTGGTAATGCCGAACCCGTACCTGTCGGACGGTGTGCTTGATGTTCGAACTGTGCAGCCGGCCGATATCGAAGCGATACGGCAATGGCGCAATGCCCAGATGGATGTATTGCGTCAAACGGCTCCGATATCACCGGAACAGCAAGAGCGTTATTTTGCCGAGCATGTCTGGCCGCAGATCACGAGCCTGGAGCCCTCGCAGGTTTTGGTCGCTTTGGAACGTGCAGGTGTTTTGATCGGGTATGGTGGCCTGGTTCACATTTCCTGGCCAAATCGCAGGGCCGAGGTGTCATTCTTGCTCACCCCGGAGCTCGAAAAGAATACAGACGAACTCATCGCCCTGTTTTCACGTTTTCTCGACTTGATGAAACAACTGGCTTTTGAAGATCTCGGATTGCGGCGCCTTTGCACCGAAACATTCGAGCACCGTACTCGCCACGTTGCGACACTTGAAGCTTCAGGTTTTCGCTGTGAAGGGCGCTTGCGTGAGCACGTTCTGATTGACGGCAAGCCCACGGATTCGTTTGCCCATGGTTTGCTTGCCGTTGAATGGAAAAACGGTCAGTGAACGGCTGTCAGGTTCGCATGAAAAGGGGGGCTTGCAATGTGCTCGTCACTTCCGCTTCGCGCAAGGCACCGTTGGTGCGCGCCATGCAGGAAGCGGTCAGGCGCATAAATCCCGATGCTCGCGTTTTTGCCGGTGATCTCGATCCCGAAGCGCCAGCTCGTTATGTGGCTGACGGGTTCTGGCAGATGCCGCGCATTACCGACGCTGAACTGCCTGCGCTGATCCAAGGCTGTCACGAACGCGGGATTGCGGTGGTTTTTCCAACCCGCGATGGCGAGTTGCTCTTTTGGGCGCGCCACCGCGCAGCGCTATCTGAAGCGGGAATCTCAGTCATCGTCTCTCACCCCGAGGCCGTCGAACGCTGCCTGGACAAGCTCGCTTTCGCTGACTTCGGCAGAGAGGGCGGGCTTGCGGTCATCAATGCGGCGACGACACCCGAGGCCGTCGGTGCCGGGCCTTATGTGGTGAAAGAGCGTTATGGGGCCGGTTCCCGAGCGATTGGGCTTGATTTGTCACTCGATGCCGCTCGCCTTCACGGGAAAAACCTGGATGCCCCGATCTATCAGCCATTTGTGCCAGGACCGGAGATCAGTATCGACGGCTGGATTGATCGCGGCGGCTCGGTGGTGGGCGTGGTGCTGCGCAGACGCGACCGTGTGAGCGCTGGCGAATCGCAGATAACGACCACGTTTCGCAGTGAAGCGCTTGAGCGTGAAGCTGTTCGCGCACTGGAGACGCTCGACTTGCGTGGTCCGGTGGTGATGCAAGCGATCGTCGTCAACGACACGATGCGCATCATTGAATGCAATCCTCGCTTCGGCGGAGCCTCCACAACCGCCATCGCTGTCGGGCTGGATGTTCTTTACTGGAGCCTTGCAGAGGCATTCGACCAAGGGTTGCCACCTGTTTTCAAACGTATTGCGGGTGAAGTAAGACAAGTTCGTCTGCCCACTGATCTGGTGCTGCATGATCCTGATTTTTGATCTTGACGATACGCTTTATGACGAAAGCAGTTTCGTCACAAGCGGGCTCGGCGCAGTGGCCCGACACGGCGAAGATGCCTATGGATGGAATGCCGAGCGTTCTCTGGATTTTATGCTGGAGGTGCTCGAGCGTGAGGGGCGAGGACGGGTTTTTGATCGATGGCTTGCGTCGCATGAGCAGTTGTCGAAGGCGCGTGTAACCGAGTGCGTGAACATTTATCGCCATCATCGCCCGAGCCTTGAATTGTTCCCCGCTGCCAGACTCGTGCTCGACCGATACTGTGGGCAAGTACCGCTCTATCTCGTCACCGACGGCCACAAGATCGTGCAGAAGAACAAAGTCGATGCACTGGGGTTGTCCCCAGCGTTTCGGCGAGTCCTTATCACGCATCGTTTTGGTATCCGTCATGCGAAGCCTTCCACTCACTGCTTCGAGCTTATTCGCCAGGCAGAAGGCTGTCGCTGGGCCGACATGGTTTACGTGGGTGACAACCCCTCCAAGGATTTCGTGAACCTCAAGCCGCTTGGCGCATTGACCGTCCGGGTGCAGACCGGTGGGCATCGCAACGTCGTGGCTCTGCCGGGCTACGATGCGCAGGTTTCCATCCCTGACCTTGACGCATTACCCGAGGTGCTGGCCGCTCACTTTTAGCTGTCGCACAGCAGCTTATCGGTCTGATTCGGCAAAATAGCGTGACCTGCGAGTCATAACGCGCATCTTCACTGTATTGTATTAATAGGGAAGGTGGCGCCTGGCCTGTTTTTGGCCCAGTGATAGCCTTTTATTCTTCCCGCTGTCGCCTCGACGGGGCGACGTTTTTCTCTGTTTGTCGGCGCCCCTCGAATCATTACGAGCGGTGGTATTGGGCTGTTTATTATTGGGAAGCCGTAATGATTGGCATAAAAAGCATTGCGAGCTACGTTCCTGTAGCCGGCGTGGACAATTACGCACAAGGTGCAAAATTCGAAAAGGATGAAGAGTTCATCCTGGGCAAGATCGGTTCGGCCTTCCTGCCGCGCAAAGACGCCGGGCAGGAAACTTCGGACCTGTGTGTCGAAGCAGCCAATGCGCTGTTCGCCAACAATCCCGACTTGAAGCGTGAAGACATCGACGTGCTGATCGTCGTCACCCAGAACGGCGATGAAGAAGGCCTGCCGCATACCGCAGCCATCGTCCAGGACAAACTGGGTCTGCCGACCACCGTGGCCGCGTTCGATATTTCCCTGGGCTGCTCCGGTTACGTCTACGGCATTTACGCGATCAAGGGCTTCATGGAAGCTGCGGGCTTGAAGAATGGCCTGTTGATCACCGCCGATCCGTATTCGAAGATCGTCGACCCGGAAGACCGCAATACCACCATGCTGTTTGGCGATGCCGCCACCGCGACCTGGATGGGCGAGAACGCGCCATGGCTGTTGGGCAAGGCCAAGTTCGGCACCGACGGTTCCGGGGCGCCGCACCTGAAGGTCACCGATGGCGTGTTTTTCATGAACGGCCGTCAGGTGTTCAACTTCGCGTTGCTCAAGGTTCCGGCACATTTGCATGAACTGCTGGCCGACTCGCAACTGACGGCTGACGATATCGATGCGTTTTGCATCCATCAGGGCAGTGCAGCGATTGTCGATGCCGTGGCACGACGTTTCGAAGGTGAACCCGAGAAGTTCATCAAGGACATGGTCGAGACCGGCAATACCGTCTCGTCGAGCATTCCGTTGCTGCTGGAAAAACACGTCCTGGACTCGAGCTGGAAGCGTGTTGCGTTGAGTGGTTTCGGCGTGGGGCTGTCATGGGGTTCGGCGATTATCTATCGTCCCTGAACCTCGGCTCTTTAATCAAAGAAAGCCAGGCACAAAAAAAGCGTTCAAGGTGTAACCTTGAGCGCTATTTTTTTGCCCGAACGAAAAGCGAGGCTCCATGAGCGAGTTCTTTGAGCGCAATGGCGAGTTGATTCAGCGGCGCTGGCCCAAGGTCTGGGATCGACTGTCAGTTGAAGACAGCTCAACCTTGCAGGCTGACCTGGTGGAAGGCCTTGGCTCGACGTTGAGCATCAATGGCATCCAGTTGACCAGTCGCCATGACCGCACCCGTGAAGCCGCACTTCAGGCCGATAGCCTGCCCAGCGACAGTCCGGTGGTGCATGTCTATGGCACCGGACTGGGTGATTTGCAGACGCAATTGCTGGAACGTGCCGGGCTTGAACGGTTGTACGTGCATATCCTGAACGGCGCTGTGTTTGCCCTGGTGCTGCAACTGCTCGATCAACAGCAGTGGCTCGGCGATTCGCGAGTAGAACTGCTGTACGCCGGCGATCTGGCGGAAATCCAGTTGCCGTATTTCGCGCTGCCTTCGGAATTGGTGCTGGCAGACGACTTCAACGCCAAGATCCGCGACCGGCTGATCAGCGAGACCCACCTGACCTTCAATAATCGCAACTTCGATCCGGACAATCCCGAGATTGCCGAGCGATTGCAGGAGTCTGTCGAGCGTGTTCGCGCCGATACCGATGTTGCCGAGTTGTTTGCCACCTGTTCAGGCAGGCAGGTGTTTGTCATCGCCACAGGACCGAGCCTGGAACAGCACTTCGACACGCTGCGGTCGGTACGCGAACGTGCGCAGCGGCCTTTGTTCATTTGTGTGGATACCGCCTACCGGCCGCTGATCGAGCAGGGCATCAAGCCGGATGTGGTGGTCACGATCGATCAGCGCATCTCGACGCGACATTTGCCGCCCGATGGCACTGGCGATATCACGCTGGTCTACATGCCTATGGTCGAGCCAGCGGCTTTGGGGGCCTGGCAGGGCAAGCGTTATGTGGCCTATTCCGCCAGTCCGATCTATAGGGAGCTTCGCGAGACGCTACCCAAGGCCCAGCTTTATGTCGGTGGCAGTGTGATCCACCCGGCTGTGGACCTGGCAGTAAAAATGGGGGGGCGCCAGATCACTCTGTTCGGCGCCGACTTTGCTTTCCCGAACAACAAGACCCATGCTGGCTGGAATGACGGTGAGCTTGGACCGCAAGTGAGCGCTGCCCGGCATTGGGTGCTCGACGGCCATGGTCAGCGAGTCAAGACACAGCTCAATTTCCGCAGCTACTTGTGCGAGTTGGAGCGGTACATCGCCGGGCATCCTCAAGTGGTTTTCTATAACAGCAGCCGGGCAGGGGCGATGATCGTCGGCACGACGTTTCACCCGGAGTACACGCGATGACTCAACGCTTGCTGGCTGCCCAGGCGCAGCAGTGCTCCGGTTTGTTCCGTTTGGGGCGAGACGTCGAAGCGGCGCTGCTGATGGTTCAGGTGTGCAGCGATGTTCAACTCGTGATGGGGCGTGCGAGTGTCGAGGTTCAATCGCGCTGGACAGCATTGCTCACCGACATGCTGGCCCGTCAGGAGGTGCAGGACTGGTTGGCGCTGGCTGATTATCTCGACCATGAGCTGTCGCAATTGCTGAAAGCGGCAACCACCGATTAACGCTTTTTGATTTGTGCCGGTACAGGCGAGTCCTCGCTGTCCCGTTACCGGCATTTCCCTGACGTCACTTTTTTGTATTGGGTTGCCGCCAAACCCTTGTTTCATGAGGGGTGGCAGTGTGATGGCAAATATTTTTCAAAATCCCCTAAAGCAACCTGCATTCGCGACGATAACTATTACGAAGGTTCTCTAGGCCATACCCGGCGGTTGCCAGGGCCGGAAGCCGCAGTACCCAACCAACGAGGAATTCGTCATGGCTTTGACAGTAAACACCAACACTACTTCGCTGA
>Ga0255334_1000476_pt1 | contig 31139 bp, 26 predicted proteins | sample EtOH5_35cm_T3_12_FD_202080 | JGI IMG/M metagenome (GOLD analysis project Ga0255334, IMG submission 202080) | Sandy soil microbial communities from University of British Columbia, Vancouver, Canada - EtOH5_35cm_T3_129 | ecosystem: Engineered > Artificial ecosystem > Sand microcosm > Unclassified ... | reverse complement strand
GGCTCGCGCAGGTCGACGTAGTTTTCCAGGGTGACGAACTTATACAGTGCCGCCACGACAATCTGTTGTGTCATGGGTGATTCTCCAGGTGGCTACCCTCGTAAGGGGTGAACCGGATGCGAAAAAAAACGCGCCGGGTAAGCGGCGCGTTGCGGATTCTAGCAAAAATATACGAATCCCTGTAGGAGCCGGCTTGCTGGCGATGGCGTCTGCGAAATCGCCATCGCCATCGCCATCGCCAGCAAGCCGGCTCCTACAAGTTGCGTGGCATTAGTACTAGTGTCCGCCAGCACAGGTCGGCGAGGCCGGAGCCGCGTCGATCTGAGCCCATTCCTCAGGCGTGTAGGTATGCAGCGCCAACGCATGGAATTCGCCCATCAGCTCGCCGAGCGTGCCGTAGACTTTCTGGTGACGCTTGACGCGGTTGAGCCCTTCGAACTGCTGGCTGACCACCACCGCCTTGTAATGGGTTTGCAACCCACGACTGTGCATATGGCTTTCATCCAGCACTTGCAGGTGCTCGGGCTGTAACAGACCCAGCGTCGATTCGATGCGTTGTTGCATGGTCATACCCGGCTCCGCTTAAGGCTTTTTCTTGGCTGGAGCAGCGGCGTTAGCCTTGGGATCCAGCTCATTGGTCATGTCAGCCAGCAATTTGTTGACCACAGGCACCGCGCTTTCAAGCTTGGCTTGGGTCATCTGGGCCGATTGCTGAGTCAGCTGCGGCATTTTTTCCAGGACTTTCTTGCCCAGTGGCGACTGGTAGAACGCGACCAGGTCTTTCAGCTCGGATTCGCTGAAGTTGGTGGTGTACAGCTTGACCATGTCCGGCTTCAGCTTGTTCCAGCCAATGGCTGCGTCCAGAGCGGCGTTGGCCTTGGCCTGGTAGGTTTCCAGCAAGGCTTTTTTCGATTCAGGGGCTTTGGTCTGTTCAAAGCGCTGAGCGAACATTTGCTGCACTTGCATGTACACCGGAGTGCCCAACTTGTCAGCGTGCGCCAGGGTCAGGAAAGCTTCGGCACTGGCGTTGTGGCTGGCGGTATCGGCAAAAACAGGGCCGCTGGCGCAAACCAGTGCAACCGCGGTACAGATGGCACGAAGACGAGTCATCGAGTTTCCTTTTCTAGCAGGCGAGGTAAAACCCCAAGGGCGTCCATTCTGCGCCTAAAAAAGTGTGTCACTCAACCCCAAGCCTTGTCGGGCCTGAATTAGAGGGGTTGAATGGTCAAAATACTGACCGATGGAACCACGGCCGGGGATCACGGCCTAAACTGCGCTATCAGACTGACAGGAGTGTGCATGATGAGCCGTATCGAGACCGACAGCCTTGGCGAGGTGGAAGTGCCGGATGAGGCCTACTGGGGCGCTCAGACGCAACGCTCGCTGATTAACTTCGCCATTGGCAACGAGCGTATGCCGCTGGCGGTGCTGCATGGGCTGGCGTTGATCAAGAAGGCCGCTGCGCGGGTCAATGACCGCAATGGCGACCTGCCGGCCGACATCGCCCGACTGATCGAACAGGCCGCTGACGAAGTGCTCGACGGCAACCATGACGACCAGTTCCCGCTGGTGGTCTGGCAAACCGGCAGCGGCACCCAAAGCAACATGAACGTCAACGAAGTGATCGCCGGGCGTGCCAACGAACTGGCCGGCAACCCGCGCGGCGGCAAGTCGCCGGTGCACCCCAACGATCACGTCAACCGCTCGCAGAGCTCCAACGACTGCTTCCCCACCGCGATGCACATCGCCGCCGCTCAGGCGGTGCAGCAACATTTGCTGCCGGCGATCAGCGAGCTGTCGGGTGGCCTGGCCGAGTTGTCCGCGCGCCATATGAAACTGGTCAAGACCGGTCGCACGCACATGATGGACGCCACGCCGATCACCTTCGGCCAGGAACTCTCGGCGTTCATCGCGCAACTGGACTACGCCGAACGAGCGATCCGCAGCGCCTTGCCCGCCGTGTGTGAACTGGCCCAGGGCGGCACCGCGGTTGGCACCGGTCTGAACTCACCACACGGTTTTGGCGAAGCGATCGCCTCCGAGCTGGCCGCGCTCTCCGGCCTGCCGTTTGTCACCGCACCCAACAAATTCGCCGCACTGGCGGGCCATGAGCCGCTGACCACGTTGTCCGGCGCGCTGAAAACCCTGGCTGTGACCCTGATGAAAATCGCCAACGACCTGCGCCTGCTGGGTTCCGGGCCGCGTGCCGGTTTTGCCGAAGTGAAATTGCCGGCCAACGAACCCGGCAGCTCGATCATGCCCGGCAAGGTCAACCCGACCCAGTGCGAAGCGTTGTCGATGCTGGCGTGTCAGGTGTTGGGCAACGACGTTGCCATCGGTTTCGCTGCGAGCCAGGGGCATCTGCAACTGAACGTGTTCAAACCGGTGATCATCCACAACCTGCTGCAATCGATCCGCTTGCTGGGCGATGGCTGCAGCAACTTTCAGCAGCATTGCATCGCCGGCCTGGAACCGGATGCCGAGAAAATGGCTGAACATCTGGAACGCGGGTTGATGCTGGTGACGGCGCTGAACCCGCATATCGGGTATGACAAGTCGGCGGAGATTGCCAAGAAGGCCTACGCCGAAGGGCTGACCTTGCGGGAGGCGGCGTTGCAGTTGGGGTATCTGACGGATGAACAGTTCGATGCGTGGGTAAGGCCGGAGAATATGCTTGAGGCTGGGGCCAAGGGCTGAGTTTTTTAGTGCCTGAACGCCTCCCATCGCGAGCAAGCCCGCTCCCACGTTTAACCGAGTTCCCACAGAGGAATGCGGTCAAATGTGGGAGCGGGCTTGCTCGCGAAGAACGATGACGCGGATTACCCTGCCGCCATCCGAACCTTTCGGGCCTTTAGCCCAGCGATGATTGACGGCCCCAACGCCACCAGCGCCGATCCCAGCACCACCAGCACCGCCCCGCCATATCCCAGACCATTGATCGTCTCGGCATGCACATAATCCGGCCACAACCAGGCCGCCATGGCGACGGCCGCAAACGTCACCAACGGCGTGATCGCCAACGTCGCACTCACCCGCGAGGCTTCCCAGTGCGCCAGCGCTTCGGCAAACGCACCATATGCAACCAGCGTGTTCATGCAGCACGCCAGCAACAGCCAGCCCTGCAGCGGAGTCAGTTGCAACGCTTCCAGCGGATGCACCCACGGCGTAAGCAACAGCCCGCAGAACAGATAGATCACCATCATCACCTGCAATGAATTCCACACCGTCAGCAATTGTTTCTGCCCCAGGGCGTAGAACGTCCAGACCGTGGACGCCAGCAACACCAGCAGCACACCCGCCGTGTAGTCAGTCAGCGAGGTGAGCAACTCGGCCAGACGCTGATTGAAAAACAGCCCGAAACCAATCAGCAGCACCAGCAGGCCAATGCCCTGCCCCACGCTGAAGCGTTCCTTGAACACAAACAGGCTGGCGATCAGCAACATGATCGGGCCCATCTGCACTACCAGTTGCGCGGTGCCGGGGCTGAGCAGGTTCAGGCCCATCAAATACAACACGTAGTTGCCCACCAGGCCGAGCACCGCCATCAGTACCAGCCAGCCACCGCGAGGCCCGAGCACCTTGCGGCTCGGCAGGCGTCCGGTGGCGGCCAGGTAAATGAACAGGCACCCGCCGGACACCATCAGCCGAAACCAGGTCACCGTGACCGGGTCCATCACCAGCAGCACTTGCTTGAGTTTGATCGGCAGGATTCCCCACAACAACGCGGTCAACAAGGCCAGGAACAGACCGTAAACCCAGCGACCGGATGAAATGTGCATGCGTACCCCAAAGCCAGATGGCAAGAATCGTCATTCTAGGCTCAGCGGCGTCTGGCACACAGGGACAGTTGGCGGGCAGACGCAAATGAAACTGTGTGGGTCGCAGCAATAAATTGGCGATATGCCGTCGATCGGTTGGCCAGGCGCTGTAAGCGGTTCATGCATAAGCTCATTGGATCTTCCCACCTTCAGGAGACCGCCATGTATGGCATGCGCGCCCAGGACAACGCCCCCGCCACGCACTTTCGCAGCGACCGGATGTGTCGGGTAAACGGGGAGTTGTATTTCAGCACCCGGGAAAACACGCTGGAGGGGCCGTTTGAAAACCCGGAGGCGGCTGCGCGGGAGATTGAGGCTTACATTGCGCGGATGCAGCTTTTAAGCGCCCGTCGGTAGACCGCAGCGCTGCCATCGCGAGCAAGCCCGCTCCCACATTCGACCGTATTCCTATGGGAGGACTCGGTCGAATGTGGGAGCGGCGGTGCGGCGATCCGACTTGCTCGCGAAGGCGATATAACAATCACCACAAGCCCTTAAGGCTTAACGCACCGCTTCAAACAACCCGGTCGCCCCCATCCCGCCACCCACGCACATAGTGACGATGCCGTAACGCAAATTCCGCCGCTGCAATTCCCGCACAAGATGCCCGACCTGACGCGACCCGGTCATGCCGAACGGGTGACCGATGGAAATCGAGCCGCCATTGACGTTGTACTTCTCGTTATCGATCCCCAGCCGGTTGCGGCTGTACAGGCATTGCGAAGCGAATGCCTCGTTGAGCTCCCACAGGTCAATGTCGGCCACCTGCAAACCCTTGGCCTTGAGCAACTTCGGCACCGAGAATACCGGGCCGATGCCCATTTCATCCGGTTCACAACCTGCCACGGTGAAACCGCGAAAGAACGCCTTCGGCTTCAGTCCCAGTTCCAGCGCTTTTTCCAGGCTCATCACCAGCGTCATCGACGCACCATCGGACAGCTGCGACGAGTTGCCCGCCGTGACCGAACCGTCTTCGGCAAACACCGGTTTCAATCCTGCCAGGCTTTCCAGCGTAGTGTCGGGACGATTGCAGTCGTCGCGATCGACGACACCGTCAAGGATCTGCACCTGCCCGGTGGCTTTGTCTTCAACGCGATACTTCACCGCCATCGGCACGATTTCGTCGTCGAACAGCCCGGCGGTCTGCGCCTGAGCGGTACGTTGCTGACTTTGCAGGGCGTACAGGTCCTGTTCTTCACGGCTGACGCTGTAACGACGGGCGACGATCTCGGCGGTCTGGCCCATGGGGAAATAGATGCCCGGCACCTGCTCTTTCAGCAGCGGGTTGATCAGGTTGTCGGTGTTGACGCTTTTCATGGTCAGGCTGATGGACTCCACGCCACCGGCGACGATGATGTCGCTGCAACCGGAAGCGATCTGGTTGGCGGCAATCGCAATCGCCTGCAAGCCCGACGAGCAGAAGCGGTTGAGGGTCATGCCGGCAGTGCCGGTGCCCAGGCGCGACAGCACCGCGACGTTGCGGCCGATGTTGTAGCCTTGGGCGCCTTCGTTGGAGCCGGCACCGACGATGCAATCTTCAACGCTGGCCGGGTCGATGCCCGAGCGTGTCAGCAGTGCATTGACGCAGTGAGCCGCCATGTCGTCCGGACGGGTCTGGTTGAACTTGCCGCGAAAGGACTTGGCCAGGCCGGTCCGAACGCTGTCGACGATCACCACTTCACGCATGGCATACCTCATTGTTGTTATGGGTTGAGAGTGGACCGAGCATAAGTCCACCGGTAACCGGTCGCGACAATCATTCACCCCGCGTATGCGCAGCCATCGGCTCACCCCTTGAGTTTTTTCAGCTTCTTCTCTTGCTTGTCGGACTTTACGAACGCCTCTTCCAGCGCCTGGTTGAGGGTGCGCAAGACCTTGACCCGCGCCCAGCGCTTGTCGTTGGCCTCCACCAGGGTCCAGGGAGAAATCTCGGTACTGGTGCGGTCGACCATGTCGCTAACCGCAGCTCGGTAGGCATCCCACTTTTCCCGATTGCGCCAGTCATCTTCGGTAATCTTGAAGCGCTTGAAGGGAATCTGCTCGCGCTCCTCGAAGCGCTCCATTTGCGTTTCTTTATCGATGGCCAGCCAGAACTTGACCACGATCACCCCGGCGTCGGCGATCTGCTCTTCGAAGTCGTTGATCTCACTGTAGGCGCGCAGCCAGTCCGCCGGGCTGCAAAAGCCTTCGACACGCTCCACCAGCACCCGGCCATACCAGGAACGGTCAAACACCGTGAATTTGGACCGCGCCGGAATATGCCGCCAGAAACGCCACATGTACGGGTGTGCCCGCTCCTCCTCGGTGGGTGCGGCAATCGGCACAATGCTGTACTGGCGCGGGTCAAGTGCCGCTGCAACCCGGCGTATCGCCCCGCCTTTGCCGGCGGCATCGTTGCCTTCGAACACCGCAATCAAGGCGTGGCGGCGCATGCGTTTGTCGCGCATCAATCCCGATAACCGCGCCTGTTCGGTGATCAGTTGCTCTTCGTAATCGTCCTTGTCCAGATGCAGGGTCAAGTCGAGGCTGTCGAGCAGGTTGACCTGATCCACGCTGCTGGCCAAGGGCGCGGCGCTGACTTTATCCGGGTGAATCGTCGGTCTTTTCAAGGCGCCTTGCAGGCCTTCGAGCAGAATCTTGCCGACCGCCAGGCTCCGATAGCGCGGGTCCATTCCGGCGATCACATGCCACGGTGCGTAGTCACGGCTGGTGCGGCGCAAGATGCGTTCGCCGTATTTCACGAACTTGTCGTAGGTCTGCGATTGCTGCCAGTCCAGCGGGCTGATGCGCCAGCTGTGCAGAGGATCGTCGGCCAGGGCCTTGAGGCGGTCCTTCATTTGCTTTTTCGAGAGGTGAAACCAGAACTTGAAGATCAGCGCGCCTTCGTCACACAACATCTTTTCCAGGCGTTCGGCACCGTTGATGCTCTGATCGAGCCTGGGTTCCTTGATCACGCCATGAACCCGGGCCTGCAGCATCTGGCTGTACCAGTTGCCGAAAAAAATCCCCATGCGCCCCTGGGCCGGGAGCATCCGCCAGTAACGCCAGGCCGGTGGCCGCGCCAGTTCTTCGTCGGTCTGCTGATCGAAGGTGCGGACCTCGATCAGCCGTGGGTCCATCCACTCATTGAGCAGCTTCACCGTCTCGCCCTTGCCCGCACCTTCGATGCCGTTGATCAAAATGATCACCGGAAAACGCTTTTGCTGCTGAAGTTCGAACTGCGCCTCGAGCAGCGCCTCACGCAGCGTCGGCACCTCGGCTTCATAGGTTTCTTTGTCGATGACGTGACCGATTTCAGCAGATTCGAACATGGAGTGCTCCCTTTCCAGATTGTGGCAAGACTAGCGGATTGGGCCATAGCCAGCAGAGAAAAATCCCTGTTTTTCCGGCCTGTGTGGCAAGGCTGTATTCCGCGCCCTGTGGGAGCGAGCTTGCTCGCGATGGACGTAAACGATAACGCGTGCTTTCTGAACAAGCGCACTGCTCCTGAGTCCATCGCGAGCAAGCTCGTTCTACAGGCCCAACGGCGACTATTCTCCCCGCCCTTCCCGACGTGGTACTTGCCATGGATCAAGCAGCGACTCGGCGATCGGCTAGAATGGCCGACTTGCCGTTGCCGAGCCTGCCATGAAACCTGTATTGCCCCACGCCCAGCTCGACTGGGACGACCAAGGGCTCCCGCGTTCGCGGGTGTTCGATGATGTGTATTTTTCCGACCTGTCCGGGCTGGATGAAACCCGTTACGTCTTCCTCGAACAGAACGCACTGCGTGAACGTTTTGCCGCATTGCCGGTGGGCGGGAGACTGGTCATTGGCGAGACCGGTTTCGGCACCGGGCTGAATTTTCTGTGTGCCTGGCAGTTGTTCGAACACCACGCAGTGGCCGGTGCGCGGCTGCATTTTGTCAGTGTCGAAAAGTACCCGTTGAGTGCGCCTGATCTGCAACGGGCACTGGCCTTATGGCCAGAGCTCAAGCCGTTTGCCGATCAGTTGCTCGCACAGTATGTGGCTATCCATCAAGGCTTCCAGCGGCTGGTACTGGATAACGGTCGCGTGACGTTGACCCTGTTGATCGGCGATGCGCTGGAACAGCTGCCGCAACTGGACGCACAGATCGACGCCTGGTTTCTCGACGGTTTCGCCCCGGCGAAAAACCCCGACATGTGGACCGCCGAACTGTTTGCCGAGCTTGCCCGGCTGGCGGCGCCCGGTTCGACCATCAGCACCTTCACCAGCACCGGTTGGGTGCGTCGTCTGCTGAACGCGGCAGGCTTCAAGATGAAGCGCACGCCCGGCATCGGCCACAAATGGGAGATCCTGCGGGGTACGTTCCTGGGCTGGCCTGAAGAAGTCCCTGCGCCCGCTGCGGCCAAGCCATGGTTTGCGCGCCCGACAACGCTGACTGGCGAACGCAGGGCTCTGGTGATCGGTGCCGGCCTGGCCGGTTGCGCGACGGCCGCCAGCCTCGCGGCGCGGGGTTGGCAAGTCAGCCTGCTGGAGCGCCACGCTGCGCTCGCGCAGGAAGCCTCGGGCAATCCTCAAGGCGTGCTTTATCTCAAACTCTCGGCCCATGGCACGGCCTTGTCGCAATTGATCGTCAGTGGATTCGGTTACACCCGACGCGTGCTTGAACAGTTGCAGCGAGGTATCGACTGGGACGGATGCGGTGTGCTGCAACTGGCCTTCAACGCCAAGGAGGCCGAGCGTCAGGCGCAGCTGGCACAGGCGTTTCCCGAAGACTTGCTGCACACACTCGATAGAGAACAGGCCGAAGCGCGTGCGGGTATCGGTCTGCAATGGGGCGGGTTGTATTACCCCGAAGGCGGATGGGTGCATCCGCCGGCGTTGTGCCAATGGCAAGCGAAGCACCCCGACATCCGGATTCTGACGCATCACGATGTACTGGAACTGCGTCGAACGGAAGGACACTGGCAAGCCTGGGAAGGCGATACGTTGCTGGCCGATGCACCGGTGGTGGTCCTGGCCGGCGCCGCCGAGATCAAGCGTTTTCCTTACAGCAGCGAGTTGCCGCTCAAGCGCATTCGCGGGCAGATCACTCGCCTGCCCCTGACACGTGAGAGCCAACACCTGAGCACCGTGGTCTGCGCCGAAGGTTATGTCGCCCCGGCACGATTGGGTGAACATACGCTGGGTGCCAGTTTCGATTTCAACAACGACGACCTGACACCGACCGCCGCCGAGCATGCCGGCAATCTGCAGATGCTCGAAGAAATCTCCGCAGACCTGCTCACCCGGCTCGGCGCGGACACATTGCAGCCCGAAGCGCTCGAAGGTCGCGCGGCGTTTCGCTGCACCAGCCCGGATTACCTGCCGATTGTCGGGCCGCTGGCCGATGCTCAGGCGTTCGCCGACGCCTACAGCGCCCTGAGCAAGGATGCCCGGCAAACGCCGGACATCCCTTGTCCCTGGCTGGATGGCTTGTACGTCAACAGCGGCCACGGCTCGCGCGGCCTGATCACCGCGCCCTTGTCAGGCGAATTGCTTGCTGCGTGGCTGGATGACGAACCGCTGCCATTGCCCAGAGCCGTGGCGGAGGCGTGCCATCCGAACCGCTTCGCGTTGCGGCGTCTGATCCGCGGGAAATGAATCCGCTCAACGCTGGGGAAGCTCGCACACTCCAACGTCGGCGGCTCTCAAGACCTCCTGGGTCAAGCGCTCGAAAACGCTGTTTTCCGCCACGTCTTTCTCGGTCTTGATCGCCGTAACCTGACTGAGATAGTCGGCAGTCGTCAGACTGTCGGCCTTCTCGAACACCGCTTGCAGCTTTGCCGGATAAATCTGGTTGAGCTCATCAAATTGTTGCGGGTAGCTGCGAATCAGGAAATCCGTCCAGAACGGCTGGCGATTCAAAAACCTCAAGAACGCCGGTGACAGTTCCGCCGTAATGATTTTTTGCGCCGCCGCATCGAGCATGGTTGGCGTCACACCACTCAACGAGGCATAACGCATATGCCTGGGTTGTCCTGGCAGTTTGAGGGTTTCTGCCAGTCCGGTCCGAAACGCCAGGCTGACTTCCAGCGGATCTGCCTTGGGATCCTGCGCGACCCGGTTCAGGGCGATCCGCTCCAGCTGATCGAGTCGAAACAACCCCCTCCCCAGGGTCAACAACGGGTCCTTCGCGGAATGCCCGAAGGCCGGGTTGATGACTTTGTCCACTTCCACCGCGACCTCCAGGTGGCTGAAATTCAGCGCCGCCGAATCGGTGCAGTTAATCGGGTTGGCGGCCAGCTCGAACACTTGCTCGCGCAAAGGCGTATCGAGCCGAGCAGCCTCCAGTACGCTCCAGACTCGCCGGGTCATGTCCTCACGCACATACGTGGTATCGGCAGTGTTACCCAACTCAGCCAACAATCGAAACAGGCCATCGGAGGCGGGATCGTCCTTGATCGCCGTCCAGGAGGCGGTCCGTGCGGGCGACGTCCACTCTTGCGGCAACCACAGCTCGCGTGCCCGTTGTTCATTCAACCGTTCGATGTCGTCATCGAGGAAGCCCATGCCGATCCCGACCCGATCGCGATAGCTTTTGAGTTGGATGCGGCTGGCATTGACCAGAGGGTTGTGGCGCAGATTAACGGTTTCACTGAATCTGCGGGGGGTGTTGAACAACCAGTCCGGCAACACCTTGATGTCGTTATCGCGCAAATCGATCCGGTCAAGATTGGGCGGCCGCGACAGGTTTTTCGGCAGTTCGGTAGCGCGGGTGTCACGCAGGGACAGGTAGCGCAGATCAAACTGTTTGCCGACGTCCAGCGTCGCGCCGAGGCGACGGTTACCGCTCAAGTCGAGGGTCTCCAGCGTACGCATCGCAGACAGCTTTTTCAGCGTCTGTTCAGTCAGTTGCAGATCATTATTCGCCAGGTTCAGGTGTTTGAGCCGGGGCATCAAAGAAAGCACTTCCGGCAACTGGGTCAGCTTATTGTCATTGAGCTCCAGCGATTCAAGATTTTTAAATGCCTTGAGGAAATAGGCCGCGTCGTTATCCAGGTCCATATTCTTGAGTGACAGTGTCTGCACATGATCGAAGCTCACCTGAAGTGGCAGCGTTGGAAGCTTGCCTGCCCGCATCGCGTCAAGCTTCAAGCCTGGCACCGTCCCCCCCTTTTCTTCGGGCAGGAAAGACAAGCGTCGCCAGCTGTTTTCGATCAAATCGGACATTTGTCGACGACTCTGGCGGCGTTCACTTTTTTCTGCCGCCGAGCTCAGGCCTGTCTCATCTTTGCTCCAGACGTCGAGCACGTTTCGCAGAGCCTTCAATGCCTGCTGTCGAGTTCTGACCTCGCTCGCACGCACCAGAGGGTCACTGCCCAATCCGTCGAGAAACGCCTGCGCCTGGGCATCGGAAAACAATGGGTAGAGTTTTTTGACCTTGCGCATCAGCGCCCGAGGATGGGTCGAGACAGGTACAGGGGAATCGGCTTGCGGGCAATCAGCCGGCGAGACCGACTCATCCGCCGTTTCGCCTAACAGCACCCGCTCGGCGTGGCCCCGATCATCGAGGCCTTTGCTCAACAAATCACTGCGCAGGCGTCCGCCATCGCTTTCGCCGATTCCGGTAATGCCCATGGCGGTGCGCCGATCCGACGGTATGGCGCGCACAATGGCGTGGTACAGACCGTTTGATCCCGCCCCCGCCGTGCCAAGGGTCTGACCGTCACTGTCAAACGCTTCGTAGCCAGTCACCTTGTTGACGATGATTCGTTTGAGCGCCGCGTCTTCCTTGCCGACACTGGCCGATAACGGTCCGGTCAGCGAGCCTTCATGCAGCTCGATGCGCAGACCATCGCTCCAGCCATTCAACCGGGGCAACAGTTTCAAGGCGAGCTTTCGCGTATCGGCCTCGGCGATCTCGGGCAAATACAAGCCTGTCAATGCTCTGTCCAGCCGTAAATCCGCCAGCGACTGCCGGACCTTTTGCGCCAATCCCATGGGAACACGTCCATGGGCGCGCAGGTGCAGGCGTTCCACACTGGAGGCGTGCGCGATCAACTCCCGGGCCAGGTCAACAGGCATCTCGGGGAAAACATCGCGTATTTTTTGTACATCACCGCTGCTGCTCTGGTCGTATCGCTGATAAAGGTCCTTGAACGCTGACCGGCGATCGGCCTTGATGGCGGCGCCAAGCTTTTTCGCCAATACGCTGCTTTGCGTACTGCCAGCGACTTTTGCGCCTAGCAGCGTATCGACTTCGCCTGGGTAAAGGCCGGCCACGACGGCTTCAAGCAACTCACCTTTGCGCAGTTGCTCTTCAGTAACCTGGACACTCAAATCTTCATCGGCCACCAAGGTCGATGGCGGGTACATCGCGGTGATTTTGCGCTCGCTATCGAGTACCTCGATGTAGCGTTCAGCAGGCCAACCGGGCAATAAAGGCAAGGCGTGCAGCTGCGTTGGCGCGTGATCGGCGCCTCGCCAATGGCCGCTTTCCATGCTCGTAATGAAGCCACTCAGCTGCTGCTCGATGCGCAATCGCTCGATGCAATCCTTCAACCGGGCGGGTAGCACCAGGTTCTCTTCACCCAGATGGTTCAATTGACTGACAGAGCTGCCGGTAATTTTGCGGAGGTTTTCCAAGCGCCCGTCGTCGAGGGCGGCCAGGCGCGGATCAATGCGCTTCAATGCGTAGAGGCCGCTACTCCATTCCTGCGGTTGCTCATGCGCAAAGCGCCAGCCCCCCTCGTTGTTGTGCTCGACAACCGGCGAAAAGGCATTGCTGCGGGCAGGGTGTCTGACGCGCCACTTCCCCAGTGCGGTATCGAATGCAATTTCATAGCGGGCGCCGTCAATGTTGACCCATCGTTGCGCACCGACCTGATAAATTCCCTTGGCATCGGCGACTCCCCCCGCCGCCGGGATTCGCCGGTAAGGTGCTACCTCTGTCAGCCAGAGCCGCGGTTCCCCCGCCGTATTGTTGACAGCAACGAACCGACCGAAAAAATCCGGATGCGACGCCACAGTCCGCTTGATCAATGAACCGGCCACTTTGGTCCCTGCCGCAAATGCCGCCATCATCGCCATGTTTTCCGCCACATTGAGCAGATGAGCCATGGCGCCGGCCTTGTCATCATGGCGCCAGTCTTCGATGCCATCGTAAACCTCACCCAGCAGCTGCCCCACAGCAACGCCCATCATCAGTTGCCCGAGTACAGGAACAAACAGACCGGCGAGGTTGGCGATCAGCAGGCCTGTTTCCTCGTAAGCCAACAGGCGTTTCTGACGAGCATCGGCATCTACTTCCGCCGTCGGCACGGCAAATACCCGTGCATCGCTTTTCATCTTTGTGACATGGCTTTGATACAGAAAATCGAACAGGGTCGAAGGGATGTCCAGCGTCTGGAGCGCCCAGGCCTGCTGTTTCGCAACAGCGGTCAAAAAATCGGTTCTGTTGGCTTCATCGAGATAAGCAGTAAAAAATTCAGCGTACGTGCTGACTTTCAATTGTTTGTTCAAGTACCACTGGAACAACACAAAAGTGGTGTATTCAAAAAGCGGCCGGTCGGGCTCGTTCGGCATGTACACCACACAGGCATCCACCGGATGTTCCTTGAGTGAACGCTTTGAAAAAATAACCACGCCCCACAGACAGGTTCCATACAACTCCAATCCTTGCAACTGAACCGGGTCGTTTTCGTAGAGGACCGGCTTGATGCCGGAGGCCTGACCAGAACCGCTGTTCAACGCCAGCCCCTGTAACATTTGAAACGCCAATTCGCCAATGTGCCCTTTCAAGTAAGCAGTATGTGCATCAACCTTCAGCGCGCTCATCTTGAGCCGGGCAATGTCGAGATCATTCGCGGCAGGTTTGAAGATGGCCTCGAAATGTGTCTGGTAACGCCTGCCCAGATCCAGGTCTCGGCAGATTTCGGCAAACGCGCTGGGCGTCAATCCGGGCACGCCATCGGGCGTTGATGCCACACGCACAACGCTGCCCTCGGGAAAGCCATCGTCTTGTGTTTCGCCCTCGGTGAAGTTATGCATCGCCGCCCGCAACAGGCTGTGCCTGGCGATCACTTTCTGTTTGACAATATCTCCCGGCGAGGTGGAACCAGAGCAACCACACTCGAAACCGGGCAGCTCCACCCCGTCCTGCTCAACATCGAATGCCACGCTGTAACGCCGCGTCAGCGCTTCTGTCAGTTCAACGCGACAAAACTCATCCAGCGGTTTCAGCCGATCAAGTGTCGGTTGGACTTTGCTCTGACAGGCCTGGAGCTCGCGCATGGCCTCTGCCAACGCGGCAATTTTTTCCGGCGTCGCATCGGTGAGCCACACGGGCAGTGTCTTTTGTAGAGATTCGGCGGTGTCCAGATCGCCGGTCATCTGCATGAGGGCAGACAACTGATCTGTAGTTGTAAACGGCTTGATCGCCGCAATGACGGGGTCCTTGGCTGACATACGCAACGTTCCTTATTGCATGCAAGTGAGCCCCTGACGTTAACGTCTTCACCCACTGTTGAATAACGTAAAATTCCAATATTTTCAGTTACTTAAACAACACAATTATCAATCCTTAACCTAACTATGTACCGCACGCCGGCACGTTTTTCGGCGTACAGACGCCCGGCCTCAATCGATGCCTTATTACTTATCGATCTAAAACTCCCACGATCCCGGCGGGTCAGTTTCTGAGTACCCGCGGTTTTGGCCCGGTATCGATTCACCCTCCCCAACGGAAAAACCGGTAAGGAATTTATGTGCGGATTAGCTGGCGAGTTACGCTTTGATCATCAACCTGCGGACCTTGCAGCCGTTGAACGAATCACCCATCACCTGGCACCTCGCGGACCTGACGCGTGGGGTTTTTTCAGTCAGGGGCCGATTGCCCTCGGCCATCGTCGCCTGAAAATCATGGACCTGTCGGACGGCTCGGCGCAGCCGATGGTCGACAATCAACTGGGCTTGTCCCTGGCGTTCAATGGCGCGATCTACAACTTCCCGGAACTGCGCGCCGAACTGGAAAGCCTCGGTTATGCCTTCTATTCCGGTGGCGACACCGAAGTGCTGCTCAAGGGCTACCACGCCTGGGGCGAGGCGCTGCTGCCGAAACTCAACGGCATGTTCGCCTTCGCCATTTGGGAGCGTGATGCCAAGCGCCTGTTCATTGCCCGCGACCGCCTCGGCATAAAGCCGCTGTACCTGTCACGCACCGGCCAGCGCCTGCGCTTTGCTTCTGCTCTGCCGGCACTGCTCAAGGGCGGTGACATCAACCCGATCCTCGATCCGGTGGCGCTCAATCATTATCTGAACTTCCACGCGGTGGTCCCGGCGCCACGCACCTTGCTGGCCGGCATCGAAAAACTGCCGCCAGCCAGCTGGATGCGTATCGAAGCGGACGGCAGCACCGAGCAGAAAACCTGGTGGACCCTGCCCTACGGCCCCCACGCCGACGAGATGAACCTGACACTGGAAGACTGGCGCGATCGCGTGCTCGATAGCACCCGCGATGCCGTGGCAATCCGTCAACGGGCAGCGGTGGATGTCGGCGTGCTGCTGTCGGGCGGTGTCGACTCGAGCATGCTCGTCGGTCTGTTGCGCGAAGTCGGCGTGGAAAACCTGTCGACCTTCTCCATCGGCTTCCAGGATGCCGGCGGCGAACGTGGCGACGAGTTCCAGTATTCGGACTTGATCGCCAAACACTACAACACGCAACACCATCAACTGCGCATCGACGAAAAAGAGATCATCGAGCAACTGCCGGCGGCGTTCCGCGCCATGAGCGAGCCGATGGTCAGTCATGATTGCATCGCTTTCTATCTGTTGTCCCGTGAAGTGGCCAAGCATTGCAAAGTGGTGCAGAGCGGCCAGGGTGCGGACGAGTTGTTCGCCGGTTATCACTGGTATCCGCAGGTCGATGGCGCGGCCGATCCCTATGCGGCTTATCGCGATGCGTTCTTCGATCGCAGCTACGAGGACTACGCCGCCACTGTGCAGCCTGAATGGCTGACCGCGAATGACGCCGCCGGCGACTTCGTGAAGGAACATTTCGCCCAACCCGGCGCTGATGCAGCGGTGGACAAGGCCTTGCGTCTGGACAGCACCGTGATGCTGGTGGATGACCCGGTGAAACGCGTCGACAACATGACCATGGCCTGGGGCCTGGAAGCGCGCACACCGTTTCTCGACTATCGCCTGGTGGAATTGTCGGCCCGGGTGCCGGGTAAATTCAAACTGCCGGACGGCGGCAAGCAAGTGTTGAAAGAGGCGGCGCGGCTGGTGATTCCGAGCGAAGTCATCGACCGCAAGAAAGGTTACTTCCCGGTGCCGGGCCTCAAGCATTTGCAAGGCGATACGCTGAACTGGGTACGCGAACTGCTGCTGGATCCGAGTCAGGATCGTGGCCTGTTCAACCCGGCGATGCTCGACCGTCTGCTGACCGATCCACAAGGCCAGTTGACCCCGTTGCGCGGCTCCAAGCTGTGGCAATTGGCGGCGCTGAACCTGTGGCTAAGCGAACAAGGAATCTGATCGATGAAACCTCACGCCACGGCGTATAGCCAACGCCTGTTGCGCGGTCAGGCGCCCTCTTATGAACGCTTGCAGGCGCGTCTCGCCGAAGACGGCAGCGAATTGGGCGCCGCGCCGATTGCCGTGCATTGCGGCTGGGGCCGGCTGCTGATCGGCCACACGTTCCCCGATCCGGCGAGCCTCGCCCAGGAGTTGCTGAATGAGCAGCCGGGTGAGCGCGACATTGCCCTGTATGTCGCCGCGCCCCAGCAAGTGCTGGGGCTGGAGCCGGCGCAGCTGTTTCTCGACCCGTCTGACACCTTGCGCTTGTGGTTCAGCGATTACCGACAGGCGACCCGCGTGTTCCGCGGCTTTCGCATTCGTCGCGCGCAAAGCGATGCGGACTGGCAGGCGATCAATCAGCTGTATCAGACACGTGGAATGCTGCCGATCGATGCCAGTCTGCTGACCCCGCGTCATCTCGGCGGCCCGGTGTATTGGCTGGCCGAAGACGAAGACAGCGGCGCGATCATCGGCAGCGTCATGGGCCTCAATCACCACAAGGCGTTCAACGATCCGGAAAACGGCAGCAGCCTCTGGTGCCTGGCCGTCGATCCGCATTGTTCGCGTCCCGGCGTCGGCGAAGTGCTGGTGCGGCATTTGATCGAGCACTTCATGAGCCGTGGGCTGAGTTACCTCGATCTGTCAGTGCTGCATGACAACCGCCAGGCGAAAAGTCTTTACGCCAAACTCGGCTTTCGCAACCTGTCGACCTTTGCGATCAAGCGCAAGAACGGGATCAATCAGCCGTTGTTTCTGGGCCCTGGCCCCGAAGCCGAGTTCAATCCATATGCCCGAATCATCGTAGAAGAAGCCCATCGGCGCGGCATTGAAGTGCAAGTCGATGACGCCGAATCGGGACTGTTCACCCTGATCCATGGCAGTCGGCGGGTCCGTTGCCGTGAGTCACTGAGCGACCTGACCAGTGCCATCAGCATGACGTTGTGCCAGGACAAGAGCCTGACCCACAAGGTCCTGAAAAATGCCGGCCTGAACCTGCCCGCGCAACAGCTTGCGGGCAACGCCGACGACAACCTGGCTTTTCTCGACGAGCACGAGCGGGTGGTGGTCAAACCACTGGATGGCGAGCAGGGCCAAGGCGTAGCGGTGGATTTGCGGACGATCGAAGAGGTGCTGCAAGCCATCGAATCCGCCCGCCGGTTCGACAGCCGCGTGTTGCTGGAAAGCTTCCACGAAGGCCTCGACCTGCGGATTCTGGTCATCGGTTTTGAAGTGGTCGCCGCGGCGATTCGCCGCCCGGCGGAAGTGGTGGGTGATGGGCAGCATTGTATCGGTGCGCTGATCGAAGCCCAGAGTCGGCGACGGCAGGCGGCCACCAGCGGCGAAAGCAAGATCCCGCTGGACGCTGAAACCCAGCGAACGTTGAAAGCGGCCGGGTACGACTACAGCAGCATTCTGCCGGCGGGCGAACATCTGTTCGTGCGGCGTACGGCGAATCTTCATACCGGTGGTGTGCTTGAAGATGTCACGGCGATCCTGCATCCGACCCTGGTGGATGCAGCCGTGCGCGCGGCGCGGGCGCTGGACATTCCGATGGTCGGGCTGGACCTGATGGTGCCGGCGGCGGATCAACCGGAGTATGTGTTTATCGAAGCCAATGAGCGCGCCGGGTTGGCCAATCATGAGCCGCAACCGACGGCCGAGCGATTTGTGGATTTATTGTTTCCGCGTAGTCAGCCGGCGGTCTCTTAGTGATGTAGTGCCCGGACGGGCCCCTTCGCGAGCAAGCCCGCTCCCACATTTTGATCGCGTTCCATTGTGGGAGCGGGCTTGCTCGCGAAGGCGTCAGTTCAGGCGACACAAATCTTCCTCATCGAAACCATCGATGCGCTCAACTCATCAGGAGTTTCCATGACCAGCAAAATCCCCGAACCAGATCTCAACTACCTGCAAAAAGTCCTGCTGGAAATGCTCGCCATTCCCAGCCCCACCGGGTTTACCGACACCATCGTGCGCTATGTTGCCGAACGCCTTGAAGAGCTGGGCATTCCGTTCGAGATGACCCGCCGCGGCACGATCCGCGCCACGCTCAAGGGCAAGAAAAACAGCCCGGACCGCGCCGTTTCCGCTCACCTCGACACCATCGGCGCGGCCGTTCGCGCCGTCAAAGACAATGGCCGCCTGACGCTGGCGCCGGTCGGCTGCTGGTCGAGCCGTTTTGCCGAAGGCAGTCGTGTCAGCCTGTTTACCGACAATGGCGTCATCCGGGGCAGTGTGTTGCCGCTGATGGCCTCCGGGCACGCGTTCAACACCGCGGTGGATGAAATGCCGATCAGTTGGGATCACATCGAACTGCGCCTGGACGCCTATTGCGCCACCCGCGCCGATTGCGATTCCCTGGGGATCAGCGTCGGCGATTTCGTGGCTTTCGACCCCTTGCCGGAATTTACCGAAAGCGGCCACATCAGTGCTCGTCACCTCGACGACAAGGCCGGTGTTGCCGCATTGCTGGCGGCACTGAAAGCCATTGTCGACAGCGGCGAAGAATTGATGATCGACTGTCATCCGCTGTTCACCATCACTGAAGAAACCGGCAGCGGCGCGGCGGCGGCGTTACCCTGGGACGTCAGCGAATTCGTCGGCATCGACATCGCGCCGGTCGCGCCCGGCCAGCATTCCAGCGAACACGCGGTCAGCGTGGCCATGCAGGATTCCGGCGGGCCTTATGACTATCACTTGTCCCGGCACTTGCTGCGACTGGCCAGCGACAACGAGTTGCCGGTGCGCCGCGACCTGTTCCGCTATTACTTCAGCGACGCACATTCGGCGGTCACCGCCGGCCATGACATCCGCACCGCCCTGCTCGCCTTCGGCTGCGACGCGACTCACGGCTACGAACGCACGCACATCGACAGCCTCGCCGCCCTTAGCCGCCTGCTCGGCGCCTACATTCTCAGCCCGCCGGTGTTCGCCAGCGATGCACAGCCTGCGAAGGGGTCGCTGGACCGCTTCAGTCATCAGATCGAACATGACACGCAGATGGAGAGCGATACGCGGGTGCCGTCGGTGGATAGCCTGGTGGGGCAGCGGTCCGAGAGCTGATCCTGGATTGTCGTCGTCTGACAGATTGCCATCGCGAGCAAGCCCGCTCCCCCAGTTGACCGAGTTCCTGCAGGAGAAACGCAGTCAACTGTGTGAGCGGGCTTGCTCGCGATGGCGGTAGACCAGGCAACAGGCGAACCCAGGCTAGCCGCAACCCATCATTCGCCGTAGCATCGCGCCCATTGTTTAGCCGAGGTGCCTATGCTGATTCCCCACGACCAACTTGAAGTCGACACCCTGACCCGCCTGATCGAAGATTTCGTGACCCGTGACGGCACCGACAACGGCGATGACACGCCGCTGGAAACCCGCGTATTGCGGGTTCGCCAGGCGTTGACCAAGGGCCAGGCACTGATTGTCTTCGATCCGGAAAGCGAGCAGTGCCAGTTGATGCTCAAACACGACGTGCCCAAGCACCTGTTTGACTGACGCCTTCAACGTGCCTTTGTTTTCCCCAGTTTGACCTGAATGCGCTCGTAGACCTCGGCCCGGTGCACGTTGACGTTCTGCGGCGCCTCGACGCCGAAGCGCACGCTGTTTCCATTGACGGCCAGAACCCGCACGGAAATGGTGTCACCGATGGAGATCATTTCCCCCACAACGCGGCTGAGTACAAGCATGGCATTCGTCCTTCAGGGTTATCGAACCCTGAAGATGCCCGGTGCGCGGTGGGCCTTCAATGCAGCGGGAGCAAATCAGTCCCGCCCTACAGTTGCAACCGAACGTCTCCTTAGGAAACGTCCGACAACCCGTGGGAACGAAGCGTCAGGAAGCGGAAAAACGCGGGCCGAACAGAATGACACTCGCACCGATCACACACAGCGCCACGCCGATCCAGTCCGAACCCAGCGGACGAATCCGTTCGACCACCGCCAGCCAGCCAATCGACGCAATGATGTAGATGCCACCGTAGGCGGCATAGGCGCGCCCGGCGTAGGTCGCCTCGACACGAGTCAGCAGCAGCGCGAACAACGTCAGGCTGAGCAGCGCCGGCACGACCCACCAGACGCTTTTACCCTGGCGCAACCACATCCAGAAGGCAAAGCAGCCGGCGATTTCAAGCAGTGCGGCAAGAAAAAACCACAGGTAATTGAGCATGCAAAACGTCTCGCGAGGATGACCGTGGTGGCCACCCTAACGACGACGTTGTCGACGGGCAAGCTCAGCCTGCGGTCTGTTTGGCCTTGGCGCGCATTTTATCGGCCATGACGGTCATTTCATCGTAGAGCAGTTGCGGATTCTTCTGCTTCAGCGCCCAGGCCATGCGCCCCTGTTCGTGGGGCAGGATCATGAATTCGCCGGCGGCCACATGCTGATAGATGTAGTCGGCAATATCGGTCGCTGTGATCGGCGAGCTTTCCAGCAATTTTCCGACCTGGGCTTTCATGGCCGGCGTCGGGCCGCGGAAGGAGTCCAGCAGGTTGGTCTGGAAGAACGAAGGGCACACCACATGCACGCCGATTTCCTGCTGCGCCAGTTCGATCAGCAGGCTTTCCGACAATGCCACTACGCCGGCCTTGGCCACGTTGTAGTTGCTCATGGCCGGGCCTTGCATCAACGCAGCCATCGACGCGATGTTGATGATCTTGCCTTTGCTTTTTTCCAGCAGCGGCAAAAATGCCTTGCAGCCTTTGACCACGCCCATCAGGTTGATCGCGATCTGCCAGTCCCAGTCCTCGAGGGACAGTTCGCTGAAGAACCCTCCCGAGGCGACGCCGGCGTTGTTGACGATGACATCGATGCCGCCGAGTTTCACTTCGCAGGCCTGGGCGAAGGCGGTGAGCTGACTGTAATCGCGGACATCGCAGCGCTGGATAAAACCATCGCCGCCAGCTTCACGGACCAGTTTCAGGGTTTCCTGCAGACCGGCCTCGCTGACATCCGACAAGGCCAGTTGCCAGCCTTCACGCGCCCAGCGCAGCGCGATTTCGCGACCCAGGCCCGAGCCCGCGCCAGTGATCATCATGCGATTTTGCATAGCAAACAGCCTTGTTGTTCCGGGGAAGATGCGCCGAGTGTAGCGAAGGACATCGCCCAACCCACGCTCCATCAGATTGCTGAATGGCCTGAGCAAACCGCGCACGCGGGCGGATCAACTTAATCCCTCTAAAACGAAATAATCCTTTCTTCAAAAAACATTAAAAAAACTTGGAATTTTCTTTCATCCGCGACAGTCGGATTTTGTAAGCAGCTTGGTTTTTTTGAAGTCCAGCTGAACGTTAAACACCAAGTAATTCCAGAACACTTCCAACAAGGAAATCGACATGGGCACAATTTTAATCATTATTCTGATCCTCCTCCTGGTAGGCGGCCTGCCGGTCTTCCCACACTCCAGAAGTTGGGGTTATGGCCCGTCGGGTATCATCGGCGTGGTGTTGGTGGTGCTATTGATCCTGCTGTTACTCGGCAAGATATAAAAAGTTAACCGGCAATAAAAAGAGGCCCTTCAAGGGCCTCTTTTTTATTGCGCCGAAAACTCAGTCCGGCTTGCCGTCAACCACACCGGCGGTGTTGTCGATCAGGCTTTTGGTCGCTGTCTGGATGAACGACTCGAGTTTCTGCTTAAGGGCCGCTTCGTCAGCGGACGCCGGAATCAGTTCACCTTTCGGATTGGCGCCGAGTTCGTATTGATACAGCTTCGGCGGCATTTCTTTCGGCAGTACCAACACACGGTCTGCGGTCAGCAACGCTACGGTCTGATCGCTACCCGACGGCTTGATCACGCCGAAACCCTTGTCGCCTTCCGGCAGGTTCAGCAAGTCACGGCCCCAGCACTGGTGGACCACGTCGCCACCGACACGGCCCATGATGGTCGGCACGATGTCGATCTGGGTGCCCACGGTGTGGTCGACCTGGCCGAACTTGTCCTGGACACCCGGCCCGATCAGCAACATCGGCACGTTGAAACGGCCCAGGTCCATTTCAGTGATCTGCTGTTCATTGCCGAAACCGTGGTCGCCGACGATCACGAACAGGGTTTCCTTGAAGTAAGGCTCCTTGCGCGCCTTCTCGAAGAACTGACCGAGCGCCCAGTCGGAGTAACGCATGGCGGTCAAATGTTCGTTGAGGCTGCCACGGTCGGTCACGCGCTCGACCGGCAACGGTGTCGGCAAAGCGTATGGCGTGTGGTTGGACAAGGTTTGCAGCAAGGCATAGAACGGTTTTTTGTCCTTGCCGTCGCGGGCCTTCAACTCTTCCAGGCCACGGTTGAACATGTCCTGGTCGGACACACCCCAGGTCGGGTCGGAGAACACCGGGTTAACGAAGTCGTTACGCCCGATGAAGTTGGTCATGCCCTGGTTGCTGAAGAAACCCGACTGGTTGTCCCAGGCGAAGTCGCCGTTGTAGACATACACGTCGTCGTAGTCACGGGCGCTGAGCAATTGCGGCAGGCCAGACAGCTTGTGGCTGCCTTCCGGCGTTTGCATCAGGTACTCGAAACCCGGCAGGTTCGGGAAGCAGGCCATGGTGGCGAACATCCCTTGGTGGGTATGCGTGCCGTTGGAGAAGAAACGGTCGAACAACAGGCCTTCCTTCGACAGTTTGTCGAAGTATGGCGTGACGTTGCCCGGACGCCCCAGCGCGCCCACCGAGTGACCGGCGAAGCTTTCCATCAGGATCACGACGACGTTCTTGATCGGCAGGGTCTTGTCGGCATTCGGGGTGTAGTTGCGGCGAACAGCGGCCGTTTCCGGATCGACCAGTTTGTCGCTGGGTGTCAGCAACATGTCACGCACGTTCTGCTGGGCCAGCGGTTGCTCCAGTGTGGCTTTCCAGATGTTGTCGCGTTCTTCGGACATCCGGCTTTTGGCTGCCGCGATCAGCGACAGGGTGCCGTTGAGCCCCAACTGGTTGGCGAAGTTCGAGTCGGTGGTGTAGACGTCACCCCAGCGCAGTGGCGGCCCCTGGCGCAGGGTGCCGCGAGCAGCGACCACGCAGACCAGCAAACACACCACAAACACTGTGATGCGCGCGTACCACGGGGCGACCTGGCGAGTGCCGATGCTGCCGCCGCTGAACGGACCGCGAGGACGGGTTGCACGGTCGGCGCCCTTGAACGCCAGGGTCAGGATCAAGGTGCCCACGGCCCAGGCCAGCAGGTAGCGAACTACCGGGAAACCGTACCAGAGCATGCTCATCACGGTTTTCGGGTCTTCCTTCACATACTGGAAGACCAGGCCGTTGAGGCGCTGGTGGAACTCACGGTAGAAGTCCATCTCCATCAGGCCGAGGAACAACGCGATGCTCGAAGCGATGGTCAGCCAGAAACGGAAGAACCCGCGGGCCGCCATGGCCCGAGCGCTGAACAGAGCCAACAACAGCGGAATGCTGAGGTAGACCACCAGGCGCAGGTCGAAACGCAAGCCGTTGGCGAACGCTTCGAAAAAGGTCGAGGCCGGGGTTTCGAGGATCATCTCGCGGTTGTAGACCAGCAGCGCCACGCGCAGCAGGCTGAACATGACCATCATGACCAGGGCACACAGCAGCGTGTAGGCCAGATGCGATTTGACGGTCGGTTGCAGCAGGCGACTAGAAGCTCGCTGCTGACTCAGGGCGTCCGGGATTGCCATGTCGTTTTAGGACCCATTGGAAGTTGAAGTTTCAAAAATACAGCTGCGCCCTGCCCTCTGTCGGCCATTTCTCGGCCCCGGGGTTTGCGCGGTGCGCAAATGTTGCACGATCAATCGCGGCATTGCCATTGATTACTGACCAGCACGACAGGCGCGGGCGAATTGTCTTGGAGGCTTTGTGAAAATTTTGTGCAACGTATATTCGGAAACATAAAAAAGGTCAGCGATTGGCTGGATCTTTGGCGAGGGAGGTGCTTTTGACTGGGGGCATATCCGTTTCTGCGGTAACGGCGGCTAATGGTTTCGCCCTTACGGCGAGTTACTTGGAAGAGCGCCAAGTAACCAAGCGCTTTTGCCCCTTTCGTTCGGTGGCTCGCCTAGGCTCGGCACCGTACGTCAGGGGCGAGAGCGTTTGGTTACTTTGCGCTTTTCAAAGTGACCCGCCGTAAGGGCGGAACCTTAAGTAGCCTTTACCGCAGCAACGGATATGCCCACCAATCCCAAGTAACCGTTACGGAGCAATTACTTCTCAGCCCGCTCCTTCAGCGCCTTCAAAGTATTAAACGGCGCATCGACCACAAACTTGTTGGCCACCATCGACGGAATGCTCCCACCCGGCTCAGTGTGAACCTGATAGGTCACTTCAACCTGATCACCCTTGGGCACCAACTTCCAGAACCCATCAATCTTGGTGACCCGCACGAAACCCTTTTCTTCAGGAATGTACTTCGGCACGCCTTCCAGTTTGCGCGTCAGGCTACCGTCGGCACCTTCGGTGGTCGTGATATGCAACACCGAATCACGCGCGGTCACCGGCCATGGGGTATTGAACTGGGTGTAGGTCCAGCTCTGGTCGCCTTCATGCTTGAGCAGCTTCTGCGTTTTGCACTCATGAATCCAGGTGCAGGCGCCTACCACGTCGTCCTGGAGTGCGCGCAGTTTGGCCACGGTGGTTTTCATCAGGGTAACGCCCTGATAAGCCTTGTAGTCGGAGCCGGCCACTTCGCTCAAGGACACCTTGATGCCGTCTTCATTCTTGGCCACCTTCCAGTCTTCGGCCTGTGCGGCGGAAGTCGCCAAGACAACCGTCAAACCACACAGAACAGCCATACGATGCAACGAACCCATAGTCTTATTCCTTGTTATTGAAGTTCCGTTCATAGAACACATCACGCAGCCGTCATTTGCTCCCACCAGCCCAGCAATCTGATCGCTTCGTGGCTGCTACTTCCACAGACTTCGACATCGGCTTCGAACGCCGAACACACAGCAGGACGCTCCGGTTGGCCGAAAATACTGCACAGGTTTTCGACAGAGAGTTGTACGCAACGTTCTCCGGCGGCTTTGCCATTGGGCATGCCGGGAATCGGCGAACTGATGGAAGGGGCAATGCAACAGGCGCCACAGCCTTCACGGCATTTCATGACGACGAGCTCCTCGCGAAGGGCGATGTGTTAAAGGACGGGGCACAGAGTAACCGCTAAAACAGTTGTTTTAAATTACCGGAGGCCGGGTTTTTACGCTTAACCGAACGTGACTGACCAGTCTCCGACAAAGCGTCTGGCGAACAGGTCACAGTGGGGAAGGAGTTATCGCTTGAACTCGAATTCCAGCGCGGCGCCTTCAACATCACGGCGCTCTTCGTTACGCAGTTGCAACTTCATTTCGTTGCTGATCAGTCGTCCATTAAGCTGGAAGGGAGAGCTGCCGGCCTTGTCGCCGAACATTTGTGGCAACACGGCGTCGTGCAGGGGCAACGGGACTGTACCGATCGGCTTTAACTCTTCGGCCATCTCCTCGGGCAGACTCAAATCCAGGTCAACCGAAGGCAGTTGGGTTTTCACAACCTCGCTGGCCGGTTTGGACTTGGACGCAATCGGTGGACGTTTCTTCACCTTGGCCACGTTCTTTTTGGCCGGTGCGGCTTTCTTGACCGGTGCTGTTTTTTTCGAGGCCGTGCCAGCGGCGGGTTTTTCCTGAACGGAAGCCGCCATGATGCTTTCCGCTTGGAAGGTCATCAACAGGCAGATCGACAGCCAGACGGCGGAAAAAATCGGTTTCATGGACCCAACGAAGCTAACGGCACTATCGGCAGAGGGCCATATGCTCGCTTGTTGGGCGCGACATGACAAGCTCGGGCGGGAATTACCCGCCCGCCCTTTCAAAGGCCGCCAGCCATCTCTTGGCAAAGTTGCGTGGCGAGCATGCCCAGGGTCATCAAGGCACGCTCGGCTTCACGGTTCCAGGGCGTTCCGCAGTTAAGCCGAATGCAGTGATTGAACTGCTCGGTGTTACTGAAAATCAGCCCCGGCGCAATGCTGATGCCTTGTTGCAGCGCACGCACGTGCAACTCTTGCGTGTTGACCCGGCCTGGCAGACTCACCCACAGAATGAAACCGCCGGTCGGCCGGGTCATCTGCGTGCCTTCAGGAAAATACTGCTGCACTGCGAGCTGGAAAGCGCTGAGGTTCTTGCGGTATTCCTGACGGATGTAGCGCAGATGCCGGTCGTAACCGCCATTTTCCAGATAAGCAGCAATGCCCATCTGCGTGACGCTGCAGGCGGAATGCGTGCTGAAAGTCTGCAGGCGCTGGATTTCCTGCTGGTACTTGCCGGCGATCATCCAGCCGATCCGCACCCCCGGAGACAGGGTCTTGGAGAAACTCGAGCAATAGATCACCCGATCCAGCCGGTCGTAGGCCTTGAGCGACTTGGTGCGGCCCTGCTCGAACATCAGTTCGCCGTAGATATCGTCTTCGACCACCTGAATATCGAAATCCGAAGCCAGACGCAGCAGTTGTTTCTGACGCTCTTCGGGCATGGTGCCGCCCAGCGGATTGCTAAGGCGCGTGGTCAGCACCAGCGCTTTGATCGACCATTGATTGGCCGCCAGTTGCAGGGCTTCAAGGCTCATGCCGGTGGCCGGATCGCTGGGGATCTCGATGACCTTGAGACCCAGCAGGTCGGCCAGTTGCAACAAACCGTAATAGGTCGGCGACTCGGCGGCGATCAAGTCCCCCGGCCGGGTCAGTACGCGCAGAGACATCTGCAAGGCATCGACGCAGCCGTGGGTGATCACCACTTCGGACGGATCGACCACCACACCGGCGTCGCGCATGCGAATGGCCACCTGGCGACGCAGCGGCTCGAAACCGGGGCTGAACATGTAGCTGAAAGCACGCGGGCTATGGAAACGGGTGACCTTGGCCAGTTGCTGATGCAGCGCCCGCACCGGCAGGTAATCGACACTGGGCACCGCCGCGCCCAAAGGGAACACGCCCTCACGCCGGGATTCGACCAACACTTGTTGAATGATGCTGCTGCGAGTGACCAGACCGGGACGCTCTACCCGGGCGATGTCCGGGGTCGGCGCAGTCAGGGCCGGGGTCTGGTGCACGTAGTAACCCGACTGCGGCCGGGCACGGATCAGCCCCTGATCTTCGAGATTGGCGTAAGCCTGCAACACCGTGGCATGGCTGACGTTGAGCTGCGAGCTCATCTTGCGCACCGAAGGCACGCGCTCCCCCGGTTGATAGACACCCCGACGGATGTCTTCGGCCAGTTGCTGAGCAATACGTTGGTAGAGCAAGAGATTGGTCATGACGCAGCACTCGATTTCACGGGCATTTTATTCTTGTGTGAAACAATACCGGAACAGTTTAGAAGTGTACGGGGACAGTTGCCACAATAGTCGACGGTACAGTGCAGTGTCAGCAAAAACTGTACTGTTTTGTGAGTTGATTAGCAGGCGTAAAAAAACCCGGCGCTGACAAGCAGGCCGGGTTTGCAGAAGCCGGCTTGCTGGCGATGGCATCACTGCGGTTTATCTGAAACACGCGTTGACGCCATCGCCAGCAAGCCGGCTCCTACCGGAGTGCGTAGATTTACCAGGAGGCGCCCATTAGCGGGCGGCGCCGAGCTGGCCTTTTTCGTCGGAGAACACAATTTCCACCCGCCGGTTCTGTGCACGCCCCCGTTCGGAGGCGTTCGCGTCCACCGGGTATTCGTCGCCATACCCTTCGACCTGGATACGTTTATCGTCGATGCCCAGGTCCATCAGCACATTGGCCACCGATTGCGCACGGTCACGGGACAGCTTCAGGTTTTCCTGCTTGCCACCGGTACTGTCGGCGTAGCCTTCGATGCGTACGACGCGCTTGGGGTTGAGCTGCAGGAACTGCACGATTTTCAACACCACGCGGTTCGCCGAGTTTTTCAACTCCGCTTCGCCGGTATCGAACAGCACGTCGCCCAGGGTCATCACCAGGCCACGATCGGTCTGGGTGGTGGCGAGCGCGACAATCTGTTCTTCGAGCCATTTGCCCTGCTGCTGCACGCTGAGCAACTTGGACTCGCGCAAGGCCAGTTGCAGGCGCTGACGCTCCAGCTCGAGCTTCGCCGCGCGCTCTTCATTGAGCACCTGATTGGTGTGCTCCCGAGCGATTTCGCTGTAGCGCTTGCTCAGGTAGGCGTAATGGACAACGTCCGAACCGCTGCCCCAATAACTGGACAGGCGATCGGCGCGGGCCAGGGACTCACCGGCGCGAATCACGTCTTTCGGCGCGATACGCAGCACGTTGGAATCTTCCTTGACCTTCTGGAAGTCGGCACTGGCATCTTGCAACGCGGTTTCGCTGTGCTGACCGGCGCAGCCATACAGGCTGGCGCAACCTGCGAGGATCAATCCGCCGATGGCGCTGGACTTGAGGCTCATTGGGCATCTCCCACTTGCTTGCGCAGACGGGTGATGCGGGTATTGAGCACGTTCAACTGCTCCTCGCTCTTAAGGGTCAGGACCTTCGCCTCGGCCAGGCGCGCATCCAGCTCAGCCTGTTCGGCCCGCATCCGCGCATGCTTGTAGGACTGGTCCGCCATGTCGCCCTGGGCACGGCTGAACTTGTCTTCGGCCAGTTTCAGTTCCGGCACCTCGTCAGCGGTGGCGCCCACGGCTTTGGCTTGTATCAGTGCCTGATCGGTCAGGCGTATTTGTTCATTCGGCGCCGGATCGGCTGCACAACCCGCCAGAGCCAGAACGGCCAGGGCAGCGAAAAGAGGTCGAATACTCACTAAAAATCCCTACTGTTTTGGGGTACTGGCGGGTTGTTGCTGTTGCTTTTGAGAGAGTTGAATTTTCCAGCGCTCGATGTTGCGCAGCAGCACGGCTTCCGTCAGTCCGGACGCGGGCAATTCTGTCATCTTTTTGGCCAGCTGTCCGCGTAACCACGGATCGTTGCAGGCGGAGTTATGGGAAACTGCGAGGAACAAGCCAGGTTTGTCGACCGGTTGTGGGCGCGCCACCAGATCATTGGCCATGCTCAGTGCCTGTGCCGCGGCCATGCCGGAGTAGCGTCCCGCGAGGACAAATTCCACTTCGCCCAAGAGCAATTTCTGAAAGGCCTGGGTCAGGTTTGGCGTACGTACGAGGGTCAATTGCTGCTCGGCGAACTTACCAAATCCCGGGGTTATTCGAGACTTTTCCGACAACGCGCCGGGGTGACCGTGGAGGTCCTGTGCTTCGTTGTAGACCAGAGACGAGTCTTTTCGGGTCCAGACCAGATAATCGTTTTCAAGCAACGCCGGATGGATGTAATCCAGGGTTTCCAGCTCGCTGACCGTCAACGGCGCATCCGCCAGCATGTCCATGCGCCCACTGCGCACTTCCTCCAGCGCCTGGGCGCGTTTGCCGGCATAGAGCATCTCGACTTTGATGCCCAACTGCTCTGCTACTTGTTGCAGCAGGTCGGCACTGGCACCGATCAGGTGCTTGGGGTTTTGCGGGTCTTGCCACAAATACGGCGGCGCATCCGGGCTGCCGGTGACCACCAGGCGTTCGCACTTGCCCGCCGCGATAGACAGCGTCGAAAACACCGTCAAACCCAGCAGCAATGACCAGCCACACACGCGGCGCAAATCCATGGCAACACACTCCACTCAAACCCGGTTATATCCCCCGCAGGCGCCGGCTTGCTGGCGATGGCATCACTGCGGTGTTTCAGATGAACCGAAGTGATGCCATCGCCAGCAAGCCGGCTCCTACAGAAGAGCAAAAAAAAGCCCGACCAAAAGGTCGGGCTCTTTATAGGTCAAGCCGCTGGATTAGACCAGCTTCTCGAACTCAGGGATGGCTTCGAACAGGTCCGCTACCAGGCCGTAATCGGCCACCTGGAAGATCGGCGCTTCTTCGTCCTTGTTGATCGCAACGATCACTTTGGAGTCTTTCATGCCGGCCAGGTGCTGGATCGCGCCGGAGATACCGACCGCGATGTACAGCTGTGGAGCAACGATCTTGCCGGTCTGACCGACCTGCATGTCGTTGGGTACGAAACCTGCGTCGACCGCGGCGCGGGAAGCACCGACGGCAGCGCCCAGCTTGTCGGCAAGGGCGTACAGGTGTTTGAAGTTGTCGCCGTTCTGCATGCCGCGACCGCCGGAAACGACGATTTTGGCAGCGGTCAGTTCCGGACGATCGGACTTGGCCAGTTCTTCACCGACGAAGCTGGAAGTGCCAGCGTTGTGCGCAGCAGCAACCGCTTCAACAGCAGCGGAACCACCTTCAGCAGCAACCGGGTCGAAACCGGTGGCACGTACGGTGATCACTTTGACCGAAGCGTTCGACTGAACGGTGGCGATGGCGTTACCGGCGTAGATCGGGCGCTTGAAGGTGTCAGCGCTTTCAACCGAGATGATCTCGGAGATCTGGTCAACGTCCAGCTGAGCGGCAACGCGCGGCAGGATGTTTTTGCCATTGGAAGTCGCGGCAGCCAGGATGTGGCTGTAGCCTTTGCCCAATTCGGCCACCAGCGGCGCGACGTTTTCCGGCAGTTGGTGAGCGTAGGCGGCGTTATCGGCCACCAGCACTTTCGCTACGCCAGCGATTTTCGCAGCGGCTTCAGCCACGGCGCCAGCGCCCTGACCAGCAACCAGTACGTGGATGTCACCGCCGATTTTGGCGGCAGCGGCCACGGTGTTCAGCGTGGCCGGGGCCAGCACTTTGTTGTCGTGTTCAGCAATAACCAAGATAGTCATTTAGATTACCTTCGCTTCGTTTTTCAGTTTCTCGACCAGTTCAGCCACCGACTTGACCTTGATACCCGCGCTGCGTGCAGCTGGCGCTTCGACTTTCACGGTCTTGTTGGTGGAGGCGGTGGAAACGCCCAAAGCGTCC
>Ga0255334_1000475_pt1 | contig 31148 bp, 29 predicted proteins | sample EtOH5_35cm_T3_12_FD_202080 | JGI IMG/M metagenome (GOLD analysis project Ga0255334, IMG submission 202080) | Sandy soil microbial communities from University of British Columbia, Vancouver, Canada - EtOH5_35cm_T3_129 | ecosystem: Engineered > Artificial ecosystem > Sand microcosm > Unclassified ... | reverse complement strand
CGATGCGCGAGGCCTCGTCCATCGCCGGGTCGATGTTGCGCAGGCCTGCGGAGACGATGAGGTAGACGATCGGTGCCAGGCTGAACGCGGTGACGATGATCAGCCCGGCGAAGTTCGAGATCTCGATGGGGCCGGAATCGGCGTCCATGCCGAGCACCGTGCGCAGCGCGATATTGCCGATCCCTGACTTGCTGGAGAAGAGGATGACGTAGCCGAGTGCTGATCCGATCGGCGGGATCATCAGCGGCAGGATCGGCATCATGCCGGCCAGCCTGTCCATGCGCGCATCGGTGCGTTCGTTCGCCCAGGCGAGGAAGCTGCCCATCAGGACAGAGACGAAGAGCGTGCCGATGGTGAAGACAAGCGTGTTCTGCACGATCGTGCCGATCCCGCGCGCCGATGCCAGGCTCGCGAAGGGCTGCAAGGTGAAGTGCCCATCGGCGACGAAAGCCTGCACCACGGCGCGCGACAGCGGATAGACGATGAGCAGCACGACTGCCAGCGCGAGCAGCATCATCAGCGCGACGAAGACGTGACGCATGTTCAGCCCTGCGAGGCGGCGCCGTCGCGCTGCCGTTGGCGCCAGGCTCGTCATTCCGCGAATATCCAGACGGAGTCGGGTGGGATCGACATCCACAATTTCGAATCCTGCGGATAGAGGTGCTTCGGCGCCAGCGCCGTGATCTGGAAGACCGCGCCTGCGACCTCGACGCTGAGCCAGAGCTCGACCATCGCGCCCATGAAGGCGCGCCGCGTCACCGTGCAGGGCAGGGTGTTCGGACCCTCCGGCCGGGTCTCGCCGAGGGCGCAGGCCTCGGGCCGGAACAGCACGGTCACCGCCCGGCCCGCCTCGCCGGCGCCGGGGCGGGGTACGCCGAGCAGCGGGCCGATCGGCGTTGCGACCTGCGCGTAGCCCCCGATGGGCTGCGGCTGTACAGTGCCGGCGAACTCGTTCGTCGGCCCCATGAAGGTCGCGACATAGCGGGTGTTCGGCGCGTCATAGACATTGCTCGGCGTGCCGAACTGCGCGACCCGGCCATGGTCCATGACCACGAGCCGGTCGGCCAGCGCGCTCGCCTCGGTCTGGTCGTGGGTGACATACAGGCCGGAGAAGCCAAGCTTCATCTGCAGGCTGACGATCTCGCGGCGGATCTGGTCGCGCACCTTGGCATCCACATTCGACAAGGGTTCGTCGAACAGCACGACGCGGGTCTCGGCGGCGATGGCGCGGGCCAGGGCGACCCGCTGCTGCTGCCCGCCGCTGAGCTGCGACGGGTAGCGATCGCCCATCGCGGACAGGCCGACCGCCTCCATCACCTGCGTGACCCGCGGCCCCACCGCGGCTCTCGGCACCTTTCGCGAGACCAGAGGATAGGCAAGGTTCTCGCGCACCGTCATGTGCGGCCAGAGCGCGTAGGACTGGAACACCATGCTGATCCCGCGCCGCTCCGGCGGGACCCAAACCCGGTCCCGCGCGGAATAGACGAGATGATCGTCGAGGAATATCTCGCCCGCCTGAGGCTGCTCCAGCCCGGCGATCGAGCGCAGCAGGGTGGTCTTGCCGCAGCCGCTGGGGCCGAGCAGTACCACCATCTCCCCCGGCAGTACATCGACCGATACGGCGTTCAGCGCGAAGGTCCGGCCGGCTGAGGTGTCGTAGTGCTTGGAGATGTCGCGGCTGCGGATGCGCGGCAACACATCGGCATGGCTGGTGTTCGACGCAGCGGCCATCGTGCTTATCCTCTGGAGATGCGTGGAACCCTGGTCGCTCGCCCTGCAGTCATTCGACGAGCGCGGCGACATCTTCCGAATAGACCGGCTGGTCCTGCATCCCGACCTTGCCGGCGTCGGGCGACGACAGGTAGCGGCAGAACAGCCAGATGCCATCCCCCGGATTTTCCGTGACCTCGACGACGGCGCCGTCCTTCAGGCGCAGCCGGGTCCCCGCCATGACGGTCAGCGCATCCGGCATCCCCGGCCTTTCACTCATCGCCGCGTCTCCACATGGCCAGCGGCCGCAGCCTAGATCAGGAAGCTGAGGTTGTTGGACAGCAGAACGCTCTGCCCGATGTAGAGCGTACGCCGGGCGATCAGCCAGGACTCGCCGTGCCGCCGTAGCAGGTCCTCGCGCGTGCCGAAGACCTTGTCCTCCTCATCGGAGTTACGGTTCCGGTAGACGAGGAACTTGCTGCGGACATTTGCCTCCAGCGTGCCATCGGCGGTGACAGCGGTGCCGACCACGCGCACGTTGGAGACGAAATGCGTGGTGCGCGACAGCGGCTCCTCGGCCCAATGCACGCCGGTCCGGATCTGTGCGACCCGGGTCGCCAAGGTCGTCTTGCCTTCGTCGAACCAGGACACGTCGAGCGGATCGGTCAGGTGTTCGCCGGCGATCTGCTTCACCGCCAGGTTGCGCACCAGCGGCATGCGGTAGTGCGCATCCTCGCTGAACAGCGCCAGCCATTCCTCGAACCGGCGCGTGTCCAGCAGGTCGGCTTCCAGATACAGGAAGTCCTCGATCTCGGGCCGCAGCTCGCGCATGGCCTGCCCGGCGGGGCCGGCCGTCACGCCCCGGTCTCCGCCAGGCTGTCCGCCTTGAGCGGGAAGGGGACGTCGCCCGGCACTGGGACCCTGTGCATCAGCTGGTCCCAGTCGCGCCCCTCCATGAACTCCGCCCAGCGCTTGAGCCAGATGAGCTGGTTCTGTTCGGTCACCGTCTCCCCGCACCAGACAGCGCCCGGAAGCTGTTCGCAGGGTTCGGAGAAGCCGAGGCCCTGCTGGTAGTTGTAGGGGTAGCGACGGGCGGCAGCGCCGCTGCTGGCCTTGGTCGCCGAGGCCCAGTTCTCCAGATCGTCCTGTTCCGTCATGCCGCCGGGGCCGGAATAGGTCATGAAGTAGTGCCGCAGCGTATCCTTCACGGAGTCGGGGGCATCCGCATCGACCAAGTAGTAGCGCCAGAACTCGGTCTGGGTCGGGCTGATCGGATGATGCACGATGATGGTGCGCGGCTGGTCCTCATGGAAGGACATGTTCGGAAAGATGGTCCCCTTGCCCTGGTAATGGGTGCCGCCGGCGCGCCGCTTCAGGTGCTCCGCCGCGCATTCCGCGAAATAGGCCGAGGTCTCGGGGTAGCGGTGGAAGATGGTCGGCCGCGGGAAGTCCTCCTCCGGCCGCGGCAGGAAGCCAAGGCCGCCATGCCCGAGGTCGGGCCAGCCGAAGGCCGCATGACCGGAGGGCCGTTCGTCGCGCCGCCCGATGCCGCCGCTGGGGTTGAGGCCGACCAGATTGACCGACTTGTGGCTGATGCCATGCGCGGCATCGCCGACGAAATTGGTCGCGGCGAACTTCCAGTTGGTGTCGGTGCGCCATTTCTGCACGCCGACCAGGATGGTGGAGCCGCCCTCCCGGCCGTCGCGATGGTCGAGCGCCGAGTTGAGCCAGAGCCCCATCCCGCCAAGGTAGTCCTCGAAGGGCGCAGCCTTGGGGTCCCAGGTCGCCCAGATGGTGCCGCGGTAGTTGACCATCTGGGCGACCGGAACGAGGCCCCATTCCTTCTTGTCGAGCTGGCCATGATAGTATTTCGTATAACCGGGCACGCCGACCAGCTCGCCTGGCCGTTCGACGAGGTTGCCATCAGTGGAATAGCCCCAGGCATGGTATGGGCAGCTGAAGATACGGGTGTTGCCCTGATCGTGGCGACACAATTTCATGCCCCGGTGCCGGCAGCTGTTGAGTAGAACATGGATCTTGCCTTGACGATCCCGCGTCAGGATCACTGAATCCTCGCCCATCCGGGATACATAGAAGTCATCCGGATTCGGCACTTGGCTCTCGTGTCCGACGAATAGCCAGGCACGATTGAAGATCTGCTCCATCTCCTGCTTGTACAGGCTATCGTCGACGAAGATCTCTCGGCTTGCTGTGCCGTTCGCGACGTCAACGAGGCTTCGGATGTCCATGGACCAATCCTCTCCAAGGCGGCAGCGCCTGGCGCGCTCAGCGATGCTGTCGATTACAGATATCAGACATCATACAAGTCGACAATAGTGCGATGCAGCCCCCGCATCCAACAAGATCCGGGGTCAGGGCAGCGGTGGCGCGGCGTGCTCGGCGGCAACCTCCTCAAGCCAGCCGAGCGCCCGCACGATCGGAAACAGCGGTGCGGTGGCGCCCAGCGAGATCTGCACCGCGTGCTGCAACCGCGCCTTCGGTACCCCCTCCTGCAACATGCGCATCGCATGGATCTTGAACGGCTCCTCGAAGCCGGCCAGCGCGAAGCCGTTGATCAGGATATATTCGCAGGTCTCCCGATCGAGCGGCCCCGGCCGCACCGCCTCGCGCAAGGCGGCAAAGCCCTCGGCCGCGGCGGGATTGGCCTCGCGCAGAAGCGCCGAGGGGATTCGCACCATGTCAGTCGCCACCATTCGTCTCCTTGATCTGGGCGGGGGGGCTCAGCGCCGCCGTCCGCGCGCGGCGCGAAGCGCGACGAGCACGATGGCCGCGTTGATGACCGTGATAGTCAGCGCCAGCGCCGCGATCTGGGGGAAGGACCCGTTCTGCCAGAGGTCGAGGATGACCTGACCGACCACCGGGTTCGAGGCCCCCGCCAGCAGGGCGGAAGCCGTCAGCTCGCCCGACATCTGCACGAAGAGGATGACCCAGCCGGCAGCAAGACTTGGCAGCATCAGCGGCAGCAGGATCCGGCGGAAGGTGCGGGCGGGCGTCGCGCGGAAGATCTGCGAGGCCTCGACCAGCTCCCGCCCGACCTGACCGACCGCGGCGGTGGCCGCGCGCATCGCCTGCGGCATGTTCATCACGAGGTAGATCATCAGCAGCACCGTGAGCGTGCCGCTCAGGTTGATGCCGCTGCCGCTGAAGCAGAGGATGAAGCCGACCGCGAGCACCACATGCGGAACGCCGGCGGGCAGGGCGGTGATCCCCTCCGCCATCCGGCCGAACAGCCCGCCGCGCCGCTGCGCAGCCAATGCCAGCATGGCGGCGATGAGCATCCCGATGGTGGCGCCGACCAGGCCGAGCAGGATGCTGTTGCCCAGCGCGCTCCGCGTGATGGCGTTATCGACCAGCACCGCCACGTAGTTCTGCAGGCCGACCCGGTCCCATGCGATGCGCGGCGTCCAGAACGGCTGCAGCGAGACCAGGGCCAGCGCCAGCAACGGCAGCACCGCCGAGGCCAGCACATAGGCCACCAACGCCACCCGTGCGACCCAGCGCCAGCGCCCGAGCCGGGTCACGCCAGCGCGCAGCCCGCGCCCGCCGATGGTCGCGGCACGCCGCGAGCCGGCGATCCGCACCTGCAGCAGCAGCGCCGCCTGCACGATGACGGTGAGGAAAATGCCGAGCAGGATGGCCAGATCCATCCGCGCCGGATAGGAGGCGACCAGCCGGTAGATACGCACGGAAAGCAGATCGATATGCGCCCCGGTCCCGATCACCGCGGGCACCGAAAAGATTGCGAAGCCCAGCATGATGAGGATCAGCACCGAGGCCGCGAGCGCGGGCTGGATCGCCGGCAGGGTGACGCGGCGCAGCGTCGTGAAGGCACCCGCCCGGGACATGCGCGAGGCTTCCTCAAGGCTCGGGTCGAGCGATTGCAGCGCGGCGCCGATGGTGAGGTAGACATAGGGCACGAGGTACAGCGCCATCACGGCGACCAGCCCGCCGAAGCTGTAGACGTTGATCGGCCCCCGACGCATCGGCATGCCGAACTGCAGAAACAGATCGCGAAGCAGCCCGTTCAGCAGCCCTGCCTGCGGTGCCAGCAGCATCACCCAGCCGGCCACCGCGGCGATCTGCGGCACCAACAGCGGTACCAGCGGCAGCACATCCCCGACCCAGCCTACCCGCGCGTCGGTGCGTTCGTTCAGCCAGGCGAGGCCGGCGCCGACGGCAAGGGCGATCGTCCCGCTCAGCGTCACCACCAGCGTCGTATCCAACAGCACCTGCGGCAGGTCGGAGTACAGCAGCTCCCGCAGGCCGCCCGCCTCGCCCGCATCGGTGATGAAGGCATGCACCACCATGGTGCCGATCGGGTAGAGGATCAGAATGGCCACCGCTGCCAGCAGCAGCAGGCACAGCCTGTCGAGCGAGATCGCCTGCGGCCGGCGCCGTGCAGCAATCGCCGTCGGCGCGGTTGCTTCGCTCATGCCCATCGCCCTGCCTTTTTTCGCCCTGTCTTTCCGATTGTCCGCATCGGTCACGCCCGGCGCGGGAACACGCCGAGATGCTCGGGCTGGATGCTCGCCCAGGCGTCGCTGCCATCGGCGACCTCCTCCGCATGGGTGGTGCGCAGGAGCAGCCGCTGGGCGCCGGCCAGGGCGCCGTATTCAGTGTAGAGGCCGAGGAACATCGTGCTCTCAATGGTCACCGGGAAGCGGTTGCTGCCTTCGCCAGAGGCAAAGCGCAGATTTTCGGGACGAAACAGCAGGCTGACCTCGCTGCCCGGCCCGGCCTGCCCGTCATGCAGCGCGAGGAGCGGGCCGACCGGCGTGTCGATCCGCAGAAGCCCGTCATGCAGCCCGGTGACGACGCCCTCCAGCTCGTTGTTGGCGCCGGTGAACTCGGCGACATGGCGCGACGCGGGCCGGGCATAAATGTCTCGCGGCGTGCCGAACTGCGCGATCCGGCCCATGTCCATCACCGCGATGCGATGCGCGAAGGCCGAGGCCTCGGTCTGGTCATGGGTGACGTAAAGCGCGGTGAAGCCGAGCCGTTTCTGCAGCGCGACCAGCTCCACCCGCAGCTGTTCGCGCACCTTCGCATCGACATTGGACAGCGGCTCGTCAAACAGGATGGTGCCTTCGCGCGCCACCACGGCGCGGGCCAGCGCGATGCGCTGCTGCTGGCCGCCGCTGAGCTGGCCCGGGTAACGCTGCGCGAAGGCCGCGCAGCCAACGCTCTGCAGCACCGCCGTCACCCGTTCCCGTTGTTGGGCGACGGGAACGCGCATGTTGGTCAGCGGATAGGCGACGTTGTCGAACACCGTCATGTGCGGCCAGAGCGCGTAGGATTGGAACACCATGCTGGTGCCGCGCTGGTCTGGCCGCACCGCAATCCCCCGGCGCGAGGAAAAGACGAGGCGGCCGTCAATCTCGATCTCGCCCTCGTCGGGCATCTCGAGGCCGGCGACGCAGCGCAGCAGCGTGGTCTTGCCGCAGCCGCTGGGCCCGAGCAGCACCAGCTTCTCGCCCTGGCCGATCTCCAGCGAGACATTGTCCAGCGCCAGCACGGTGCTGCGGTGCGACCGGAACCGCTTGGTCAGGTTGCGCACCAGGATGCGCGGCTGCCGCGCATCCGCCGAAGCGGCCTGCACCGGGCGGCTTTCGCCGGTGAGGATCACCGGAGGCCGAGCAGGGCGAGAAGCTCCGGACGCTTGGCCCGGGCTTCCGGCAGACGGGAGCGCTTGTAGTCGGGGCCGAGCACCACGGCGCCGGGAATGTTCGGCAGCGGCGAGGCCGCGAGGTCCTTCGTATAGGCTTCCTGGCCTTCGCGGGTCAGCAGGAAGTTCGCCAACAGCCGGGCGCCGTTCGGATGCGGCGCCGCGGCCGAAACGGCCATGTAGGTTTCATGCCCGCTGGTCAGCGCGGGCACGAAGTCAACCACCGGCGCACCGCGCGCGATGAAGGAGGCGGTCGCCTGGTGCAGCGCCGGTGCGAGCACGGCGGCTTCGCCCGCGATCATCATCTGAATGCCCGGCACCACCGAGGCGGACCACTTCGGTTCCTGCACCCGCATCCGCTGCAGGTAGTCGGCGCCATAGGCATCGAACATGGTGTAGATCCAGTCCACGACCTCGAGGTTGTCGCGAGGATCGCTGAGGATGATCTGCCCCTTCCACTTCGGATCGAGCAGCGCACGCCAGTCTTTCGGATACTCGCTCGCCTGCAGCATCGAGGTATTGGAGACGATGGTATGCGGAAAGATGCCGATCAGCACGTCGTGCTTCCTCTTGAAGTCCGCCGGAAATGCGGCGTAGGCGGGCAGGTCGTCGATTGCCGCGATCCAGCCCTTCTCCTGCGCATCGGCCATCAGGAAGGGGTCCGCGAGCTGGATGACATCGGCCACGACATTGCCTGCCTGGGCCTCGCTGGCGTAGCGCTGCGCCATCTGGCCGGTGGCGAGCCGCATCGGCGTCACGGCAATGCCTGGGTAGGCGCGGCCGAAGGCTTGCAGCAGGCGCGCCGTCAGCGTCGGGATCGCCGAGGCGTAGTAAGTAATGCTGCCTTCACGCTTCGCGGCGGCGTAGAGATCGGCGGTGTCTGCCAGGGCGCGACCCGCGGCTAGTCCCAGCAGGGAGGTGGTGGCAGCGGTCCGCAGCATGCGGCGACGTGTCAGGGTCATCATCTCTCTGTCCTTATCTGATGGGCGGGGAGGGGGCGCGGTCAGCTGACTGCGCGAATGCCTTGGGCAAAGATGTTGCCGGGCCGCGCCAGACCGAGATTTTCGCGCAGCGTGGCGCCTTCATAGGCCGTGCGGAAGACGCCGCGGCGTTGCAGTTCCGGTACCACGAGGTCGACGAAACGATCGAGCGTGCCGGGCAGGTAGGGCGGAATGACAACGAAGCCATCCGCGGCCTCTTCCTTCAGCCAATCCTCCAGCACATCGGCGACATGTTCGGCGGTGCCGCGCAGGATCCAATGCCCGCGCGCCCCCGCCGCATGCTGGTAGAGCTGGCGGATCGACATTTTCTCGCGGCGGGCGAGATCGGTGAGCACGGCAAGGCGGCTCTTGCCGGCATTTGAGTCCGGCAGCTCGGGCATAGGCCCGTCCAGGTCGTGGCCGGAAAGATCGACGCCGCCAAGCAGCTCGCGCAGGATGGCGAGCCCGACCTCTGGCACGATCGCCTCCTGCAGCCGGTAGAAGATGTCATCCGCCTCCTGCTGCGTGCGGCCGATGAAGGGAACCACGCCCGGCATGATCTTGATCTGCTCCGGCGCGCGGCCGAACTTCGCCATGCGGCCCTTCAGATCGGCATAGAAGGCTTTCGCCGCCGCGATGGTGAGCTGGGCGGTGAAGACCACGTCGGCGGTCTCCGCGGCCAGCTCCTTGCCGGGTTCCGACGAACCGGCCTGGGCGATCACCGGATGGCCCTGCGGCGGGCGATGCACGTTCAGCGGCCCGCGGACCGAAAAGGCCTTGCCCTTATGATGCAAGAAATGAAGCTTGTCCGCCTCGTAGTAGCGACCCGCCTCCTTGTCGTAGAGAAAGGCGTCATCCTCCCAGCTGTCCCAGAGGCCGCGCACGACCTGGGCGAACTCGCGTGCCCGTTCATAGCGGTCGCCATGCGCCATATGCGCCTCGCGATTGAAGTTCAGCGCCTCGGCCTCGTTGGAGGAGGTGATGAGGTTCCAGCCGCCGCGGCCCTCGCTCAGATGATCGAGCGTCGCGACCTTGCGTGCCAGGTGATAGGGCTCGTTGTAGGTGGTGGTCGCGCTGGCGACGAGGCCGATCCGCTCCGTCACGGTCGCGAGGGCCGAAAGCAGCGCGAAGGGCTCGAGCTGGTAGAACGGCGCCATCCGGCTCATCGCTTTGGGATCCGCGCTGTGCTTCACCGCCGCGTTGTCGGCGAGGAACAACAGGTCGAACAGGCCGCGTTCTGCGCTCGCGGCCATCTGCTGATAGCGCCTGAATTCCGACCCGCGCTCCGGCTGCGCGTCGGGATGGCGCCAGGCGGCTATGTGGAAGCCGATGACGTTCAGCAGCAGGCCAAGCTTCATGTCGCGTTTCGGGGGGGCCATGTTCTGGATCTCCGTCATCGGCGCGGTCAGCGCCCCAGGAAGCCGGTGACCGCGGCCAGGAAGGCAGCGGGTGCCATGTTGATCGCATTGTGCTGCTGCCCGTCGAGCACAGCCGTCGTCGCCCCCCGCAGCCCTGCCTGAAGGGCTGCCGTCGACGCCTGGTAGCGTGGCGGGCTATCGCCACCCACCAGCAGCCGCACCGGCCGGTGCATGGCGGCGAAGCGCGCGGGATCGAATCGGTAGCGCCGTACGGCGCGCAGTTCGCGCGGGATGGTATGGGCCAGCGCCAGTCGCTGCGCCCAGTTGTCCTGCGTACGCAGGCGGGCGATCTCGGCCTCCGGCGCGCGCAGCACGTCGCGGTAAAAGCCGACCAGCGCCGCTTCCGGCTCGCCGCTGGCGATCAGCGCGGCGATCGCGTCCACGCGCGTCTCATCGGTGCTGTCGGCCAGGCCGGGCGTGGGGACCGGCGGCTCGTAGAGCACAAGGCGGCCGATCGCGCCGGTCAGCAGCGTGGCCTCCAGCGCGCAGATCGCGCCGAAGGAGTGCGCGACGACATCGACCGTTCCACCGATTGCGGCGACGACGGCGGCGACATCGGCATATTCCTGCGCGATCGCATAGGCTTCGGCATCGCCGCTGTCGCCACGGCCACGGCGATCCATGCCGTAGACGGTGCGCGTTTCCGCCAGCACCGCCAACACCGGCAACCAGCGGCTGCGTTCGGAGGTGGTGCCATGCACCAGCAGCAGCGGCGGTCCCTGGCCGGCCCGCGCGGCCGCGATCGGGACCCCATCAGACGCGGTGACGCGCAGCAGGGCGGGCCTGGCGTCAGTCGGCGCGGCGGAAGCGGTGGCCATGGGCTGCACAAGCCGTTGTCCCAAGCTGGTATCGGGCTGCGGATCATGCGGCCACCGATCGGTCCAAACGCTAGAAGCGAGAAATCTGCGGCACAAGTGAAATATCACAGCGCGCCAAAGCAGACGCCACCGCCTGCGACGCCGACGCACCGATCCTGCGCATCGCTGCCTGCCTGGTGTTCATTTTGCCCATCGCGGTGCCAGTTCGGGCGCGCCGTCAACGATCGCGACGCCGATGATGCGGGCGCTGCCGGGGGCCCGCGTCATATGTTGTGCGCGACATTGCGCCGGAATGATTCAATATGCGCCCGCATCGCCGCGTCCGCCGCATCCGGTCTGCGGGCCTGGATGGCATCGACGATGCGCTGGTGCTCGCGCATCACCGCATCGGGCTGTTCGCGCGCGGTCAGCGAGATGAACCAGAACCGCAGCGACCGGTCGTGCAGCTTCAGCAGGATGTCCTCCAGCACGTCGTTGCGTGCGGCCGCGACGATGGCGGCGTGAAACTCCCGGTCGCAGGTGATCATCCGCGCGGTGTCGCGGGCGCGCACCACCGGCTCCGACCGGCAGACGATGTCGCCCAGCGCGGCGCGTTCGGCATCTCCCGCGTGCAGCGCCGCTAGGCGCGCGCAATAGGGTTCGTTGAGCAGCCTGACCTCGGTGATCTGCGTCAAATCCTGCAGGCTGATCGGTCGCACCCTCACGCCTTTGCGCGGCATGATGTCGACCATCCCCTCGACCATCAGCCGGTCCAGCGCCTGATGCACGGGGGTGCGGCCCATGTTCAACAGTTCGGAAATCCGCGCCTCGTTCACATATTCGCCCGGACGCAGCACACAGGTGATGATCTGATGCTTCAGGCTCTGATAGGCTTGGGCGCGCAGCGACGGCCGGCCTCGCTCGGCCTCGCCTGCGGGCCGCGGCGAATGGGGCGTCGGCGTAACCGCGTCCCCCTGTCCGCTCACTGGTGCACCTTGGGGCTCGCGGGTACGAAGCTGCGTAGCGGCGTAGCATCTGCCAGCCCGAGCCCCTGCCGTGACGGCCAGCATCGCTTGCCGCTGGACGGCCCGCATGAGACCCGCCGCGCGGCAGGTGCCGGGAGATACCGACGGACCACAGGGTGAAGCGCCAGTGCTTGCCGGCCAGAGCGCCTGTCAGTGAGCGATCCGCGTGATCTCCCGGCTTGGGTGAGCCTATCGCAACCCGAGGAGCCAAGCACATGCCATTTCACGGAGGTCTGGACTGGGGCGGCACCAGCCACGCCGTCTGCGTCATCGACGGCGCCGGTGAGGTCGTCATCCGCATCGAGGCCCCCTACGATGCAGCCGGCCTTTCCGACATGCTGGCCCGCCTCAGGCGCGTCGCCCCGCCGGCCGAACTGCCCATCGCCATCGAGCGCCCCTCCGGCCTGATCGTCGATGCCCTGGTCGAAGGCGGCCACCCGGTCATCCCGATCCACCCCAACGTGGTGAAAGCCTGGCGGCCCCGCTACCGCGCCGCCATCGACAGCCCGATCGCCCTCGCCTTTATCGGCCGCTACCCCACGCCCGACAGTGCCAGCCGCCTCGGCGAGAAGCGCCTCGCCAGCTTCCTGGCACAGCACGCCTATTGCGGTCGCCGCTCGGCCACCGAACTGCTGGCCCGGCTGCGCGCCGCCCCCACCGGCCTGGCCCATGACGCCGAGGCCGACGCCCGTGGCGAACTCGCCCGCGCCCTGGTCGCCATCCTCGAACGGCTCGTCGCCGAAATCGCCAAGCTCTCCTCGCGCATCGAGCACGCCGTCGCCGAACTGCCGGACGGCAGGATCGCCATGTCCTTCCCGCGCGCCGGGCGCATCTGCGCGGCCCAGATCCTCGCCGAGCTCGGCAACGTCCGCGAACGCTTCCCCACCGAGGACCAACTCGCCGCCGAAGCCGGCGTCTGCCCCGTCACCCACGCCTCCGGCAAATCCCGCGGCGTCGTCTTCCGATAGGCCTGCAACAAAAACCTGCGCCTCGCCGTCACCTGCTTCGCCGACAACTCCCGACACGCCTCGGCAGGGGCCGCAGCCATCTACAGCAAGGCTCGCCAGCGCGGATGCAAACACCCCCACGCCATCCGCATCCTCGCCCGCGCCTGGCTCCGCGTGCTCTGGCGCGCCTGGCAGAACCGCGCCACCTACAACCCGCAGCAACACGCCGCCGCCAACAAAATCACCGCATAAATCATCAGAAGTGGACACAGGGTGTCTCACGCGGGGGCGGTCGGCCGCGCGAAGGGGTTGCCGGTGACGCTGGGACCGACCTTGCCGCCGAAAGAATCGCGGTCATCAGCTTCCTCCTTTACCGAAAGGCAGCGCCGCGCCATCGGGGCAGTGCGGCCCAGCGCCACAGGGCATGGCACCCAGATGCCATGGAATGAAAGCGGCGGGCAAGCGTGGCGGTGGCCGGCGGGCCGGGCGCTGCCGCGCTCAGCCCGTGTAGCTTGGCCGCCCGCGCGCGCGCAACCAACTGCGCACCAGGCAGCGCTTCCGTTCCGGTTCGTCAAAGTCCACGAAATCGCTGCGGCTATGCCCGATCTGCAGGTTCTGCACGAATTGGATCTGGCCGCGGTGCATGGCGAATTCGAACTGGTAGTCGGGCATTGCGAAGACATTCTCGATCGCCGCGAGTGCCGCAACCCCGCGCGTGTCTAAGGGCTCGCCGCGATGGCGGTAGCCGCCGAGGATCATGTGGATCCCGAAGCGCGCGCACAGACGGCCATTGACATGGTTAAAGATCGGCTCAGCGATCACCGGCGGCTCGTCGGGATCGTGCTGGCCGTTGCGGAACAGCCAGAACGGCTCGAACAGCCGCGGCAGAACCTCGGGGTGATGCGCCTGCAGCAGGCTGTGGACCTGGTTCAGATGCATCACCCGGCTCAGCCCACCCTCTCTCGCCGCCTGCAGGCAGAGCAGCCCGACGTAATCCGGCATCAGCGGGTTGAAGGCATTGTCGTTGTGGAACGCAATGTCCTGGTTCGTCTCGTTCGGCCGCACCTTGGACCCGGGCTCGGCCTTCATGCCGTGGTCTCGCACCTCATGCAGAATGCTGCCCCTCTGCGACTGTGCCACCGGCCGGGACAGGAGATTGCAGATCATCCAGTAGACGGCCCGGCCTTCGTCATCGGTCATCGAATCAAGGTCGATCCTGTCCAGCAGCACGAAGCCCACACCCTGTTCCAGGATGTGGCGCGCCCGCGCCACCGCCGCCGCGCAATGCGCGAAGTCGTAGTCGCGCGGCTGCAGCAGGAACAGCGGCACCGGTGCCGAGCGATAGGCGCGGAGGAAAGCGGCGATCTCCGCCTGTGCCTCAGGGCCCAGCGGCACCATCCAGGCGTCGTCAGTGATGTCGGCGCGGGACCAGAGGCCGGGCCCGGTCGCCACCGGCTCGGCAGTCAGGGTCTGATCGTTCATCATTGCCAAGTCTTCTCCTGTCGGGGGCGGTCCACGACCACGCCGGTTTCGGCTGCGTGCTGCGCCATGACCACATCGATCCAGTCGAGCGCCCGCGCCGCCGGATACATCGGCAGGCTGGCCCCCAGCAGCAGCAGGACCATGTGGCGCAGCGTGGCGGCCGTCATGCCCTGTCGAACCATGCGCAGGGCGTGTATCTTGAACGGATCTTCGAAGCCCGCGGTGACGAAGCCCGCCAGAATGATCAGCTCGGCCTGGGCGTGGTCCAGCGGCCCGGCCCTGCCGATGGCGTCGCGCAGCGTGCGGAAGGCGGCACCGGTGTCCGGATCGACGTCCTTGAGGAAGCTTGAGGGTGTGTTGACCGTATCGATCGTCATGGCGCGGATCCTGTCACTTGCAGCTCCGGCCCCGCCGGCGCCGCGACGGCATGTCGCAGCACGCGTTGCAGGAAGCTGCGGGTACGCGGCTGGCGGGGGTTTTCGAACACGTCTTTCGCGGTGCCCTGTTCGACGATCCGGCCCTGGTCAAGAAACAGCACTCGGTCGGCGACTTCGCGGGCAAAGTCCATTTCATGGGTCACGATGACCATCGTCATGCCCTGTTGGGCGAGGCGGCGCATGATGTCGAGCACATCGCCGACCAACTCGGGATCCAGTGCCGAAGTCGGCTCGTCGAACAGCATCAGATGCGGCTGCATCGCCAGCGCGCGAGCGATGGCGACGCGCTGCTGCTGCCCGCCCGAGAGTTGCGCCGGACAGGCATCGCCGCGGTCGCCGAGCCCGATCGAGTCCAGCAGCGCCAGCGCCGCGGCGCGTGCCGCCTCGGGACGCATGCGCTTTGCCAGCCTTGGCCCGAGCATGATGTTCTCCGCCGCTGTCATATGCGGAAACAGGTTGAAGCGCTGGAACACCATGCCGATCCCAGCCTGCCGCAGCTTGGCCTGGCCTAGCGGCAGCGGGCCGAAACGACCGTCGGAGTGATGGCGTCCCATCGCATTGCCGTTGACGAAGACGCGGCCGTGATCGGGCATCTCAAGCTGGTTGATGCAGCGCAGCAGGGTCGTCTTGCCGGAACCGCTGGCACCAATCAGCACCACCACCTCGCCGTTCCCTACGTCCAGGTCGATGCCATCGAGCACGCGCTGCGTCCCGAAGGATTTTGCCAGTGCTTCCATCCGCACCATGGTGCCGGTCCGGTTCGCGGTCATCGCGCGCCCGATACCGACAGACGCCGTTCCAGGCGCTGGGCCAGGGCGGAGATCACCGTGCAGATCATCAGATATTCCAGGCCGAGCACCGTGAAGATCTCGATCGGGCGGAAGGTGGTCGAGGACAGCACCTGCGCCTGATAGGTCAGGTCGGCGACGCCCAGCACCGACACCAACGAGGAAAACTTCACCAGGGTGACGATCTCATTGACTGTCGGCGCCAGGACGCGACGCAGGGCCTGCGGGAAGATCACCGTGCGCATGGTCTGGAAGGGCGACAGGCCGACGGTCCGCGCCGCCTCGAACTGGCCGGCGTCGATGCTCTTGATGCCGCCACGAAGAATCTCGCCGAGATAGGCGCCGGCGCTGAGGGTGAGCGCCAGGATGCAGGCCTGGATCGCCGGAATGTCCACGCCTGCGAGGATCGGCAGGCAGTAGTAGACCCAGATCAGTTGCACCAGTGTCGGTGTGTTGCGAAACAGCGTGACATAGGCGGTGGCGAGCAGACGGAGCCCCCGAAAGCGCGATAGCCGGCACGTTGCCAGCAGCCCCGCGATCGGCAGGCTGCATGCCAGGGCGGAGCAGGTCACCAGCGCGGTGATCACGATGCCCATGGCGAGGTAGCGCCAGTTCGCCATGATCACCGTGAAGTCGAACTGATAGGCCATCAGGCCGGCAATGCGGTCGGCCAGATGAAGCTGTCGTCCAGCCCGTACTTGGCCATGATCGCCAAGAGGCTCCCGTCGCGCCTGGCGCCGGCGGCGAAATCGTCGAGCCAGGCGGCAAACTCGGTGTCGCCCTTGCGCAGGGCCGGGCTCATCGGCGTGGCCTGGAACTGCGAGCCGGGCACTTCGGCGATCTCCGACCTTTGCTTCAGCAGGAACTGCAGGGCGCTGCGTCCGATCGCCTTGGCATCCACCCGTCCGGTCAGCACCTGCGCCAGGCTTTCGGACTCGCTGCGCACGCGGACAATCTCAGCCTGGGTGAAAAGGCGTGTCACATGCAGATCGCTGTTCGAGCCGAGTGTCACCGAAATCTTGGTGCCGGGCTTGTCGTAGGAGTCCCAGCCCGACCTTTCGCCGATGCGGCTGCGCACCGCGAGCAGCGCAAGGCCCTCGCGCAGCAGCGGATGCGGAAAGGTCGCGGCCGCGGCGCGCGGAGGCGTGATGCCGAGCGGCGAGGTGAGGTCGAACTTGTTGGCCTGCAGCCCTGCGATCAGCGTCGCGGTATTGTCCTCGATCCACTCCACCTGCACGCCGAGCGCGCGGCCCAGGAGGGCGACGTAGTCGATCATCACGCCCGCCAGTTCGTTGGTGGCGGGATCGCGAAAGACGTTCGGATAATAGATCGCCCAGCCGATGCGGACGACGCCTTGCGCGCGGATCCGGTCCATCGTCGAACCCTGTTGGGCCCGCGCCGCCGCCGCTGCGCCGATGCCCCACGCCGCAAGGCTGCCGAGAACCATTCGGCGATTCACTGTCCCATCCATGCAGGCACCCCTTTCCGATACACGTTGCTGCCGGCGGAGGTCGAACGCGAAAGGAGGGCATGGTGCCGATCGCTGCCGTGACCATGGGTAGGCCCGGCAGCGATCGGCAGACGTCCAGCGTCATCCGGCACGTCCTCAACGGTAGCGAAAGCGACGTGAGAACGACAACTGATATTTTACAGATCGCGCATTTAAGCTGTCACATCGTGATCGCCGCGACTGCGCCCACCCCTTCTTGGCGCTACGCGCCCCGGCCCCGTCGCTTCGCCGTCTCGGGCTCGGCGGGTGCTCGCGCGCGCATCCGCGCGGTATAGCGCGCCCGGCTTCCGCCGAGATGCAGCCGCATCGTCCTCGCCGCGGTCGCGCCATCGCCCGCGGCCACCGCCTCGTAGATGGTCTCATGCTCTCGGGCGACGAGCGTGAGGTCGTCCTTCAGCACCATGGTGTCGCGCACCGCCTCCGGAAGATGGCGGCGAGGAAAGGCAAATTCGCCAAGCTCCTCGAGGTACTGGTGGAACCTGGGGTTTTGGGTCGCTGCGGCGAGGGCGCGGTGAAAGTTGGCGTCGGCTTCAAGACCATCGTTGCCGGCGCGGCGCGCGGTGTCGAAATCGGCCAGCGCCTGCCGCAGCGCGGCGAGATCAGCTTCGGTCCGCCGCTCAGCTGCGAGAGCTGCCGCCTCGACCTCGATCGCCAGACGCAGCTCAAGGACCGAGAGGATATCCTCTGCCGTGGCATGTTCGATGCGCGGCTGGCCGGCCCGCGGTGGCAGTTCCAGGACGAAGGCGCCCGCACCCTGGCGCGTTTCGACGAGCCCTTCGGCCTTCAGCGACGCCACCGCCTCGCGCACCACGGTCCGGCTGACGCCGGCCGAGGCGCCAAGTGCGGATTCGGTCGGCAGCCGGTCGCCGGGGCTGAGCCGGTTCTCGAGGATTTCCCGACGCAGCGTGTCGGTGAGCTCGGCGACAAGATTGGTGCGCGGGCGTCGCATGGCGAGGGCGCCGATGCTGTCTCGCGACGATGCAAGTTTGGCTGGGTTCGGTTTCATCCGACGGTCTCGTTCGCATTGCCTAAATGGTCCGCCGTGTTGCGCCATGGCATGCCGACGCATGATGATCCATGTTCTCCGGCGCGGCCGCGGACATGGCGGCGATACGGGCCTTGCCGCGAACGGGTGCCGACGTCAACGTGGCGGAGGCGTCGGCACCTCAAGGCCAGCGGACGCCGCTGAGCAGATCGCACATCGCCTCCTGCTGCTCGAGAGCGACGATTGCCTCTGCCAGAGCCGCCGCCTGGCTGGCGCCGATCACTGGAGCGGCATTGTCCTCGAATTTTCGCCGGATGTCCTGCTCCGTCGCGGGCGTGTCGGGAAGTCCTCTGATCGAGCGCTGAACATTCTCGAAGCTGCGGCCGTCTTGCAGCGTCACGATGACATGACCCCGGTTTTCCGGGCTTTCCGCTCCCTCGCGGGTCACATGCGAGACTTTCGCCGCGATCAGCAGCAACGCCTCGTCGCCGATCGCCGCATCGCTGAAAGAGGCCAGGGTCACGCGCCCCTTCGCCAGCGCGCAGGCGATCAGGAAGGGCACGCTGAACCGCGCCAGATGCGCATTGGGTGGCCGGCGCCCCGCCGGCGTGAAATTGTAGTACACGTCATTCGGCGCGGAGACACAGCAGATGTCCGAGATCTCCTCCGGTACCAGCCCATGCCGTTGCACGACATGCAGGACCGATTCGACGAAAAAATGATGCCGATGCGCGCCGGGATACATCTTGATGGCGATGTCGGGGGTGTAGCAGTCCTGTCCCAGCCGATCGAGAATGAGGGCAGGGTCAAAACTGCCCTCCTCCAGATAGGTCCGGTAGAGCCCGAGTTCGCCCTCGAAGGCTTGGCGCGGCCCTTGCGTGCCGGCGGCCGCGAGCATCGATGCCATGACGCCGCCATGGGCTGCATAGCCCGCCTGCAGCGCCTTTACATGCTGGCCTTCGCGCATCGGCTGCAGGATGCCGGAGCCGAGGCCGGCCGCGATGCCCAGCGCGTCCGCGCTCGCTTCCGCACCGAGGCCGAGAATGCGGGCGCTGGCCATGCTCGCGCCGAGTGCGCCGAGCAGGCCGGTGGTGTGGTAGTTCCGTGTGAAGAAGCAATTGCGGCCGCCGCGTGCGACACGAAGCAGCAGTTCATAGCCGACGAAGGCGCCGAGGATCGCATCCTTGCCGCTGCAGTTGCGGGCTTCGGCCACCGCCAGGGTGGCGGGGACCACGCAGCAACTCGGATGGACTATCGCCGCGAAGTAGGTGTCGTCGAAATCCAGGGCATGCGCGAGGCAGCCATTCGCCAGCGCCGCGGCCACCGCATTCGTCCTGGTCGCGCTGCCCAGCACTGTGGCGGCACCATCACCCCCGATGCCGGCTGCGAGTGCGATCGCGCTCCTGCCCCATCCGGTCTGGCTCCCGGCGATCGCCCTGCCCAAGGTGTCGAGAAACAGCAGCTTGATCTTCGCGATTGCCGCCGGGGGAATCTCCCCATAGGTCAGGCGGCTGAAATAGACCGCGGCCGTTTCGGAAATCGTTGGTGCCGAAGGCATGCTGTGTCGTTATCCTTGCGGCAGAATTAAGGATGTGCGGGGCTCTGCTAAGGTGGGACTGCGCCCAAGCAGGACCCACGCGGGGTCGTGTCAGGCGGGAAGGCCGAGCAGGTCAAACAGCATGCTTGAGCGTGCGACCGCGGCCCTGGCATCGGGGTTCCTGACGGCGCCGTCCGGCGTCGGCAAGGCGCCCGGAATGTCGCCGAGCGGCGAGACGCTGACTCCGTCGCAGATGATCTGCTGACCTTCCTCTGACAGGGTGAAGTTCAGCCATTGGTCGGCGTTTCCACGGTTGGGCGCCTGGGCGGTGATGCCGGAATAGAAGGTCGTCCAATAGGTCGGCGTCACCCCACCCACCAGCCCCACCGGCGCGTCCTGCCCGTGGTAGCGCACGAGATTGCCGGGGTTGCAGGGCACGCAGAGCTTGGCCTCGCCGCCGGCTAGCTGTTCGACGCCCTGCTGCGTCACCGGCACGAGCCGCAGATCCTGTCGGCCGAGGTGGCGCAGGAAGTCATCGCCGTAGGTGGTGCGGAGGATGTCGACAAAGGCCACCATGGTTTCGTTCACGCGCGGATCGGTCAGGATGATCTGGCCCTTGAACTCCGGCCTGAGCAGGTCGCGCCAGCCGGTCGGAACGGCGCCGCCGACGACGCTGCGCTTGTTGTAGGCGATGCCCGCCGGCGCCGCCGTCACCAGGACGAAGAACGGGCTTGGCCGCCAGTCCGGTTTCAACGCGCGCACCGATCCGCGGTCGCTGAGATCGACCAACAGGCCAGCCCTGGAGATATCCTCGAAGAAGGCGTCATTGCCCAGCGTCACCACGTCGCAAACATGCTGCCCGGCGCGTTGCTCGGCCATGAAGCGCTGCGCCAGCGCGGCCGAATTCAGACGCAGCGACTGCACCGCGATGCCGGTCTTCCGCGCAAAGGCGGCGTTGAGCTTCGCCTGGATCGCGGGGTGGGTGGTGGAATACACGACCACCCGCTCCTGCGACCATGCGGGGCGCGCCAGCATGCCCGCCGCCAAGAGCCCGCCGAGGCTGCCGACTGCGACCCGTCGTGGCAGGGGCGTCGGGCGCCCCGCCGATGGCGCGTTGCCGTGGTTCGGACCGGGCATGCTGCTGCTCCTCGATGTCGTGTCGGGCGGCCCCCAGGACCGCCAATCGGCGCCATTCGCCCCTTCCGTACGGCCTGGGCGGGTGACATTATGTATGATGTATTATAAGTCGCTGCCGCCGCAATGGGCCGCTGCCGGCAAGCTGCGCATTCATCGACGCAGCTCCGGGTCGCGCGTCGCCAAGCTGGAACTGGGGACCCGCCAACCTGGCGTTGGTCCGGGGGACCCGTGGAAGACCGGCTCTTCGCTGTCTCGTCAGCCTGGGCCCCGCACATCTCGTCGGCGGCAGCGGGGCATCATCGCCCTCTTACCGCCTGGCATAGTGCCGCAGCTTGTCCTGGTCGAGCGTGACCCCGATGCCGGGGCCCGTGGGCACATGGACGTGGAAATCCGCGAACCGCAGCGGCTCCGTCGCCAGGTCGTCGGTCAGGATCTGCGGGCCGAAATGCTCGCAGCCCCAGGCCAGGTCGCGCAGCCCCGCGAAGGCCTGCAGATGCGCCGCGGCGCCAACCGAACTCTCCAGCAGACAGCCGCCGTAGAGGCCAATGCCCGCCGCTTCCGCCACCGCGGCGACCTTGCGCAGGTTCAGCATCCCGCCGTGCTTCACGAGCTTCAGCGACACTACATCGGCCGCGGCCGCCTGGGCCACGGCCAGCATCTCATGGACCGAGAAGACGCATTCATCGGCCATCAACGGCACCGCGGCGCGGGCGCGGATCCGGGCCATGCCGGCCACGTTCCAGGCTGGCAGCGGCTGCTCCACCAGGCGAACGCCAAGCTCGCCAAGCGCCGGCAGGCAGCGCACCGCGGTGGTCTCGTCCCAGGCCTGGTTGGCGTCCACGATCAGGCTCGCCCGCCCCTGCAGGGCGCCGGCGAGGCGGCGCAGCCGCGCAAGGTCGGCCTCGGGCGACAAAGCGCCAATCTTCACCTTGAAGGTATCGTGCAGCCGCGCCGCGAGCTTCTTCTCGGCTTCCTCGATCTCCTGCCCCGGATCACCGGAGGCGAGGGTCCAAAGCACCGGCACGCTGTCGCGGACCACCCCGCCCAGCATCAATGCGGCGGGTATGCCGAGCGTCTTGCCGACAGCATCGAACAGCGCCGTCTCGATCGCCGCCTTGGCGGCGTTGTTGCGCTTGGCGGCGGCATCCATTTGGGCGCCTGCGGCCTCGAAACGGTCGGCTGGCAGTCCCAGCAGGGCAGGGGTGAGGTAGGCGTCGATATTCGCCTTAATGCTTTCGACACTCTCCTCGCTCCAGCGCGGCCCGCCGAGGGTCGCGGCCTCACCGATGCCGGCCACGCCATTGGCGAGGCGAAGCTCGACGATGACGTAGCTCTGCGCCGTGACCGAAGTCTGGGAGAGCTTGTGGCGGCGGACCGTCGGCACATCCACGATCGTGCTGCGGATCGAGGCGATGGCGAGGTCGCGCCGGAGGTCGGACGGGGCGGTGATCGCGCTGTCGGGCATGGCTTGGCTCCAGTCGGGGCACGGCAAGGGTGGGCGGCGCCCAGCGTCGGGTTCGCCTGGTCGGGCAGGGCGGCGTTTCGCAAAGATCCCGGCCGCCGCGGGGGCGGCCGGGAGGTCGGTCTCAGCCGGCTGGGGCGTGTTCCCGGTGAACGACCGTGTTCGGCGCGACGGCGCTTTCGGGATGCAGGACGAAGTCGAAGGTGATCTCGGCATAAGGGGCGTTCAGGCCGCGCGCATGCACTGCCGCCGCATCCGCGACCCGGCGCACCTCGGGGATCAGATCGTCCCGCGTGGCGAAGGCGAAGTCGTCGTGCAGGTATTCGTCGCCATCGATGTTGATCTGCGTCGTCAGCTTCCGGTAGCCGGGCGCCGTGATGAAGAAGTGGATATGCGCCGGCCGGTGGCCATGCCGGTCGAGCTGGTCAAGCAACTGCTGCGTCGGCCCGTCGGGCGGGCAGGCGTAGCCGGAAGGCAGGATGGAGCGGAAGCGGTAGCGGCCCTCGGCATCGGTTTCGATGCGGCGGCGCAGATTGTACTTCGCCTGCGACGGGTCGAAGAACGAATAGCCGCCGCGCGTATTGGCGTGCCATACGTCGACGATGGCACCGGGGACCGGCTTGCCGTTCACGTCACGGACCTGGCCGTCCATGAACACCACCTCGCCCTGTTCGGTGCCATCGTCGAGCCGGGCCTCGTGCTTCGAGACCGGTGCGCCGGCGATGTAGAGCGGTCCTTCGATGGTGCGCGGCGTGCCGCCGTCGAGACCGGCCTTCCGCTCCGCCTCATCCATGCGCTTGTCGAGGAAGGTTTCGAGGCCCAAGCCCGGGACCAGCAGCCCGATCTCATTGGCCTGGCCGACGCGCGTCAGATAGCTCATCGCCGACCAGAACTCGTCCGGCTGGACGTCGAAGTCCTCGATCGTGCGGAACAGGTCCGACACGACGCGATGAACGATGCGCTTCAGGCGCACGTCGCCATTGCTGTGATCGAGGCCGCTGACCTTCATCAGCAGGTCAGTCACTTCCTTGGTCTCCATCAGGCTGTCAGTCATGGCGCGTTCCTCCGTGCATTGTCTGGCCGGAATCGGTCCGGCTGCCGTCGTTCAACCGAGGTCGCCGCCCGCCACGGGCAGGGTGACACCGGTGATGTAGGAGGCATCGTCCGAGGCCAGGAACAGGATCGCCGCCGCCTGCTCCCCGGTCGTGCCGTAACGCTTCATGAGGCTGGAGGAGACGGTCTGCGCCATGACCTGGCGCATCCAGCCCGCTTCCTCGTCGCTGCGCGGCCCGGCGTTGCGCGGGATGCGCCGTGGCGGCGCCTCTGTCCCGCCGGGCGCCACGCCACAGACGCGGATGCCGTGTTCCGCGTATTCGAAGGCGAGGCAGGCGGTGATGGCGTTCACCCCGCCCTTCGCCGCGGCATAGGGCACGCGGTTGACCCCGCGCGTCGCCACCGAGGAGACATTGACGATGACGCCGCCATCCCCTTCCAGCATCACCGGCAGCACGGCTCTGCAGCACCAGAGCGTGGGGTGGAGCGAGCGGCGGATCTCCGCCTCGATCTCCTCCGCGGAGTAATGCGCGAAGGGCTTGGCCCAGATCGTGCCGCCGACGTTGTTCACCAGGATGTCGATGCGGCCGAAGCGCGCCCGCGCCTGGTCCACCGCGGTGGTCGCGCCGGCGAAGCCCTCCAGGTCGGCGATGATGGCCAGCGCTTCCGCGCCCGCCTCCTGCCGGGCCTCCTCCACGAGGTCGGAGCGGTCCACGAGGGCGACGCGCGCCCCTTCCCGCGCAAGCCGCAGCGCGACATCGCGGCCGATGCCCTGCGCCGCCCCGGTCACCAGGGCGGTCTTGCCGGCGAAACGGCCCGCAAAGGTCCTCAAGGCCGCCTCACGCCGCATGCCGCCGGGTCTCGCCCGCGCCGTTCGGGGCGAATTTCTCGTAATAAAAATTCGCCGGCATCACGCCCTGTTCGCCGAACCAGGCGCGAACGGCGTCCACCATCGGCGGCGGGCCACAGAGGTAGACATCCACCTCGCCACCATTGAGGTGGCTGGGTGCGATATGCGCCGTGACATAGCCCTTGCGCGGATGCGCGCTGGCCTCGGCCGCGACACAGGTGGCGAAGGTGAAGCCGGGAATGCGGGTGGCGAATTCTTCCAGCCGTGCCACCGCAACAAGGTCGGCGTCGTTGGTCACGCCATAGACCAGGTGAACCGGCTGCGCATTGCCGGCGGCCGCGAGGCTGCCAAGCATGGAGAGAAACGGCGCAAGACCGGTGCCCCCGGCAAGGAAGAGCAAGGGGCGCCGCACCTCCCGCAGGTAGAAGCTGCCCGACGGCCCGGCCAGCGCCAGGGGGGTCCCGGGGGCGGCACCCTGGCGGAGCCAGCCGCTCATCACCCCCCGCGGGATGTCGCGCACCAGGAAGGACAAGGCTGAATCGCCCGGCGCCGAGCTGAAGGAGTAGGACCGCTGCTGGTCCGTGCCCGGCACGGTGATGTTCACATATTGCCCAGGCAGGAACGCCAGCCCGGCCGGCGCGTCGAGGGTGAAGGCGATGCTCGTCTCCGACAGGCGCTCCACCGCGCGCAACCGCGCCTCGAAATGCTGCAGCCTGGTCTTGCAGACATCGGAGGAAGCGGCGATGGCCAGGACCAGATCGGTTTCCGGCCGCATCTGGCAGGCGAGCGCCAGGCCTTCGGTTGCCTCCGCCGCCGTCAGCGCGTCCTCGATGTAGCTGCCGCCATCGTACCGCCCGGACTCCACGCGGCATTTGCAGGTGCCGCAGGCGCCGTCCCGGCAATCGAGCGGGATGTTGATCCCAACGCGATAGGCGGCCTCGGCGACGGTCTCGCCCGCACGGCATTCGACGAAACGCGTGACGCCATCCTCGAAGTTGAGCGCGATGCTATGGCCCATGCTGCGTATCCTCCCTCCCGTGCCGCTCAGACGTGGTAGATGTCGACGACGTGGTGGATATAGTCGTTCTTCAGGACGATCTTCTTGCGCCCGATCAGCGGCCGCGCGCCGATGGTGTCGATTGTGTAGAATGACGTGCCGAAATAGGTGTCGGTGGTCTTGTACCGGTAGCTGAAGGTGACCCAGTTGCAGCGAAGCCTGGTCAGGTTGGCGGTCTGCTCCAGGATCTCGACATTGCTGATGTTGTGCGAGGTGCGCGGTTCGGGAAGGCTGGTGGCGCTGGACCGTTCGGTGCGGATGCGAAAGACCCGGTCCTCCAGCCCGCCCTTGTGGCCGTACCAGATCAGCGAGATCTCGGCCTGCGGGTTTTCGGTCAGACGGTCATCATCATCCCATGATGGCATCCAGAACTCGGCGTCGGGCGCGTAGAGCGCCAGCCAGGCATCCCAGTCGCGGTCGTCGAGGTAGCGGGCCTCCCGGTACAGGAACTGCTGCGCATCCTGCAGCGTGAAACCGGCGCGGGCGGGGGCTTCGATGGTCGCGGACATGGCGTTCCCCTCCTCAACCCAGGGCTTTGCTGGTGTTGGCGGCCAGCGCGTGCCGCATGGCGTCCTGCCAGTACCTGTGCTGGACGACGAACAGGCCCTCGTCCTCGGTTTTCATACCGCTCATCACAGGCTTCAAGCCAATCGCCTCGGCGGCGGCATCGGCGCCCTCGACCCAGTGGCTGGCGCCGCGGCAGAGGTCGTTCCAGCGCGCCGCGCGTCCCATCATGGCCATCTGGCAGGCGCGGAACTCCTCCAGGTCGTCCGGCGTCGCCATGCCCGAGGCGTTGAAGAAATCCTCGTACTGGCGGATGCGGCGCGTCCGCGCCTCCGGCGCCTCGCCCTTCGGCGCGATGCAGTAGATGGTGACCTCGGTCCTATCCACCGCGATGGGCCGGTAGGTCCGGATCTGCGAGCTGAACTGGTCCATCAGATAGACATTCGGGTAGAGGCAGAGGTTGCGGCTGCGCTGCACCATCCAGTCCGCGCGCGCCTGGCCGAATTGCGCCGCCAGATCCGCGCGCCGCTCCCAGTTCGGCCGGTCCTCGGGGTTCGCCCAGTTAGTCCAGAGCAGCAGATGGCCGTTTTCGAAGGAGTAGAAGCCGCCACCCTGCTTGGCCCATCCGCCGGCGCTCATGGCGCGGACATTGTCGACCTGCTCGGCCTCCTTGCGGCGGCTGGTCGTGGCGGCGTAGTTCCAGTGCACCGCGGTCACGTGGTAGCCATCGGCGCCGTTCTCGGTCTGCAGCTTCCAGTTGCCGTCATAGATATAGGTGGAGGCGCCGCGCAGGACTTCGAGCCCTGTGGGCGACTGGTCCACGATCATGTCGATGATCTTCGCCGCCTCGCCGAGGTGTTCGCGCAGCGGCAGCACCTCCGCGTTCAGGCTGCCGAACAGGAAGCCGCGGTAGGATTCGAACCGCGCCACCCTGGTCAGGTCGTGCGAGCCATCCGTGTTGAAGCTGTCGGGATAGCCGGCGTCCTCCGGGTCCTTGACCTTCAGCAGCTTGCCGTTGTTGTTGAAGGTCCAGCCATGGAACGGGCAGGTGAAGGTGCTTTTGTTGCTGCGCTTGTGGCGGCAGAGCATCGCGCCGCGGTGGCTGCAGGCGTTGATGAAGGCGTTCAACTCGCCTTGCCGGTTGCGCGCGATGAAGATGGGCTGCCGACCCATATGGGTCGTTAAGTAGTCGTTGTTGTTCGGGATCTGGCTCTCATGCGCCAGGTAGATCCAGTTGCCTTCGAAGATGTGCCGCATCTCGAGCTCGAAGATCTCGGGGTCGGTGAAGATGTTGCGATCGACGCGGTAGATGCCTTTGTCGGCATTGTCTTCCACAGCGGCATCAAGCGTCTTCTGGACGTTGTCGAGCATGCTCGATCTCCTCCCTTATTGGTTTTCTTGGACATCTGGGGGAGGGAGGCAGCGGCCCGCAGAGCCCGGGCGGATGGCCCCTCCACCAAGCGGTCACTCAGCGATCCGAGGCCATCGGCCTGGCGGTCGCGCCTGCGGGCGAGGGGTGGGTCATTTGTTTCCTCCGTTCCCATCAGATCGCACCTGTTAACCGCGCATATCAAAGACTAAATTGACATCAATCATACTTGGGAGGTATCGCGTGGAATCACGCCAGCTTCGCTACTTCGTGGCCGTGGCGCGCGAACGGAACTTCACCCGCGCGGCGGAGAAGCTGCACATGGCGCAGCCGCCGCTGAGCCGGCAGATCCAGCAGCTCGAGGCGGAGTTCGGGGTCACGCTGTTCAACCGCGGCAGCCGGCCGCTCGCGCTGACCGATGCCGGGCGGCTGCTGTTCGAGCAGGCGGTGCAGGTGCTCGACCGCATGGACGAGATGAAGGCGATGGCGCGGCGGCTGCTGGAGGCGGAAAAGCCCCGCTTCAGCATCGGCTTCGTCGCCTCCACGCTCTATGGCTACCTGCCCGAGGTGATACGCCGCTACCGCGACGCGCGGCCGGGCGTCGAGCTGACGCTGCTCGAACTGACGACGATGGAGCAGATCGCCGCCTTGAAGGAAGGGCGCATCGATGTCGGCTTCGGCCGCATCCCGTTCGACGATCCCGGCATCGAGCGGGCGCTGCTGCGGAACGAGAAGCTCTGCGCCGCCCTGCACCTCACCCACCCGCTGGCGTCGCGGACGGGGCTGCTGCGGCTGGAGGAACTGGCCGGCGATGCCCTGGTCGTCTATCCGAAATCGCCGCGCCCGAGCTATGCCGACCAGGTCCTGGCGCTGTTCCGCGAGCGCGGGCTGAAGCCCCTGGTCGTGCACGAGGTCCGGGAGATGCAGACGGCGCTCGGGCTGGTGGCCGCGGAGTCCGGGGTCTGCGTGGTGCCGGCCTCGATCGAGCGGCTGCGCCGCGACAACGTCGTCTACCGGCGCCTGGACGAGCCGGATGCCGTCTCGCCCATCATTATGAGCAGCCGGAAGGGGGACCGGTCGCCGGAGATCGCCGTCGTCCTCCGTCTGATCAAGGAGATGTACCGCAAGGAAGGCATCGCCTTTGGCGCCTGAGCGTGGCCCGCCTCGGGGCGTGTAGCGGGCCTTGAAAGCGTCAGGAAACCGTCATCGTCGACCAATAATTGTATGACACAGATCGGCAAGTCTACGCGAAACGTGCAGCCCGATCAGAGGTAGAGCGCCCATGCGCCGTGTGTTTCTTGTGCTTGCCCTGTCCGTCGTCCTGTCCGGCGCGGCCGCGGCCTCCGGTCAGGCCGCGGAGCCGGTCGGTGCAGCGGATTTCAACGTGCGGTCCAGCGTCGATCTGCGGGCGCTGACCCCCGCGAACTTCGCCGAGCGCCTGGTGCCGGCGGCACGCGTCGCCGCCCCGATCGTATTCTACGACTTCACCGAATCCTTCACGCCGCTGTTCACCCAGCAGGTCATTCCGCGCTTTGAGCGCGTGACCGGGCTGCACGTCCAATATCGCCAGGTCAATGGCGAACAGGCGGTGCAGCAGCTCATCGCCGCCCGCCGCGCCGGGCAAGCCGCGCCGGTCGATGTCTTCTTCATCCCGAACGGCCAGGTGCGGCTTGCGGTCGAGAGCGGCATCGTCGCCAACCTGCCGCTGAACACCATGCTGCCCTCCGCGCCGGACCTCGAGCAGAACGCCGCCACCGTCGCGCGCGGCTTCCGCCACGGCGGCGTGGTGGTGCCGTTCCATCGCAACCAGACCGCCATCGGCTACGACTCGCGCTTCGTGACGAGCGCGCAGGCGCCGAGAGACTTCGCGGGCCTCCTGGCCTATGCGCAGGCCAACCCCGGCGCCGTCGCCATCACCAACCCGGCGCGCGGCGGTTCCGGCCAGGGGCTGCTGGAGACCGCCATCGTCAGCATGACCCCGCCGGACTGCCAGGCCCGGCTGTTCGACTATACGGTCGATGCGGCGGCGGCGGAGGCCTGGGCCGACGGCCCCTGCCTGGCCCCGGTGCTGGCCTATTTCCGCGAACTGCGGCCATTGGTCGAGTTCACCAACGGCAATACCGACACGCTGACCCTGATGGGGAACGGCGTCGTGCATGTCGGCTCGGTGTGGGAAGACCAGACCTACGACTTCCTCGGCCGCGGCCTGCTGCCGCCCACCATCCGCATGCGCCTGCTCACCGAGGGCCAGGTCGGCGACGGCGACGGCATCATGATCCCCTCCGGCACGCGCAACCTGGCCGGCGCGCTGCTGCTGGTGGATTTTCTGCTGTCGAACGAGGTGCAGCTGCTGAAGCTCGAGATGAACGGCTCCCGCTCCGCACGTACCGGCCTTGACATCGACCGGGCGCTGCGCCCCGAAATCGTGGCGCGGCTCATCCCGGCCGAGCAATACACGACGCTGTCGGGCCCCCGCATCACCGGCACGATCTCCTCCGCGGCAACACGCCGCTTCGTCGCCGACATCCTGCAGCCCCGATGAGCGCATCGGCCTTGGCCTAGGCGGGGACGCAGGGCATTGGCAGCATTGGAACTGCTGGGGCTCGCCAAGCGCTTTGGCGAGACGGTGGCCGTCGCCGCCTTCGACCTCGCCGTGGCGCAGGGCGAGTTCGTGGCGCTGCTGGGGCCCTCCGGCTGCGGCAAGAGCACCGTGATGCGGATGATCGCCGGCATTGCCGAGCCCGATGCCGGACGCATCCTGCTGGGCGGCCGCGACGTGACCGGGGTGCCGCCGGAACAACGCGGTGTCGGGCTGGTGTTCCAGTCCTATGCGCTGTTCCCGTATCTGACGGTCGCCGCCAATATCGGCTTCGGCCTGCGCATGCGCGGCGTCGGGCGGGCGGAGCGGGATCGCCGGGTGGCCGAGGCGCTCGCGCTCGTGGATCTCGCCGGGCTCGGGGGCCGCCTGCCGCGGCAGCTTTCAGGCGGGCAGCAGCAACGCGTTGCGTTGGCCCGCGCGTTGGTGATCGAGCCGCGAATCCTGCTGCTGGACGAACCGCTGTCGAACCTCGACGCTGCGCTGCGCGAGCAGCTGCGGGAGGAGCTGCGCGCGCTGCAGCGCCGCCTCGGCGTCACCACGCTGCATGTCACGCATGACCAGTCCGAAGCCATGGCGTTGGCCGATCGGGTGGTGGTGATGAACAAGGGCCGTATCATCGAACTCGGCGTGCCCGAGGCACTGTATCGCCGTCCGACCCACCGCTTCACGGCGGAATTCCTCGGCCACACCAACCTGATCGAGGCCAGCGTCGCGGCGGGCGCGCTGTCGCTGCCCTGGGGCGAGCAGCGCCCGGCGAACGGCCTGGCGGCGGACCGCACCCTGCTCTCGGTGCGGCCCGAGGATGTCACGCTGCGGCCCGATGCCGCCGGCCCCGGCGAGGTGACCGAGGCCACCTTCCTCGGCCGCGAGGTGGAGATGCGCGTGGCGATCGCCGGGCTCTCGCTGCGCGTCCGCCGCGGCGGCGGCGAGGAGGCGCTGTCGGTCGGCACGCGCGTGCGCCTGGTGCTGCCCGACACGCTGCATGGCCTGGCGGTGCTGGCGCCATGACCGGCTGGCGCTACCCCGCCATGGTCACGGCGCTGCTGGCGCCGGGCGTCGGCGTGCTACTGCTGCTGTTCGGCCTGCCACTGCTGTATGCGCTGGGCTCCAGCTTTGGCATCGGGGTGATCGGCCAGGCTTCGGGCGGCTTCACCCTCGAGCACTACCGCGCGCTGCTGACCACCCGCGCCTATCGCGACGGGCTGACGTTCTCGTTTTACCTCTCCCTCGTCCCGACCCTGATCGCGCTCGTCATCGCGCTGCCGCTGGCAGTCGCATTGCGCGAGCATTTCCCGGGCCGACGGCTCTTCGTCACACTCTACCAGATGCCGCTGGTGGTCCCTTCGATCGTCGCGGCCTTCCTGGTGCTGATCCTGCTCGACCGCGGCGGGATGCTGTGGCGGCTGCTGCTGCCGCTCGGCATCACCATGCCGCGGCTGGTGCGCGACGAATGGGCGGTCGGCACGGTGATCGCCATGGTCTGGAAGGCGGTGCCGTTCATGACGGTGATCATCGCCGGCGCCGTGGCGGCGATACCGGAGGATCTGCGCCTCGCCGCCCGGACGCTGGGGGCGACAGGCCCCCGCGTGTTCTGGTGGGTCGACCTGCCGCTGGCGCTGCCGGGCATCACCGCGGCGACGCTGCTGGTCTTCGTGGGCTCGGTCGGCGCCTTCGCCGTGCCCAACCTGCTTGGCCCCGCCTATCCCGAACCGCTGTCGCTGCACATGTACCGCCACGCCTATGAGCTGAACAACTGGGGCCTCGTCTCCGCCATGGGGACGCTGCTGTCGGTGGTCGCGGTTCTCGTGCTGCTGG
>Ga0255334_1000474_pt1 | contig 31157 bp, 27 predicted proteins | sample EtOH5_35cm_T3_12_FD_202080 | JGI IMG/M metagenome (GOLD analysis project Ga0255334, IMG submission 202080) | Sandy soil microbial communities from University of British Columbia, Vancouver, Canada - EtOH5_35cm_T3_129 | ecosystem: Engineered > Artificial ecosystem > Sand microcosm > Unclassified ... | reverse complement strand
AAATCTGCAACAACATGGCGAGTACGTACTGCGCAAGGTGAAGAACGTCGGAAAGCCGTATGCGGGAAAACCGCACGTACGGTTTGATGAGGAGGGGCTGGCAGTCCCAGTCCTTTACTCTACAATCCATACGGTGGGCATGATTATCGCTTCCGGGCGGAAAACAGCGGGAAAAATTCCCACTGTTTTGGCGCGAACGGGTTGCCAGGCGAAAAATAGGGGAGTTTCGCCCGTTCCACCCCCGTCCCCGGTTGCCGTCCCCGGTTGCCGTCCCCGGTTGCCGTCCCCGGTTGCCGTCCCCGGTTGCCGTCCCCGGTTGCCGTCCCCGGTTGCCGTCCCCGGTTCCCGTCCCGATCCCCCGTTCCCGCAGCCCTGCTGCCGGCATCCTGGACACATCCGTTTCAGCGAAGCGGTCCGATGAACCGCACCCGGCTCTGGATCATCCGATCCAGCTCCGCCGGCGAGATATTCGGGCTGCCGGCGTTGATGCGCGGCAGCTGGAGGAGATCGCTTACGCGGGTGACCATTCCCGGAACGATGGTGAAGCCGTAGCGGAATCCGCTCTCCCGGACCAGCCGCAGCGAAGTCTTGTCGTATACGCCGAAGGGATACGCCAAGGTGTCCGCGCTGTCCGGAGACAGCTTCGCCAACATCTCCCGCGAAGCGGCCAGGTCCCCCCGGATGCGCGCCTCGTACTCCGCATCCGTTTCCTGGCGGCCGCCGGTGGTCAGGCGGGCGACGAGCAGCGGCTTTCCTTTGCCATTGTTCGCTTCTTTATGCAGGTTGTCGGTGTGGCTGCCGACAACCACGAGAGGCGTCTCGGCCAGCATCTTCCGAACGGTCGCTTCCGTGAGCGCGGGAATGCCGGAGGTCTGCTTTTGCCGCAGATGGGAAGTAATGATAAAGTTGATGGAAGGAATCCCAAGCTCCTTCATGATCGGCACGCCGAGCCGGTAATAGCTGTCATACCCGTCGTCGAAGGTAACCAGAACCGCCTTGTCCGGAACGGAGGCGCCGGCGAGGAACGCCTTGAATTCGGCCAGGGAGATAAACTGATAGCCCTGCTGGTGCAAATAGGTGAGCTGCTCGCGGAACAGCCCGGTCGTCACGGTCGACGAGCTGGTATTGTCGTCGGCGATATGGTGGTACATGAGCACGGCGACCTGGGCGCTGTAGGCGCTTTTCGCCCGAATAAGGTTTGGCTGGGACACGGTGAAGGTCAGGAGAAGGAGAACGGCAAGGATTGCCGCGGCTGAACGTTTCATGGACAAGACTCCTCTGTCGAAGGCTGCAAGCCGGTGCGTTTTTCATATCCTTTGCCATTATAAAAGAACCGGCCGAGCAAAGACAAATCGAGCTCCGCAGCCGATCATTTTACGCAGCGTTTACAATGCCTTAACATCTCTCGAACTGCCATCCGTTACACTGAAGAGTAGAATTCGATCGACATGACAAAAGGTGGGCGCCCGATGCGTTACCGAACGAGACTGACCCTGGTGTTTCTGCTCCTCATCGGCATCTCCGTGCTGGCGGCGGGGCTGTTCTCCGCGCAGCTCTTGCGCAACAGCTACATGGCTTCGATGGAAACGAACATGGACCGGGAGATCCGCGTGCTTCTGGCCACCTCCGACTGGGCCAGGACCGGAAGCGAGTTGGAGACGGAAGCCTATTATACCTCCCTGATCCGCAAGCTTCGGGAATCGGCGGGTTCCCGGGTGACGTATATCCGGGCCGACGGCAAAGTGCTCGGGGATTCGGACCATGACATCCAGGATATGGGCAACCATCTGGACCGCGAGGAAATACGCAAGGCCGGGGTCGGCGTGACCGGATACGCCGTCCGCCACAGCGCGACGCTGAACGAGAACATGATGTACGCGGCCGAAGCGGTCGCGGATTCCTCCGGCAAGGTTGTCGGCTACATTCGGCTGGCCATGAGCCTCCATGCCGTGGAGGAATCTCTGCGCCGGTTCTGGCTGTTCCTCCTCGCGGGACTCGCCACTCTCGTCCTGATCACCGGGATCATCAGCTACCGGATCGCCCGCGGTATGACCCGCCCTTTGGAGAAGATCACCCGGGTCGCCCAGCAGATCACCAACCTCGACTACCGCTCCCGGGTGAACATCCGCAGCCGCGACGAGATCGGCCAACTAGGGCACGCCATCAACACGATGGCTGAGGGGCTGGAAACCCAACTGGGGCGCATCGTCGAGAACGAGGGCCGGCTGCAGAGCGTGATGGACAGCATGCAGAGCGGAATCCTGATGGTGGACCTGGAAGAGCGAATCATGCTGCTCAACCGCAAGGCCGAGGAATTTCTCGGGTTTACGGCGGCGGAGCTGCTCAATCATGCGTATACCGCCGCCAACCAGCAGTATGAGTTTTCCCGGCTTGTGCAAGCGTGCTTGGAAACGGGAGAGACGCTGCGGGAGGAGATGGTGTTCTATTTTCCGGAGGAGCGGATCATGGAGGTCAGCACGACGCCGGTCATGGACGGGCAAGGCAGAATGGCCGGCGCCCTGATCGTGCTGCACGACATCACGGCGGTGCGCCGCCTGGAGAAGATGCGCAGCGAGTTCGTGGCGAACGTCTCGCATGAGCTGAAGACGCCGATCGCGGCGGTCAAGGGCTTTGCGGAGACGCTTCTGAACGGAGCCCTGGAAGACCCGGAAACGGCTCAGGCGTTCGTCAAGATCATCTATGACGAGAGCGAGCGATTGAACCGGCTGATCGGGGACATCCTGGAGCTGTCCAAGATCGAGTCGCGGCGGGTTCCGCTGGTCTTCTCCCCGATCGATCTGAACGACTTCCTGAGCACCTCCCTGCGCATGGTGCAAACCGAGGCCGACAAGAAAAATATTCATCTCGAGCTCAGGCTGTCCGAGCCGCTCTACCTGGAGGCCGACGAAGACCGGCTGCGGCAGATTTTGCTCAATCTGCTCTCCAACGGCATCAGCTATACGCCGGAAGGCGGAGAGGTCAAGGTCCGCGCCGAGCATGTTCCCGGTGTGACGGACGATGAGGACGACAAGGTGAGGATCACCGTGTCGGATACGGGAATCGGCATTCCCAAGAAGGACCTGCCGCGCATCTTCGAGCGCTTCTACCGGGTGGACAAGGCGCGTTCCCGCAGCTCGGGCGGAACCGGATTAGGCTTGTCCATCGTGAAGCATCTGGTCGATCTTCACCGCGGCACCATCCGGGTGGAGAGCACGGTCGGCGTCGGCTCGTCGTTCATCATCGAGCTGCCGGTGCTTCATCAGTGACGCCGCGGTACATCCATGATATCGCGGGACGATTGTCCCGCCCGATTGTGATACAATATGAGATAGAGACAATCCTGCAGCTGATCGGGGGATCGATCATGACTCATGAAATACTGGTAGTGGAGGATGAACCGACGCTATCGCGCTTGCTCACTTATAATCTGGGACAAGAAGGTTATCAGGTTCAGGCGGCGGATCATGGCGGGGAGGGGCTTCAACTCGCGCTCCGGCATCCGTTCGACCTGATCATTCTCGACATCATGCTTCCCGGAATGAACGGGTTCGAGGTGCTGAGCCAATTGCGGCGGCAGGGCAGCACGACGCCGGTGATCATCCTCACCGCTCGCAATGCGGAGGAAGAGGTGGTGCAGGGGCTCCGGCACGGCGCCGATGATTACATCACCAAGCCCTTCGGCGTGGCGGAGCTCCTTGCGCGGGTGGCGGCCGTGCTCCGGCGGGCTCATCCCGACGACGCTCCGGCGGCGGGGGAGAAGGACGAGAAGGTCATCCAGGTGGGGGACCTCAAGATCTACCCGGAAAAGTACGAGGTGCATCTGAACGGAGAATCCATTCCGCTCCGGCCCAAGGAATTCGAGGTGCTGCTGTATCTCGTGCAGCGGCCGGGAGTGGTGATCACGCGCGACGACCTGATGAACGTGGTCTGGGGCTTTGACTATATCGGCGGGCAGCGGACGGTGGATGTCCATGTCAGCTCCCTGCGCAAGAAGCTGGAGATGAATCAGGAATCCGTGCAGATCGATTCGATCCGCGGCGTCGGCTACAAGCTGATCGGTACGGTGAAGAAATAGACGATTCCCGGAGGAATCGAAATCCAATTACCTCGGAAAATAACGTCTTGATCGACGACATACTGTATGTATTCATGTGCAGATAACCTCCGAAAATGCGAAAGGGAAGCCTGGTTGGCCGCCTTGTTGTAAATTATAATTTTCTTCAGTATGATAGTGATATTGATATTTGTTCAGATAAGCTTGCAGATGCTGGGAAGCTAACCCATGAAACGTACCACCGATAAACATATCTTTCTGAGGCAACTTGTTATTCAAATAAAATTTTAATAAGTGAGGTAGGAAGAGATGGAAAGCAGAATAGTGGTTGTAACAGGTGGATCTATGGGAATTGGGTATAGTACCGCAAAGAAATTTTTAGAACATGGCGATAAAGTTGCCATTCTTAGTATTGATGACAATATCGCAGGTAAAAAAGTTGAAGAGCAGTTAAGTGAATATGGTGAAGTCATGTGGATTAAAGCGGATGTTTCAAATCGCGACGATTGCAAGAATGCTGTAGAGGCTGTATTTGACAGATATGGAAGAATTGATGTTCTTGTTAACAATGCAGGCGTTGTAGGTAAAAGAACAAGCTTCTTGTCTGTCGATTTGGACGATACATTGCGGACATTGCAGATCAATGTTATGGGGACAATCCAAATGACAAGCTATGCAAGTCAATATATGAAAGAACAGGGGAAAGGCGTAGTCGTTAACATTGGTTCATTATGTGGAATATCAGCAAATGCAGAATCGGTTGGATATCACGCTTCGAAAGGAGCGGTAAGAATGGTGACACAAAGCCTGGCAAGAGAATTATCACCTTATGGAATACGTGTAGTATCAGCAGCGCCTGGATGGGTGAAAACAAATTTGGTTACTCCTGAAATGGAAGATATCGGCAACAAGTTGCACATGACCGGTAAAATATTGTCTCCAGAACAGATCGCTGGTACAGTTTATATATTAACTTTAGACGAAGCGTCCGGAATTAATGGTACTACTGTAATGGTTGACGATGGCTACACATCCTTTAAAGGTGTGGATGGAATTAGTTACTTGTAAAATTGGAGTCATTTCAGCGTCATCATTTCTTGATTCGCCATGACTAACACACCCGAATGTTCGTATAGTCCAAATAACAAGAGCCGAAGATCAATTGCGTTTTGATCTTCGGCTCTATTCGTTTGATGCAACAAGCTCCTATATTAACCTTATAGAACCGCCGTATGCGGAACCGCATGTACGGTGGTATTAGAGGACGGGGACTAGCCGCCCCCCTCCTACTCGCTTCTACGCTCTTTCGTTATGATTAGGCAGCGGCGCAGATTAGAGCGTCTTGGCATGAGCGACCTTGCGGCTGCCGTGAACCGGCTTGCCGGGAACAGAGCTCGCTCCGTTCGAGCGGTAGGCCAGCAGGAAGACGAGGGCGATGAGCGCACACAGGTAATAGACGAGTCCGTTCCAATTGTAATGGCTCAGCACCGCTCCTCCCGACCAGCCGATCAGGCTGGAGCCGCCGTAGTAGAACAGCAGGTAGCAGGAGGAGGCATGCGCCTTGTGCTCGCGGTTCGCGAGGATGCCGACCCAGCCGCTTGCCACGGAATGGGCGGCGAAGAAGCCGAAGGCGACGAGGGCGACGCCGAGGATCTTCAGAACGAGCAGGTGATGGAGCGTGAGCAGCACGCCGGCTGCGAAGACGGCCATGGCCAGTCCGATCACATAGGGCCGCGGGAAGCGGTCGGCAAGCCGGCCGAACAACAGGGAGCTGTAGGTTCCGCACAGGTTGACTACAAACAGGAACCCGAAGACGGTCTGGCTGAGGTTATAGGGAGCGCGGGTGAGCGGGTAGCCGATGTAATCCAGGACCGAGATGTATATGCCCATCAGGAGGAAGCCGATGACGAACAGCCGGAGCAGATCGCGGTTGCGCAGGTTGACGAGCATTTCCCGCGACCAGACGGCGAAGGTTGTCTTCTTGTGAACGAAATTCCGTGAGGCCGGCAGGTATCGCCAGAACCAGAGGCTGCATGCCAGGCTGATGCCGCCGAGAATGATGAGGGAGAACTGCCAGGTGAGCAGATCGGTGAGGGCGCCGATCACGATTCGGCCGACGAAGCCGCCGATGGAGGTGCCCGCCACGTAGATGCCCATGATCTTGCCGATGGACTTCGGCGAGAATTCTTCATTCAAGTAGGCCATGGCCACCGAGGGGAAGCCGGCCATGCTGATTCCTTCCAGGAAACGAATGACGAGAAACCAGTTGAAGTCATGCACGAAGGCGGACACGATGGCGAGAATGGACGTGGAGAGAAGCGAGAGGCTCATGATCATTTTGCGGCCCCAGCGGTTCGAGAGGATCGAGACGAAGAGCAGGCTCACGGACAGGGCCATCGTCGTCACCGCAACGGAGAGGCCGGCGGTGCCCGGAGAGATTCCATATTCCTGTGAGAACAGGCTGATGAGAGGCTGGGGGCTATACAGGATCGCGAAGCTTACGATGCTGCCCAGCAGCATGCCGACCGCTGCCCGCCGGTGAGTCCGGCTGCCGATTTCCACGTATTCCATGAGTCATAGCTCCTTCGGATGACAAGCAATATCTGGATTATTCCTGTTGACAGGTATCAGTATAAATCGGCTAGAATAAGTACGTCCAATGCATTATTTACATGAATTTCATGTCCTTGACGTTATGAATGGAGGCCGACGTTAAAATGGAATGGCAGCAGCTTGAATATTTCCAAACTGTAGCGCGGTTGCAGCACATGACGATGGCGGCCGAGGCCTTGTCCGTCTCCCAGCCCGCGCTCAGCCGCTCCATCGCCCGTCTGGAAAAGGAACTGGCCGTGCCGCTCTTCGAGCGCAGCGGCCGGTCGATCACCCTCAGTCGCTACGGCAAGCTTTTCCTGGAACGGGTCAACCGCATCCTGCGCGAATACCAGGAGGGACGCAAGGAGCTGGACGATCTTCTCCATCCGGACCACGGAGAGTTGTCGCTCGGGTTTCTTCACACCTTGGGCTATGAGCGCATCCCGACGCTGATCGCCGATTTTCACCAGCTATATCCGCATATTCAATTCCAGCTTCATGAGCACAGCACACCCAGGCTTCTGCAGCAGCTGGAGGAAGGAGACATCGATCTGTGCATGGCCTCGCCGCAGAATACCGATCTCCGGGTTCACTGGGAGGAGCTGTGGCATGACGAGCTGTGCGTCATCGTTCCCAAGCGGCACCGCTTGGCCGAAGCCGGCAGCATTCTCCTGAGCGAGATCCGGGATGAGCCGTTCATTCCCTTCAAGAAGGGCTTCGGCATGCGCCACATCACCGATGAGCTGTGCCGGGAAGCCGGCTTTGAGCCGACGATCGCTTTCCAGGGCGACGAAGTGACGACGATCGAGGGCTTTGTGGCGGCGGGCCTCGGGGTAGCGATCGTGCCCAACCAGAAAAGCCTGAACCGCGAAGCGGTCGCCGTGCTCTCCGTCCGGAAGCCCGTCTGCCGCCGGCTGATCGGCATCTCCTGGGTGGAAGGCCGCTATTTGAGCCCGGCCGCCGGCAAATTCCGCCAGTTCGTGATCGACCGCTTCCGCGGCCAGGAGCAGAAGGGCGCAGACTGAACGCGGCCCCGCGGCGCAAAAAAAAACCGAAAAGGCGAGAGCCTTTCCGGGGTGGGTCGGGGTGGGTCGGGTGGGTTCGGGCGGGCAACGAGCCCGCTGCTATTTCGACCATTCCAGCATCTTCTTGCGGTACTCGTTCGGGGAGCAGCTGTTGTATTTTTTGAACAGCTTGTAGAAGTGGGCCATGTTGGGCATCCCGATGGCTTCTCCCACCTCGGCGATGCTTTTGTCCTCGGTCAGCAGGTAGCGCTCGGCCCGCTTGATCTTCTTGAAATTGACGTATTCCAGGAAGGACATGCCGAGCACCTTCTTGAAGTACTTAACGAAATAATAGTAGCTGATGTTGGCGATGCGGCTCGCTTCCTCGACATGGATCTTATCCTCGATGTGCTCTTCAATGTAGGAAAGCACCGGCTTCAGGCGGAGCACCTCGCTGCTCTCCGGATGCGTCAGCAGCTTTCGGGTGTCGTTGCGGAGGATGACCAGCAGAATCTTCTTGATCAGCATACTGACGGCAATCTCATAGCCGTGCTCCTTGGCCTGGGATTCGCGGTGGATCTCCTGCACACAGTAATGAACGGTCTCCCGGGCTTCCCGATTCTCCTGGAAAATATAGTTCAGCCGGCTGAACGGAAAGTCCTGCTCCAGGAAGAAGCGAAGATAAGGCAGGATGCTGGGCTCCATGTAATATTGCATATCGAATTGGAAAACATAATAGCGCGATTTCTCCACCAGAACCCGGTCGCGATGCAGCTGGGAGGAGCCGATGACGAGGACGTCACCGTCCGACAAGTGGTAATAGCCGTCCTCGGTATGGATCTCGAACTCTCCGTTGAGGATGACGAGAATCTCCATTTCCTTGTGGTAATGCCAATTGCCAAGAGCGCTGGCTCCGCGGTCCGCCTCAAAAATTTTCATGCAGAGAAACGGATTCTCGTACTGGATGTTCTCCTTAATGATTTCCATATGTTCCCCCGATGCCAAAATTACATACAAGATCGACCAGATCAAACATTTCGTTTTAATAAAGCGCTTGCTATACTTTATTGTAGTATGAAAGGCAGTCCATGAAAAGTTGTTTTTCAGCCAAAGGAGGACATTTTCACATGTCGAAGAAGCTGCAAGTTGCAATCATAGGTTGCGGAGGCATTGCCAACGGCAAGCATATGCCCAGTCTCTCCAAGCTTAAGGATACCGTCGAGCTGGTGGCCTTTTGCGATATCATCGTGGAACGGGCCGAGAAAGCCAAGGAGCAATACGGAACTCCGGAGGCCAAGGTTTACTCGGATTACCGGGAGCTGCTGGAGGATGCGAGCATCGACATCGTGCATGTCTGCACGCCGAACGACGCTCATGCTCCGGTGACCATCGCCGCCCTGGAAGCCGGCAAGCATGTCATGTGCGAGAAGCCGATGGCGAAGACCGCCGCGGACGCCCGCCTCATGCTGGAAGCGGCCAAGCGGACCGGCAAGAAGCTCTCCATCGGCTACCAGAACCGCCTCCGCCCGGACAGCCTGCATCTGAAGCAGGTCGCCGAAGCGGGAAAGCTGGGTGAAGTCTACTTCGCCAAAGCCCATGCGATCCGCCGCCGCGCCGTTCCCACCTGGGGCGTGTTCCTGGACGAAGAGAAGCAAGGCGGAGGTCCGCTGATCGATATCGGAACGCATGCGCTCGACCTCGCCCTGTGGATGATGAACAACTACAAGCCGGTCTCGGTCACAGGCTCCGTGTTCCGCAAGCTCGCCGACCGCGAGAATGCCGCCAACGCCTTCGGCCCCTGGGACCCCAAGGAGTACACGGTCGAAGACTCCGCATTCGGCATGATCAAGTTTGAGAACGGGGCGACGGTTATTCTGGAATCCGCCTGGGCCCTCAATACCCTCGATGTCAAGGAAGCCCGCGTCACCCTGTGCGGCACCGAGGCCGGAGCCGACATGGAAGACGGCCTGCGCCTGAACGGCGAAGAATTCAGCCGCCTCTGGGAAACCAAGGTGGACACCAAAGCCGGCGGCGTAGCCTTCTATTCCGGCGGCGCGGAAAATGAATCCGAGAAGGAAGCCCGTCTGTGGACCGAAGCCGTTCTCGAAGACAAGGACCCGGTTGTTCTGCCGGAGCAAGCGCTGGTCGTATCCGAGATTCTCGAAGCGATCTACGAATCCGCCAAAACCGGCAAGACCGTCTACTTTGAACGCAAGTGACGGAAGTCGCCTTCAGCGTTTCCCGAGACTGTTCCCTCCGCACCCTGGTGCGGGGAGAGCAGTCTCTTTTTTGCCGTCTACCCCCGGAATCGGAAATAGTCAGCAGCCGACTGCAAATGTATGATAAAATCACAGAAGTGTGATCCCTTGCCGAGATCGGATCAGGGAGATCGCCAACTATCGTCTATCGCAAATGAGGGAAACCATTCATGAATCATAGAATTGTCTTTACGGGCGGCGGCTCGGCCGGTCATGTATCGGTCAATCTGGCACTGATCCCGACGTTTCTCGAAGAGGGGTGGGAGGTCCATTACATCGGCTCCCGCGGCGGCATCGAGAAGGAGCTGATCGCGCGCCTCCCCAAGGTTCAGTATCATCCGATCTCGACGGGCAAGCTGCGGCGATACCGCTCGATTGAGAATCTCAAGGACCCCTTCCGTACGCTGAAGGGAATCGGACAGGCGCTGCGCCTCATCCACCGGATCAAACCCGCCGCCGTCTTTTCCAAGGGAGGCTTTGTCTCCGTGCCGGTCGTCATCGCCGGATGGCTGAACCGCGTGCCGGTCGTCATTCACGAATCCGATATGACGCCGGGACTGGCCAACCGTATTTCCTTCCCCTTTGCGAGCCGGATATGCGTGACCTTCCCCGAGACGAAGGAGCAGATTCCCGCGGCAAAAGGCGAATACATAGGCGCCATCGTCCGTCCCGAACTCTTGAACGGCCGATTGGAGCGGGGATTCCGCATGAGCGGCTTCGAGCCCGGCCTTCCCGTTCTGATCATCATGGGCGGCAGCCTCGGCGCGAAGAAGATCAACGATGCGGTCCGGGCCGCGCTTCCGGATCTGCTCGCCCAATGCCAAATTGTCCATCTGACCGGCAAGGGACAGGTGGATCATTCTCTGTACCGTTACGGCTACGTCCAATATGAATACGTGAACGACGAGCTGTCCGACCTGCTTGCGATGGCAGACTGCGTGATCTCCCGCGCCGGCTCCAATTCCATCTTCGAATTCCTCGCTCTGAGGAAGCCCATGCTGCTCATCCCGCTGTCCAAGGACGCGAGCCGCGGCGATCAGATTCTCAATGCCCGCTCGTTTGAGAAAATGGGCTATGCCAGCGTTCTTCCCGAGGAAGCGCTGACGCCCGAGACGCTGACCGTTCGGCTGAAGGAACTGGTGAAGAACGGGAACGCCTACAGAGCCAGCATGGAAAGCTATGACGCCAAGGAAGCGCTGGACAAACTGCGGGGCATCATCCTGACCGCAGCGTTGACCAACAAGCCTTGAAGTAGTTTGATTCCGTAATCGGGATCGCCGGGGAAGCAAATCCATCCAGAATCCTCAAGACGGCCTGTTGGCCATGCCAGTACGGAGAATGCGGGAATGGACAGTAGCGGATACTTCCAGTTCTGGAAAGATTTCATCCCACCGGCCTTTTGCCTGTTTCCATTCGCGCGGATAGCTGCGATGAAACTCTTGCGCCATCTGAAACGCATCGACGTTCTTTTTTTGCAGCTGCCGGACGGTTTCTTCGATCTGCTGTTGAATCTCCCGGTTGATCTGCCGTTCCAGCTGCTGGAGGACGAGGGGATTGTCCAGTTTCCACGCAGTGGAATTCTGTATCACATACAAATTGGCGCGAATGTCGATGTTGAATTTCCAGACACCGCGCTCAATCCTCGGTTTGAGCCCGGCGCTGCTGTTCGTGACGGAAAGCTCGATACTGCCCCCGCCATCGGGTTCTTCGATAGAGACCTCAATCCATCGGCTGTGGCCCTCCGCCCAGAGCAATCCTTTGCTCGTCTCATTGCCCAATTGCCCGACCATCCTGCCGTTCTTGATGAGAGCGGAGCCTTGAAAGTATTCCACATTTCGCTTGCCCTTGTTGTCCAAACCCACATCCAGATAGGGGAGCGCGATCGCTTTGGATTCCCCGAGCAGACCTTCCGCCAAATCTTTGAGCGTGCGGTCGATTTGGAATTTTTGCTCCACCATGTTCAGAATCCCCAGCACGGAGCTAATGACATAGGAGGGCGGTATCCCGAGAACCTCCTTGGCGGTCCCTTTGCAGACGATGACGCGCGTTCGTTCCCGGGTTTGCGAATAGCGCAGGAAAAAGTCCGTTTCGGCCTCAACCCCCCGTTTTGCCGCCGCTTCTCCGAGCATGAGAATTTTGTTGTGGCCCCAGAACAGCAAGCGGGGCGATTTCTTTTGCAAATGATCAATGGCCTGCGCCAATGTCTTGCCGCTTGCGCTTTGAACCAGGGTTTGCCCGGGGGAAGAGGAAGCGCCGCTCTGGGGGCTGCTGGTTGAGGGAGTACCGCCGCCCGAAGCACTGGGACTAAAAAACTGTGCAGTAAGCTCCACATTTCCATCCGGAAGCACATCGATTCCCGCTCCCAGCACGATCATGATGTTATTGATTTCTTTGCGGTTCCAGCAGCCGGAGAGAGGGAATGCCAGAAGGACGGCCAACCCCAGCGCAATCGTTCTCTTGACGAAAGCTCTCATGAGGAGGGCGCTCCTTTTCCGGCTGGCTTCCGGCGGATTTCGGCGATCACCCAAAGCAGCAACGGCAGGAGGATATTCGAGGAGAGGAAGATAACCGGGGCTTCAGTGGACAGGAACTTGGCCATCGTCTCCCGGTTGGGGAACAGAAATAGCGCCGTCGTCATAATCACTCCACCGATGGGCAAGGTAAGCGGCTGATAGTTGGGCAGGGAAAACAACCGGGCGGTGCTGACAACCGATGCGTAATAGAAGACGGACAGCTTGAGGATGAGGGCGAGCACCCAGACGGCCATGCCGGCGGCTTCCATATGCTCGATGAAATTGGTGTAGCTGACATACCTAACCGCAACGAGAATTGGATAATTGAGCTCCTTGGTCAGAACGCCGAACAGGAACAGAGATACCGAATTGATCAGGACCAAGCTCAGAACCGTAACGAAAACCGTTCCCACCATCGCTCTCAGCGGCCTGGAGCGGGCAGGCAAAAAAGGCAGAAAGAAGGTAGCGACCCAGAGCTCGCTGAGCCAGCCCTGGGAAACATAAGATCCCGTGATGGATGGGAACGGCCCGTTTTCCATAAAGGGCAGAGCGTTTCTAACCTCCAGGTCGGGCAGGAGAAAGAGCAGCGTCACAAAAAGCGTGATCACGGCGAGCGGAACGAAGATGAGCGAGCATTTGCCGAGAACTTCCACGCCGCCGTGAACGGCATACGCACAGACGAGAATGACCGTGGCAGCGATGACAATCATCGGGGTGCTGTCCAGGAACGACCCCATGATATATTCGACATACTCCCGCAGAACCAATGAGGCAATCTGCAGGTTGCTCACCACGATCAACAAACCGACGAGCTTTCCGGGAATCTTGCCGAGCAATTGCGGAAGAAATTCCATCACATTTTGTCCGGGGTAAAGCCGGTGCAGCCGGTATGCGAGCCCGCATGCAATGATTCCGGCCGGAATGGACCAGATTGGAGCGAACCACATATCGGATCCCGCATGCAAGGCGGTCGGCGCCGGGACAACAAACTCGGCTGTGGTGAAGACGGTGATAAACAGCAGCAGCATGAGCTGCAGCGCAGAGAGCTTACTGGTTTCCATGATCGTTCCTCCCTTGAGCTGCAGCCGGCTGCTTTTTTAGTTGTCCCTGTTTTTTTTCGTTCCGAGCACTCAGGAATAGACGCCGACTGAGCAGGCGCGAGGGAGCGCGAACCAGGGTGTCGGCCAATGACTGTGGACGCTGCAGGCTGAAATAAGGAACTCCGAAGGATTTCATCCCGCACAGGTGAATGACGATCACGGCAAAACCGAGGACAAGGCCGACCAGTCCGAGCATCCCGGAGAGAAGCATGATCGGAAACCGCAGCATCCTGAACGGAATGCTCAGGGCGTAATGCGGGATCATGAAGGAGGCGATGGCGGTGATGGCCACGACCATGACCATCGGCGGGGTTACGAGGCCGGCGGAGATGGCCGCCTGGCCGATGACGAGAGCGCCGACGATGCTGACGGCCGCCCCGACCTGCTTGGGCAGGCGCAGCCCCGCTTCCCTGAGCGCCTCGAACATCAGCTCCATGAGCAGAGCTTCCACCAAGGCGGGAAACGGAACCTGCTCGCGGGTCTTGGCAATGGTCAGCAAGAGGACAGTGGGAATCATCTCTTGATGATAGGTGGTAATGGCAACATAGGCAGCCGGCAGCAGCAGGGCAATGATCATGAAGAGATAGCGGAGCCAGCGGGACAAGGTTCCCTTGAACATGTTGTCATAGTCTTCAGGAGACTGTATGAAGCTGTAGAAGTTGCCCGGACAGATCAGCACAAACGGAGTGCCTTCGGTGAAGATGGCGACGCGGCCCTCCAGCAGGTGAGAGGCAACGACGTCGGGTCTTTCCGTAGACAGCAGTTGGGGAAAAAGCGAGTAAGGTTGATCCTGCAGCAGTTCTTCCAGCATGCCGCTTTCCTGGATTTGCTCATAGCGGACCGATTGCAGCCGGTTTTTAACTTCTTCAACCAGTCCGGGACGCGCCAGGTTTTGCAGATAGACGATCGCCACCGGAGTCGGGGTAACCAAGCCGACCGTCAGCTGCGGGGTTTTGAGCTCTGTGCTCCTCACGCGGCGGCGCATAGTGGCGAGGTTGGTTGCCAGCGTTTCGTTAAAGGCCTCGTGAGGTCCCCGGATCACATTTTCTCCGGGGGGCGCTTCAATGGCCCGCTGGCTCCACTCCGCCAGCCCGAACGAAAATGCCGAGGAGAGCCCGTCTACCAACAGGATCGGATTGCCGCTCAGGACGGATTGAACGGCGGCTTTCTGCTCGCAGAGCACGGTTACTTTGCCGACCGGCAGGGTCGTCTCGATGTGGCCGGGAGTGAGGGCGTCTTCCCGCGACATGGTGCCGAGCGGGGTGAGAATGCCCCATTCCACCCGCTGCAAATTGCTCAAATTCTCCACGTAAATGAGCTCGGCGTGAAGCGATCCCTCTATCGTGAGAGGATGAAAGACAACATCCGAGCTATCCGCAAACAGCGGCTGAAGGCTCTGCAAGTTAGCCGATAGATCTGGTGAAAGGGTGGTTGCGTCCATAAAGCCTCCCTCGTTGCAGGGAATGATTGGCTTATTGTGCGCAAACCTTGGAATCTTTATGAAGCTCTTCCACTTGGAAACGGCCGATCTCTTCGCGGAGGCTGCTCGCCAGCGAGTAAAGCTCCTCGGATTGCTCGGCAACCCGGAGCACCGCCTCATTCTGGCGCACGACTCCTGCATGGGTCTCCTCCGTTCCTGCGGCAGCTTGCTGAGCGTTAGCGGACGTCTCTTGGACAACACCCGACATGAGAATGGTTTCCTGCTCCGCGCTTTGCACTTGCTTGCGAATCCGGCGGATCATTTCGCTGATGTCCGCAACTTCCGTTCCAATCGCGAGGAGCTCGTCGATCGCCTTGTCCGCCCGGATATTCTGTGCCCGCAGACTGTCTCTTGCCTGCAGCAGGCTATGCTCCGTCTTCCCGGTTTGGCTGAGCAAGACTTCCGTCAGCTCGGCGATGCGGCCGGCAGACCGGCTCGTTTCCGTGGACAGCTTGCGCACCTCGTCCGCGATCACCCGAAAGCCTTTGCCTTGCTCGCCGGCCTGGGCCGCTTCGATGGCGGCATTCAGCGAAAGAATCTGCGTCTGCTTGGCGATCGCGGCGATGATTTGGATGATCTCCCCAATCCGTGCGGAGCCGGAAGACAGCTCCTTCATGGAGTTGACCGCTCCATCGATGCAAGCGTCGGAATTTAGCGATGCCTCCTTCAGCGCCCGCGCCGCTTCCCCGGAGCGTCCGGTATAGAGCTCCGCCCGGTTGCCGGAATGCTCCATCGCTTCCGCAGCTTCTTCAATCAGATGGATGTCTTGCTTCAAGTCATCGATCAGATGGACGATCGTCTCCGCTCCTTGAGCCTGTCTGCCCGCCGCTGCCGCAATCTCGGCGATGCTCCCGGCCATTTCTTCGCTCTCCTGGGCCGTTGTCTGGGAGAATTGCTTGAACTCGAAGGAATACCCGATCAGCTGATCGGCGATCCGGTTGGAGGAGAGCACCATCTCCCTCATTCGGATCGTCATTTGATCGAAGCTGTCGCTTAACCGGCCAAGCTCATTGCGCGCCCCAGAGCGAATCAGCTTGCGGAGATCGCCTTGGGCCACCGTATTCGTAGCTTGCTCCAGCCGGCGGACCGGACGGAGAAAGGAGCGAATCAGGAAATACGCGATGAGAACAGCGGCGAATGCCGTCAGGGAGGGGGCCGCTTGCATGACGCGAACCGTGCTGTTCATTCGCTTCTCCGATTCGGCGATGGCGGTCTGCTCATCCTGCGCATACTCCGCGTAATAAGCGTCCACCAGGGCGAAGACATCGTCCCGAGCTCCCTGGGCCTCCGTGTATACCATCTGCAGATTGCGGGAGATATCGTTCTCCTTCATGCCGCTCTCCTTCACGACGAAGACCGCCCGGTCGAAAGTATCGACGAAGGTATTGACCGACGAATTCAGCTTTCCCCGGCGCGCGCGTCCCTCCGCCGATTCGGCCGAGCTGCCGATCCGCTTGATCAGGGCGGCGAGCTCCGGGCGCTTTTCATTGAAGGCTTTCGAATACGCCTCGTCTCTGGACAGCATGTATCCGGACGAGAGGTCCTTCATCTGTTGAACGAGAACCTTGAGCTCCAGCGCGGACTGCTTGAGGGCAGTCTTGTCCGCACGCACCCGGTACAGCTCGTTTGCACTCTGAACCTGCGCGAGAGCGTAGGCCGAAGAAGCGCAGAAAACGACGATAATCGCGGCAAAGCCAAGCGCGAAGCGCACCATGAGAGAATGGCGCAGCTCACCAAACCGAACCGAACGCTTCAAAGTAATCTCCTCCATGTCTGAAATGCTGGAAAATGATTGCATCCTGCATTCAGTATAGGACTAGAGAATCAGGGCAAGTGAAGGTTCGTGTTAAGCCAAAGTAAATTCCGCCGGCAGCGGAAAATTTACATTCCCTTAACCATGCGAATGTTTTTTGTTAACACAGCACGGGTATGATGAATTTGTAAGCAAGATAGAAAGAGATCATCCGAATAGCGAGAAGGAGGACATGGATACATGTCGAAAAAATGGTGGAGTCTTACGGTAGCATTAGTATTGGTCATGGGATTGCTGGCGGGGTGTGGAAGTAAGAGCGGTACGAGCAACGACGCGGCTTCTTCGTCTCCCTCGGCAAGTGATACAGCATCGGCGTCGCCTTCGGAATCGGCATCAGCATCGCCTTCGGAATCTCCGTCAGCTGGCGGCAATGTGACAGGCTCCGTCACCGCATCCGGTTCGACCGCGCTGCAGCCTCTCGTAACGCTTGCCGGTGATAAGTTCATGGCGGCGAACTCCGGCGCCGACGTTAAGGTGACCGGCGGCGGTTCCGGTACCGGCGTGAAGAACGTAGCCGGCGGCATCTCGGATATCGGCAACTCGGACGTAGCGGCCGACGCTCAATACAAAGATACTCTCGTGGACCATGTGGTGGCCATCGCCCCCTTCGTTCTCATCGTCAGCAAGGATGTCAACGTGGAAGACCTGACCAAGCAGCAGGCAGCCGACATCTTCACCGGCAAGATCAAGAACTGGAAGGAAGTTGGCGGCGCGGACAAGCCGATCAACCTGATTCACCGTCAGGAAAGCTCCGGTTCCCGCAAGCTGGTCAAGAAGATCATCCTCGACGGCGCCGAGTTCGCATCGGGTGGAGTAACGCAGGAATCGAGTAAGACGGTCGCCCAGGCGGTAGCCCAAGGCCAAGGCTCAATCGGCTACGTCGACGCTCCTTATGTGACGGATCAAGTGAAGGCGCTCAAGCTGAACGGCGCCGAATTTACCAAAGACAACATCGCGAGCGGCAAGTACATCCTCTACGGCACGGAGCACATGTACACCAAGGGAGAACCGCAGGGTGCGGTCAAGGCTTTCCTGGATTACATCACCAGCAAGGAATTCATCGAGAGCCCGGAAGCGGCAAAGCTCGGTTTCCTGCCCGCCGATCTGGTCAAGCAATGAAGCGGGTGTAGGGCGCATCCCAGCAAGCGCATCGCGAAGAGCCTCCTCGGAGGCTCTTTTTTCAAATTGCGGCGTTCATCCTTGACTCCCGGAATCACCGCAGCTTCCTTTCTTTACAATCGCTTAATGTTTACATGGAGTTAACAAATGACTGCTTTTCTATTAACACTGATTTCCTATGATAAGGGGGCAGCTAGACCCATAGCGTCTATCCTTTTGTTGTGGAGGTTTTCAAATGTCCGTTATTTCGGAGCGGCAAGGCCGTCAGGCGGAGCAGAGCGGAGGAGCCCGGAGCACGGCGTGGTCGAAGAGACAAGCCCGCCAAGACCGCCTCATGCGCAGCCTGTTTATCGGAAGCGCGGTTCTGGTGTCCGTGGTGATCTTCTCCATCATCGTCTTCGTCGGCTTTCAAGGCAGCAAGACGTTCCGTGATGTGTCCGTAGTCGAATTTTTCTTCAGCACCAAATGGAGTCCCTCAGCGGATTCCCCTTCGTTCGGAGCACTTCCGTTCCTGTACAGCACCATCTTGCTCGCAGGGCTTTCGATCCTGCTCGCAGTTCCGCTCGCCTTGTCCGGCGCCATCTTCATGGCGATGATCGCGCCGCGCTGGATACGCGAAATCATGCGCCCGGCCACCGACCTCTTCGTCGGCATTCCTTCGGTGGTGTACGGGCTCATCGGCCTGACCGTCATCGTGCCCTTCCTGGGGAAGACCTTCCACGGCTCCAGCAGCGCCGGATACGGCATTCTGCCGGCCGCGATCGTGCTGGCGGTGATGGTCATGCCGACGATCCTCTCGGTATCCGAGGACGCGCTCCGCTCCCTCCCCGGGGCGCTGCGGGAAGCCTCGCTGGCGCTTGGCGCCACCCGGTGGCAGACGATCTGGCGCGTCCTGCTGCCCGCTGCCCGTCCCGGCATCCTGACCGGCGTCATCCTCGGCTTGGGCCGGGCGATCGGCGAGACGATGGCGGTATTCATGGTCATCGGCAACGCTCCGGTCGTCCCCAAGTCTTTGCTCGATTCGACGACGGTGCTCACCACGGCGATCGTCAAGGACATGGCCAACACCTTCTTCAATACGCCATGGAACAATGCGCTCTACTTGATGGCCCTGGTGCTGCTGCTGCTGTCGCTCTTTCTCATCCTGCTCATCCGCTTCGTGGCCGGAAGGAGTGAAGTGAAATGAAGAAGACTCATTCCCGGCTGACGGACCGGATCGCTACCGTATACTTTTGGTTAGCCGGCCTCGCGATCATCGGCATTCTCGGCTGGGTTCTATACGACATCCTCAGCAAGGGGCTTCCCCAGCTCTCCTGGCATTTCATCACCGGCAAGCCCTCGGAGGTCTCGGCCGGAGGCGGGGTCGGCCCAATGCTGTTCAACTCGTTCTACATCCTGTTCCTGTCGCTCATCTTCTCGCTTCCCGTCGGCATCGGCGCGGGGATTTATCTCGCGGTATATGCCCGCAAGAGCCGCTTTTCGGATCTCGTCCGGCTGTCGGTCGAAGCGCTCGCTTCCGTGCCGTCCATCGTATTCGGCTTGTTCGGGGCCCTGCTCTTCGTGAGCTGGTTCGGCTGGAAGATCTCCATCGTGAGCGGCGCGGCAACCCTGTCGCTGCTCAATCTTCCTGTGCTCGTGCGGGTGACGGAGGAAAGCCTGCGCTCCGTGCCGTCTTCCTATTGGGAGGCATCGCTGGCTCTCGGTTCGAGCCGCTGGCAGACCATCCGCAAGGTGCTGCTTCCCTCGGCAATGCCCGGTCTCATCACCGGGGTCACCCTGGTGGCCGGCCGCGCTCTCGGCGAAACGGCCGTGCTCATCTATACGGCAGGCACCGCGGCTTCCCGCCATTTCCCCGATTTCGGGCTGAAGGAGATGGGAGCGACTCTGGCCGTGCACCTCTGGTATTCCGGCTCGTCCTCGCTTGCGCCGGACGCGCGCCAGATTGCGCAGGGAAGCTCCGCCTTGCTGGTGCTGATCGTGCTAATCTTCAATCTGGCCATCGCCATACCGGGCCGGATCATTCAAAAAAGATTGACCGGAGGGAAATAATTCATGACCGAGACGAGTAAGATTCAAGTGGAGAGCTTGAATTTATTTTATGGAGAGCATCAGGCTCTGTTTGACGTCCAGCTCGGCATCGAGCCCCATTCGATCACGGCGCTGATCGGGCCGTCGGGCTGCGGGAAATCGACGTTCCTGCGCACGCTCAACCGGATGAACGATCTCATCGACAGCGTCCGGATCACCGGCCGGGTGCTGGTGGATGGCGAGGACATCTATTCGCCGGATACGGATGTCGTCTCGCTGCGCAAGCGCGTGGGCATGGTCTTCCAGCGGCCGAACCCGTTTCCGATGTCCATCTATGACAACATCGCCTATGGCCCGCGCATCCACGGAATCCGCAAGAAGGCCGCCCTGGACGAGATCGTCGAGCGCAGCCTCCGCCAAGCCGTTCTGTGGGACGAAGCGAAGGACCGCCTGAACAAGTCCGCCCTCGGGCTGTCCGGCGGCCAGCAGCAGCGGCTTTGCATCGCGCGGCTGCTCGCGGTCGAGCCCGACGTCCTGCTCATGGACGAACCGACCTCTGCTCTCGACCCGATCTCCACGCTGAAGGTGGAGGAATTGACCGGGCAGCTCAAGGAGCAGTACACGATCATCATCGTCACGCACAACATGCAGCAAGCGGCGCGAATCTCCGATACCACCGCCTTTTTCCTGAACGGGTACCTTGTGGAGAGCAGCGATACAGAGAAAATGTTCCAGACCCCGAGCGACAAGCGCACGGAGGATTACATTACCGGACGGTTCGGTTAAGGAGGCAGTGGGATGGATACGAGATCAAGCTATCACCAATCGCTGGATGAGCTGCAGCTCGAACTTCTGGCTATGGGCAGGCTGGTAGAAGAGCAGATCCGCCAATCGGTGGAATCGCTGAAGCTGGTGGACGACAAGCTGGCGCGCGAAATCATCGAGACAGACGATACGATCGATTCGATGCTGATGAAGATTGAGGAGCGCAGCTTGAAGCTGATCGCCCTGCAGCAGCCGCTGGCAAGCGACCTGCGCATCATCGGCATGGCGATGAAGATCGCCGTCGATCTGGAGCGGATCGCCGACCATGCGGTGGACATCGCCAAGGTTGCGCTGCGGATGGCCGGCGATTCCCTGATCAAGCCGCTGGTCGATATTCCCTATATGGCGGAGCTGGCCATCGATATGCTGCGGGAATCCATCCGCTCCTACACGGAGCACGACATTCAGCGAGCCGCCGCCCTGGCGGAGAAGGACGATCAGGTCGACAGCCTGTACAGCAAGATTCTCTCCGAGCTGACCGGCATGATGGGCAGCGACTTGCGGGTGAACCGCCAGCTCACCCACCTGATGCTGGTGTCGCACTACATCGAGCGCGTGGCCGATCATACCACCAACATCGGGGAAGGCGTCATCTATATGGTGACGGGCAAGCGCAAGGATCTGAACGTGTGAGGCCTTTGGGTTGGCATTCAGCGGACTTAGGCGACGCTTTAGCTCCTGTCTCTACTCGAAGCAAGACGAATCAGGCTTCCGGCTGAGCGCCCCTGAAGTCCGCTGGACTATCTTCCGAACATAATTCAACGGAACAGGGAGCGCGAGAAGCTTCCTGTTTTTTTTGGTCATCCCCCCTTGACCCTGATGCCGGACACCAAGAAGCGCGCGGTCACACGGGGGAAGCCAAATTACGATATGGGACAGCCTTATTCTTCGGAAAGCCGCTCTTCGAGCCGGAATAGCGATGTCCCGCATCATTAAATGCGTCAGTCGACGTGGGAAGAGGCCCATTCTCAGAGGATAACGATAGGAGAAGGCGCTATTTCTGTCCCATCCCCTCCGCGCGCCGGAATAGTGATATCCCGCATCATTAAAATTTTCCGTAACGGCTGCCCGCGACCGCTCGACTCGTTTGATCTGCCGTCCCCTATAGGCAGGCGGCAATTTCCGGTTTGAGCCGTCTTTTTCGGCAAAAGCTTTTCACCGTCCGGCAGTTGACTTGGCCAAAATGGCCGGTCGGCGGCGTGAATCAGCGAAACAAAGCGGCCAATTGTTCCAGACTCTCCACCTCCAGGAGCCAGCCCCTGCTCTTTTTCGCCGCAACGACCGCGCCGCCGCTCCCCGGCCGAAACCAGCAGGCGTCCATCCCGACAGCGAATGCGCCGGCGACATCCTTGGTCCTTGAATCGCCGACCATCAAGGCTTCTTCCGGGCGGACGCCGAGTGCGCGCATGGCCTGACGAAACACATCCGGATGAGGCTTTCCCCGTCTTCCCGGAGCGGCGGTGAACACATGGCCGGCGGGGAAAAAGGACCCAAGCCCGGACCTTGAGATCCGCCGCAATAGCCGCTCCCGGCAGCCGTTGCTGATCAGCGCGAGCTGCCTGCCCTGTGCCATCTCGGACATGGCTTCGCTTGTCCCCGGGTAAAGCCGGGGATGGAGCTCCTGCTTTTCGCGAATGGTTTTGTCCAGCCGGCGGATGAATGCCGGATTTTTGCCGAGCGGCAAGCCTTCGACCGCTTTTTCCAGGCAAGCCAAACGAATGGCTTCATGATGTCCGCCTCCGCCTCCGGCGGGCCGGGCCTTCCGCCGCTCCTGCTCCTTCCGGTAGAGCTGCAACGCGTGTCGGCAAAGCTGTTCGCTGTCGGCGGTCCAGCGTCCCGACACATCCTCCAGGGCGGAGATGAAGGCGCCTTCGAAGGTCTTCCCCGAATCAATCAACGTTCCGTTCAAATCGAAGAAGATCGCCTTTTTGCTTCCGGTCTGTTTCCATTGTTCCATGCTCATTCCCGATCCCCCTCCGACCGCTTGCGATCGCCTCGCCAAACCGAATCCCTCTGCTTCATGCGTATGCTCAGCGGAATCCTTTTATCCGGCGGAGCCGTTATGCTATGATGACACTAGAACTCGTACACAAAGAGGTGTGTCATGGATAAACTCGTACTGATCGACGGGAACAGCATCGCCAGCCGGGCGTTTTATGCGCTGCCCCTTCTTAGCAATTCCTCCGGATTACATACGAATGCCGTCTACGGCTTTACCACCATGCTGCTGCGGCTCATCGAAGAAGAGAAACCGACCCATTTTCTCGTTGCATTCGATGCGGGCAAGATCACCTTCCGCCATGCCGGCTATCAGGAATACAAAGGCGGCCGCGCCAAGACGCCGCCCGAGCTGTCCGAGCAGTACCCCTTGATCAAGGAATTGGTGCGGGCTTGCGGCATCGCCCAGTTCGAGCTTGCGAGCTACGAGGCGGACGACATCATCGGCACGATGAGCCGCGTCGGCGAAGAGGCGGGGATGGAGGTGGTCATCGTCTCCGGAGACAAGGACATGCTGCAGCTCGCCTCCGAACGCGTCACCATCGCGCTGACCCGCAAGGGCATCAGCGAGACCGAGCGCTTCGATCCGGCGCACATCAAGGAGGTGTACGATCTCGTCCCCGATCAGATCCGCGATCTGAAGGGGCTAATGGGCGATTCCTCCGACAACATTCCCGGCATCCCGGGCGTAGGCGAGAAGACGGCGCTCAAGCTGCTGGCGGAGCATCCCACGGTGGAGGAGGTGTTGGCGCACGCCGACGGCATCAAGGGCAAGCTGGGGGAAAAGGTGCGGGCCCACGCCGAAGATGCACGGATGAGCAAGGAGCTCGCCACCATCTTCCGCGAAGTTCCGATGGATGTCGCCTGGGAGGATAAGCGGTATGCGGGATACGATGGACCGACGCTCGCTGGTTTGTTCCGCAAGCTCGAATTCAAGTCTCTGCTGGAAAAGATGGACTTCTCCTCCGGCGCGGGGGCGGCCGGAGCTGCGGCAGACGGCTCGGCAGGTCCGGAAGACGCGGAAGGCGCGGAAGGCGCGGCGGATGAGCCGTCCCCCTCCGACCAAATGCTGGAGACGGTGATCCTCACGGCGGACTCCCTGGCGGAGTTTATCGAGAGCGGGCTGCCCGCAACAAACACCGTCCACATCGAAGCCGTCGGCGACAATCCGCACACCGCCGAGCTGATCGGCCTCGCCTTCCTGGCCGGAGAGACCGGCTACTATCTCGCGGGAGAACTACTCTCTTCCGGGGAAGCGGCGCCGGTGCGGGCCTGGCTGGCCGATCCGGCTGTCCCGAAGACCGTCTGCGATGTCCACCGGGCCAAGGTGGTGCTGGCCTGGCTGGATATTCCCCTGCACGGCTGCTCGTTCGATGTGGTTCTCGCCGCCTATCTGCTCGATCCGACCGAATCCACGCTCACGCTCCACGCCATGCTGGACAAGTACGGGCTGCCCGGCATAGCGGATGATGCCGAAGTTTTCGGCAAGGGAGCCAAATTCAAGCTGCCTGAGCCGGACCTGCTCAGCGCCCACCTGGTTCGCAAATCCGCTGCTATCTCCCGCATCACGGCTGTTCAGAAGAGGGAGCTTGACGAGAAGGAAATGACGGGCCTCTTCTTCGACCTGGAGCTTCCTCTGGCCGGTGTGCTTGCCGAGATGGAGCTCGCGGGAATGAAGATCGCCCCCGATGTGCTGGAGGATATCGGAGACGAGCTCAAAGAGCGGATCGAGGTGCTCATTGCCGATATCTACCGTCACGCCGATACCGAGTTCAACTTGAACTCGCCCAAGCAGCTCGGCGAAATTCTCTTCAACAAGCTGGGCCTGCCCGTGATCAAGAAGACCAAGACCGGCCCTTCCACCGATGTCGAGGTGCTGGAGCGTCTGCGCAGCCGCCATGAGATCGTTGCCCATATCCTCGACTACCGGACGCTGGCCAAGCTTCAGTCCACCTACATCGAAGGGCTGCTGAAGGAGGTTCGTCCCTCCACCGGGAAGATTCACACCTTTTACCGCCAGACGATCACGGCGACGGGTAGGCTCAGCAGCCAATACCCCAACCTGCAGAATATCCCCATCCGCCTGGAAGAAGGACGCAAGATTCGCAAAGCCTTCGTCCCCTCCGAGCCCGGCTGGCGGATTCTCTCGGCGGACTATTCGCAGATTGAGCTGCGCGTTCTCGCGCATATATCCGGGGACGAACGGCTGATCGACGCGTTCCATCACAACATGGATATTCACACCCGCACTGCGATGGATGTATTCGGTGTCTCCGCGGAGCAGGTCGATCGCAATATGCGCCGCTCCGCCAAGGCGGTCAACTTCGGCATCGTCTACGGCATCAGCGACTACGGCCTGTCCCAGAACTTGGACATAACGCGAGCGGATGCGGCCCGGTTCATCGAGCGGTATTTTGACATTTTCCAAGGAGTTCGCAAGTACATGGACGAGATTGTGGCGAGTGCCCGCCGCGACGGCTATGTGACGACCCTGCTGAACCGCCGCCGCTACCTGCCGGAGATCAACGCCTCCAACTACAACCTGCGCTCCTTTGCGGAACGGACGGCGATGAATACCCCGATCCAGGGAACGGCAGCCGACATCATCAAGCTGGCGATGGTGCAGATGGCGCAGCGGCTGAGAGACGAGAAGCTGCACAGCCGCATGCTGCTGCAGGTGCATGACGAACTCGTCTTCGAGGTGCCGGAGGGAGAGGTGGAACAGATGGAACGCCTCGTCCCCGAAGTGATGGAAGGCGCTCTCGCCCTCAACGTGCCGCTCAAAGTGGAAGTGGAATGCGGAGCGGATTGGTACGAGGCCAAATAGTCCGTTCGCGGTGTCAGCGGCGGCACAGGAAAACAGCGGAAAAGGAAGCGAACGGGTAGTCACTTTTCTTAAGATGCGGTATGCTTAAGGGAAGCTCGTCCCGCCGATTCCACGCGAGATCATACGTCCTTGGCGGGCCGTGAACCACCTTGATGCGAGAGAGGAAATGTGCCATGCCGGAGCTTCCCGAAGTGGAAACCGTCGTCCGAACCTTAAACTGGCTCGTAGCCGGTAAAATCATAGACCAGGTGAGCGTGCTGCTTCCCCGGATTATTAAGCAGCCCGCCGCGCCGGAGGCTTTTGCCGCCGCGCTGGCCGGCCAGACCATCCGCTCCATCGAGCGGCGCGCCAAATTCATTCTGTTCCGCCTGGACGGCCTGACGCTGGTCTCCCACCTGAGGATGGAGGGGCGCTACGGTGTGTATCAGACGGACGAGCCCGTAGAGAAGCACACGCACGTCATCTTCCGCCTGAAGGATGGAACCGAGCTTCGCTACCGGGATGTCCGCCAATTCGGAACCATGCAGATCTTCAGAACGGGAGAAGAATCGAACCTTCCGCCCTTGCATAAACTGGGACTGGAGCCGCTCGATCCGTCCTTTACCGTTGCGGCTCTCGTGGGACGCATCGGGGACAAGCCGACCAAGCTGAAGCCGCTCTTGCTGAATCAGGAAGCGATAGCCGGCCTCGGCAATATCTATGTCGATGAATCGCTCCATCGCGCTGGCCTTCATCCCGAGCGGCCGGCTAATTCCCTTTCCGCGCGAGAGATGAAGAAGCTGCACGAGGCGATTCGCGCCGTCCTGCAGGAAGCGGTGGATGCGGGAGGCTCTTCCATCAAGTCCTATGTCAACGGACAGGGCGAGATGGGGATGTTCCAGCAGCAACTGCTCGTCTATGGACAGAGCGGCAAGCCCTGCCGGACCTGCGGCCATCTCATCGAGAAAATGCGGCTCGGCGGCCGGGGAACCCACTATTGTCCCAAGTGTCAGAAGCTTCCCCGGACTCGCGGGACCAAGCTGGCCCAATAACCGGGGGAAACAACCCGCCCAAAGAGAAGTGCACGATTCGCGCCCTCCTGCCATATCTTGAGATTAAGCCGCTTCCCGCGGTCATTAATCTGCCGGTGCTCGAACCGGCATGGGAGGGCAACTTTGATGCCGCCGATCGTATCCCTGTTGATCTTGGCGTTCGCCGTAAGCCTGGACGGCTTCGGGGTTGGAGCCATGTATGGCCTGCGCAAGATCCGCATCCCTTTCCTGTCGCTTGTCATCATTTCCTTGTGCTCCGCGGTCGTCATTCTGGCGGCGATGAAGCTGGGGGTCTGGCTGCTTCATTTCATCCCGGTCTCCGCCGCCAAGGATGCCGGAGCGCTGATTCTCATCGGGATCGGCATCTGGACCGTCATTCAGGTGAGCCTGCAAAAGGACGATCCAAACGCAGCTTCCGCCAAGCCGCCGGCCCCAGCCCCAAGCGAAGCGCCTAAGCCGCTGTTCACGCTCGAATGGAAGCGCATGGGGATCGTCATTCAAATTCTGCGGACGCCGTCCGCCGCGGACATGGACCGCTCGGGCATCATCTCTTCCTCGGAAGCGGCGCTGCTCGGAATCGCCCTGTCCTTCGACGCCTTCGGCGCGGGGATCGGCGCGGCGTTGATCGGTTATCCGCCGCTTATGACGGCGGCGCTCATCGCCTGTTCCAGCGGAGTGTTCATCGCCTGCGGCTTGAAGGTGGGGTTCCGCTTTTCCAATCTCGGCTGGGTGCAAAGGTTGTCCGCAATGCCTGGTTTTATCTTGATCCTCATGGGGATCATGAAGATGCTGTAAGGAGGAATCGGCCTTGAATATCGGCCTTACCGGAGGAATCGCTTGCGGCAAAAGCATCGTGGCGGCCATGCTGGCCGGCCGCGGTGCGCTTCTCATCGACGCGGACGTAATCGCCCGCGCTGCGGCGGAGCCGGGGAGTCCGGGGCTCGCGCAGATCGTCCGGCATTTCGGCCGGGACATGCTGCTGCCGGACGGAACGCTGAACCGGAGGAAGCTTGGCGAGCGGATATTCGCGGAACCGAAGGAGCGGGGAGTGCTGGACGGCATCCTTCATCCGCTGGTGATCGCGGAGATCAAGCGGCAGATGGAGCGTTATGCCGCCGAGCAGCCGGACAAGCTTATCGTCGCGGATGTTCCCCTTTTGTATGAGGCGGGCATGGGGGAGCTGTTTGAGGAAGTGATGGTGGTTTATGCGCCGCCGGAGGTTCAAGTGGAGCGGCTCATGAAACGGAATGGATTGACTCGCGCGGAGGCTCTGCAGCGGATCGAAGCGCAGCTGCCCATCGGGGAAAAAGCGCAGCGCGCGGATATCCTGATCAGGAATGACGGGACCATTAAGCAAACCGAACTTCAGGTCGAGGAATTCTGGCGGAGCAAGAGGCTGCCATGAAGCTGATTCGCAGAAAACGTGTGTATGCCCTGCTTTTTCTTGCCATGATTCTCTTGCTTTTTTACAATAATACATGGATAGGTCGTCTCTTGTATCCCATTCATTATCGCAATGAGATCGAAACGGCGGCGGCGGCGAATCACATTGATCCGCTCTTCATCGCAGCCATCATCCGGGTCGAAAGCAATTACCGCGCCAAGTCGGAGTCGCACAAGGGCGCCATCGGCATCATGCAGCTCATGCCCGACACGGCGAACTGGCTGATCGACCGCGACAGCTCGCTCGCTTCTTACCGCAACCGGGACATCACAGAGCCCGCCCTGAATATCCAACTGGGAGCCAGCTATCTGAATTACCTGGATGAGCGCTTCCACGGCAACCGCATCGCTATCGCTGCTGCATACAATGCCGGACACGGCAAAGTTTCACGCTGGCTGGAGGACAACACGTGGGACGGCACGCTGGTTAATGCGGACCGCATCCCCATCGGGGAAACCCGAAAGTACGTGAAATCCGTGGAGTACTACTACACCAAATACATCCAGGTGTACCGTTGACAGATAGAGAAAGAAGCGCCGGACAAGCTTTTTGCCTGTCCGACACTTCTTTTCGGGTCTAGCTTACGAATGAATCATTATTTGCCGGCCAGTTGCTGCTCGGCGATTTCGACGAGACGGCGAGTGATGTGGCCTCCAATCGCACCCGTATCGCGGGATGCCATGTAGCCGTAGTAGCCGTCTTGCGGAATCTGAATGCCAAGTTCCTGGGCAACTTCATATTTCAGCTGGTCCAAAGCTTGGTTAGCTTGGGGAACAACCAAAACGTTGCTGCTGCGAGATTGTCCTGCTCCCATGTGTGTCACCTCCTCGTCAGTTGGTACCTCTATTATGTGCCGCAGAGAAGAGTTCATTCAGGCTGGAGCTGGCAATTAAAACCACCCGATTAACCGTTTGACAAGCAAGGAATGCGCGTAATTTCACAGCGTCTACACTCCGCGAGGGAAGGTGCCCTTGATGAAATGCCCCTACTGCGACCATGTGGGAACCAAAGTGCTGGACTCCCGTGCCGCCAATGAGAACAAATCGATCCGCCGCCGGCGCGAATGCGAAAGCTGCTTGCGCCGCTTCACGACCTTTGAGATGGTCGAGGAGACGCCGCTGATGGTCGTCAAGAAAGACGGAAGCCGGGAGGAGTTCAGCCGCGACAAGATATTGAGGGGGCTTATGCGGGCTTGCGAGAAGCGTCCGGTTTCGGTCGAACAGATGGAGGCTATCGTCTCCGAGGTCGAGCGGAAGATCCGCGAGACCGCCCTATCCGAGGTCGAGAGCCGCGAGATCGGCGAATTGCTCATGGATCAGCTGTATCCCGTCGACGAGGTCGCCTTCGTCCGCTTCGCCTCCGTCTACCGCCAGTTCAAGGACATCAACGTCTTCATGAAGGAACTGTCCGCGCTGCTGACGAAAAACCAAGCCAATGCTTCGCATGAGAAGGAGTAATTCGGCTTGCCCTTCATGGAATTCGTCATTACAGATGGGCGGGGAGTCTGATGGCTCCTTGCCTTTGTCATACACACCGATAATCCGGTGGTCAACCTGTGTGCTTTGCGGTCCCTTCTGGATACTATCCCCTAGGCTCAGGATCAAGTTGCACCGCTTCGGATCCAGCTCCCGGCTTTCGGATCAAACCGTTCCTGAGCCAAAGGGAGAGTACTCAAAAGGACGTGGACAAACACATGTCGGCATCCTTCCCGCGCCGAGCGCATCCCCTTGGGATAGGGGAGGGTTCTGCCGTTGCCTTCGACGTAAATTTCTATAAAAAGTGCTTGCACTTTCTTAACGCATCCTGTATAATATCTTCTTGTGAGTCGCTTTTTGCAAGAGCGAAAGGAGACAGTACAGAACGTGCAACATGGGGCCTTAGCTCAGCTGGGAGAGCGCATCGCTGGCAGCGATGAGGTCAGGGGTTCGATCCCCCTAGGCTCCACCATACTATGGGTTCTTAGCTCAGTTGGTAGAGCAATTGACTCTTAATCAATTGGTCCAGGGTTCGAGCCCCTGAGAACCCATCCCAAGAGAACGGCAGAGATGCCGTTTTTTTGCTTTTCATCGGCATGCTGCCTTACCGGGGCCACAGTTCAGCCGGGAGAGCACATTGCCAGCAGCAACGAGGTCGGGGGTTTGATCCGTAATCCGCGCAATATCTGATTTGTTCGAAAAGTCATGCCGGCGCATCTGCGGAAGGAGCCCGGGCGGCCTCGCATTCCGGCGCATCGGAGGACTCTGCCATTTTTTTGCCCAACACAAACATGGAACATCCGCCGGCGGCAATCAGGAAGGCGAGCAGCGCGAACAGGCACTCTCCATTTAAGCGGCTCAGGATCAGCCCTCCAAGGAGGGGGCCGATGGCGCGGGCCAGTTGCCAGTTCATGCCGAATATACTGAAGTATAAACCGCGGTGCTCCGGAGGAGCGATGACGGATACCAGCTTTTGCATATGAGGACCATTCAGCATCTCACCGATCGTAAAGATCAGCTCGACTGCAAGCAGCATAGCGAACCATGGAGCGAAGCCGTAACCCAGGGAAACCGCCGCAAACAAGGCATACGATACTGCCATTATCCAGCGAACGGGAAAATCCTTGGTTTTGCGTGCAATCCATATTTGCAGAAGGATGACGGTCAGACCGTTAAAGGTCATTAAAGTGGCATAAATGGTCTGGAAATTCTCAAATCTCGTTTGCAGGTGCAGCGGAAAAGTGGATTCTACCTGGGCATAGAGCAAGGTAACCGGCATGGCCGAGAGTGTAATCCATAAGAGAAGCTTGTGTTCACGCAGCCGAATAGGGGAGGCCGGGGAACGGCCTTGTATCCCGCTTTGTTCCTTTATATCGGAGGGCAGCGTTTCCGGCACCTTCCACCAGACGACGATGGCGTAGATTCCTGTTGACAGAGCACAGATCAGGAATACGATATGCATATTCCAGGAATACAGCGCAAGCTGTATTCGCTAAAATAGAATTGAGCCACTTGGAAGCGGTTTGATCACAATAAAAGTGAGCCACTGAATTACCAATTCTCTTATGAACCTCGTATGCTAGAGTTTGCCGACAA
>Ga0255334_1000473_pt1 | contig 31221 bp, 32 predicted proteins | sample EtOH5_35cm_T3_12_FD_202080 | JGI IMG/M metagenome (GOLD analysis project Ga0255334, IMG submission 202080) | Sandy soil microbial communities from University of British Columbia, Vancouver, Canada - EtOH5_35cm_T3_129 | ecosystem: Engineered > Artificial ecosystem > Sand microcosm > Unclassified ... | reverse complement strand
GCCCATCACCAGGAGGTCGGTAGGGGTCTTCGCCAAATAGGCTTCAAGGCTTTCGCCAATCGACACGCCCTTCCCATCGACCTCTTCGGCGACGGCGGCGACGCCGTGGGCCTTCAGGTGACGGACGGCCTCGGCGGCGAGGCCGGCGACGGCGGCCGGCTTCTCATTGATCACCGTGAGCACGCGAACCTCGCCGGCGCGCGCGAGGATGGGCAAGGCGTCGGCCAGGGCGCGGGCGGCGCACCGGCTCCCGTCCCAGGCCACCACGACCGAGCCGAGCTTGGCGGCCGGCAAGCCTCCGCGATAGACCAGAACCGGCCGCCCCGAGCCGAAGACGGCGCTGGTCGCCACCTCGGCCTGGCCGTCCAGCGGTCCGCCCAGCGGCACCAGACACAGGTCGCGGGTCCGGGCGCGCGCCGCCACATGGTCGGCCACGGCGTAGTATTCCACGGTCTCGATCAGGGCTTGGCCGAGCACCCCGGCGTCCCGAGCCTGAGCGGTGAAGGCCGCCAGGCTGGCGTGGCCGTTGGCCAGACTCTTGGCCTGCTCGTCGACCGCCATGCTGCTCAGCCCGATCAGGTAGTCGGCGATCCGATTGCTGTGGACAGGAAACCTCACCCCCACCGCCAGGGCCGAAACCCGGCCGCCGATCAGTCGGACAAAGCCGACCGCGCCCTCGATCGCCTCGGGCGGCGTTGCGTCAGGATAGGTGTCGACGTGAAGCAGGATGTCGTTGAGGCTCATCCGTGAAATCCATTTTCTTTGGCCGAGCCGATCGTATCGACAAGCCCCATGACCAATACAGCGTCGGGCGGGCGGGCCGTCGTCACCTTGACGCAAGTCAATTCGCGCCGTCGCGACTTCGGCCCCAGGGACGGACGGGCCCTCCATTTCCCGTCATGACGCGGGCGCCAGCAGGGCGCCAAGCCAGGCCGCGCCGGCGACCAGGAACAGACCTGGCGCGACCCGCCAGGCGAAACCGCGCTGCCCGCCCGAAAAGGCGAAGACCAGCTTGGTCAGGGTGTTGGTCGAAAGCCCGGCGAGAATAGGTAGCACGGCTTGCTCCGGGGTCATCCGGCCCGACCCGACCAGGGACGCGATCGAGATCGCCGCGGCATGAGTGTCGACCAGGCCCGCCAGGGCCGCCCCGGCGACGGCTCCGGCCGCTCCGAACCGTTCGCGAAGCGCCGCGGAAACGACAAGGATCGCCGCCAGGGTCACGGCGAAGGTCAGGGCCGTCGTAAGGCTGAAGGCCTGGCCCGGATCGGGGTCGTCACGGGCGGGTTGACGCAGCGCCAGGCGCGTGAACGCCGCGCCATAGGCCACCGCCGCCAGGCCCGCGCACAGCAGCGGTCCGGCCATGACCCGCAGGGTCGGCAGGCTGGTGACGGCGATCACGAGCGTCATCTGGACGATGGTGGCGACCGTCGACAGCACCGCGCCCGCCACCGCCGCCGAGAGCGCCGCCGACGTCGCCGCCGCTCGTCCGGCCATGGCCCCGATCGTCGCCGTGCTCGAAATGAAGCCGGAAGCCAGCCCGGCCAGGGGCAGACCCCACCGGGCGCCGAGCGCGCGCACCGCGACGTGGCCAGCGGCGCCGATGGCCAAGACCAGGACGACGACGACCCAGACCGAGCGAGGGTTGAGGGCCAGGAACGGCCCCATCGCGCGATCGGGCAGCAAGGGCAGGACGATCAGGGTCGCGCCCGCCAGGATCAGGGCGTCGCGAACCTCGTCCGGGGTCAGGACCTGGCTGACGAAATGATGCAGCGGGGTCCGGGCGGCCAACAGGATCGCGACGACGACCCCGACACAGGCGGCGACACCAGGCGAAAGGATCGCCAGCCCGCCCACCAGGACCGACAAGATCAGGGCGACCTCCGTGGTCAACCCGGCGTCCGGCTCGGCGCGGGCCCGCCAATAGCTCAAGGCCGCCAGAACGGCGACCCCGGCCGTGACGACCGCCAGAAGCATCGGCCCGCCGACCGCCAGACTGACCGCTCCGGCCAGGGAGGTGACCGAGAAGGTGCGGATCCCGGCCGCCGAGGACGAGGCTCGCGCCTGCTTGCGACGCTCGCGCTCGGCGCCGATCAGCAGGCCGACTCCAAGAGCGACGGCCAGGTTCAGGATGGGGACATCAGGAATGGGGCTGGCTCCGATGGCGCGTGCTCAAGACTAGGATCGGTTCAGTGCTAGACCTTTCCCGCCGAAACGACAAAGGCCCGGCGGGGGGGTCCCGCCGGGCCTTGTCTCGTTCGGTGCGCCCTGGATCAGAAGAAGCGTTCGCCGATCCGGATCGTGTCGCCCGGCGCCACCTGGGTCGACGGCTCGAGCGCGCCCTTCGCTTCGGTCGTTTCGCCATTGTGCTTGATGTAGACGCTCTTCTTGTCGGCCCGGTAGGTGAAGCCGCCCGCAGTGGCCACCGCGTTCAGAACCGTCAGGCCGGCGGTGTAGGGATAGGTGCCCGGCTTTCCGACCTCGCCCAGGATATAGAACGGGCGGAAGGTCAGGACCTCGGCGCTGACGCGCGGCTCCTTCAGATAGCCGTCGCTCAGCGACTTCTGCACGGCGTCCTGGAACTGGCCGACGGTTAGACCGCCCGCCTTGATCTCGCCGATCAGCGGCAGCGACATCAGCCCGCTGCCGGTGACGAAGAATTCGCCCGACAGGGTGGGCTCGCCGTAGACGGTCACCCGGACTTTGTCGCCGGCGCCGAGCAGGTAGTCCATCGACTGCGCCGCCGGGACGGGCGTGTCGCTGACCAAGGGTTGCTGGGCGCGCGCCACGCCACCCCAGCCGCCGGCGGCGATACAGACGACCAGCGCCAGCATCGAAAAGAGGCGCGAGAGTTTCGAAACAACGATCATCGCGAAGCGTCTCACCTTGAACGTTTAGAACCTGGGGACTTCTCAGGCCTAAAAATCAAAATGCCACATCGCACGTGACCGTGACATGAACAAGATCAAGACTCAGGCCGCGCGCGCTTTACTGAACTGAATGATCTTAGGCTCGCCGCCATCAAGTCTAACGGCGGTCAGGACGCCGGTCGCATAGGCGCCTGTGTCGACATTGATCCGCTGGCGTCCGACGAAAGCCTCCTCGACCGGCGTGTGGCCGTGGACGACGGTAGCCTTCAGCCCGTGCGGGTTGTCGAGGAATTCGTTGCGGATCCACAGCAGGTCGGCGGCGACCTGGCGCTCCAGCGGCAGACCCGGGCGCACGCCCGCATGGACGAAGACATAGTCGCCATAGACGACCACCAGTTCCAGTTGGCGCAGGAAGGTCTCGTGGGCCGGTGGGAGGGCGGCGCGGAAGGCCTGACGGGCCTGCTCCCAGACCTCCGGCTCAGCGCGGCCGACCGGGCGCTGCACGCCGTAGGACGTCAAGGTCTCGCCGCCGCCATATTCGATCCAGGAGGGTCCCGCCATCGGATCGTCGAGGAAGCGCAGCAGCGTCTCCTCGTGATTGCCCATCAGGGTGCGGAATTCGAAGCGGCCCTCGGCGGCCTGCGCTTTCAGCAGGATCAGCCGATCGATCACCGCCGAGGACTGAGCGCCGCGGTCGACATAGTCGCCCAGCATGACCAGCACCGGCGGGTCCTCGCGGCCCGTGGCCCGATAGTCTTCGGTCACCGCCCCGATCAGGCCGTCCAGAAGGTCGAGCCGCCCGTGCACGTCCCCCACGGCGTAAACCATTCGACCGCCCGTGGACGACGCGTGGCGCGGCTGGGACTTCGGACGAAAGAGGGACTTGAACATCGGACTCGTCAGGACGGCGACAAACGCCAGGACCAAGAACCCTGATTTTGCCCCAGCCGACGACGTAGTTCAACGGCGCATGCAGCAGTTAATTCGCAATTCATCATGCTCATTTCCTCTCAATTTACTAAGTATATTTCCCATTCATTGTAGTTAATTTTAGAATTACCACAGTTAAACATTCGGATTATACCATCTAAATTCAGCTCAAATTTGCGCCGCGAATGAATACTGACCTCACGAACACAGCGAGGTCAGCATGTTCAAGGCACGTAACATTGTTCTGGGACTCGTCAGCGCCATCGCCATGATGGCCGGCGCCAGCGCTCAGGCCGGCTCGGCCCCGTTCATGCCGCGCGGCGAAGGCGTCGGCGCTCCGATGGGTTTCGCCGACCTGTGCCGCCGCGACACCAACGCCTGCGGCGCGCCGGCGAGCCAGCTGGCCTTCTTGGGCGGCGCGGTCGGCCTGATCGCGACCTCTTCGGTGGGCGCGCCCTCGCAACATCATTTCGAGGCCGCCGCGCCGACCGCGTCGACCGACGAGGACGGGGCGAACCTGATCACGGTGGAGATCGTCCGGGCCTGGACGCCCGCCACGGTCGAGGACTTCGTCGCCGCCGGCCAGGCGCGGCCTGCCGCCGCCGCGGTCGTCACGACGCCCGCCGCCGCCGTGAACGCGCCCCAGGGTCTCGCCTGGACCACGCGCACCGACCGCGAACAGATGAAGCTGCTGAATCAAGTCAACCAGCTGGTCAATCGCACGGTCAAGAAAGCTACGGACCAGGATCTCTATGGCGAGCTCGAATACTGGTCTCTGCCGCGACTGGTGAACGGCAAGCTCTACGGCGACTGCGAGGACTATGCGTTGGAGAAGCGCCGTCAGCTGATCGCGGCTGGCGTGCCGGAAACGGCCTTGTCCATGGCCGTCGCCTTCACGGCCCGCGGCGAAAGCCACGCCGTGCTGATGGTCTCGCTAGAAAGCGGCGACTGGGTGCTGGACAATCTGACCCCTTGGGCGACCCCCTGGGGAGACCTGAACTATCGCTGGGTCGAGCGCCAGATCCCCGGCACGGCCCTGTGGACCACGGTCACCTGATCGACCGTCAGGCCTGAATGCGAAAACCCCCGGACCTGATGGTCCGGGGGTTTTCTCGTTGAGCCTCTTCGCACGAACGAAAACGCCCGCTCGACGATGAGCGGGCGTGCGGACCAGCCTTAGGATCGGCCTGGCGTGAATGGAGAGCCTAGAAGATGTGGGAGACGGTCAGCGCCAAGGCGCCCCACAGCCCCGCCGAAATGATCGCGCCCATGCCCAACCCCAGCAGTGGGGGGAGGCGTTTGACGCGAGTCGGCGCGACGGCTTCGACTTGGGCAAACGAGATCTTGGCTTCAATCATCGATCACACTCCTGATGCGATGACTGTAATGCGGCGCAGCTAATCGCCCGTGAATGAACAGAGTCTACGCGCGTTAAGCATATATGTGAGGTCCGTGGATTTTTCCCGGCGACGCTGTACAGCGTTTGCGCTAGCCTGAGGTCGTCGGAACTGGAAACCAGTCGCGACGCGGTGGGGAACTCAGAGGGTTGTCTGGTGGACGGGGGAGGCCATATCGAATTTCTCTCGCCAGAATTGCATGGTCCGCTGCCGCGGGTAGCCGTGGATCCCCGCAAGCGCGCGCTGGACGTCGTGGCCTCCGCCTTGTTGTTGCTGCTGTTCGCGCCGCTCCTCCTGCTGGCGGCTCTGCTGGTCAAGCTTGAGTCCCCCGGTCCCGCCCGCTTCCGACAGACCCGTGGCGGCCTCGGCGGCGCGCGCTTCCAGATTGCACCATGCACTGTCGCGAGGACGGGCCCGAACTGACCCAGGCGCAGCGCGGCGACAACCGGATCACCCGGATCGGCCGCCTCCTGCGCGCCAGCAGCATCGATGAGCTGCCTCAACTGCTGAACGTGCTGCGCGGCGACATGTCCCTGGTCGGTCCCCGCCCCCATGCCGCGGCCCACGACGAATATTACGGCGTGCGCATTCCGGACTACTACGCCCGCTACCAGGCGCGGCCGGGCCTGACCGGCTGGGCTCAGGTCAAGGGACTGCGCGGCGGCACAGAGACGATCGAGGCCATGCGTCGCCGGGTCGAGGCCGATATCGACTACATCCAGACCTGGTCGATCCTGAAGGACGCCCAGATCGTCCTTCTCACCATTCCCAGCCTGCTGATCGCCGAGAACGCCTACTGCGCCTTGGTCTGGGCCAGGGAAAGGCGTTCGGCGACGATCAGGAACGCCAGCGCGAGTCGGCCCGAAGGGCTGCTGATGGTGCTGACCACGCTCCTCAGACGCCACTCGCCGCCAGGCCGGCCAAACTCGATACGCGCCTGATAGACGACCTGATCGCGCACGGCGTCCGACAACTCGGGCCAGTGCTCATAGGCCAGGCGCGTTCGACTCCGGAAGAGGCTGGTCTGCAGCGGAGCGACGGCGAACGAACGGCTGAGCGCGACATTGGCCGCGGCGATGTCGCCCCGCTGGAAATCGACGGCCGCCTTCCGGAGCCACGCGGCGCCGGATCCAGGACGCAGGGCGACTTCGCGACGGCTGAGGCCTTCCAGACGCGCCCGCGCCGTCGACCCCGCCGGGGAGGCAAGACCCGCCTCGATGCTGCTCGCCAGAACCTCCGCCGAAGCCGTCGGCATGGCGGAGAGGTCGCCGCCAAACCGTGACGCCGCCAAGGGAAGGGCGAACAACAGGGCGATCACGAGGGCGACGCCCGCAAAAGCCGTCGTTCCCCAGTCAGCCTTTCGCTCGGCTCGCGCGCGACGCGGCGCCGAGGTCGCGGTCATCGCGCCGAGCCCCACGGCGAAGACCGCCTGCAGAGCCGGCACCTGAACGGCGAAATCCGAGAGGCCATGCAACAGGACGACCACCGTGGCGGCGATCGTGGCGCGCGCCAGCGCTCCGATCGTGCCCGGCCTGATCGCGTCCTGTCCGACACGCCAGAGCGCGGCGAGCAGCCAGGCCAGCATGACGACGGAGCCGACGATCCCGGCCTCCTCCAGCCATTGGAGGTAGAGGTTGTGCGTGGCGCGCACGTCGAACAGGACGTTCAGGTTCCCGGTGGTGGTGATCAGCTGATTGACGACCGGAAATGACCCGAGACCGAACCCGAACCAGGGCGAAGACTGAAAGGCTTGCCAGTGAGCGTCGAAGATCGCCTTTCGAACGGCGACGTCGCCGTCGAGATGCTCAAGCCGCGCGGCCGTCAGATCGGCGCTGCGCATGGCCACGCCAATGACGATCAGCAGGGCCGCCGCGCCGCCAACGATCGCGATGGCGCGAACCCGTCGCCCCTGGGCCAGCACTTGCCATGTCAACAGCACCGCCAGACCGACCACGGTGGCGAAGATTCCGCCCCGCGAGGCTGTCAGCGCCAGGGCGACGGCGAAGACCGCCGCGGCGGCCAGGCTCAGGCTGGCGTTCAGGTCCATCCGGTCGAGACGCAGGGCGGCGCCCGCGCGCTGGATGGCCTGGGAGAAGAACATCACGGCGAAGACAACGCCTACGCCCATCAAGGTGGCGACGGAGTTGGGGCTGAACAGGGTCGCCGTCAGACGTCGCCCGGCGCGCAGGCTGACATGGTCGATGATCGCTATCGCCGCGAAGGCCGCGAGCCCGAGCAGCAGCCACCAAACCAATGTCCTGCGCCGGGTCTCCGACGCGCCGACAATGCGGGCGGCCAGGAACAGGCAGGCCAAGTTCACGAGGCTCACGAGATTGAGCATGAGGGCGGAGCGGTCGACGGTGATCGCACCGCCATTCCGGTCCAGATAGCTCCAGACGGGGTGCGCGCCGCCGGGCCCGAACGGCGTCAGGGACCAGGCCGTGACGACCAGCAAGCCGATGAACAAGAGACCGGGCCAGGGCGCGGTCAGAACGCTGGGGACCTTTCGCGCCCAACCGCAGGTTCGCAGCAGGATCAGGAGAAAGGCGGCCTGGAGCACGCCGAAGACAGCGGCCATGGCCACGTCGCTGGCCCCGAATGCGATGATCTCGGCCAGGACCAGAACGACGAGGGCGCCGATCGCGACGCCCTCGGAGGTCTGCAATTTTCGCGTCCTGGCCGCCCCGGGCGAGGACGCTCCCCCGCCCGTGCGTGTCCTAGTCCGCATAGTACTTTCGATAGTTCGCGTAATAATAATAGGAGTCGCCGTAGCCGTAGCGGGACTGGGCCTTCAGATCCATCTGTGTCAGGGCCACGCCTGCGATGAAGGCGCGCGTGCCCTGCAGCAGGGCCAGGGCCGACTGCACGGCCTTTACCGGCGTCTTCTTCCAACGGACCAGCATCACCACCGCGTCGGCGTGCGGCGCCAGAATGCGGGTGTCGGCGATAGCCAGCAACGGCGCGGTGTCCAGCAGCACGATCTCGTAGCGATCGCGCAGGTCCTGCAGCAGCTTGTGCATGGCCGACGAACCGAGCACGTCGCGCGGCGTGTAGGCCGACTTGGCCAGCGGCAGGATGTGCGCGCCGCTCTCATCCGTGATCACGGCCTGATCCAGGGTGGCGACGCCGTTGAGGACCTCCAGCAGACCGATCGAGGCCGGCTCCTTGAGGAACTGGCTGATCGAGCTCTGGCGCAGGTCGCAGTCGACCACCACCACCTTGGCTCCCGAGGTCGCCAGGGTGCGGGCCAGGCAGAAGGTCGTCGTGGTCTTGCCTTCGCCCGGCAGGGACGAGGTGACCGCGATGACCTTCACGGGCTCGCCCACCTTCGAAAACAGGATCGAGGCGCGCAGCTTGCGCAGGCTTTCGGCGAAGCTGGAGAGCGGCTTGGCCAGAAGATAGTCGGCCGGCGTCATGCCCTTCAGAATCTTGGCGTCGTCGACCGTGGTGCCCAGGGTCGGGACGGCGCCGAGATAAGGCAGGCCCAGACGGCGCTCGACCTCGTCCTCGGTGAACAGGCCCGCCATCAGGATCTCGGCCAGGACGATCGTGGCCACGCCCGCGCCCAAGGCCAGAACCAGGCCGAGCGCCAGGTTCAGCGATGGTTTCGGATAGCTGGGGCCGGTCGGGATCTTGGCCGGCGACACCACCCGGGCGTCGGCCTGCTCGATGCCATCCGAGGCCGTGGTCTGCTTGAAGCGGGCCAGCAGGCTCTCGTACAGGGTCTTGACCGACTGCGCCTTGCGCTCCAGCTCGGCCAGGCCGATGCTGGCGCGGTTGTTGCCCGCCAGCGTCCCCCTCGAGGCGGACACGCTGGACGCCACCGAACCAGTCCGCTGACGTGCGACCTGGGCCTGGGCTTCCAGATTGGAAATGATCCGGCGGATTTCGGCCTGGATCTGGCCGTCGATGTCGGCCAGCTCGCGCTTGGCCTTCAGCAGGTCCGGGTGACGATCTCCATAGCGTCCGCCGAGATCCGCCACCTGGGCGCTTTTCTCGGCCCGCTGCTTGCGCAGCTGCTGCACGACCGGCGAGTTCAGGGATTCACCGACATCCTCGCCCGTGCTGCCGCGCGCCAGCTGCTGGCGCGCGATGTTCAGGCGCGCATCGGTCTCGGCCTGCGCGGCGCGGCTCAGGGCCAGCTGCTGGTTCAGGCCGGAGATTTCCTGCTCGGTGAGAGTCGCGCCTTCGGCGCTGAGCAGGTTGTTGGCGATCTTGTACTGCTGAACCGCCGCGTCCGCCTGCTGGACCTGGTCGCGCAGCTCGCCGACACGGGTGTCCAGCCATTCATTGGCCTTCTGGGTCGCGTCGAACTTCGCCTCGAGCTGTTCGGTCAGATAGAGGTTGGCGAAAGCGTTGGCCAGTTCGGCCGCGCGCTTCGGATCGGTGTGGGTATAGTCGATCGCGATGAGATAGGTCAGGCCCGCGCGGCGAACCTTCAGCCCCCCCAGCACATTGTCGACGATACGTTCGCGTCGGCGCTGCAGCTCGATCGGATCCGTCGGCGTGGCCGTCGTGGGCGACGCCGCCTTCTTCAACGAGGAGAACCAGGCCTTCGCCCCCTTGGCCTGCGCGAGGTAGGGATTGAAGTAGGGGTCTTCCTCGAGCTTCAGATCCTTGACGACGCGCCCCGCCAGGGAGCGCGACTTCAGCACCTCGACCTCGGTGTCGACGACGGACGAATCCGCCGGCAGGCCCGAGAGCACCGCGCTCATATCGGTGACCTGTTCCCTGCGGACATCCAGCATCACCTGCGCGGTCGCGGTGTAGCGCGGCGTCTGTTGCAGGGTGAACAACACCACCGCCGCGAACACCACCACCGCCACCGCCGCGAAGAGTCGGAAGCGTCGCCTGAACGTCGCGATCACGATGTTCAGGTCAAAAGACAACGCTCCGGTGTCATTCACCGGAGCGTTCGAAGTTTCAAAACCGGAGCCGTCCATGGATACTCTCAGTAATCGGCAAACCTTGCCGTTTTGTGGACGTCGCTAGAACTGCAGCGCCACGGACGCAATCAGCTTGTTGTCCTTGAACGACGAAGCCTTGGCCAAGCCGCTCGAGTCCTGCTTCAGGTAGTTGTACGTCAGGAACAGGCCCACGCGACGGTTCAGCAGGTAGGCGGCCGTCGCCGAGAAGTTGTCGCGCTTGTCGCTGCGATCCACGCCCTTGTAGTTGTCCTTGCCGTGCGTGTAGGCGCCGGACAGCAGCACGTTACGCAGCAGCTCGTGGTCGATCGACGCGCCGATGTTGTTGGAAATGAAGCCGGGCGAACCCGTCGCGGTCGATTCCTCGATCGTGCGCGAGCCGTTCAGGCCGACGGTCGTCAGCTGGGTCGGGAACCACTCCAGGCGCCCCACGGCGTTGAAACCGCTGATGCTCTTGTAGAGGGCGCTGTCGTAGGACTGCTTCATGTAACCGACCTGAACGTCGCCACGCACCAGATCAGACGCTTCGAAGTTGGCGCCGACACCCACCACATAGCCGTCCGACGAACGATCGGTCAGACCGCTAAGGTCATAGTCCTTTTTATTGCCCGTCGCCGTCGCATAGACCGCCGTGTCCGGGCTAACCGCGTATTCGGCCTTTGCACCGTAGTTCAGTTCGTTGCGGTCACGCGTGTTCTGATTAAACGCCGCGCCCTGGTCCTTGAAGTTGAAATCCTTGTCGTCAAGGCGGCCGGTCAGGCGCAGACGATTGAATTCCTTCACCGCGGTCAGGTTGGTGGTGGTGAGGTTGTACTCGACGGGCTTGGGCGTCGCGCCGGCGGGCGTACCGGCCGTGATCGCCGAGCGCGGCTCGATCAGGCGCTGATACTGAGCCGAGCCGGAGATGTTCGAGCCCCGCACCACATCAATGCGACCGTTGGCCGCGAGCGTATATTCTTCGGCGTTTTCGGTCTTTTCGTCGCCATAGCGTATGACGTTGCCGCCCGCGAAGAAGCCGAGCGCGTTGCGCGACCAGTTCGACCGGACGGCCACTTCCGGCTTCACGCGCCAGATATTGTCGTCGATCTTGCCCGCCGCCACGGCGTAGATGTTGTCGTTGTGCTCAAGGTCGACGGTCACGCGCGGATAGACGGTGAAACCGCCAGCCCTCTGGCCGGTCGCCTCATAGTCCGGTCGCGGGCGCTGACGAACGGAGACGTTCTTGTCACGCTTGAAGTTTGAACCGAGATCCTGCGCCTGAACAGCTTGTGGCGCGGTCAACGCGATACAGGCCGCAATGGCCGAGCACGTCAGAAGTCGCATAGCTTAATCCCCACCAAGGGTCGGTCGCCGCGCGTCGTGGCGCGCCAATCCGCCCGAATTTAAACCTTAGCCGCAGTAGGTCGCGATCACGCCCGCGCAGGGATCGAACGGCGCCGGGGCCACCGCCGTCTGCCCGGCCGCACCGGGAGGATTCGCCGTCGGCGGGTTGACGAGGCTGGGCGCGTCACCCGACGTGGTCGACGCGGTAATGATGGCGTTGACCTGCGCGACGACAGCGCTTCCGACCGCCGCCGGAACGGCGCCCGCCGCAACCGCGTCGTTGAGGGCGGCGCTAACGATGCCCGCCGGAGCCCCAGCCGCGATCGCCGCCTGCATGGCGGCGGCGACGGCGCTTTGAAGGATAGCGGACTGCTTGGCCTTGGCGGCGTCGACCTTATCCTGCGCGGCCTTTTTCTCAGTGGCGGTTGCGTTGGCCGGAAGCGCGTTCAAGGCGGCCTGAGCGGCGGCGCCTTCCGCCTGAGCATCCACGAACGCTTGCGACTTGGTCGCGTCCGTTACGGCCTCGGTGATCTGCGCGCGCACTTCCGCCCGCGTCGGCGCGGCGGCGTTCGCGACCGACAGGATGGTCGTCGGGCCCATGGAAAGCGGGGCAATCGCCATGATGGCGCCCAGGGTCAAGGCGCGTATGCGGTTAGAAGCCATGATTGCTCCCTCCAATTGAGCGGCGTCCCTTTAGGACAACGTGAATAAATGCTCTAGCCCAGATAACGCGGTCTCGTCTTTTCCTGGCGACACCGTTCCCCGAAGAACACACCCAAGGCGCAATCTATGGGAGAAAGATAAGTTGGTCGACGGTTTAGACTTAAAAACATGACGCGGTACCGCCGCCCAGCAGACGCACAGATAATATGCCGGGCGCATGGTTAGGCTTAGACTAACCATGCGGGACCGAAAATGGCAATGCTGCACTGCGATAATCTGCGGCCGGCGCCGAGAATCTGATCGCTTTCGCGTCCGGGGCGATTAATTTGTCCGAATATTCCGCAATGGATCTGGTTGAGATTAAGCCGCCGCGACAGTCACGCCGGGAATTTGTCGCCGCTGCACAAGACATCCGTACCAGCCGAGACCGGCATAGGTCTCGTAGCCCGGCGTCAAAGCATAGCCGACCGTGATGTCGCCGTCGGCGTAGCTGCCCATCGCACCGCTGGACACATCCAGCGGAAACACCTCGGTCAGAACGCCCTGGTTGTCGGAAGAGGCCAAGACGCGACCTTTCTGGTCCAGCAGCATGACGCGCGAACGCTCGCGCTCCTCCGGGGTCAGGCGAACGCCATCCACCACGGCCTGGGCCTGAGGCCGCCAGTCGAAATGGACGCCCAGCACGCCCAGGATCTTGCCCTTGGCCTGGCCGCCCTCGCGAATGGCCGTGGCGTAGGTGGCCACGGGCGCGTCGCCGAGGGTGCGAGCCTTCTCGATGTCACAGGCCACGAAGTCGTCGCCGGTCGCGGTGCGCATGCCGTCGCGGAACCACTTGGCGTCGGCGACGGACTGGCCGACCACGCCGGGATACTTGCCCGGCCGGCCATTGGCGACCACCCGCCCCTTGGTGTCGCAGATCCACAGGTCGAGATAGACGGTGTAGGCGTCGAGAATCACGCCGAGGCGCTCACTGGCGTGGCGGCTGGCGGCGGGATCGGCGTCGGCCAGGCAGGCGACCACCGCCGAGTCCGTGGCCCACCAGCGGACGTCGCAGGTCCGCTCATAGAGATTGCGGTCGACGATCTCGATGGCGTTCAAAGCCAGATCGGCCAGGCGCTGGCCGCGCATGTGACCCAGGATCGCCCCGCCGATCGCCGAGAGCTCGTCGAGGTCGGCCCGCACCTGACTTTCCAAGGCGGCGGCCACGGCGTCGATCTCGGTGGAGATCTTCTTGAATTCCTCGGCGACGATGGCGAAGCCCTTGCCGGCCTCGCCGGCGCGCGCCGCCACGATCAAGGCGTTGATCGACAACATCTTGGCCGCGCGGTTGACCCGGGCGATCTCACCGATCTTGGCGCCCGCCACGCTGGACAGACGCTCCGACAAATCCAGTATCCGTTCAGGACGAAGACTGACGTCTTGTTCCATCACAGGTAAGCCCCCACGCAAAACTTCCGTCTAATCGACTCACTTTACGCAAAATGACGCCCTCGTCATCGCCGCGCGATGACACCGTTGGCCACACTCAAACAGAGACGGACTTCGTTAACGAGAAACCGCCGGATCGCCTTCGATTTGGGCGCCCGGCGCTTATAAAGACATCGCTCCTGGGCCGACTCATTCGAGCAGAGAACCAGCGCCGCTGATAATCCTCAGCTTTTCCATCCGCCAGTTCAAATCCGTTGAGACGCCTGGGCTCGGTCAGAATGAGGCTCGACATCCCCGACTGGCTGTTCACCCTGCCCGAGGCGGAATGCCTGCGCCGCTGCGCGCCCGATCACATCGCCGCCGGCGTGACCACCACCGACGACGGCCGCCGGATCACGAAGCCGCCCCTGCCGGACCGAAGGACAGCCAGCGTCCCATCAACGGCTGCTGTTCAACGCCCGGCTTGGCATAGTCGCAGACGCCTTCGGGGAAGATCTCGCGCAGCTGCGCCAGCTCCTCGGGCTTTAGCGGCTTGAGGTAGTGAACTGATGGGGTGGATGCCCCCTTCGAGCGGCATCGTATGATGCCATCCCGGCGCACTATGGCGCCGGCGAAGGAGGAGCATATGAGCGATATCCACATCCTCGCCATCGACCTCGCCAAGCGCAGCTTCCAAGTCTGCGCGACAGCGCCGGGAGGGGCGTGTGTGGATGCCCCCAGTTTTGCAAGGTGATTTTTTCGACGGCTCGACGGCTCGACGGCTGGGCTCGTATCGCTCGTGTGTCAGGCCTCATTGCGTGGCCTGAAGTCGCCACGGGCCGGTATGCAGTTCGAAGAACGAGGTCCACATCGGTTCAGAGAGCTGAGCCGCTCGAGCCCCGGGACTGGTTTCCTCGCCCTGAACATTGAAGTCCTTGCCGCATAGTCGTCAGTCGATCTCCTTGCCAGGGCCCAAGGGGCCCTCAGGCGGTCACCCAGTCGCTTCGATCGAAGGCGACAGGCTCACGCCATCCGATAGTTCTCCTGGCGGGTCATCATCGCCCAGACCATGCGCGCCATCTTGTTGGCCAAGGCGACGGCCGCCACCATGCGCGGCTTGCGGCCGAGCACCCGCCCAAGCCAGTTGTCCGGCAAAACGCCCTTGCGCACGATCCATCGGATCCGGCTCATGGCGCCGACAATCAGCAACTTGCGGATGTCGGCCTGGCCCATCTTGCTGACCGAGCCCAGACGGGTCTTGCCGCCGGTCGATCGCTGTCGGGGGACAAGGCCCAGCCAAGCAGCAAAGTTTCGTCCGCTGGCGAAGGTGTGGAGATCTGGCGCGAACGCCATGATCGCGCCGGCGGTCACGGGGCCGATCCCCGGCACGGTGCAGAGCCGACGCATCGCATCGTCCGTCTTCGTCGAGGCGACGAGTTTGGAATGCAGCTCGTCGATCTTGAGCGTGAGCTGAGCGATCTGGTCCAGGTGCAGGCGAGCAACTTCGCGCACCACGTCGGGAAGGGCGACCGCCCCGTCGTCGATGATGCCGGTGACGGCTTTCAGGCTCGTGGGCCCTTGGGCCACGACCACCCCGAACTCGGCGAGGTGACCGCGTAGAGCGTTGATCAACTGGGTGCGCTGTCCCACAAACGACTGATGGGTTCGAAAGGCGACGGCGCGCGCCTGCTGCTCGGCGCTCTTCACGGCCACGAAGTGCAGCCCGGACGCAAGGCGGCTTCGGCGATCGCCGCCGCATCGGCCGCATCGTTCTTCTGCCGCTTCACGAACGGCTTCACATAGATCGGCGGGATCAGGCGAACCTCATGGCCCAGCTCTTGCGCAAATCGCCCCCAGGCCTAGCCACTCGTAGCAGGTTTTCGCCGTAGACCCGCGCCTTCACAAAGCTGGCAGGAAGCGGCACACGAAACTTCCCAAGGGAAACGCAAAAGGGGTCAGCCAGGCTGACCCCTTCCTCGCGCCACACTCGCTATGCGAGTATTGCGTTGATCCGGATATTCGGCTCGTAAGAACCCACAGCGCAATTCTCAACTACCTGATGCGCTTTCTCATCTATTATGAGCCATTTCTCATTTAGAGTGAGCCGGTCCAACTCTCTACAGAGGCTTAGACATCGACCTCTGCGTCCAGGGCGTTTTCCTGGATGAACTCGCGGCGCGGCTCGACCAGATCGCCCATCAGACGACTGAACATCTCGTCCGCGTCGTCGGCGTGGTTGACGCGAACCTGCAGCAGGGTGCGGGCCTCGACGTCCAGCGTCGTCTCCCACAGCTGGTCCGGGTTCATCTCGCCCAGGCCCTTGTAGCGCTGGATGCTCAGCCCCTTGCGGCCGGCGTCCATCACGGCGGCGACCAGGTCCATCGGCCCCCGGACGGTGGTCGACTTGTCCTTGCGACGGAACACGGCTCGCCCAGAGAAGATCTCAGCCAGAGCCCCGGCCCGCTCGGCCAGGCGTCGGGCGTCGGCGGCGTGCAACAGGCCATCGTCCAGCACGACGCTCTCGGTGACGCCGCGACGGGTGCGCTTGAAGACATAGGCCGTGTCGCCGCGTTCGCCGGTCCACGGTCCGTCGCCTTCCTCGGCGTAGAGGTCCAGGCGGGTCGCCGCGGCGGCGATGTCGGGGTTGTCGCCCAACAGGCCGGCCAGGGCCGACTGCTCGACGGCGAAGGACGGCGCGCGGGCGGCCAGGCGATCGATATTGCCCTTGGCCTGGCGGCACAGCTGCACCAGGGCCAGCAGGTCCTGGCCGGTGCGGCGCTCGCCCGACGGCAGGTCAAGCTCCGCCCCCTCGACGCCCTCGTCGATCAGGAAGGCGTCCATCTCGCTGTCGTCCTTCAGATAGCGCGAGGACTTGCCCTTGGCGGCTTTGTAGAGCGGCGGCTGGGCGATGTAGATGTAGCCGCGCTCGATCAGCTCCGGCATCTGCCGGTAGAAGAAGGTCAGCAGCAGGGTGCGGATATGGGCGCCGTCGACGTCGGCGTCGGTCATCAGCACGATCTTGTGGTAGCGCACCTTGTCCGGGTTGAAGTCGTCGCGGCCAATGCCTGCGCCCAGGGCCGTGATCAGCGTGCCGATCTGGTCGGACGACAGCATCTTGTCGAAGCGGGCGCGCTCGACGTTCAGGATCTTGCCGCGCAGCGGCAGGACGGCCTGGTTGTCGCGGTTTCGGGCCTGCTTGGCCGAGCCGCCGGCCGAGTCACCCTCGACGATGAAGATCTCGGACTTGGCCGGATCGCGTTCCGAGCAGTCGGCCAGCTTGCCGGGCAGGCTGGTGATGTCCAGCGCGCTCTTGCGGCGGGTCAGTTCGCGGGCCTTGCGAGCGGCTTCGCGGGCGGCGGCGGCCTCGGCGATCTTGCTGACGATGGCCCGGGCCTCGTTCGGGTGCTCCTCGAACCAGGTCGCCAGACCTTCCTGCACCAGGCCTTCGACGGCCGGACGCACCTCGGACGAGACCAGCTTGTCTTTGGTCTGCGAGCTGAACTTGGGGTCCGGCACCTTGACCGACAGCACGCAGGTCAGGCCTTCGCGGGCGTCTTCGCCGCCGACGCTGACCTTTTCCTTCTTGGTGATGCCCGAGCTCTCGGCATAGCCGGTGATGATCCGGGTCAGGGCCGCGCGGAAGGCCGACAAGTGCGTGCCGCCATCCCGCTGCGGGATGTTGTTGGTGAAGCACAGCATCTGCTCGTGATAGCTGTCGTTCCACCACAGGGCGAGGTCGACCTCGACCTTGTCCTTGACGCCGCGCACCACGATCGGGGTCTTCAGCAGCGGGGTCTTGACCTTGTCCAGGTGGCGGACGAAAGCCTCGATGCCGCCGTCATAGTGCAGCTTCTCTTCCCACGGCTCGGCGTCGCGCAGGTCACGGAAATAGATCGTCACGCCCGAGTTCAGGAACGCCAGCTCGCGCAGGCGGTGCTCCAGGGTCTTCCGGTCGAACTCGATGAACGCGAAGGTGGTCCGCGACGGGAAGAAGGTCACTTCCGTACCCGACAGCAGCTCGCCCGCCTTGGGGCCGTCCTCGCGCATCGGCGAGTCGCCGGTGACCTTCAGCGAGGTCACCGCGTCGCCGCGCTCGAAGCGCATCTGGTGGGCCTTGCCGCCCCGGTGGATCTTCAGCTCCAGCCAGTCCGACAGGGCGTTGACGACCGAGACGCCGACGCCGTGCAGACCGCCCGAGACCTTGTAGCTGTTCTGGTCGAACTTACCGCCGGCGTGCAGCTGGGTCATGATGACCTCGGCCGCCGAGACGCCTTCGCCCTCGTGGATGTCGGTGGGGATGCCGCGACCGTCGTCGGTGACCGTCACCGAGCCGTCGGCGTTGAGGATCACCTGGACCTTGGTCGCGTGACCGGCCAGGGCCTCGTCGATGGCGTTGTCGACCACCTCATAGACCATGTGGTGCAGGCCCGAGCCGTCGTCGGTGTCGCCGATGTACATGCCGGGGCGCTTGCGGACGGCGTCCAGGCCCTTCAGCACCTTGATCGAGTCCGCGCCGTACTGGGCGGCGGCTTCCTCGGTGGTCATTTCGTGGGCCGGCGCTTCGGGAACTTGGTCTTCGGTGTTCTCGGTCATTCGTCTTCCAGGATGGTCAGGCCGGCGTCGCACACGCGAACACCTAGCGCCCGACCCTTGAGATGGTCGAACAGCGACTCGTCCGTGCCGGTGAGGAAGGCCTGGAGCTTGAGCGCCGTGAGTTCGTCGGCCAAGGCGGCCCGACGGGTAAGGTCGAGATGCGCGGCGACTTCGTCGAGCAATATTACAGGATTCGGCGCGGATTCCGCACGCGAAAGTCGCGCCGCCTGGGCCAAAACCAGGTTCAAAATCAGGGCTTTTTGCTCGCCGGTGGAGCATTCCGCCGCCGGACGGTCCTTGTCGACGTGGAAGATGGCAAGATCGCCGCGATGAGGGCCGGTCAGGGCCCGCCCGGCCGCCCCGTCTCGCGCGCGCGCGGCGGCCAGGGCGGCGGCCAGACGCTCTTCGATCTCCGCGAACGGAACCTCGTCCAGCGCCATCTTCTCCCACTCGCCGGTCAGGGTCAGGCGGGCCTGCGGGAAGGGGCGGTCGCCGCGTCCGTCGATCTCGTGCTGCAGGGCCAGCAGCGTGCGGGCGCGGGCCTGGGACAGCAGGGCGCCGGACTCCGCCAGCCGGGCCTCCAGGGCGTTCAACCAGGTCGCATCCGGCGCGCGCCCGGCCTCGGCCGCGTCGGTCAGCAGGCGCATGCGCTCGCGCTGGGCCTTGTCATAGGCGTTGGCGTTGGCCGCGTGTCCGGGCTCGCCGGCGAAGACCAGGCGGTCGAAGAAGCGGCGGCGCTCGGACGCGGCCTCCAGAAACAGGCGGTCCTGGGCCGGCGTCAGCCAGATCGGCCGGACGTGGTCGGCCAGGCGGCCCGGCGAGACAGTCTCGCCCTCAATGCGAACGGTGCGGCGGGCGGCCCCGCCCTGCTCGACGCCGGTGCCGATGCGGAGGGGAGCGTCCTCACCGGACTCGACCTCGGCGGCCACGGCCCAGGCCCGGCCGACCGCCTCACCGGGCAACCGACGGCCGACCTCGGCCATGCTGGACCCACGCAGACCCTTGCCGGGGGTCAGCAGGCTGATCGCTTCGAGAAGATTGGTCTTGCCCGCCCCGTTGGCCCCGAACAGATAGACGCTGCGCCCCTCGGTCTCGAGGCGCGCGCGCGCGTACGAGCGGAAATCCGTCAGGGTCAGGGAAAGCAGTGCGGCCGACGCCATGAGCGCCTAATAGCATTTCGGGAGCGATGCGCAGCCCCGCACTTCAGACGAAGCGGCCGCGTCGCCCCAACGCAAGGTGAGTCAGGGCGTGAACCTCGCCCCAGGCCAAGTGCAGGACATGCCGCCCGGAGACGAGCAGCAGGGTCCAGATACCCATGCTCAGCGCGACCGCACCAACGCGCTCCCAGGCGATACGCATGCTCATCTCCACGTCGAATTGGACGTGGGTTGCGCCCCGATAGAGACCGAAAGCGGTCCTAACCGGGGCGAAACTTGGCCGCGAAACCTAGCCCAGCTTGTAGCCGCAAAGCTTGTTGCCATCCAGATCGCGGAAATAGGCGAAATAGGCCTTCGGCATCCGCGCGCCCGGCTGGCCCTCGTCCTTGCCGCCCAGTTCCAGAGCCTTGGCGTGGAAGGCGTCGACCTCCTCGACCGTGTCGAAGGCGAAGCCGCCCATCATGCCGTTGCCGATGCAGGCCGGATTGCCGTCATACGGGCCCAGCACCCCGAACATGCAGCCGTCGCCGCGATAGAGACGGCCGCCCGACGGATGCTCGAACAGCGGTTTCATGCCAATCGAGCCCAGCAGGCCGTCATAAAAGGCCTTGGCCTTCTCCAGGTCGTTCGAGCCGACCGTCACGTAGTTCAGCTTGGCCATGGGCCACCTCCCGTTTTCTTACGAAACGGACCTTAGCGCGCTTATGAGCGTTCGCAACATGACCCTCGCGTCAGGGTGGGCGTGAAGACCCGCCGCGTAACGCCTCCTCGGCGCCCCAGACAGCAGAACGGGCGCCCGAAGCGCCCGTCCTTTGTTCTTCAAGACCCCGTCGCGAGATCAGACCCGCAGCGGCATCAGCACGTACTTCACGCCCGGATCGACCGGATCGACCACCAGGGTCGGGCTGGCCGGGTCGGCGAAGCGGAACTCGGCCTGCGGGCCGGCGATCTGGCCGCAGACGTCCAGCAGGTAGCGGGCGTTGAAGCCGATCTCGAAGGGCTCGCCGTCGTAGTCGACCTCGACCTCTTCCACGGCCTGGCCGGCTTCCATGTTGCGCACGGTCAGGGTGATGCGGCCCGGCTCGATGGCCAGCTTCACCGAGCGGCTCTTCTCGGCCGAGATGGTGGCCACGCGGTCGACGGCCTTGGCGAACAGATCGTTGTCCAGGGTCAGGATCTTGGCGTTGTCGCGCGGAATGACGCGCAGATAGTCCGGGAACGCGCCGTCGATGACCTTGGAGGTCAGGGCGGCCTGGCCGAACTCGAAACGGACCTTCTGGGGCGAGACCTGCAGGTCGACCGTCTCGCCGGCCGATTCCATCAGGCGGCGGGCCTCGGCGATGGTCTTGCGCGGCACGATCACGCCCGGCAGGCCGACGGCGCCCTCGGGGGCCGGCATCTCGGCCAGGGCCAGGCGGTGGCCGTCGGTGGCCACGGCGCGCAGCTTGGTCTCGCCGCCCTCGTTGACCGTGTGGACGTAGAGGCCGTTCAGGTAATAGCGGGTCTCTTCGGTCGAGATCGCGAAGCGGGTCTTGTCGATCAGGCGGATCAGCTCGTTGGTGTCGACCGCGATCCGGCTGGAGAGGCCGTCGCTGCTCATCACCGGGAAGTCGCCGGCCGGCAGCACCGGCAGGTTGAAGCGCGAGCGGCCGGCCTGGATCACCAGGCGCGGATCATCGCCGCTGAAGCTCAGCGAGACGTCGGCGCCGTCGGGCAGCTTGCGGACGATTTCATAGAGGGTGTGGGCCGGCGCGGTGATCTGGCCGGGCACGTCGATCTGGGCGAAGCCCTCGTCGATGATCTCCATGTCCAGGTCGGTGGCCGAGAAGGACAGGCGATCGCCTTCGGCCGACAGCAGGATATTCGACAGGATCGGGATGGTGTTGCGGCGCTCGACGACGCTCTGCACGTGACCCAGCGCCTTCAGGAGCGCCGCCCGTTCGATTGTAAGCTTCATAGTCCGGTCCAGATCGTGCGGGCGGAATGCAAGGAATCGCCCGCTACCCCCGTTGAGAATGGACCGCCGACATTATCGCAAAGCGCGCAGGGGGAAAGGGGGCGCGCCCGTCATTCGCGCGCCCCGGAGTCCGAAAAACGAAGCTTTCCGCCTCGTCAGGCTTTTTGATCGAACGAACCGCCCGCGTTGTCGCCGTCCGCGCCGGCGCCAGCATACGGATTGGCGGCCGACGACTCGTTGGTGGAAGGTCCGGTCGAGCCCTTGGCCGCCACGGCGACCATGGCCGGACGCACCAGGCGCCCCATCAGCTCGTAGCCGGCCTGCAGGACGGTGATCACGCCGCCGGCGGCGACGTCGGTCGCCGGCTGCTCCATCACCGCCTGGTGCAGGTGCGGATCGAACTTCTCGCCCTTGGCCGGCGCGATCTGCTTCAGGCCATTGCGTTCGAAGGCGGCTTGCAGCTCCTTCTCGGTCATCTCGACGCCAATGATGAAGTTCTTCACCGCCGCGTCGGTCGAGTCCTTGGGGCTGTGGGCCGTGGCGCGCGACAGGTTGTCGGCGACGCCCAGCAGGTCGCGGCCGAACTTCTGGATCGCGTAGGCGCGGGCGTCGTTCATCTCGCGCTCGGCGCGGCGCTTGGTGTTCTCGGCCTCGGCGGCGTAGCGCAGGGCCTGCTCCTTCAGAGCAGCCACTTCCAGCTTCAGCGCCTCGATCTCCTGCGACGCGTCGTCAGCTTCGAAGGCGACGTCTTCAGCCGGCGTTTGCTCGTCGGTCATATCCTACAGTCCTTATCCATCCATCATCCGCCCGAGCACCCGGGCGGTATAGTCCACCAACGGAATGACACGGGCGTAGTTCAAGCGGGCGGGCCCGATCACGCCGATCGCGCCCAGCACCTTCTGCCGGCCCGTCATATAGGGCGCCGCGATCACCGAGGAACCCGAAAGCGAAAACAGGCGCGTCTCCGCTCCGATATAGATGCGCACGCCCTCGGCGTCACGAACGTCATCCAGCAGGCCGATCAGCTGCCCCTTCTGCTCCAGGTCGTCGAACAGCTGGCGCACGCGGTCGATGTCCTCGCGCGCCCGGGCGTCGACCAGCAGGTTCCCCTGCCCCCGCACGATCAGCGAGCGGGCGTCTCCCTCGCCGCCGCTCCAGGCCGCCAGGCCGTCCTCGACCAGGCGCGCGGCGGTCTCGTCCAGCTGGCGGCGGGCGATGTCCAGTTCGCCGCCCATCTCGCTCCGCGCCTCCGACAGCGTGCGGCCGCGCAGGCGGGCGTTGAGGAAGTTGCTGGCCTCCTGCAGCGCCGAGGGCGTCACGCCCGGAGCCTGGCGCATCAGCCGATTCTCGACCTGGCCGTCCTCGAACACCATGACCGCCAGCACCTGGCCGCCGCCGAGCGGCACGAACTCCACATGCTTGACCCCGCCCTCGCGGACGGGCGTGACGACGATGCCGGCCCCGCCGGCCAGGCCGGAAAGAATGGACGAGGCCTCGCCCAGGGCTTCCTCGAACGAACGGCCTTTCACGGCCAGCCGCGCCTCGATGGCGCGCTTTTCCTCTTCGCCGATGTCGCCGACTTCCAGGAAGCCGTCGACGAACATGCGCAGGCCCGCGTGGGTCGGCATCCGGCCGGCGCTGGTATGGGGAGCGTCCAGCAGGCCCAGCTGCGCCAGATCCTGCATGGTGTTGCGGATCGAGGCCGGCGACAAAGCCAGGCCGCCCTTGGAAATAGTCCGCGACCCGACCGGCTCGCCGGTCTCCAGATACGACTCCACGACCCGGCGGAAGATGTCGCGGGCGCGGCTGTCCATCTCGCCAAGGCCTGGCGCGGGGACGATCGGACCAGGGAACAGATGAGTCATGCTCTAAAAGGCCATGAGGGGCGTGTCGTTTGGGACCCGGTCGGCGGACAAAAGCGGTCGGCCTCTTTCAACCGCGCCTCTCAATAGGATAAGCGGCCTCACACACACATTCAAAGCCCGGAGTTTTCAGCATGCGTCCGTCCGAACGCGCCCCCGACCAGTTGCGCGCCGTCACGCTGGAAACCGGCGTCAACCGCTACGCCGAGGGCTCCTGCCTGATCAGCTTCGGCCACACCAAGGTGCTGGTCACCGCCACGGTCGAGGAGAGCGTTCCCGGCTGGATGCGCAACAAGGGCGCCGGCTGGGTCACGGCCGAGTACGGCATGCTGCCCCGCGCCACGCACACGCGCGGCCGCCGCGAGGCCGCCGTCGGCAAGCAGACCGGCCGCACCCAGGAAATCCAGCGCCTGATCGGCCGTTCCCTGCGCGCCGTCGTCGACCTCAAGGCCTTGGGCGAGCGCCAGATCAGCCTGGACTGCGACGTCATCCAGGCCGACGGCGGCACCCGCACCGCCGCCATCACCGGCGCCTGGGTCGCCCTGCGCCTGGCGGTCAACTACCTGCTGGAAGAGGGCGTGCTGAAGACCGACCCGATCCAGGGCCAGGTGGCGGCCGTCTCGTGCGGCGTCTTCAAGGACACCCCGGTCCTGGACCTCGACTACGAAGAAGACTCGAGCGCCGAGGCCGACAGCAACTTCGTCCTGACCGACGTGGGCGACATCGTCGAGATCCAGGCCACCGGCGAAAAGCGCGGCTTCACCAAGTCCGAGTTCCAGAGCCTGTTCGACCTGGCCGAGAAGGGCGTCAACGAGCTGTTCGTGATGCAACGCGCGGCGATCGGAGCCTAGGAGCTTCCATCCCCAACTCGCGAGAAGAACGTGGTGGCCGCGCCATCACGTTCGGGTCGCACTTGCCGGAACGGGGTAACGGTCCCAGATTCCTATCTTAAGGATTTCAGGAGTTTCGCGTGACCACCCCGTTCGAAGGCCATGAAGTCGAAGCCCGCCTGCGTCCGTCGGCGGAGGCCTATCGCTTCGACCTGGACCAGGCGCTGTCTTCCATGGTGGCGCTGGAAGCCACCGTGCCGCCCGACGCCTATACGGCCGGGATCCTGGGGACCGAGCGCGTCGGCAACGGCGTTGTCATCGGCCCCGGCGGCCTCGTGCTGACCATGGCCTATCTGATCACCGAGGCCGAGGAGGTTGTGCTCACGCGCAACGACGGCCGCCGCGTGCCGGCCCACGTGCTGGGCCTGGATGTCCGCTCGGGCCTGGGCCTCGTCCAGGCGCTGGAGCCGCTGGATCTGCCGGTCATGACCATCGGCAGCGCCAAGGACCTGGACACCGGCGCGCCGATTATCGCCGCCGGGGCCGGCGGTCGCGCCCACGCCGTGGCCGGCAAGGTGCTGGCCCGCATGCCGTTCGCCGGCTACTGGGAATACCTGCTGGACGACGCCATCATCACCGGCCCGGCCCACCCGCACTGGAGCGGCGCGGCCCTTATCGGCCCCAAGGGCGACCTCGTCGGCCTCGGCTCCCTGACCCTGGAAGGCCGCGACAATGAAGGTCTGGCCCGTCCGATCAACATGTTCGTGCCCGCCGAGCTGCTGCCGCCCATCCTGGACGAACTGGCGCGCGGCCGCAGCCCGCACCCGCCCCGGCCGTGGCTGGGCGTCTTCGCCCAGGAGATGGACCATCACGTCGTCATCGTCGGCATCTCGCCCAAGGGCCCGGCCGCCCGCGCCGAGCTGCGAGCCGGCGATCTGATCCTCGCCGTCGACGGTATGCCGGTCTCGACCCTGGCCGAATTCTACGAGACGATGTGGAGCCTCGGCGACGCCGGCGTCGGCGTGCCGCTGAAGGTCCTGCGCGAGGGCGACGCCTTCGAGGTCGAGATCCGCTCGATGGACCGCGCCAGCCTGCTGAAGAAGCGGCGGCTGAATTGACAAAGGCTTCCCGATGAAAGGCCCCTGGGACCAACCCGACGCGCCGCCGGCGGCGGCCAAGTCAGGGCCGCCGGGGGTCCCGCGTCATCGGCTCTGGCTGTGGCTAGGGCTGCTGGCCGCCATCGGCGCCTTGGCGTTCGCGCTCTGGCGCGCCTTCCCGGAAGCGATGCGGACCGGCGACGACAAGGCCGACCTCGTCTACCAGATCGGCTTGGTGGTGCTGGTCTCGACGGCGCTGCTGCGGGGCCTGCAGGGCTCGATCAGCCAGCACCTGAAATATGTCGCGATCTGGAGCGGTATCATCGCGGTCCTGGCGTTGGGCTACGCCTACCGCGCCGAGCTGGCCGACGTCCCGCAACGGCTCAAGCTGGCCTTCAATGTCGGCACGCCCGTCGCGGTCGGCGAGCGCACCCTGATGGTTCCGCAAGGCGAAGGCGGCCACTACGTCGTCGACGGCCTGGTCAACGGCCAGCGCGTGCGCTTCATGGTCGACACCGGCGCGACCGAGACCGTGCTCAGCCCCGACGACGCCCGCCGCCTCGGGATCGCCGTCGACACATTGAACTACGGCTACGAGACCGAGACCGCCAACGGCAAGGGCTACAGCGCCGCCTACGACGCCACGAGCCTGGAGATCGGCTCGATCAAGCTCGAGGGCTTCCGGGTGATGGTCAACAAGGCTCCGATGAACGGCTCGCTGCTGGGGATGAGCTTCCTCAAGCGTCTGGACGCCTTCGAATTCCGCGACCGCCAGATGATCCTGAAGTGGCGCGAGGACGAGAAAGGACGCGCCTACTAAAACCGACGAAACGGTATCCGCTTCGTCGGAAACTCCAGCGGCTTGCTCTAGTCGTCTTCGTCATCGTCATGCCCGCCGGCCGGGCCGTATTCGAAGGTCAGCAGGTCGCCCGGCTGGCATTGCAGCTCACGGCACAGGGCGTCGAGGGTCGAGAACCGGACGGCGCGGGCCTTGCCGGTCTTGAGGATCGACAGGTTGGCGATCGTCACCCCCACCCGGTCGGAGAGCTCCGTCAGCGACATTCGGCGGTCGAGCAGCACGCGGTCGAGGTTCACGCGGACAGGCATGCTTGGATCGCTCCGGTTCAGATCGTGAGTTCGGCTTCGCGACGAAGGCGGGCGCCCTCGCGGAAGACCTCGGCCAGGACGAAGACGACCAGCACCGAGAACCAGGCGGTCAGGGTGAAGCTGTCGTCGATGACCTTGGCCTTGGGGGCCAACCAGCGGGCCATGCCCGAGAAGACGTAGCGCCCAACCTCGAGGCCCGCCAGGACGAGGCCGATCAGGCGCAGGCGCACCACGTTGTCGGGATGGAAGGGATCGCCGGCGGTCAGGGTGGCGAAGATCTTGCGCAGGCGCTCGACGATGACCATCCAACCGCCCAGCAGCAGCGCCCAGGCGGCCAGGGCGCCGGCGAACAGCGGCCCGTCGCGGCTGATCGCCTCGACGGCGTCACTGATCGGCAACATCGAGGCCAGAAGTTCGGGATTGAAGCTGAACAGCAGGGCGACCAGCGTGAACAGCGACAGAAGGCTCACGAAGATCCACAGCCCGACATAGATCACGTCGAGGATGATCTTCAGAAAACTCGATACGGAGCCTGGGCCCAAGGCGCGCATGGCTGCTTCCCCCCGACAGCGACGCTAAGCAAATTGCCCCGCGTCGCGGCGGGCGTCAAAAAACCAGTCTCGGCTCTGGAAACCCTTACCCGCCTAGAGAGTCTGCACCACGAAGGCCACGGCCGACACCGGCACGGCCACGATGAGCGCGGCGGTGATGACGGTCATGAGAACCTTGTCGGCGATGCGGAACAGGCGGGCGGCGGACATCGTGTTTCCAGTTTAAGAGACGTGGACGGGGTCGAGCCATTCGGCCTCTATCCACAGGTCAACAGATAGAGCGCGTTTCCGGTTCCGCCAATGTTGTTTATCGAGAAACGATATTAAACTCTGGTAATGATGCACGGTCGCGCGGAACAGTTGCCGTAAGGTCACAGTGGTGTCGACGGCAGACTCCAAGCCAGGGTAAGGAAGCGCGTTGCCGTGCTTAGGGAGATGTCGGATGGCGCTGAAGCTTGAACCGGGCGCGAAGCTTGTGCTGGCCACCCACAATCCCGGCAAGGCGCCCGAGATCGCCGCCCTGCTGGACAGCCGCTTCGAGATCGTCACCGCCGGCCAGCTGGGCCTGCCCGAGCCGGAGGAAACAGAAGGTAGTTTTGTCGGCAACGCCCTGCTGAAGGCGCGTCACGCGGCCGACCGCTCGGGCTTGCCGGCCCTGGCCGACGACAGCGGCCTGTCGGTCAAGGCGCTGGACGGCGCGCCGGGGATCTTTTCGGCCCGCTGGGCAGGACCCTCCAAGGATTTCGTCGCGGCCATGAAAAACGTCGAGACGCGGCTGGAGGAGACGGGTTCCGACGACCGCTCGGCCTGGTTCACCTCCGCCCTGGCGGTGGCCTGGCCGAACGGCCCGGCCGTGGTGGTCGAGGGCCGCGTCGACGGGATCCTGGTGTTCCCCGGTCGTGGGGCGCGCGGCTTTGGCTACGACCCGATCTTCATGCCGGAGGGCCAGGCCCTGACGTTCGGCGAGATGGAGCCGGCCGCCAAGGACGCCATGAGCCACCGCGCCCGCGCCTTCGCCAAGCTGAAGGCGGCGCTGATTGACTGACCGTGAAAGCTGTCATCCCGGCCAAGCGCGTAGCGCGCCGAGCCGGGACCGCAACAGGCGCCGAGCTTCCTGCGGTCCCGGGTCTTCGCTTTGCTACGCCCGGGATGACAAGCATGGATAGGACCGCCGTCGCGATCTATGTCCACTGGCCGTACTGCGCGCGCATCTGTCCCTATTGCGACTTCAACGTCGTGCGCGACCGGGGCAAGACCGACGAGCAGGCGGCGCTGGCCGACGCCATCGTGGCCGACCTGGAAGCCCAGCGCGCCCTGACCGGCGAGCGAACCTTGCTTTCGATCTTCTTCGGCGGCGGCACGCCCTCGCTGATGGATCCGGGCCAGGTCGCCCGGGTGATCGACACCGCCAGGCGCCTGTGGTCGCCAGTCGCCGACCTGGAGATCAGCCTCGAGGCCAATCCCACCGACGCCGAGGCCGACCGCTTCGCCGCCCTGGCCGACGCCGGGATCCAGCGCCTGTCGCTCGGCGTCCAGGCGCTGGACGATGAATCCCTGAGGGCCCTGGGTCGCAACCACGACGCCAGCGCGGCGCGGCGGGCGATCACGGCGGCGACCAAGGCTTTCCCGCGCCTGTCGATCGACCTGATCTACGCCCGTCCCGGCCAGACCGACGCGGCCTGGCGCGCCGAGCTTTCCGAGGCCATCGCCCTGGGCCCCGAACACGTCTCGCCCTACCAGCTGACCATCGAGGCGGGCACCGCCTTCGACCGCGCGGTCGGGCGCGGGACCCTGGTCGTGCCCGACGAGGACCTGGCCGCCACCCTGTTCGAGACCACCCAGGAGATCCTGGAGGCCGCCGGCTTCGACGCCTACGAGGTCTCCAACCACGCCCGGGGCGAGGCGGCGCGATCGCGGCACAACCTCGTCTACTGGCGCGGCGTCGACTATGTCGGGGTCGGGCCGGGCGCGCATGGCCGCCTCGCCTTGCCCGAAGGCCGCGCGGCCACCCTCGCCCACCGCGCCATCAAGGACTACATCGCCGCCGTGGCCGAGACCGGCTTCGGCTTCGCGCGCGAAACCCTCACCCCCCAGGAAGCGGCCGAGGAGCGCCTCGTTTTGGGCCTGCGCATCGACGATGGCGTCAGCTTCGACGAGATGGCGCCGCTGGGCCTGACCCCCGACCTGCCCAAGGTCCGCGATCTCGTCGAAACTGGCCTGCTGGTCGACGACCCTCTTCGTTTACGCGCCACCCGCGCCGGTCGCCTCGTGCTCGACCGGCTGACAGGCGCGCTCGCAACCTGATAAGGGTTTGCTCCGCCGACCGAAGGATACTTAGCGTTGAGCCGCCAGCTTCCCCCGCCAGCCCTGTCCGACGCGCCCCTGGCGCCCGGCCTCTATCTGGTGGCGACGCCGATCGGCAACCTGCGCGACATCACCCTGCGGGCGCTGGACGTGCTGGCCGCCTGCGACGTCCTGCTGGCCGAGGACACCCGCGTCACCGGCAAGCTGCTGGCCGCCTACGGCATCAAGACCAAGCTGGAGCGCCACGACGAGCACGTGGCCGAACGCGCCATTCCCGGCGTCCTGCAGCGGCTGGAGGCCGGCGAGCGCGTCGCCCTGGTCTCCGACGCCGGCACCCCGATGGTCTCCGACCCCGGCCATCGCCTGGCCAAGGCGGCGATCGCCGCCGGCCATCCCGTGATCCCGATCCCCGGAGCCTCGGCGGTCCTGGCGGCCCTGACCCTGGCCGGCCTGCCGACCGACCGCTTCCTGTTCGCCGGCTTTCCGCCGCCCAAGAGCGCCGCGCGCCGGACCTTCTTCGAGGAATTCGCCAACACCCGCGCCACCCTGATCTTCTACGAAGGCGCCTCGCGGGTCGACGACTGCCTGGCCGACATGGCCGCCGTGTTCGGCGGAACGCGACCGGCGGCAGTGTGCCGCGAACTGACCAAGCTCTACGAGACCTGCATTCGCGGGCCGCTCGCCGAACTGGCCGCGGATCCGCGCTTCGCGGCGCCCAAGGGCGAGATCGTCATCCTGGTCGGTCCCGGAGCCGAGGAACTCGCCACCGCCGACGACGCCGAGGCCGCCCTGCGCGAGGCCATGGCCCGCCTGCCCCTGGGCGAGGCCGCTTCGGAAGTCGCCAAGGCCTTGGGCCTCTCCCGCAAGGATCTCTACCGCCAGGCGCTGGCCTTGAAGGAGCAGACCTGATGGTCGCCGGCGGTCGCCATGCGCATGTTCGCCAGGCCAAAGCCCGGCAGGAGAGAGGCGCCGCGGCCCGCAAGCTCGGCCGTCGGGCCGAGGTGGTCGCGGCCCTGTGGCTGATGGCCAAGGGCTACCGCATCCTGGGCTTCCGCCTGGCCACCCCGCTCGGCGAAATCGACCTGCTGGCGCAACGCGGCAAGGTGCTGGCCGTTGTGGAAGTCAAGCAGAGGACAACGATCGAGGACGCCCTGGACGCCGTGACGCCCACCCAGCGCGACCGCCTGCGCCGCGCCGCCGCCCATGTCAGCGCGCACCGCGTGGCCTTGCGCGATCTCTTCGTGCGCCTGGATCTCATCGCCCTGGCCCCCGGCCGCGCGCCGCGCCACCTTCCCAACGCCTGGGGGGCCGCATGACGCGCGACGAGGCCGAGGCGATCCTGACCAAGGCCGGCGAAGGTCCCGACGAGGGCTTCCCGCTGTTCGAGGCGGCCCTGGCCTGCGCCGTCCATGACGATCCCAGCCGCGACACCCAACCGGCCCTGGACCTGGCCCGCGACGCCGTCGAGCGCCTGCGCCGCCGCGCCGAGGCCGAGTCGCCCGAGGAGGCCGTGGCCGAGACCCTGGCCGGGGACCTCCGCCTGACCGGCGACGTGCTGACCTACGACCATCCCGACAACGCCGACGTCATCGCCATCGCCGAGCGCCGCAAGGGCCTGCCGGTGGCGCTGGGCGTCTTCTACCTGCACGCCGCCCGCCAGGTCGGGCTGGAGCTCTACGGCGTCGACTTCCCCGGCCACTTCCTGCTGCGCATCGAGACCGAGGAGGGTCCGCTGGCCCTGGATCCCTTCAGCGAAGGCCGGGTGGTGCTGCCGTCCGAACTGTCGCGCCGGGCGCTGCGAACGGGCCTGATGCCCGACGTCGCTTCGCGGCTGGAGCTCCTGATGGCGCCGATCTCGGACCGCGCCGTGCTGATCCGCCTGCAGAACAACATCTTCGCCCGCGCCCAGCAGGCCAAGGACTGGGTCCGCGCCGAGCGCTCGGCCCTGCGCCGCGCCCTGCTCAACCCCGCCGACCACCGCCCCTGGCTCGACGTCGCCGCCGCGCGCGAAGGCCAGGGCGCCCTGGCCGGCGCCCTGCAGGCCCTCTCGCGCGCCCAGATCCTGGACGGCGGCGCGGCCATCGCCGCCCGCGCGGCCCGCGAACGGATGCGGCTAAGGCTGAACTAGGCCACGGACTCATTAAATCGCAGCCAAATGCGTACTGAGGCGAGTTTGACGCCGGCGAGATAGTTGTCGGCGCGCTTGTCGTATCGTGTTGCGACGCCTCGGAAGTGCTTGAGCTTGTTGAAG
>Ga0255334_1000471_pt1 | contig 31280 bp, 31 predicted proteins | sample EtOH5_35cm_T3_12_FD_202080 | JGI IMG/M metagenome (GOLD analysis project Ga0255334, IMG submission 202080) | Sandy soil microbial communities from University of British Columbia, Vancouver, Canada - EtOH5_35cm_T3_129 | ecosystem: Engineered > Artificial ecosystem > Sand microcosm > Unclassified ... | reverse complement strand
CGCCTGACGAGCGGCGAGTACAGGGCTCTTGTTCTCGACTTTAACCCACGGCAGGATTCAAACCCTCGAAACGATCCCGTTACACTTGGGGCGAATACAAAACGCTTTCTATCTGAGCAAACCTTGGTCGCCAAGAATTGCACGACCGATGGATTCACGTGGACTGATGTAGCTTGTCTGCATTTCGAGTGCTGCATGTGCTCATTGATGGCGCCCCTATCGTTGCCATGGCATGTTGGGCACAAGTTCAGGTGAATAAATGCGATACCGCCAAAGTCGCGCGTCACCAAACGTAGGCCATAGGGATGATTGCACGCGACGATTTGTATTTTGATGGTAACCATCGAGGTCATCTTCAAGAGCCTCTACCGGCACAGAAAATAGATCGCGATGGACAACGGTAAAACGTTCTGTCGACATAGACGCACAATAGGACATCGACTCTAGCATGGCGCCGAGTCGCGTTTAGCAAGGATCCGCGCCATTTCCCTTCTGTGGCACTCGACCTCTTGCGTGACCTCGCTGTCGGTAAAGCCCTGAAACCAGTCCAGGTCCCGTTCAGCCGCGCAGGCACAGCCATTTGCCGTGAGCCACTGTGTGACCGCATCGTCGTCGTGCGCATGGTAGTGAGCCAACTCGGCAATCCCGCGACAGCACGGACTCTTTTTGTGCTGATGCAACCACACGACGGCGTCGAGGTGGGCGTACATGGCAGCCGATATGATGCCATTCTTGGTGCACCGTGCCAGTGGCCGGCGCGCACATAGAATTTGCATGATATCGACGCGCCCGAGCGATGCCGCACCGTCGAGCAGCCCCTTGTCATACTTTGTCGCGCCATCATCTGGTTGCTGGCACAGAAACTTTACCATGACCATGTCGCCGTTGGACGCGGCCGCCCTCAGCGCCTTTGTCGCAGCAAGGCCCGTGTGATGCGCGCAGAGAAAGCGCACAATGTCCAAACGCGCGTGAGATGCAACGCGAGTCAGCGTGCTAGGATGGAATCCACCCATGTCGGCCTCGTGCATGAGTTTGACACTATCCAGGGATCCATTGTATATAATGGCCATGAACACGATATAGTGGGCGCGCGAGCGCACCACATCAGGGTACAGGCGGACGAGCAGCGCTAGCGTCTTGATCCCGAGACAGGTCGCATCGATGACAATGTTTGCGTACCCATGGTTCACGCCGCAGAGCCATTCGACAATGTGCGCATGGTCGTATTTGGCGGCGATGCGCACCAACTCGGCGCCTTGGTAGGGGGGCAGCGCGCTGCGTGCGATGATGGCAGCGAGCGCATCGAGATTGCCCACCGCGCAAAAGTCCTCAAGTGTCTTGCACCCACGCCAACGTGATGCCCTGTTTTCATACTCGTCGTTGGTATGGGTGCCGAAAGCACGCGCAGCGACGATACATGCGCAAAAGTCCTTGTCACCGAGGTAGCGCATGATATAGGCCACCATCTCGGGTGGCAGCGTATTCAAGGGACAGTCGTCTGCGTTGGACGCATCTGCTCTGCTACTGTCCGTACTCTCCATTACCAGTCAGTATGCTTGCCTTGTTGCTTTGAGCAATAACAACAACAAGTCAACAATGCAGTCCTTGCGGGGTAATCGCAACATTTTTGGACCAATGACAGTGTGCGACTGGTACGCGCAGCTATGGTTGATTGATAAAAGGCAAGATGTCCATGTGCCCGACATGGGCAAGACTGGGCGACATGGGGGCTCGATGCGTTGTGACTCTATGGATGTTCTGGTGGATGCCTTTGTGCGACGATAGACAGATTCCTTGATCCACTTGTTAATATGCATCTTATATCCCTCTCATCAAGAATGTGACAGACACAGAAGGAATCAATTTCTTGGATGGCACACGATAACGGCACAGAGTTGTTGTGCATGAACGGATCTCCTTTGAGTGGCCATAAACGGTGGACCAATACGAATGGTGGATTTGGGAATGTTTGTGCGTGTCCCACTTTAAACATCGATGGCCAATACCAAAGAACTCTGGCCAGGGCGGCGTGTGCAACATGAACACGCAATGTTGTCGTACTTGTTGCGGCCCTGAGCCAAGGTAGTTTGTGGCTTTGTACGAGGATGGCGCAGAGCAAGAATTATCATTGGCCTGCTCAAACACAAACAAACCAACCAGAGCAGATGAACACTCGCGGATTGTATGGTGGAATTTCGTTACGCGAGAGGAAAGCGCCACCGAAAAGGTGCCTCCCCGAAAGAGGCGCGACATCCATAGCAGGTGCCTGCTCATCGAGCCATTTGCGTTTGGTACTTGAGTCACTCAGAGGAAGCAAGACAGTGCGTCTGCGGGCTCGCATTCGACTAGTCAAAAGCAATGCTTTGGCGTTGTTGTTATAGGAGGAAACCCAAAGAGAGACGATGAGACATATGGGCGCCATCAAACAATGAGGGTTGGTAAAATGACAGCGCAGTCTTTGGAAAGAGATGGTATCTATTCAGGTGGACGAATGGCAAACAACAGGGGCGCAATGACCGCACTGGCAGAGAGCAGGAGCGTGCTGGCAACGTTTGCCGAACCAAGCAGTATGTCAGATTCTGTGCAACACTCAATAGATGCCCATAGTTTGGGAATGAGACATTCAACGTAGCCTCTTTTGATGAGAGCGGCAATGCTCCGGCGCTCCGCTTCCGACTTGGGCCGGACGAGGGCTTCCAAGACGGTCACGGGCGATGGGCAAAAAGGCGTGCGCATCAAGATGTCGACTAGGTCGAATCGATCCGCGGCAGCTGCCTCGATGCATAGCTGTCGACCGCGTTCAATGGCATCTTGCTGATCACCGACATGGTTCCTGTTGAGGGTGGCCATGACAAAGCCCAAATATGTGCTAGAGCAATCAGTGGGCATGGCAAGCAGACTTTCGGCGGCCCACCCCAAGGGAAGGATGGTGCAGAGGCTCAAGAGCCGGTCCCACATCTTCTCGCGCACCAACAGGCGGGCGACATTGTCATCCACGGGATATCCTTCTCGGGCAATCCACAAGAGTGTGTCCCATTGCGCGCATATGGCTGCCTTGTAGGAGGCAGGCTCATCAGGCATGACACCCTTGGCACGCAACCATTCTAGAGCATTGATGCGCCCATGTATGCATGCAGCATATACCGCTTTAAGGGTGGGAGCACAGCCTTGACCATAAAGCCACTCTAGATCGGCGATGGGCCATCGCGCAATGGCGTCACACATTATCGTGTTTTGGGTTAGAGAGCCCGCCGTCGCAGGCAGGTGCTCTACAAGGACGCACATGCCGTGATTGTCCCTTTTGGAAGCCAGCCCGCGAATTACATCGTCACAGAATGCGTGCCTCCAATGATCCCAGAGCCACGAGAGCACGTCTCTACGATCCATCGCAGCTGCCTTGACAAATGCACGCGACGTTGGCGCGACGCCCATCTCCTCGGTGAGTGCCTCCAACTCGCCAAGCGGCCATCGTGCGGACATTGCCACAACAAAGGCATTGAGAGGCGGTTCGTGGCCATGCGCATAAAGCCAGCGCGCGATCGCTAGGTTGGGTGCGCTGAGAAAGATCGTTTTGCTTACGAAACATCCTTGGGCATTGATGTATTCGATCATATCGATCGAGCCCGACTTTACGGCTCCCGCAAGAGACAGTTTGTTCAGGGGACATCCCATCTCAATGATGGCGCGCGCCAAGAGCAGGTCACCAGTAGCGATGGCGTCATAGGCAACGATAGGTTCCCAGGGGCAATCGAGGCCACGAAGGTGCTTGACCATATCAAGGCGTTTTGTATAGACGGCTGCACCGCAGAGACCGATCTCTTTGGGGCACCCCATGTCGCACAGCATCCATTCTGTCAGCGACATGGCCCCACAGTATACCGCGCCGGTAGCCGTGGACTTGCGCAACAGGGTCCTGCGGCGCTTACCAAACGGCATGCTGTGAACCATGCAGTACCATCGCTTGCACACGCGCGCCGTCACGGCCCACATCCATTTGGGCATATACTCGTACAAAAGCATGTAGATCATATCATCGCATAATATGTCAATATCGTTCTCGCTTCCATCCATCTTGATGCGCTTTCGTGGGGGTTCCATTACTGCTTTGTTCTTTTACTTGTATGCCAACTTGGATGCCAGGTGCATCTTATGGACGACAACCAATCCAAACGCGCGCTTGGGTATTTTTCAAGTGGCAACCGTTTTGGCGTCAAGAATCAATCTCAGAGGCTCTTGGCCAAAGTGGGTGTGCGTTGTGCCTGCGCCCACCAGGTTTTGGCCTCGGGATCCCAATGGTCGCCTGCCAAACTGGTGCACCTGTCCGACTTGATATTTTCATTGGATAGAGGTACCCTCAACAAACCAAGCGGACAGGTGGACCATCAATGGGTTACATGCCGAAATCTCGTCATGTCCAAGTTGGCGCCCATGGGCAAGAACTGATCCTGTTGACTTTTGGTCATTCCCGGTCGAACGCACATGGACTGTGGTATTCATTAACAGCTAACAGCTTGACAGTTGGCATGCAAACCAATGTTTGTGAGCCACCCACGCAAACTATGATTCCAATGGGTTGGGGTGTCTCCTTATGGGATCAAAGGACAGGTGAGCACTACACTTGACGCAAAACACGTTCGTATCATAAAAAATGCAGATTTTTTAATGCGGTCAAAAGCCTTTCTCGCTCCTCCAAACAGGAACGATAGGAATCAAAGTAAAGAGGCCCCTGATCGGGCCTAGGCGGGCACAAAGTAAAAGGCCTCCCACGCGCTCACGGTGGCGCGGTTGCACTGCACGTGGCCGTTGTTGCTGGTGGTGGGCTGCGCCGAGCACCAGCCATCGCCGGGCACGCTCCATTGGACCTCGGTGGCGTTGCCGTGGAGAAGGCCGTCAGAGACGGGCACATAGTTGCTGAAAGTAAACTGGTAGCTGGCAATGGCATAGTCGCCATAGATGGTGAGCGTCGCATCGTTTTGCGCCGGCAAAACAAAGAACCAGCTATTGCCGCCGCTGTTGGGGTAGATGGCAAAAGAGTTCACGGCAGTGTTGGATGCCACGATGGAGCCGCACCCGCCCGAGATGTAGAACCGGGTGGCCTGCGTCGGGTCGGTGATGCTGACGTTGCACGCGATACCTTGGCCGTCGTACTTGCAGTACGAGTTCCACTGGGCCGCGTACATGTACAGGGGCTGGTTGTAGGAGAGCACGGGACTCCCGGTAAAGGGGAGGGCCTCTGCGGTCTTGTCGAGCGCAAACAGGGCCAGCAGGGCAAACAGCACCACTGCGGCACGTCCCGTGTAGTTTGTCGTTGGCGCCATCAGGGTGTCTCTCTCCTTGTCTGTCTTGTCGGGTGGGGTAAGGTGGTCTGTTTGTTGTGCATCCTGGGCTGATATGTTGCTCTTTTATACTTGCTTGATCTAGTCCCTTCCTTACATGGCTACCAATGCCGCCGCGCGTGCCTGCGCATGCGGCACGGCATAGGCGCACTGCTGGAAAAGAAGAACCAACACGCTTTGTGGGGCAAGGGACCAGGAAGCTGTTGTGTTTTTAGGCATGCCTCATCTCTTTCTCTTTCCTTATTCCTCGATCGTGTTGAGCGTCACAGTCTGCGCACGCGCAAATGGGAACAGGGGCGAGTCGCGAACGGTCAACGGGCCGTTACAATCGAGCCCACAAACACGCGATTTCCAGCGCCCAAACAGATTAGAGACTCTTGACGACAGACATGATCCATCCTGGCCTGCTTACAAGGTTTGCCGACACGACCGGTGTGCCCAATGCTGGGCAACGGCTAGTCGGTTGCGAGTCGGTTCTTAAATGGCTAGCCGGCTCGAGCCGACTCCGAGCCGCCAAAGGTTTGCATTTGGGAAATCGTTTTTGTTGTTTTTCAAATCATTACAAAAATCGTTGTACAAAAGAATAAGATCTTGTTCAAGAGAGAAAACGAGGGAGCGACGCACATGGCCTACCCCGCCCTACTGGCCCTGGAACATTTGGGCGTCCTCGTGGGAAAGACGTTATCCTTTGAGTTGGCGAGTCCAGGAGTCGTACTATCGCATCACGCGATTTCGTGCACAGCGACATCCAACGACGACCCTCTTTTTTAGGTCGCGTATGTATGGTCATTCAAGGGAAATGATAATGGATGATGGTCCTTTTCTGGTATCGCTGTCTCTTCTGATCGCCCAGGGGTCGAAAGTAGATTGCATTACAGCACTATCGAGGATCGCGATCGCGATCGCGTAGTCTACCGACTGTGGCATTGACGACGGCGGGTTCGACGAGGTAAAGGCGACGTACTATCGAGAGATTGCCCTTAGACAGTGCATCCTCGACGGTGATGTCGACCATGTGATCGACGCGTGCATCGATGTCGGCCTGCGGTATATCGTTACGAGGCCGACGGTCCAAGAGTATGTCTGCCAGATCTTGGCGCCCGTGGTGCAGAACCAACGGCGACCAAACGTAGGTTGGGTATGTTCTGGGATCGTCGTAGCGCGCAGGGAGTGGTCCGTGCTCTTCGCGTCGATATGACTCAAACGCATTCTTGAGGCTGCAGATGTCGATTTGGTGCACCAGTATCCTTTGTACGGTGTTTGCATGACCGGCCCTGCTCGCGCTGGCGTATGCCCGCGTCCACACTTCGGCGTTCGACCAACCGCGCTTGCGCTCAAACTGAGCAGCGCGAGATTCGGCAGCATCGAGGAAATCGGCCCTGCCAGAGCGTGCCGCCGCTGTCACGAGATGAGAAAGGGCCTGGACTTGTTCGCGCCCCAAGTCGACGTGGTCGTAGAGCCACAGCATGCCGTCCACGTCGTGGTCGGGCGCGTACGAGGTCATGCATCCGCCATGCTGTCGCAAGAGAGAGATGAGATTTTTCTCGCCGACGAGATCCTTGAGAAAGACGGTGTATCCCTCCTTGATCGGCCCGGTTGGATCGTACGTGCGCCCAGACAAAGGCAGTCTCTGGGCCATGTCTGCAATCGCCAATAGCGAATGGACACCGATGGCAGGACGCGTCGGGTGCGCCGATAACCTTTCCCACACGTTGCGGCGTGCGCCCACAGACAGGCCCGAGAGGGATTCGATCGCGTCTAAAGCGGCCAAGACGACACTGGGCGCGCGTCCGAATGTGATGGCTCGCGTGCAGCCATAAATGAGCGCGGCATCATCCCAGCGTTTAGGGCGATTCTCCGTTCGACAGAGCCAGATGAGTTCTACGTCGGCGGAACCTCGCAGGGCGGCATCGAGCGCTAGCACGGACCACTGACGCAACGAAAACAAATACGAAGGCTCTACGGTACGCATCAGTCGCCACACCATCCGCGCACGGCCCATGTCTTGAGCCGCGCGAATGTACTCGGCCCAACAAGCCTCGTTTCCCGGCGATCCAAACACGTCGGGATGTCTTAGCGCATAGTCCAAGCCCTCCTCGTCGCCAGCCGCGCACAATGACAGTAGGGTGGCGAAATGATACTTGCGCCTATAGACGAGGGGATCATCGAAAACATGGAACCGGCGCCAGGCCAGGAGACACATGCCAAGCGAACGATCATCGAGGAAGCGGTCCGCGAGGTATAATAGAACGTCGTCGGGTAGATCGCCGATCGACAAAGGAGGAGGGAAAGGACAGTCGTCGTCAATGGCCATAAATTCCATGATGTTGGCTTGACTGTAATCAAGGAGTCTGCGCCGTGGCCGGTGGTGATCGACCGGTTTGTTTGTTTCTTTTTACTACCACCCAGAAGGTTGTCAGCATTGATTTTATCATGCCCGGCGCAAAGTATTTCAGACACACACGCGGATGCGCATCTTGAAAAGAGTGGGCGGATCACTATCGGACTTGATCTATCGTTCCTTTTTTATCGGCCGTCGTGCCCGATTTCTGTGGCTTCCTCCCTGATCGGACCACGCTCGATGACAAGCCGTGGCAATCTAACGCATAGCGCTCGACGCAATGTCGTCTCTCTTACGATTGCCCATGCATTCCAAAGTTTGTTGGGTAAACAAAGTTGGTCCGTGTGGAAGAGGAGGTGGACGCTCTAGGGAGTAAAAGTCACTTAAAAGTGTGCTCTCTTTAGATGCATGTAGGCGAGAAACGTGTTATCAGAGAGCACATGCAGAGAGCACCCCCTTTCCTTTATTCAAAAGGCGACGGATCAACAACAGTCATGCGTGGAGGAGACGGAAAGCTGGTCATACGATGAAAGCCAAAGTTGGCAACGAGAAAGGTGCCCGCATCGTTGACAAACACGTCCCCGACAGAGGCACTGTGCCGCGTCCAGTCCGAATCGAGGGCCGTGTGGCCCTGGTCCACAGGACGCACGCCGAGGTCGATGCGCGTGGTCCACGCCTCGTTCACGTTTTGCAAGAGGCCAAAGACCTGGTCAAGACACTCTTGAGTATCGGCAACATCCAGCACAACGTCGGCAACGTGCGCACAGATGCCCAGTGCATAGAGCGCGCCTGCACTCGCGACGTTGCCATTACGCGCCTCTTGCGCCGACTTTACATGGTCTGCAGAGGACACGACATTCATCGGAAGACAGTAAAAGACATTTGTTATGACGCGCTGACAAGACATGTTACAAAAGGGGGATGCCAACGCTCGTTTGCTTGCGCCTCTATCGGCGCCCTTTTTAAAAGGAAAGGAAAAGCAGTTGAATTCCTACTTGTGCGGTCATACGTGGCCGACCAATCCAAACGAGACCCTTTGGGTTCTCACGTGTGCTCCGTTCCCGATATACGGGTCCAATCCCAAAGGGCTCTGGCCAGGGCGATGTGCACAGCCCTGCACGCATTGTGTTTGCACTTGTCGTAGTCCTGGCCCAAGGTAGTCCGCGACCACCAGCCAGGTTGGTGCAAAGCAAGAATTATCATTGGCTTGCTTGAAGGGGAACGAACCAACCACAGCATGTGAACGCCAGTAGATTGTAGGGTGGAATTTCGTTCCACGAAAGGAAAGCGCCGCTGCAAAGGCGCTGTCCAAGGGGCCGCGGTGTTCATGCGATGTGCATGTTTTGCCAGGCGGTTTGCGTTTTGCACCAAAGTCACTTAAAAAGAGGCAGCACGGTGCGTCCATGGGCTCACATTGGGTCGGTCATTGGTGGGGCATCGCGGCGCACAACCCTAGAGGGATGGTAGGTCATCCCGTCGAGCAGAGACGTTGGGAAGGGACGGCGCAGCCTTTGGAAAGAGACAGAATCTATCCGGGCGAACGAGCGACAAACACAAGAGAGGTGCGATGCTCGCTATGGCATAAAACGGGGTCGTCCTTGCCGAACCAAGTGGTATGTAGGTTCTAAAAGCAATCGAAGGATGCCGGCAGTTTGGGCACAAAACATCCAACGCAGCCTTGTCTGATGGGGGGCGGCAACACTCTGCACCCGATGACTTTTGGGACAGAGATGGACAAGAGGGCGCACATATCGAGCCAGATCGAATGGCTCTACTTTGGTATGTAGCCGCGGACCCTGTTTGATGACACCCTACAGACCGCCCATCTGGCTTTTTCAATCGGAAGCGGCCGCAACAGGGTCGGCGCGCGTGGCAGGGTGACTGTCGAAGACATTGAGTAGGCTCTCGGTGGTTTGTATCCTGCATGGGACCCAAGAACGCGTTCTACCTTTTCATATTGGCCAACAGGAGAGGCGATGGTGTCATCTACCGAGTGTCCCTTTCGGGCGGTCGACCATAGGATCTCTCATTGCGCGCGCGGGACCACTTTGTGAGGGTTACGCGCCCAACGCATACGCAGACCCATTTCACCTGCACTTGGCATGAGCATTTCATCTTGCTGCTCTGGGTAGACCAAACGTTGCCTGTGGTGCCTGTGACGTTTCCGGGCCAATGGCGGTGCAAGACCAGTATGTGCGCCACAATCGATGTGTTGATGGCAATGTATGCACACACACACATTATAGTTGGCGGCTCCGAGTCCAACCATACAGAGACCATGAGCCATGAATCGAATGGTGCGATCTTTGCGAATCGTGTGCCCTTTGAAGCTATGGACTTTGAGCCATCGCAGGCTTGTTAAATTGGCCGAGTCTCGTCCACCCACAGATGTTGCGTCCAGAAACAACGGAACGTCTGCATCCCAGGCGCCAGGATCAAGAGGAGGGAAAAGTCGGTCGGCGCTCTGCCTCGTCTTGCCGACATTGATCAGTCGCGATAGTTGGCCTATGTGTTTGATAATAGTGAATCAAAATAGTGCAATGGTGCCGACTAATGCGCATAATTTACTACTTTTCTTGGATCGATGGCCAGGCTCGATCATTGACCCCCAGGCGGTCGACGGCTCGCAGGTGATACACGCCATCCTACGGTGCGGTCAGTCCTCGCCTGTGTGTGAAAGAGAAGCGAGACCCGATAATTTAGTGTCCTTTTTTCACATGGGTCCCTCATCGACACTGGCCAGATAGTCGGTGCCCATCGAGAGTTGCTCGATCTGATTGCGGATGGCCAAGAGCCGCCTCTGGTGATCCGATAAAGAGCGGCCATATGCGAGGCCGTCGGTGACTCTCTTGTAGAGTCCGTGGAGCACGCCGCGAGAACCGAGAGGGACAAAGCCCCACTGGGTCCGCCTGTGTTTGATGGTCATGGGCAGGAAAGGAGGCGGCACCGGGGGCAAGCCCAATAGTTCCAGCCACTCGTACCAGTCATCGAGGGACCACTCTATGACCTCTTGGTCCGATGTCAGCAGTTGCGCGATATCCTCCAGCCGCTCGGCAAGTTTGACTTTGGGAATGCGGCACAGTCGGCGCCCACAAACGTCCCGAGAGCCAATGATGTTGTAGGTCTGTATCAGACAGGCTTGGTCGCCCTCGACCTCGATAATCATCACATGGCCGCTGATGCCCGGTGGGTATTCATCGTCGATGACGACCCAGTACATGCCGTCCTCTGGGTTGTCCTCTAGAGTCTCGGCCAGGCTCCTCAGTTGGTCTTCGCTGCGCAAGAATTGATCACCGCCAGGTACTTGCGAAATCGCCTCGATTATCTCGCGGAGTTGGCTTCGTGCGGGAAAGCCCAGTCGGTAGCCGACATACTCTTCAGCACTCGGACCGCAACTCGCAATGCGCGTCAGCAAGTAGGCTTTGCTCAATGCTTCCAGGTTCCCATAGATAAAGTCGGCCAAGACGAAACTCATTCTCTTCTTTGTATAGGGCAAATCCACCTTTTCATCAAACAAGAACCTCGCGCAGCCATGCGCGGAGCCACAGAGGGATCGCCGCGGCCTGCGTCTTGCGTGTGTGTGGGCCCCAGTGCGTACGCTGCGGGGCCGTGTTGGCCGCGGTCCGGACCGTTCTCTGTTGCGGATTCTGGCCGGCACAGGGTCCCTATGGTGCGTACCTGCAGCCGTAAACAGGACCAAAACTCTCTACGCATATCATGACGAGATGACAAACAGTGCCCAAGAGGTCCTCGATCCGTATAGTCGCCAGGCATGCCTCAATCTCGTGCGAGGGAGGTGCCTGACCTCGTCGAATACGGCTCCCGTTCCGATGCTGTATTCGATGGCATGCAAAGCGTCTGGCGGTGTTCCCAAATTGTCTGCGCCGTCGGCGGTATCTCTGTCTGCAACATTCCAATGATTGAGTCCTTCTGGCGAAAGAGTGGCAGGGCGTACGACTCTGATGTTTCTCCAAGGGGAGCACGAAACCCTTTTCCATGGGGGTACGCGGTCGATCGGTACGATGGGGGTGCTTTTTGCCTGATATACGTGCCGGGATCCAGCAAGCGCAGAGACAGAGGATCATATGATGTGTGTTTATTTGCTCGTCAAAGAGGGCGAGCGACTCGCGTAACGCGTGCGCACGTTGGCTGTGTGGGAAACGATCGCCCACAGTCGTTGGGGGAAACCTTTACACGTGTACAGAGCCTAGACGGGCACGAAATAGTACTGGGCCGACGAGGGTGTGGTCGACGAGGAGCACTGGACATAGGGGTTGGAGGCGGTCGAACTGGGTACGTTGCACCAGCCGTTGCCCTGGCCGGCACTGTTGCGGAACACGACGGCGCTCGAGTTGCCGACGAGGTAGGTCTGGGGCTGCACGTTGGAGAAGCGGAACTGGTTCGCGTAGGGGAGGGTGAGCGGGGTCTCCATGCACAAGAGGTTGTAGCCGGTGCCGCTTCCGGTGGTCGTATTGAGGTAGCACGGGTAGCCGATGCCGTAGAGGTACAGGTTGGTGGTCTGGTTGGCGACCACATTGCCCGAGGTCGAGCCGTTGGAGATGACAAACTGGGCGGCATAGTCGGGCGAGACGAGACCCCCGTTGCACTGGATGGTCGCCTGGAAGAAGCCAGGGTTCAGGACCTGAAGGACCGCCGAGCAGTAAGACGCGTACTGGACCGAGTACATGTAAAACAGCTGCCCGTTCTGGATGTTGGGAGTGCCGGTGAATCCCGACGCGACGCCGGCCAGCACGATCAGAGCGAGCGCGACGCCCAGGGCCTTGCTTTTGCCGGTAGACTGCATGATGAATGGCGCTCGTGGAAAGAGTGTCGGTGCTGCTGCTGCTGCTGCTGCTGTCGTTGGTAGGATATCAGAGCAGGGCATGGATGATCCCTATTTATCATGAGGTGCACCTTCACGGTACAAGAAAAAAGAAGAGGGTGGGGGGTCACGTCAAGGGGGTGGATGGATGAACGGGGGGGGGTGAGCAGCGGCACGAGGAGAGAGGCGATACCGTGGGGTAAAGGCGCGCGGCCACGATGACATCGAGTCGCGAGATGCGTCGGTGGTTCAGGTCGAAACCGTAAATGCGCCCTAGGCATCGAACTGCGCACACCCCCTCCCCTTCCCTCTGGCATCGTCCTCGCGGGTGACCTTTCTCGCCCTCTTTTTTTTTTTTTCGTGAGGCCTTGTGATCCATCTTTACGCAGCAGACTTTGTGTGTGCATCTGCTCGCTCATCGTATGGGGGTGTTGTTGGTCGAAACGCGCCACAGGGCCAGGGCGCACAGGGTACGAAAAGCGGACCGTCTCTTTGGGGTCGTCATAGGACATAGTGCGCGCACCGTCGTGGGCCAGTTTCCAAGACGCACACCTCTTCACAGGGATCGCGCGCTTGCCCTCATGGGGAAGGCGGCGCCGACACCGTTCATTGGCCAATGTGCCTCGACCGACTGGGGCAACAAGGAAAGGGGCAAGGAAATGATGTGTGAAAACGGTTGTTTCTTTGTTGCACAATGAGGAACAGGGTTCGTCACACCGCGTGCGGGTCCTGGTAAGGTAGGGTAGTGGGACCGTTTAGGGCCCTTTGCATGTCCTGCGCGAGCATCTCAATGTGGCAGTGAAACGGCGTCTTGACCGACATGGCCGACAGCTGGATGAGGCGCCCAAGCAGTTGCGCGCCCATGGACAGCGACCGACGGGGTGCGTCGAGCCACATGCGGCACGCACGTACAAGCCACATGGTGGCAGGCGCCAGTAATGGCGACGGTGCGTGCGTTTGATTGTCAGCGATGGCCGCCATAAAGGATTGGCCCAGGCACGCCATCGAGGGCGGACCGCGCGCCGCGGCGCTCGCGTGGATGATCGTGTGAGGCAGCAAGAGGTCGGCGAGCAGGCGCTTTGCCATCTTGGCAGGCGTCACGCACGGTGTTTGCGCCTTGCAGTCCGCGCATGGACAGGAACGCCCCTGTTGTTGGGCGGCACCAGACGCATCAAGGGTGCACTCTGGCGCTCCTCCAAACCGAGACGCACTATGGTCGTACTGATGGGGAGGCATCCTTACGGGGACAAATCCATAGGCCTGTCGATGCGCCATCGGCGGGTTTGGGCCGCCAATCTCGTCAAGTAGGGCCGATCTGTAGGCGCCGCGCACGATCCATCCGTCCTTGTAGCATTGCCACACAATGATGGTGTGACGGGTCGCAATGGCGGCCTCTAGAAAGCGCTCAACGAGTCCTCGGTTGTACTGGACCTCGTGGACGTTACCGGGCGATTCCGTCATATGGTGCCACACAGTGCCCGATCGCGCGTGGGATACCTCTGCGTCATCGCGTAACCTGTACGTGGCCTCTTGCGGACAGGTCGCGCAGGGTCGCTGTTGATAGGGCAGCAGAGGTGCCGGCTGCAATGGCAGCTGTTGGTGCTGGTAGGACACCCAAGGAAGAGGGTCTTGGTAGACGTTACCATACGCGGTAGTGGTGGTGGCGGTAGTGGTAGTAGGAGCGATCCATTTGGATGGGGAATCCGCGAGTGGACTCGCTCCTGCATGTTGCCTGAGATCCGGCAGCGTCGTATGCATGTAGGGTAGCGGGTGCGGCTGCAGGAGTGGACCGCCGACGCAACCCGCCTCTTGCACCTCATCGAGCGATGGCACAGTGGGGATATCCCGTGCTGCATTTGCGGTGGATTGGCCTGTAGTCGTAGCCGCTCCAATCGTATGTGGTATGCACGCAAGATCGTCCTCGGTCTGCACCGTACACGTGTGTTCCCGCACCCCGGCGTGCAGAGGTTGTACCATGATTGCAGAGTGGGCGGCGGTCACGCTACCGTCATCTCGGCCGGTACTGCCACCGCCATCATCATCATTGTCGTCATCGGTAGAGTCGCCGTTCATCATCGGCGACTTTTGAGGAGGGTGAGGAGGTGTCGCCCCTGTCGGAATCTCGGACGCCCGACGTTTGGAAGGACGCTTGCTGGATTGCTGCGCACGCTTACGCTTTGCAATGGGCTTGCCTGCGATGGGTGCGTCAGAGGCGGTCGCAACAGTAGTCGCCGCGATGGGAGCAGTTGCGGGTGGAAGAGGACTGGGGGCATGGTCCGATCCTTCTATCGTATCGGGTGCCGGCAGCAGGGACGCGATCTTGGTCAACAGATTCTTTCGATGTGGAGCCGGCAGCGAGGCCAGCGCCGATGTGATACGCAGCACCTTGCGCAGTGCGCTATAGTCGTCGGATGCGATATAGTTGGATATGGCCTGAGAGCGCGTCCTTTTGATGGCCGAGGTGTCGTTTGACGCCGTCCAGAGAAACGCACACGTGATGAAGCGATGTAGATTGCACGCCTCCACGACCTGGTTGGCGCCTCCAGACATTGAGAAACGTTTTAGCTTCTCGCCCACAGCGTACGCGTACAGCTGCACGATGGGTGTGATCCAGGCGCGGTACATGTCCCTCGAGTGGGGCGCTACAACGTGTGTCAGAAGAAGCGTTATGGGTACCCACGCATCGCCGGCCACGTCAAAGTACACGTCGGCGCCGCGCACGCTTTCCCGGCGCGTGCCGCGCAGCTTTGTTTTTGGCTTTGGTTGTGGGGGCAACCGCATGGGGCCCATCATCTTGGCATAGTAGGTGTGACTCTCCTTGCTCTCCCTCCTTCGTTTGGCCCTACGGGCTTTGCGCAGTTGCTTCTGCTGCTGCTGCTGCTGCTGCTGCTGCTGCTGTGCAGACAAGATCGCATCGCCGCCACCCACCGGATCCCTCTCTGCGAGCACTTGCGCGACGTCAGACATTGCGCTGCTCGGCGCGGCGTCGGGTGGGTATGGCACGTCGGTTGCAGCATTTGCCGCGCTCGTGCATTTGGCGCGTTGCGGTGGCGGACCGTCGTCGGCATCGGCCGGTACCCGAGCACGGTGCTCGCCCGAGTGCTTGCCGGCGGGCGCTGGTGCGGAAGGCGGTGGAGGCGGCACGACAGCAGCTGGCGCCTCCGACGGTCGGGCCCCTTCACGTTTTGGCCGCATGGGCGCGTCGCCCGCTACGGCGGTCTCTGCGTGTGCAGGGTCGACAGGTAACGTTGGCCTCTCTCGAGGCACACTCTGTTCATTTGACAGCACGCGTTCCTTGTCGTTTCCGATTCGTACGGGTTCGGAAACATTGGCACGCGGCCGCATGCTCGCTCTCAGTTGCTGAGCACTCATGATGCGCAGGGGTTGGGCTCGGTCGTGGTCCAAAAGTGCGTCGTGCGCATTGCACGCCGGGTTGAGCACACGCCCGCGAGAGTTTACGGTAAAGAGACCATCGGTCGCATCAGGCCAAAACACAAGGCTGTTTGCCAGGGGCTCGACCCACGAACACACGGCCGCCATATAGTGCTGATAGTCGGCCACGGTCGCGTCCGCATGAGGACGGTAAACGTAAAACGCCGTCACAATGGGTATCGTGTGGATGGCAGTCGCGTGCTCGACTCGGTAGACCGTATCAGGCACGAGGCCGTTTGGATAGTGTTGTGCGGGCACGGCGCACGAACGCGCGCCTGCGCCGTTGACGTCAAGGCTGCCGCTGTGGGCCGCGCCGGTGGGTCGCAGCTTGATCGTGTGGGACATGGTCGCCTTGTCTGTCCTCTCGATGGTTCGACGGGCCGCTGGTGTGGTACCAAAAATTTGTCAACTCCCCATGGTGCTTTTTATACCCGCGAAAAATTACGCTCCAGCCAAATTTTCTCAGAGTGCACGCAGCAGCCAGACGAGAAAAACCATGACATCCAATGAAGATAAACCATAGATCGCGATTTTTTTTGTTCCCTAGCCAATGCACGCCTTGGCCTTGTACCCAAGAGGGGAAAAAAGAGGTGCGCGGTCGGGTGCGTTGCACCCTAGGCTACGAGGATTTCGGAAGAGCAGTGTGGACGTCCTCATAGGGGACCGAAACGGCTAGAGGCGCGCTGTGCGTAGGGTCGTGCAGCGGTTCAGGTGCTTTACGGCAAAGGCGGCTATACGGTCGACGGCACCCGCAGCCGACGGCGTGTGAGACAGCGCGTCGGCGATGACAAAATCGTGTACGGCATCGGCGAATATGGACTGTTTGACGGCAACGCCAGCCTTGAGCAGGCGCTCGGCAAACATCTCCCCGTGCGCGCGAAAGGCGTCGTGTCCGGCCATCACGATCAGCGTGGGCGCCATTGCAGACAGCCTCTGTAGCGAGGCCCTCATCGGTGTCGTTGCCGTCGTGCCGCCGCTGTACAGGCGCCACAGTCGACATCGCGTCTGCGGGTCGATCCACCATGGAGCGACCCTCTCTCTGGCCCTCTTCCCTGCACATGGGGATGAGGCCGAGCGCGACTTTAGTCCGACGGCAAACGTAGAGGGGTCGGCAAGGATGGGTCCGATCAGGATGTGCGCACGCACGCACCGCATCAGAATGGGGTCGCGCCCAATGTCTAGTGCCAGCGATGCCGCGATGCGACTCCCCGTCCCGTCCGACACAATCACGATGCGCGTTCCGTCAATTCCTTTGCCGTTGTCTGCATGCGCGAGCCAGTGCAGCAACTCCCACACCCGCGACTGGCCCGATGCAATGTTTTGGCCGTCACCGTCACCGACATAGTCGGCAAACACGACCGCAGCGCCCGTCAGATGGGCCAGATTGCGCATCAAACGCTCATGGCTCGCAAACGAGCCCAATGCCCAGTCGCACACATAGACGATGCACGGCAATTGCCCCTTGTCATCCGTCCTCTGGTGGTCAGCCCCGTCGTCTGATTGCGGGGCCACCTTGTCGGCCAAAGGGGGATAGACGATCCATACGGGCACGTTGCCCTGCTTGGTGTTCGCGTTTGTGTGCACCACTCGGTCGGCGGGTTCCAGCAAGAGTCCGTGGTAGGTTTCCATCTGGAGGCTCGCAAAGCGGTCATGCGCACCTCGCAGGTCGTCAGGCCATGCAGGAGACTGGTCGTGGGCGACGGCGCGCACCCACCCATACTGGGTCGGGCACACGCCCATGGCATTGTTTTCCCTTCTGGGCACTCGTCCTGCACCGTTGCCTTTCATGCGTTTTCGCGTGCCTCTGTTTTCGTGCGCGCACAAGCGTCGATGCACGCCGTTTGCAAGAGATGCACGAGGATCAAAGAAGCGCACATCCCTCGATGGGTGAAAATGTAGAAAAAAAAAAGAGTGACACATGTTTTCATTGGTTGTGCCAGGGCAGGCACAGGAACCCAACAAAGAGCCCCCCCACAAAGCCCGCGACCGTGACCAAGGCACACACCAGCAAATGCGCGTGTAGGGAATCGGTCGACGGCCGCGACGCCACCGTGCGTGCAGGCTCGCGCGCATCATAGTAGCACGAGATGGTCCCGTTGATGGGGTGCAGCAGAAAGAAGCGCTCCATAACGGCCGCGCCCATCCACGCGCGCTGGCGGCTCAATGAGGCCAACGCATCTGCCCGCACTCGCTGGTGTTCACCACTACCATTGCCGCCATCGTCATCGCCGTCACCGTCATCATTATCATGATCGATATCGAAACAAACGGCGAGGGCGGGCAGGTAGAGAAGGTGAACGTTATCGTGGCTCGGTCCAATGTCGAGAACCGTATGATTGAGCACCGTGCATACCGCAGGCTCGACGTGCGCCTCGAGAACAAGATCCGGCACTGCGACAATGCAAAACGCCACCACAAAGGCCACGGATGCGACCAACAAGGGCACGCCCACGAGGAGGCACGATCGGCGTACGCACGCGCGCGTCCAACAGCGTTCAAAGCGCGCGCCGCACAGGAACCGCTTGGGCCGTACGAAGCATTTCGATGCACACGCCGAGAGGGAACTGAGCCCCCTGTGTTCGCGCGGGGAAGGAGCGACAGCGAGCGAATCGTCCCATGAAGAGTCGAACGAAAAGAGCGCATTCTCGCTGTCGCTATCAAATGACCTGGACCTCCTGCGCGATGAGCCCTTGCGATCTGCACGTGGCGTGGTGGGGCGCGATGAACTCTCTGATTCTGATGATTGTGCCTGCCTCTTATACTCGGAAGGCGGGTATGACGCCCACAGGTCCTTGGGGTCTGACCGGGTCAAAGCGAGGACGTTGCGCACGGCCTCTTGCGACCCCTCCATCTTGCTTTCCTCTGAGGGTCAGATCGCTGTCGTTGCCAACAACGATGAATGGAGTGATGCCGTTTTCCATAAACTTGGTGGAAAAGAGAGTGTCGCTTTCTTGACATGTGCATTCGGTGCGCGCGCACCAGGAGGGCAACGGTCCGGCACACCACCGGATGTCAGTCCATAACCGACACACATACGCGCGCGCTCGACACGGCTTTATGCCCCACTCGGGCAAAGGCGCGTCCTCGATTGGGCCACCAGAAAACACCCTTTTTTGCTGCAACGCTTTTTGACTAACCCTGTATCCCGACGCGCGAACAGTAGGAGTGTTTCGTTTGGCGCGGCTGTGGTGACTTTGCATACTCGCCAGCGGGCAATATCGCAAGAGTTGTGTGAAACGAAACCGTCCCAGCAGAGGCCTGCGCAAAGCACGAAATAGATAATGGTGAGACTGCTTAAACCATGTCCCGCGCCCACCCCAAAGGTAGACCAGCAAGGGGCGCCGCCAATACCTCGAACCACTATCCCATTTATTGCAAAGTCGGGCACTAGCGGTCCCTCGATGACGCGCCTCGCCGTCAATAGGTCTATACCACCATCACAAAACCTAGCCGCACCTTTAAACTCGGCAAGAGATGCCTTTCTTCTTAACGGTCTTCTACATGGCTTGTGCCCGGGTCTGGCCCCATCTCATCGTCACCGCCAAACCACGGGTCCTACCGTACGCATGACGAATTGACATGTAATGACCTTGTGCGTACGCGACGGTCGAGACCATCGCGAGCGATAAATGCGCCATGCTCCTTAAACGCGCCCTCGCGTCTCTTGTCATGCAAAACGCACCGCAAAGCATTATCGTGCGCTCGTTCTTGCCGTGTGTGGGAATCCCACTCTTGGCACCTTTGTATGCACTCTACCGCGCCAATGCATTGCTCAAAAGGGTACGCCAAAGATCCACGTTTGCCTTGCAAAAAGGAACAGGATGCGCATGGTGCGCACGAAATAGTCTGTTGTACCCCTTGGGCCTACAAAGGACAGCAGGGTGCATGCGCATGCACTTTACCTTTTAGACAAGCACACCTCCGTGAGGATCAAGACCATCGCATAATGAGATGGCCTTTGTCGCCATAAACGCACCGCCTTCCATGCAGTGCAAAGCACTAGCATGAGTCGTGGTTACCTGCCTTTTTGGCACACAAACATAAAACTCCCAATGGCACATTGAACAATTCAATGCAAAGACGCTCTTACTGACCTGCGCACAGGGTGAATGCGTCGCAGAGTGCGATCTATTTCGCGTTTCTGCTGCATCAAAGTGTGGTCCACAGATATGGCCGAGCAAGTTGATTGAGCCAAAAGTACCTTTGAGTGCCACCATCGTATTACCGCTTGCGTAGTATGAAAAGGCCACCCGCGGCCAACAGCGCACGTGCCATTTCAGGGTGGCGGGCAAATGCTCGGCCCCCCATTCATGCGACACAAAAATACGCACCAATAAACACTGTACCATACTCTTCGAATTGGGCGATATGGCAAAGCTGGCTAACCCTCCAGAAACAGACCCGTGTAGAGGCATAGTACAACAGCAGTAGAACAACAATAACATGGCAGGTACGCGCAAGCGACGCAGGCAGAGAACGCGCAGAAACGCTCGTGCCTATGGTCACGTACATGTGTTGCTGCCCGTCGAAATGTGGACCCTCGTTCTGCTCGACGCTCTCGCGCTTGAATGGCGGTTTTGCGTCCGATTCGTGTGCAAGACCTGGAAGGCCATCGTCGACAATGCGCCCATGCCCGACTATGCCACGCCGTGGCCCAGTCTCGCGAGCGAGTTTCAGGCACGCAAGGCCGCTCGCGGGCGTCTCGTGCGGGCCTCGTGCGCGCTCGTCCAGCGTGCCACACTTTATCCCGACGTGTGGCTCCACAGCGAGGGAGACCGCGCGCGCCTCTTGAGGCAATGCCAATCAGAGGCTGCCACATTATGGGGAGAAGAGTCTTACTCGCACATCTTTGGACGGTGCGATATCGTTGTGGCCGTACTTCGATCAAACATTCCGCAGCTAATCGACCACGCGATCGAGAACGAATTGCCCCTCTTCAATGCGACAGCGCAGCCAGGGGAGGAACACTGTCGGCGCATCGCGCGCGAGGCCGCGCGCTACGATGATCCCGCCCTGTTGGACAGGGTCTGCCTCGCGATGCCCGACTTTGTGCTGGAGAAGCACTGCAAGCCCAAGGATGCCGCTACGGTAGACTCCCTGCTCCTACTACAGCGCATCTGCAGAGACAGAGGCTCTGCAGCGCTGATCCATACCAAGGGCAAGCTGTGGCAAGAGGCAGGCCGCACCGGTGCCATCAAGGTGATAAAATACCTCTTTAAACAGGTCGCGGTAGGATGCAAGGCAGATCCAACCTATGCAAAGGCAGACAGTTGCCATCTTATCGTGGCCGCGCGCGCGGCGGCTGCCCACGGTCACTCGGACGTGATCATCGAGATATGGAACCGCTGCTCCGCGATCACTGCGAGCGGTCGTGGCGGTGGGAGCCTCTACGATCTTCTTGTATATGCGTGCCGTTGGGGAGGCGTGCAAGGCATCTTTCCCCTCCTCGTAGAGAGTGGCGCATTGTACACTGACAGCGACATCTTTGATGCTGTCGTATTGGCGATCAAGGGCCTTAGGCTGGGTTTCATGAGCGACCCATACATAAGAAAGGACGGTCATCGGGTGGTGCGCTCGATACACCTTCTGGATGCGGCATTTCCTCGCGCGTTTAGTACCTACCAAGCCGTGAAGCGGTTGATGGAGAAATCACGCGAATTCAGCGGGGTGCACTGGCTGAATTCCCACGACTCGCGCCTTGCCGTTCACCTGGCCCTCACGTATGCGCCATTGCTCGCTCGCGAAGCGGCATCGGGCGATGCCGTGCATGCAAGGTCTGTGATGGAATGCCTTTGCACGGGCCTCGTCGATTCACTGTGCACCGTGTTTAGAGTGCGAAAGTCGGCGCGTGCTGCCGAGTACCTCGTATTGACTTTGGATCGCGTGGCGCGTGTCTTTGCCGCCCATGGCATCACGTTGGCGTATAATCCCTGGAACGTTTTTCGCGATACGATCAAAAAGGGCCGCATGGACTGGCAGTCAATGTGGCCCTGTGCGGCACTTCCCGGCGCCATGGCATATGTTCTTGCGCGCATTGCGGGCCTGCCCGCGCACGAGGCACTGAAACGCGCCAACGCTGCAGATACTGCCACCCGCTGGTATGTCTCTCTGGATCATGAGCCCCTATACGAGGCGCCCATTGCATCGTGGCGCCGATGGTGGCGCCCTCACCCAATGTCGTTGAAAGCGGCACTTTCCGACTTGCAAAGTGAGAGCAAGGTTGAGAAACGCCGTGGCAACGGCGATCAGGCTCTACGCGATGTGATTGCTATCCTGCGTCAAAACAACCTGATGGCTCCTTGACTGTCTGTACAAGCGACTCTCTTTCACTATTTACAAGCACCCCCCTTTGTATGGTGCCGTATAGACCCCATTCTCTTTTGCCAACCTTTTTTGGATGGGGGGGGGCGGCTACAAAGTCAAGGGCACAGAATAGCAGGGAACCGATAGTCAACTATCGTCGTTTCGCAGTGAACCCGGGCTTGGCCCTTTCACTTTGCCTAGATAAATCCTCCCTTTGCCGAAACGATGCCGAGTCGCGAGGCAGCACCGACGCCGAAACGACCGTGGATTTCGCCAGCCAATGGGGGTACAAGTTTTCGGTCCAACCCACACGCCAAATGCAAAACAAACCATACCCGGCAGAGCCCTCTTGTATCGGGCGAGTGCATTTGCGTTGCGTCCAAACGTTGTGTCCGTGACCTCGTTTGCCCACCTGGCCCTCTGCGTTATCCTCAAAATGTCCCAAATGGACCAATACAAAACTGGCAAATCGGCCATTGGTCTATTCCCGCGCCGGACAACTGCGGACGGTGACAAGAGCCAGGCTTGATCTTTATCAAACAGCAACCTTGTCTGCTAGAGAAGAGAACATGGATATAGGCGACGTAGATGCAGATAGGCCGTGGACGCGCCGGCACAACTCGTGCACGTCCTACGTGACAGTTGCGTGGACCGTCAAGTGCGCCATCCTCATCTTGGGCGTGCTCGCTATCGTGTATCTCTTTGCGTGGGCGTCTATAGGTAGTCCCCTTGCCTACCGTGCCATCATGGCCCGTGCCGTCCCCATCAAATGCACTATCACTGCCCAACACCTCATCGATGCTCGTATCGCATCGGGAGAGTTTATGGGCAACTTTTACGTCGTGCCCGCCCTGACCGTTACCGTCGACGGCGAGGGCGACATGCTTCAGGCTCTGCCGCGCCTCTTGCGTGCCGAGACCTGGCTCAAGGCCGCCGACGTGCACAACTACTGGGACTATTATGCCATCAACACGACCCACACATGCTACCATGATCGCGAGAGATCTGTGCTGGCGACATCGACCCGCATCGACGCCTATGGCAGAGCCATCCTCTTCATCGTGCTGGCGTGGTTTGTGGGGCTCATCTTTGTTGTCCCCCCGTACATGGCCATCACCCTGTGCCCTAGGAATAGGAACCTGGATTGACTCTGTCCTCGCGTATATATCGATCAAATGTGATCCACAAGGGTCTCTTTTAATACACCTTTGCTTCTTTTCAATGTCGGTTCTCTTTGGCGTCACCCCATTTTACCTCGCTCGCCCCTCCCCCTATCCAACACCATGTCGGGCGTCTGGGTGCAGCAAAAGGTATACGCGCCAGCGACAGACCAATGCACGTCCTCGACAGAGATACGCGCATGTCGTGATTGGGCCAATGGTGCTTTATGCGCATTTTGCGCAACGTACAAAAGGCACCGTTTCTAAAGCAAAAACGGAAAACGTACCATGGACAGCGGCGGCAGCAACCACTGCGCACAGGCGCCCTATCTCGACCGCGCTCTTGACGAAACGGCAGGATCGCCACAGACGACCAGCGCGGCCGCTTCTGGAGAGGTGCACGACATTGTCCCAATACACCTCGCCGACGGTACACCCGTAGGCCACTATGGGGCCTTTTTTGTGCGTGACCATCCCATGGCTTCCGGCAGAAATGGGTCTGATGAGGCGGACCCCATTACCGACACGCCCGTGATCTACTATGGCACCCTATCCATCGAAGACCCTCATGATCACGCCCAACCCTCACGCGTGGGAAAGAAAAAGAGATGTGCGTGCCTGCCCAGAGAGACGAACGCAATGTGCAAACACGCTGCGACAGTGGTGATAGCGTCGACGCTGTTTTCCTACCTGATCACGACAGCGCTCTTTGGCGACCCTATGGCCTACCTGTGGCTGGCGTACCGCACCGAAACTGCATCGTGCACCGTCATCGACCAGCGCGTGCTCGACACCAGGGTGTACGAATCGACAGACGTGCTCTCTGTCCACAAGTTGCCCGCACTCGTCGTACGCATGCAGGGCGGAACAGCGCAACAACGTTCTTTTGGCACTCTGCCTGTCGGTGCCACAGATCCATCAGAGACCGCGTCCTCTGTGGACGAGACCCTGGCGTTGCTGCGCCTCCTGCGCGACGAGTCTTGGATCAACGCAAATGCCCTCGACGTCTACTTTGCCTATTATGAGCGCAACACGAGCCACGCGTGCTACTATGACCGTGCCAATGCGCCTCCCTATGGCACAGCGGCCATGTACCCGAGCATCGCGAGCAAGTGGGCCGCCATCATCTCTTTCCTGGTGATGATACTCTTACTCGTCATGGTCTATTATGCTTTGGCCCCTTTTATGGGCGATCGCATCGCTCGTTCCCTGTGGAATCACTGGTGAACATGACCCACGCCCTCGCCGCGTTTTCTCCTGGTCCCCTTCAAAAGAAATGGCGAAATAAAAACGCATGTTTTTAATCAGTCGAGGGCAAAGGGGACAGGTGCAAGACTGCCCCCTGGCCGCTCGGTGGGCGAGAGCCAGGGCAACGCGATGTCGATGCGGCCCAACGGAGACACCCCCTGTTCCAGCACGTTGTGTTCCTGCCCCCGGCGAAAACCGCCATCGGTCACACGGATGGGGGTGATATGCGGCGGCGGCATCTGACCTAGCCCATCGCGTTCGAGTTGGTCCCTCACGGCGAGCATGAGGCGGGCCATCTCTCTGCACACCATGGGATCGCCTGTGGGTTCTGGTGCCCGTGCTCTGTTGTTGTCGTTGTTGTTGTTGTTGTTGACACAGGGAACAGATCCGTTGGGTGTGTTGTGGGGTATGCGTGTGCACGGTGGGTCCTGTTCAGTGATATCCCCGATCGTCGTTGATAGAGTAAGCTGCACCGTCCCTGGTGCTGCCCACTGATCAGACTCTTGCTCTTCGAGCGAACCGGGTCGGATGTACAGGTCGGGCATTGTCAGCACATCTTGCCAGAGCATGTAGCGCGTCCATCCGTCTTGCGTGCCCGCAGACAGGCGGAAATCGGGTCGTCCTGCCGCAGCGCTCGCCCATAGCGTACGCTGGCCAAGTCTATCCTGGACACAAGGCGCGTCTCTGTGCGACTGGGCATTGTCGGTCCACGCTGGGGAGTGGGTTGTATTCTCACAGAGCGCAGGCATGCCCCAGTCTGCCCATTCGATCTGAGTCACGATCCTGGGGGGTGCGTTCCACGCACTGGCCAAACAGGCCACGGGCACCTGTGCCGTAATACGGGTCAAGGTGCGCGTGTCGAGCAACAGACGCGCGCGCCCGGTGGGCACGACGATCTGTACAAAGGGGCCGAAAAAGGCCGAGGCAGACATGACAGGGGTGCCTTCGTCGTCAGTTTGGTCTGCGTGCGAGCGTATCGCCTGATCGATGGGTACCACTAGAAGGGGCCTACCTGGCATCATGTGGACCGCATTGCGCGGACGCAACAACATGCCCTTTCTGTGTGCCATCAGTATCCACGTACTCTCATCAAGGATTCCATTGCCCATTGTGGGACACGTGGTGGCCCGCTGTTGGCGGCGGTACTGGGCCAAGGCGGCCTCCATGTGTGCTCGCCCTCTTGCGTAACCACGAGTGTGTGTGTGCGTGCGCGCGTACGTCGAGGGAGAAGACGGCCACCCGTTTGTACAAGCACGGGGGGGTCATTGTCGTTTGGCCCGCACCATCCAGAACCCTATGACCTGCACTTGACACAGAAACGTCTCTCCCTCCCCCCTCTGTCTTGAGCGCTCCTTACGTGTTTTGCACCAATGGCGTTGCTCATTTCTGAAAGGGACGCCAACCATGGTCGGCTTACAGACGGCGAGAATGCGCGTTCACTCACACACACACACACACGCGCACACACGTTGCTTCCCAAAGAGTCGGCTCACAGGAACCGTGTTGCCAGGACCTGACCTTGGTGTCGGTGCATGCTTTTCTCAGAAGGAACCTATCCCATTGGCTGGTGCGAAAAGGACGCGAGACTTGCAAAGGTGGATGTTTAGTGACTAGAAAGGTTAAAACAGGATGCGGCGTGTCTTGGTCAGGCCCAGGCGCTGGCAGGCCGTGCAGCGCAGGATGGCAAACGTGCTCTCAAAGGGGCAACTCATGAGCCACCGGCGCTTGGAGCCGCACACCGAGACAGAGGCCAACACGGTGTGCTGCGCGAGGCAGGTCCTGCCCGCGCGGCAGCGTTTGTCTCCGCAAACCTGCTGTCGCCGCTGTTGCTGTTCCTCGAGTCCCAGCAGGGGCGCCGCCAGGGTCTGCATTTCGGGATCATGTGCGTCGCCATCCGGGGCGCACACGCAACCCACGTCGGCCGTGCCGGCGAGGAATCCGCGCTGTGATCTGAAGCCAATCGTCTGTTGGGGTTGGCCACCGTCCTCTGTCTGCGCAGACAGTGGGTCGGGGCAGCGTCGGGCAAAGTCGATCGAACCGCATCCGGTGCATCGTACGATCTGCACGTTTTGTACCGCATGAAATGGCAGCAAGGCCCTTGGGAGTGACCCCTCGGTGTTGTCATTGTTGTTGGCGTCTTCTCTGACGGGTGGCACCTGACCAAAATGAACGTCCACATTGGCGAGCACCTGTTGCTGGGTCATGCGATCGGTGACGCCGTAGCACTCTGTGCATGTACCGGTCCAGTGCATGGTTGCCGGATCGATGGATGTGGCATAGGCCCCCGCGGGCACATCCGATACACGTCCTCTGATCGGCGACCATACCCCTGCGTTTATTGTACGATGCGCACCCGTGAGGCTTTTGGAGAGGGGGGAGGGAAAGTGAAACAAACGAGGACGTTGTCGCACAAGTACGTACGTTGTGTGAATCGAGCAAAGAGGCAGCGCTCTACGATGAGCAACGCAATACACAAGAGGGTCGGGAACAGGGTCACGCCCCATAGCACGCACGCCACCTTGTTCTGGCTGCTCAGCGGGTCGCCCGACCACGACGTGCTTCCCACGAGAAACAGGGTGAGCAGTCCCAGGACGATGAGCAGTCCCCCACATACGGCGGTCGTTGTGTGCCCCATTGTTGATTCGCACTCGCTTGGTGGCTCCTCCTCTGGTGTTGTTGTTCTGCCTCTTGAAACAGAAAACGCGCTCAGATCTATGTATGCGTGCTCTTTGGGTCACAAAAGGGTGAATGGCAGAGTGGAGAAATGCGGGCTTGGTTTTATTGAGGCGGGGCAAAGAACGGAAAACGTCGGCGGTGGCGCGTCCAGGTGTGCACGCGTACCCCATTCGGCGCACGCTCGCACGCGTGCGGAAAACGTAAAAACAAAGAGAGGTGGATCGGAGGAACTGGGGTCATGCCGCGCGAGGCCAATTAGGCAGTGACCGGTTCGGGGGCGCCGACAGACTTGACGCTGTGCTTCTTCTCCTTGGGCTCGGCCGAGGCAATGTGCTTTTGAAAGTGGACGACGGCCTTGGTGCCCTCGGATACGGCATGGGTGGCGAGTTCGCCCGGCAGCACGAGGCGCACGGCGGTCTGGATCTCGCGCGACGAGATGGTGTTGCGCTTGTTCTGGCGCGCGAGGTGGCCGGCCTCGACGGCGATGCGCTCAAAGATGTCGTTGACAAACGAGTTCATGATCAGCATCGACTTGTTGGAGATGCCCACGTCGGGGTGGACCTGCTTGAGCACCTTGTAGATAAAGGTCGAGTAGGTGCCATAGTTTTTCTTGTGGCCGCGCTTCTTCTTGAGCGGCGCGCCGTCGGGTCCAAACACCACGGCCTTGACCACCTTGGCCTTTTTGGTTACCTTTTTCTTGTTCTTTTTGACCTTCTTGCCTCCTCCCGTGGTGGTGGTGGTGGCGGCGGCGGCGGCAGGGGATGCGGCGGCATGGTCGGTAGAGGCCTGCTCCATGGCGTCGATGGTGGTCTCGTCGACGGTCGGGGCGTCAATGGTGGTCGAATCGGTGGATGCCATCGCCTGTCGTGTGCTTGTGCTGTCGCTGGCCTCTCTCCTTGCCCCGCTTCCTGTTGCTCGTGACTGTGAGAGAGTCAAAGAGTGTGTTTGAATCACGGACGATGGTGCGCCCGTTTTATGGGGAGTCCGACTGCGTGCCCCCAGCGATCCGGGAGCGCACACAGAGGGAGGACCGAAAAAACGCGCCGACGTTTTGGGCCCTCGCTGCCGCGATCGACGTGACGACAAAAACGTTTCTCTGATATGCACGGCACCGATAGGACAACGAAAAAAGGACACAGCAGGCAGCGCGCGCCGTCCAAGGTCCGACGTCACCTGCCGGTGCATGCGCTCTCTGGCTGATGCGGTCCAGCATGTCGTCCCTTTCCCCCCTCCAATGTCTGGTCGTCATAAACTTTATCGTACAACATGGATATGGGCAAGACGGGCAAAACAGCGGGCTTTTCGCGGCAGAGGACGAAAGGGAGACGGGAACGGAAGCCGGGTGCACTCTAGGACCGGCGCGGCCTCTTTAGGAGCGAGCACCACAGGACCGGGCACATGATCGTACAGTACATGGCAATGGCGCCGGCCATGGCGACGAGGCCGCAGCTGATGGACGCAGCGAGTTGTCTGCCCCACCCATCGATCCCGTTGGCCATCGCCACCCGACCCGTAGGGTCCTGTGGATCATAGTAGCATACGGCCGCGGCGCCGACCGGGTACTTTAGATAGTAGTCATCCATGACGGACGCGCTCATCCACCCGTCAGAGCGCTCCACGTGCGGGGTTGCCGTCGCATGCACCACCAGCGGTTGGCCGTCATTGTTGAGCACAAAGGTGACCGTGAGGCCCGGCAGGAAGAGCAGCACGGTGTTGCCCGACGACGGCATGGTTCCGACCGTCACGCGGTCGTGGATGGTGCAGGTGGCGCTGCGCATGCGCTGCTCCAGGCTCATGTGCGGTTGCACCTCCACCATGTACCACGGGAGGAAGACGACCGTGAACACGCACCCCGTGACCAGTGCCAGCACGATCCATGAGGCCGCGTAGCACGCGCAACGCTTGCCAAAGCAACGCGAGACCGCATAGGACGCGCGCCCGTGGGTATCGATTTGGGTGTCCTCCCCTTTCTTCTCCTTGTCGGCAACGTCCCTCTTTGCCAGGCGGGAAAGAGGCACGTCCCCTAGTTCGACCATCTCGCAGTCTCGATGCCCCTGCGGCGCGATATCCACCAGAGGTTCGTCCGTAAACGGGTTGATAGCGTCGTCCTCCATGCCGCGGATCTATGTGCTCCAGGAGATATTGGGGGAGTTTGGTTGCTGCTGGCGCGTTGCCTGCCGATAAGGTCTTTGTCTGGAAAGAGAAAGGGATGACGATTGCTTCTTTTCTTTCCCGCAGTTGCCCCTGCTGAATCCCACACGCGCGCGCGCTCCGTTTTCGGATCTACGTTTACACGGAAGGAGGGGGAGGGACAACGTTTGCGGATATTGATTGGTCCTCGCACCGGTGCGCGCTCGTGGCGCGACGGTATGCTGCATACCCTCTGCGTTCGGGTACGATGCACCGCGGACCGCAATTGCGCTAGCAGCCTCTTCCCCTTTTGCATGCATCCTGTGGAACCGTATCGGAAAAACATTGGCCTTTTATTCAAAAGAGCACCCTTTTTGATAAAAAGTCAAAGCATGCGACGGTCGCGGTTTCTCCACACTTGATCCGCAGGGAGCGCCGGCCGACGGGCGATAGCCGAAACTCGGTAACACCTCACGGGACAGTGATCATTGGCAACCGCCTAGGTCTGATCCTTGGTGACGGCACCAAACACGAACCGCTGGAGGACGCGCGCCTCGCCACCCTTGTCCATGTCAAAGGCGTAAATGCCATAGACACCCTCGGCGTCGGCCACAAATATCCGGCCGGGCGTGCGGCCAAAGGCGCAGGCGCACGCGGGCGACGTCAGATGGATCTGTGCCTTGCTAAACCGCGCCATGCTGTAGTCGGACACGCCCGTGCCGAGCACGCCCGTGGAGCCGATATACTGGAAGAAGCCGCTGGGGGTCTCGGGCGGCGGCGCGTCGAGGTCAAAGATGTGGACCGTGCCGCGGTCCGACGATACGCACAGCCACCGCGAGTCGAGCGAGAACATGAGGCTGTTGATCGATGCTGCATCCTTGCCGCGCCTCAGTTCGGCGCGCTTTTCGCCCAGCGCCGTGTCCCACACGCGGATGACCGTGCCCTATACCGCGCGCGCCCGTCAGTCCGCAACCACAGAAAACGCAATCCGTCCACGTCGAGGGCGGTGCCATGGTCACGTGCACGCGAGACATAAACAAAAAGAAAAAGGAACAAAGTGAGAGAGCGAGCATCGGGGCGGGTCGTGGGGGGACGCGCACCTTTTCCGAGGCGGTGGCAAGGAGCGAGCCGTCGGCGTTGAGGCATAGACGCGCGATGGGCATCTCGTGTGCGCGGATCACGACGGGTCTCTGGTACACCACACGACACGCAAGAGTTTGCAAAGATGGGGGGGGGAGGTGCGATAGAATGACAGGGTGAGTCATCATGCATATGGAGATGTTTGACGGTGTGAGCGTGTCCGTTTGTGCAATGCACGGGTGCAAGCCCAAACGTGACAATAGCGACACGGGGGAATGAGCGAGAAACACATATTGGGGGAGGGGTGGGACATGGGTACGCGGTCATCGGAATGGTGAATCTCGACATAGCCGGGCCTGGTCGACAGCGTAGCGAGCACATTGTCTTCGCCGTCCTGCGAGGGGCGAATGTCGACGATGCCGCGTGGGTTGTTGGTGGTGGACACGCGCTTGGCGATCTGCAGGTCCGTGATGGTGTAGACAAAGACGCGGTCATCGAGGGCGACCGCGACGGCGTCGCGCACCATTTCGACGCCGCGCACCGCAGAGTTAAAGGACAGTTCGGCGATGCTCTGGCCGCGGTGGTCGTCCCACAGCATCACCCTGTCCCTGTGGAAGCGCGGGTTCGATCCGCCGCCTACCAGCGCGACAATGTTGGACCGAAAGAGCACAGTGGCGAGACTCACACCTCCGCCCAGGTCGCGCTCGTAACGCAGCACAAACGGATCGGCGTTCCACACCCGAAAGCCCCTC
>Ga0255334_1000469_pt1 | contig 31430 bp, 32 predicted proteins | sample EtOH5_35cm_T3_12_FD_202080 | JGI IMG/M metagenome (GOLD analysis project Ga0255334, IMG submission 202080) | Sandy soil microbial communities from University of British Columbia, Vancouver, Canada - EtOH5_35cm_T3_129 | ecosystem: Engineered > Artificial ecosystem > Sand microcosm > Unclassified ... | reverse complement strand
TCGGCGCTTGGGTGAAAGGAGGAGGGGCGAAATCTCCCACGGTCTGTACTGCGTCAACAGTCAGAATCGAGCCTTGTCCCTCCTCCTCCCTTCAAGTCCTACCATACAAGCGAGCCTGCTCGCGAATGGCGCCACCACGGATTTGCGGGTTTTCCAGCGCGATCAACCGTGCCAATAGAACATGGCTTTGGCCAGGATCACGATCAACACCATGTGCCCGAGGATGCTGCGGCGAATCCAGCTGGCGCGGGTCGTGGTCAGGCGTGCGCTTTTCAGCCAGTACGCCAGCAGGAAGTAATGGCCGATGATGCTCAGGGCCAGGATGATTTTCAGACTGAGCAACGTGCCAAAACTGCTGGCCAGCGGCTGACTCAATACGCCACGGTGTTGCCACGCCAGGCTGATGCCGGCGCCATACAACAGCAACACCACGCCATGCAGCACCTTACGCGAACGCACTGCAATCGCTTGATCGGCGCCCGTTTGCGCGGTAACCGCCACTTGCTGGCGGGCGTTGTGCCAGATCACTACCTCGAAAAACAGCGTGCCGATGAAGGCAATTGCCGCCAGTAAGTGGGTGACCAGTAAAAAGGGATATAACACTGGCAGCCTCCGTCAGTTCGCTTGCTTAGCCTGGATGGCCGTCCACCCGGGCCCGCAGCAGCATCGGCCCGTAGCGCCAGGCGTACAGCGCAAACGCCAGCACCCAACACAGACCGGCCAGCCACAACGCAGGCAGGGGAAAGAACAGGATCAACACGACCCGGCTCAGACACGCCAGGTTGAGCAAAATGAACGCCAGGGTCATGCCCGACGGCGGTTCCAGCGCTCGGCCGGTGTGGCCCAGGCTGACCCGCGCGATCATCGCCAGCACCAGGCCGCCCATGGCGCCGATGGTCAGGCAATGCACCGCCAGACTCGGATTGATCGGCACACCGAAATGCCACAGCGCCATTGCAAGACAGGCCACCGCCAACCAGGCATACGCCAGGTACAACGACCACAGCAACGGCACGTGCCAGAGGGCGCGATCATGCCAGCGAACCAGACGCACCAGATGCCCGGCGGCCAACACGGCGAACAACAGGCCGACCCAGAGATTGGGGTCAAGCGCAGGTCCGGCGGCATATAACAACGCCACCAGCGGTGAGCCAATCAGCAACAACCAATCCAGCCACGGCCAAGGGGTCACGCCATCGACCTTGCCGAGGCCGCGCTGGATGAAAAACGGAATGACGCGCCCGCCGATCAAGCCCATCATCGCCGCCACCAGCCAGAGGCCGGTCAGCACGCCTTGACGCTGCCAGCCTTCATGACCTTCGATGAGGCCGTACAGGGACAACCCGTCGGCCGCCGCTAACAACAACAGCACCACCGCAATCGGGTAGTTACGTTTCTGCCGCACCTTCCACAAAGTGAAACCCATGAGCGCGGCCACCGCCAGCGGGAACGCCAATTCCAGCACGGCGAGCACCGGCAACGGCGCATTGACCAGCCAGGCCACGCGCGCCAACAACCACAGCAGCGCCAGCGCGGCCAGTGGTCGCCCGCTGAGGCCGGGACGACCGGTCCAGGTCTGCACCGCTGTCAGCAGAAAACCCGCGATGATCGCCAAGCCGAATCCGAACAGCAATTCGTGTCGATGCCAGCCCAGCCAGCCACCCGCCGGCTGCCAGCCGGACAACGCACCACTGAAGGCGGCCAGCCAGAGTGGAATGACCAGCACTGCCAACAGGCAGCCGGCGAGGAAAAATGGCCGAAAGGCCAAACGTAACAGCGGCGCGATGGCCATCGCTTTACGGCGGTCGAGCACTTGCATAAAGCCACTCCTTTACCTTGCTGCTGACCTGACGCCAACCCACACGCGTCGAGGTAAGTCCGGGGGCAATGATCGGGTATTGGCGATCAATTGCCTTTGTCGCAGATCAAGTGTGCAAGGGGCGTGCCCCGATGCTCATTCGAACCCCGTGGTGAGAGGACTTGCCCCCTGTGGGAGCGAGCCTGCTCGCGATAGCGGCGGTACATTCAGCATCAATGTTGGCTGACCCACCGCTATCGTCGGAACGCCGCCCGGAGCCCGCTCGCTCCCACAGGGGTGGTCGACTCAGGGTAGAAATAACCATTAAAGGGTTATTTAAACCCTAAACCTCGTGGTCGTTTTTACCCTCTTTTCTGACAACCCTAATAAACAAAGGCCTCCAGGCATGGCCCGCGTCTTGCTCACGCTTTCAGCAATCAAAAAAACCTTGGTCCCTCTCGATCCCCAGGAGTCGTCATGAAAAAAGTCATCCAGCCACTGGCCTGGTTTGTGGTGCTGACCTCGGTTCTGGCGTTGGCCAGCGGCGTCTCGCTGGGCCTCGTTTGACTTGATCGCTATCCCCTCCTCAATCTTCAGGATGAATTCTTATGGTGCTTCATCGTGTCCATCACCAGATTCTGCGCAGTCATCACTTGTTCGAGCCGTTGAACGAAGAACAGCTGGATGAATTGATGAGTACCAGCCACTTGTTGAGCATCGACAAGGGCGAACCGTTGTTCCGCCAGGGTGAACCGGCAGACTCGTTCTATTTCGTGATTGCCGGCGCGGTGAAAATCTACCGCCTGACACCGGATGGGCAGGAGAAAGTGTTTGAGGTGATCGGCGATCGGCAAACCTTCGCCGAGGCGATGATGCTGATGGACACCCCGAACTATGTGGCCTCGGCCGAAGCCATCTGCCCGACTCAGCTCTATCGGTTATCCAACAACACCTACATGCGCCTGCTGCAGAGCAATAGCCGACTGACCTTTGCGCTGCTCGGCAAGCTCTGCGTTCGCCTGCATCAACGGGTCAACGAAATCGAAACCCTGTCGCTGAAAAACGCTACCCACCGGGTCGTGCGCTATCTGCTGACGCAACTGGTGCGCCAGCAAACCGTTGACAGCCAATTCGAGCTGCCGATGGCCAAGCAACTGATTGCCGGGCATCTGTCGATCCAGCCGGAAACCTTTTCGCGGATCATCCGTCGCCTGATCGATGAAAACATCATCACCCAGGACGGCCGCCAGATCGCCATTCTCGATCGTCTGCGCCTGGAACAGTTCGAGTGAGTGCCATGCCCGTCTGTTTGTATTGCCAACACACCAACCCCGCACAAGAAACCGAGTGCCGCCAATGCGGCATGCCCCTGCCGGCATTGGCGGCACAGGCGGGGGAACGCCGGCTGCGCCAATTCATGTGGTTCTGTATTGGCCTGACGATCTTCTGCGTGACGATGTTTTTCTGGCTGCCGCGTAACGCCTGATCCCCCGCAAATCTCCCCTGTAGCAGCTGTCGAGCCTGTGGTGCTGTGGTGCTGTGGTGCTGTGGTGAGGGGATTTATCCCCGTTGGGCTGCGAAGCGGCCCCTGTATTTTTTTTAGTCACACCGCGTCCAATGGATTACGGCGGCTTCGCCGCCGAACGGGGCGGTGCGACGTTTCGCTAAATCCCCTCACCACAAGACAGCTACAGGACCCAGGTGACCAAGGAGATCACGGCTGGGTCAGCTGGCGATACAACTGCGGCAAGCGCAGGGGTAGTTGTTCGGGCTGGCGGATCAAGGTGTAGCCATTGGCGCCGAACATGTACGGCAGGTAATCCCCGGCCTCGCGGTCAATCGTGATACAGAACGGCGTCAACCCCTGGCGCCGCGCCTCCAGCACCGCTTCGCGGGTGTCTTCAACGCCGTAGCGCCCCTCATACAAATCCAGATCATTAGGTTTGCCATCCGTGAGCAGCAGTAACAGTTTGCTGCGGCGTTTGCTCTTGCCCAGCAGTTGGGTGGCGTGGCGGATGGCGGCGCCCATGCGGGTGTAATACCCCGGTTTGAGCCCTTGAATGCGACCACGGGTGTTGTCGTCATAACGCTGGGTGAAGGACTTGAGTTCCTGCATGCGCACTTGATGACGACGCAGCGAGGAAAACCCGTACAGGGCGAAATCATCACCCAGCACCGACAGGGTTTCACCAAACAACAGCAAGCTGTCGCGGATCACATCAATCACCCGATGTTCATCGTTCAAGTGCGCGTCGGTGGACATCGACACGTCGGCCAGCAACAGGCACGCCAGGTCGCGGCGCGTCTGCCGTTGTTCCATAAACAGACCGCGTTCCGCACACTGGCCATGCTCGCGTTCAACGTGAAAATCCAGCCAGGCCTGCATGTCCAGTTCAGCCCCTTGAGGTTGCTGGCGCAGCCATTGGCGGTCATTGCGCAGGTGCTCGAACTGGCGGCGCAGTCGATGCGCCGAGGCCTTCAGCCGTGGCGGCAATGGCTGCGCCTCGCTGTCGCGGGGCACCATCATTTGCAGATTGACGAAACTGTCCTGCATCTGCTGTTTGCGGTAATCCCACTCCGGCAGCTTGATGCCCTCGCCCAAGGGAATATCGTCGACATCGGCCGGTGGCAGATCCAGGTGCAGCTTGAGGCCGCCGCCCTTGCGCAGACGGGTGCGCGACAGGCTCAACTCGTCGAGGTCCTCAGCGACTCTGGCCGCGTCCGGGTCTTCACTGTCATCTGTCCAGCGATCCAGGTCGACGTGTTCAGTCCAGCTGAACAGGTTCTCCAGGCGCACGATCAACAACCCGCCGTCACGGTTGCCTTCATCGATCCGCTTGGCGCGTTTACTTGCGCCTTTCTGCTCACCGGGCGGGGTCGTCAGCGATTCTTCCGACTCGTCACCAAGGTCGGCAGCCTGCGGGCTGGCGAGGTTTTGCGGTGGGTACAGCCACAGCGGCAGCGGCCACGCGGCCCGTTCGCTGCGGGGAAAATGTTCGACACTGCCCGGCTCGCGTAGCGCCTGGCATAACGCCCGCTCCAGCGCCGCTTCGCCGGTGTTCAATGTGGCCGGATCCGGGCGTAGTTGCAGATGGGCATCGACCAAACGTTTGTACCGGGCACGCAACGCGGGATAGCGCCGCAACAGCTGTTGCGTCCAGCGTTGATTGTCCCGACCCCAGTGCCGCATCTGCCCGGCCTGGGCCGCCAGCAATGCGAGCCAACGATAGAGTTCCTCGTTCAGCGCGACTTCAGGGAACACCGCCAGGCTCGACGGCAGACGCAGGTTCGCCTCGTCGCACGACGCCAAGGGCACTTGCTTGCAGGTGCCGGCGATTTGCTGCAGCACGTTGCGTCGCAACAGCAGATCACGGTCGCTGGCGGCTTCGACACCAATGCCACTGGCGCCGCCCATGGCGCGAAACAGCAGCGCCAGTGGTCGTTGCTGGCTGGCCAGCTCGACCCGTGCTTCGGGGAAATCCGGGCTGGCGCGCCGGGTGATGAAGCGATGCCAGACGCTGCCGACCCACTCTTCCAATTCGACGGTAAAGGCCATGGTCATTGCCCTTTTTGTAAAGCAAAAAAACGGCCCGCTGTATCAGCCGGGCCGACCTTTTCTAGCCGTTACAGCGGCTCATGAAGGAACCACCGCAGCCGGGGCGCGCAAGGCTGCGCGGCCACGCTGCTTGAAGCTGAACAGGTAACACGCGAGTCCGGCGAAGAACCCGAGACCGGCACCCAGACGAGCCCAGAACAACACTTGCAGATGTTCCACCGTGGCCATGAATGGCAGCGCGACTCCATCGACCTGCCAGCGTTGCAGGTAGACCTGCACGACACCCGCAGCAGTGAGGAACAGCGTGATCATCACCATCGACAGGGTCATCAACCAGAAGCCCCAGATTTCATAGGTCTGCGAACGCTCGTCAGCCGCTTCACCCAACCCGCGCAATCGCGGCATGGCGTAGCTGATCAAGGTCATCACGATCATCGCGTAAGCACCGTAGAAGGCCAGGTGACCGTGAGCAGCCGTCAGTTGCGAGCCATGGGTGTAGAAGTTGACCGGTGCCAGGGTGTGCAGAAAACCCCAGACGCCTGCACCGAAGAACGCGGTGACCGTAGTGCCCTTGGCCCACAGCGTGGCGGCGCGGTTCGGGTGTTGCCGGCGACGGTTCTTTACCATGCTGAAGGCGAAGATCACCATGGCCAGGAACGGTAGCGGTTCGAGCGCCGAGAAGATTGAACCGACCCACAACCAGACCTCGGGCGCACCGATCCAGAAGAAGTGGTGACCGGTACCGATGATCCCGGTAATCAGCGCCATGGCGATGATCACATACAGCCATTTCTCCACGACTTCCCGGTCTACACCGGTGATCTTGATCAGGACAAACGCGAGCATCGAACCCATGATCAGTTCCCACACGCCCTCTACCCAAAGATGCACCACCCACCACCAGTAGAACTTGTCACGGGCCAGGTTGCCGGGGTTATAGAAGGAGAACAGGAAGAACACCGCGAGCCCGATCAGCCCGGTCATCATCACCATGCTGACGGTGGTCTTGCGACCTTTGAGCAAGGTCATGCCGATGTTGTAGAGGAAGCCCAGGCACACCACCACAATGCCCATCTTGGTGATGGTCGGCTGTTCCAGGAACTCTCGTCCCATGGTCGGCAGCAGTTCGTTGTGGGTCAGCTTGGCCAGGCCGGCATACGGCACCAGCAGGTAGCCCAGGATCGTCAGCACGCCAGCGGCGGCGAATACCCAAAACAGGATGATCGCCAGTTTCGGACTGTGCAGTTCGCGGTCGGCCTCTTCCGGAATCAGGTAGTAGGCGGCGCCCATGAACCCGAACAGCAGCCAGACGATCAGCAGGTTGGTGTGCACCATCCGCGCCACGTTGAAGGGGATGATCGGGAACAGAAAGTCCCCTATCACGTATTGCAGGCCCATGATCAAACCGAACAGCACCTGACCGAGAAACAGGATCAGGGCGAACACGAAGTACGGTTTGGCCACGGCTTGCGAGGCGAATTTCAGATGCGGATTAGCAATGCTCATCGCTTAGCCCTCCTTGTTTGGCGGCCAGCCATTGGTGTTGATGTTCGAGCTCCATTTGAGGAACTCGGCGATGTCATCCACCTCCTGGTCACTCAACTTGAACTGCGGCATCGCGCGTCGGCCCGGTACGCCCAGTGGCTGCATTTTCATCCAGGCATGCAGAAAGGGTTTGAAGCCCGCCTCCCCGCCGCGCCGCTGGAACACGTTGCCCAGCTCAGGCGCGAAGTAGGCGCCCTCGCCCAACAGCGTATGGCAGCCGATGCAATTGTTTTGCTCCCAGACCAACTTGCCGCGCACCACTGATTCGGTTAGCTGCGCTTCATTGCTGCGGGCCGGAAAGGTCTGTTCCGTGTGATAGGTCAAGGCCAGGAATATCAGGAAGAAGAAGATGCTTCCCCCGAAGTAGATATTCCTGGCCATGCCTTTGGTGAAGGTCTCTGACATGGTCGCTTCCTCTTTGCTTGGCCCGTCCATGATAGGAAGCGAAGGGTTGAAACCTGCTTGATGGCGATCAAGAAAGGCAGATGGTTTTGGTCGGGTATAAATTTCAAGGCACCGCAATTAATCGTATGTATGGAACACCTGTAGGAGCACGGCTTGCCGGCGATGGCGTCCTTGAGATCGCCATCGCGAGCAAGCTCGGCTCCTACAAAAAGATAAGCGTCAAGCCCACAACGGTTGCCAACACCAACGCCCAGCTCACCATCAACCGCCGCCACAGTCGCGGCGCGTGGCGCATCTCCATGAAGCCGTCGGTGATCAGCCATGCCTTGCCCACCGCCACCAGCAAGATGGCCATCGTCAGCAGCGATGTCGCGCCAACGTGGGCCAACGCCACCGTGCACACACTTAACGTGGCAAGCGCCGCCCAACAGACGAGCAATACCCTGGAAACAGACATGAGAACCTCGTCAACTCAGCACGTAGACCAGCGGAAACAGCATGACCCAGATCAGATCGACCATGTGCCAATACAACACGCCGGATTCAAACCCGCTGCGCGTGTTGGCGTCGTACAGGCCACGGCGACAGCGCTCGGCCAGCCACCCGAGAATGACCATGCCGAGCACTACATGCAGAAAATGAAAACCGGTGAGAATCCAGTAGAGGGTGAAAAAGGTGTTGTGCTCCATGCCCAGCCCCGAGGCCAGCAAGTGCCGGTATTCCGTGAGTTTCAACACCACGTAGACACTGGCAGCGAGCAACGCCATCAGCAGGAAGACGGCGCCGTGGCGGGACCGGGAGCGCCTGACTTGCTCCTGCGCCAGCGCGGCGAACAGGCCCGCGGTGAGCAGGCTCAGGGTCATCGCCAACCCGGTGGAGGTGTTCAGCAATAGACGGCTTTCACTGAACATCTGCGGCTTGAGCGCCTGGGTCACGGCGAACACCAGGATCAGGATGGCGAACACCGACAGCTCAGCCAGAATGAAAAACCACATCGCCAGATCGCCTGGCAAGTGGCGTTGCGAAACGCCCGTGGACTCAGCCGAAGTGGACATCAACCACGTCCATCAGCGCGGCAACGGTCAGCGGATCATCGCTCAGCGGCTCGGCCAGGCAGGCCATGCAGGCCTCACGCGGGCTCATGCCGGAGCGGATCATCCGCGCCGTGAAAATCAGCAGTCGCGTTGAGGCGACCTCCTCCAGATCATGCTGATCGAGCCGGCGCAGCGCCTGCCCCAGCCGCACCACTTGCGCCGCCAGCGCGCTGTCCACCTGCGCTTCCCGAGCAACGATGCGTTCCTCATCGGCCACAGGCGGATAGCCGAAGCGCATCGCCACAAAGCGTTGGCGGGTGCTGGGCTTCATGCCTTTGAGCAGGTTCTGGTAACCGGGGTTGTAAGACACCACGAGCATGAAGGACGGCGGCGCTTTCAATACTTCGCCGGTGCGTTCCAGGAACAGTTCACGACGATCATCGGCCAACGGGTGCAACACCACCACGGTGTCCTGACGCGCCTCGACCACTTCGTCCAGATAACAAATGCCTCCTTCACGCACCGCGCGGGTCAGCGGTCCGTCCTGCCACCAGGTGCCCTGGGCACCGATCAGGTGACGGCCGATCAGGTCGGCCGCACTCAGGTCGTCATGGCACGCCACGGTGTACAGCGGCAGTTTCAGCCGATGGGCCATGTGCTGGACGAAACGGGTCTTGCCGCACCCGGTCGGGCCTTTGATCAGCACCGGCATGCCGTGTCGCCAGGCTTGTTCGAACAGCGCCTCCTCATTATTCAGCGGTTGGTAGAAGGGTTCGGTCGGGTGTTCGCAAGACTGGGTACGGTCCATGGGCTGCCTGTTCCAAAAGCGGATTCAACGAACACGCTACGGGCCCCTGCGACAACCTGGCAAGTGAGATGGCCGGCAAACTTGATCGTCGTCAAGCGAACATTGGCCTGCTCGGGCATAGCCTTGCACGGCACTAAGAACCTGCGTTCTGCGCTGCCGTTTCAGCACATCGCAAAGGTCTTGCCTGAGGAGAAATGGAATGCTGATCAGCAATAGAAAAACGTTTGCCCTGACCCTCGCCACATTGTGTTCGTCACTGGCCCTGGCGGTGAGTCATACCGCCAGCGCTGAAGAGCCCGCCGTCGCGGCCACCCCGCCCATGGTCAAAACCGCTGGTGCTCCGGACATGAGCCAGGCCGATTTCGACTCGTCCAAAGAAATCTACTTCCAGCGCTGCGCAGGCTGCCACGGCGTGCTGCGCAAAGGGGCGACGGGCAAACCATTGACGCCAGACATCACCCAGTCGCGCGGGCAACCGTATCTGGAAGCCTTGATTACCTACGGCTCCCCGGCGGGCATGCCGAACTGGGGGACGTCCAATGCGCTGACCAAGGATCAGATCACGGTCATGGCCAAGTTCATTCAGCACACGCCGCCGACGCCACCGGAATGGGGCATGGCCGAGACGCTGAAAACCTGGAAAGTGCTGGTCAAACCCGAGGACCGTCCGAAGAAGCAGCTGAGCAAACTCAACCTGCCGAACCTGTTCTCGGTGACGTTGCGCGATGACGGCAAGATCGCCCTGATCGATGGCGACAGCAAGAAGATCGTCAAACTGATCGAGACCGGTTACGCGGTGCACATCTCGCGGATCTCTGCCTCAGGTCGCTACTTGCTGGTGATTGGTCGAGACGCCCGTATCGACATGATCGACCTGTGGCCGGTCGAGCCGACCAAGGTCGCCGAAATCAAAGTGGGCATCGAGGCGCGCTCGGTCGAGACCTCCAAATTCAAAGGCTACGAAGACAAGTACACCATCGCCGGTTCTTACTGGCCGCCGCAATTCACCATCATGGATGGCGAAACCCTGGAGCCGAAACAGATCGTTTCGACCCGCGGCATGACCGTCGACAAGCAGGAATACCACCCCGAACCCCGGGTCGCGGCGATCATCGCTTCCCACGAATGGCCGGAGTTCATCGTCAACGTCAAGGAAACCGGCAAGGTCATGCTGGTCAATTACCAGGACATCAAAAACCTCACCGTCACCTACATCGACGCTGCACCCTTCCTGCATGACGGTGGCTGGGACAGCACGCACCGCTACTTCATGACCGCCGCCAACAACTCCAACAAAGTCGCCGTGATCGACTCCAAGGAGCGCAAGTTGACCGCGCTGGTGGACGTCGGCAAAACCCCTCACCCGGGTCGCGGCGCCAACTTCAACCACCCGACCTACGGCCCGGTCTGGGCCACCAGCCACCTGGGTGATGACGGCATCTCGCTGATCGGCACCGACCCGGCCAAACACCCGCAATACGCCTGGAAACAGGTCGCCTCGCTCAAGGGCCAGGGCGGTGGCTCGCTGTTTATCAAAACCCATCCCAAGTCTCGCCACCTGTACGTCGACACCACCCTCAACCCGGACGCCAAGCTCAGCCAATCGGTGGCGGTGTTCAACCTCGACAAACTCGACGCCGGCTACACCGTGCTGCCCATCGCCGAATACGCCGGCATCAAGCAAGGCGCCATGCGCGTTGTGCAGCCGGAATACAACAAGGCCGGCGATGAGGTCTGGTTCTCCGTCTGGAGCGGTCAGACAGAGGAATCGGCGCTGGTAGTGATCGACGACAAAACACTGAAGCTCAAATCAGTCATAAAGGACAAACGACTGATCACACCCACCGGGAAGTTCAATGTCTACAACACCCAACACGACATCTATTGAGCTCCATCAATGCAAGGAAACACCATGAAAAATACTCTGTTCTCACTGTTCGCCCTGACTGCTGCGCTGAGTGTGCAGCCGGCCATGGCCCAAGACGCGCTGGAGCTGTTCAAGAGCAAACCCTGCGCCGCCTGCCACTCCATCGACACCAAGATTGTCGGCCCGGCGCTCAAGGATGTAGCGGCCAAGAACGCTAGCGTACCCGGAGCTGTGGACACCCTCGCGAGCCACATCAAGAACGGTACACAAGGCAATTGGGGCCCGATGCCAATGCCGGCCAATCCGGTGACTGAAGAAGAAGCAAAAATTCTCGCGACCTGGGTACTGACACTCAAATAACCGCCTGGAGGGCGTCACGATGGTTTATCGACACGCTGTGATTCTGGCGGCCCTCCTCCTCATTTGCGCAACCGCGGTTGCGGCGCCGGACGCCCAGCGTCAGGCGCAACTCGAACACCTGCTGACCCAGGACTGCGGCGCCTGCCATGGGCTGCACCTCACCGGTGGGCTAGGCCCGGAATTGACACGCGCGGCGCTGGCCGGCAAGTCACGGGACAGCCTGATTGCCACCGTCACCCAAGGCCGGCCCGGCACCGCGATGCCTGGTTGGGCGCCGTTGCTCAGCCCCGGTGACATCCGTTGGCTGGTCGATCTTCTCCTCCAGGGATATCCCGCCTCATGATCCGTTCAATCCTGCTGTCTGCGGCAACCGGGCTGTTGTTGTCCGCTTGCGTTCAGCCTCCCTTGCGTGGCACCGGCGACTTGGGCGTGGTCGTGGAGCGCGCCACCGGTAGCGTGCAAATCATTGAAAGCGACACCCACACCGCGCTGGCCCGACTCGAGGGTTTCGGCGACCTTTCCCATGCCTCGGTGGTGTTCTCACGGGATCAACGCTACGCCTATGTGTTCGGGCGCGACGGCGGGCTGAGCAAAATCGATTTGCTGAGCCGGCGTATTGACCATCGCGTCATTCAGGGCGGCAACAGCATTGGCGGCGCCATCAGTCAGGACGGCAAGTTGATCGCCGTGTCCAACTACGTGCCCGGCGGGGTCAAGGTGTTCGATGCCGACACCCTGCAACAGGTGGCGGATATTCCGGCCACACCGCTCGCTGATGGCAGCAAGCGCTCGCGGGTGGTTGGATTGGTCGACGCGCCGGGGCAACGTTTTGTCTTCAGTCTGTTCGATACCGGCGAGATCTGGACCGCCGATTTCAGTCAGGGCGGCACCCCGCAAATCAGCCGTTTCACCGGTATTGGCTCGCAACCCTACGACGCCCTGATCACCCCGGACGGCCGCTATTACATGGCCGGCCTGTTCGGCGAAGACGGCATGGCCCAACTCGACCTCTGGCATCCCGAGCGCGGGGTACAGCGAGTCCTCGGCGACTATGGACGCGGCCAGGCGAAACTGCCGGTCTACAAGATGCCGCACCTGGAAGGCTGGGCCGTCGCCGACAACCAGGCCTTCGTGCCCGCCGTTGGCCGGCATCAAGTGTTGGTGATGGATTCACGCACCTGGCAGCAGACCGCAGTCATCCCGGTCGCCGGCCAACCGATATTCGTCACCTCGCGCCCGGACGGTCGGCAGCTGTGGGTCAACTTCGCCTACCCGGACAACGATCGGGTGCAGGTCATCGACACCGAAACCCATGCCGTGGTCGCGGATCTGAAGCCAGGACCGGCGGTGCTGCACATGGAATTCACCGCGCGCGGTGACCAACTGTGGCTGTCGTTACGCGACGGCAATCAGGTTCAAGTCTGGGATCCGTACAGCCTGAAGCTACTGAGCACCCTGCCTGCCAGTGCGCCAAGCGGCATCTTCTTCAGCAGTCGCGCGCAGAAAATGGGGTATTGAAATGAACCTTGAGCTGCTCAGCCGCCAACTCATCGACCGCTTTCAGCACGGCATGCCGCTGTGCCCGTCACCGTACAAAGAGATGGCGCGGATTATCGGTTGCCGCGAATCGCAAGTGATGGCCTGCCTGGAAGAAATGGATCAGGCCGGCACCCTCTCACGCATCGGACCGGTGTTCGAACACAGCCGCGCCGGGGCCAGCACCCTCGCCGCCCTCGCCGTGCCCGCCGAACGCCTGCAACAGGTAGCCGAGCGCGTCAGTCAGTACCCGGAGGTCAATCACAATTACGCACGGGAGCATTTCTACAACCTGTGGTTTGTGCTGACCGCCCCTGATCGCCAACACATCGACCGCGTACTCGAAGAACTGGAGAACGACACCGGCCTCATGCCGCTGGACCTGCCGATGTTGACCGCCTACCGCATCGACCTCGGTTTTGCCCTGGGAGAACAATCATGAAGCCCGGATTGAGCCCCCAACAAGCGCTGGCGTTGCGCCGGCACCTCGAAGGCGGATTGCCGCTGGTAGCGCGCCCCTATCAGGCCCTCGCCGAACGGATAAACGCTGACGAAAACCAGGTGCTCGAACAAATGCGCCAGTGGAGCGAGCAAGGGCTGTTTCGCCGTATCGGCCTGGTGCTGCACCACCGCGCGCTGGGCTTTACCGCCAACGCCATGCTGGTATTGGATGTTCCTGATGCGCTGATTGACGAAGTCGGCCAGCGCCTGGGGCGAGCGCCCGGCATTAACCTCTGCTATCAGCGGCCACGGCGTTTGCCGCAGTGGCGGTACAACCTGTTTTGCATGGTGCACGGGCGTCAACGTGAGCAGGTGGAGGCGCAGATTCAGGCATTGCTTGAAGAGCATCTGCTGAGCGACCTGCCCCATCAATTGCTGTTCAGCACCCAGGTCTTCAAGCAGTGCGGCGGCCGCTTTGCGCCCTCGCGCACAGGAGCACCAACCCATGGATGACCTCGACCGTCGCCTGATCAATCGCTTGCAACTGGGCCTGCCGCTGGTGCGCCACCCTTGGCGGGTATTGGCTGCGGAACTGGAGAGCAGCAGCAATGAACTGCTCGAGCGACTGCATGCCCTGCTCGCTGACGGCGTGCTCACGCGCTTCGGCCCGATGTTCGACATCGAACGCCTGGGCGGCGCCTTTACCCTCGCCGCCCTGGCGGTGCCCGAAGAACGCTTTGAAGAGGTCGCCGAGCAACTGCAGGGCCTGCCTGAAGTGGCGCACAACTATCGACGCGAACACGCCTGGAACATGTGGTTCGTGCTCGGCTGCGCGTCCGAACAAGGCATTGCCGAGACGCTACAGCGCATCGAGACCCTGACCGGCCTGCCGCTGCTCAACCTGCCCAAAGAGGAGACCTACCATGTCGGTCTGTATTTCCCGGCCTGAAGACACCCTTATCCAGCGCCTGATCGTGTTGACCCAGGCGGGTCTGCCGTTGCTGGAAGACCCATGGGCGTGGCTCGCCGAACAGCTGGGGCTGAACATCGACGCCACCCTGGACCTGCTCAAGCGACTACAGGCCGAGGGCGCGATTCGGCGGATCGCCGCCGTGCCCAATCACTACCGCCTCGGCTATCGCCACAACGGCATGACGGTCTGGGATGTACGCGACACCGACATGCCGCGCCTCGGCGCGCTGATCGGCGCACAACCCTTCGTCAGCCACTGCTATCGCCGCCCACGCCGAACCGACTGGCGCTACAACCTGTTCGCCATGGTGCATGGACGCAGCGGTGATGAAATCAACAACTACCGCGAGCACCTGCGCTACTTGCTGGGTGACGCCTGTGGGGCCGACGAGATGTTGGTGAGCAGCCGTATCCTGAAGAAAACCGGCTTGCGCTTACCGCCCGCTTCACGCTGAACACACCTGACTCAAGGAGAGTGGCATGTTGAGGATCAGCCAATACCTGCGTGCGCTGGCCGGCCAGGCGCCTGCGCCCAGAACCAGTCCACCGGGCAGCAATCGGGCGCCGGTGGTGATCTGGAACTTGCTCAGGCGCTGCAACCTGACCTGCAAACATTGCTACGCCACCTCGGCCGACAGCGTCTTTCGCGACGAACTGGATACGGCCGCCGCGCTGACTGTGATCGACGATTTGCACGATGCCGGCGTCAAAGTGTTGATTCTTTCCGGTGGCGAACCGCTGTTGCGCGAGGATCTGTTTGTGCTCAGCGCCTACGCCCGGACCAAGGGGTTCTTTGTGGCGTTGTCCACCAACGGCACGCTGATCGATGAGCACAACATCGCGCAGATCAGCGCGGCGAATTTCGACTACGTCGGGATCAGCATCGATGGCCTGGAAGCCACCCATGACGCCTTCCGCCAACTCAAGGGCAGCTTCGCCCGTTCCATGCAGGCGATCCGGCTCTGTCGCGAACAAGGCATTCGCGTCGGGCTGCGCACCACCCTGACCCAGGAAAACCATCCGCAGTTGCCCCAACTGCTGGCGCTGATGCGCGAGTACGACGTGCAGAAGTTTTACCTGTCGCACCTCAACTACAGCGGTCGCGGCAAACGCAGTCGCAAACTCGACGCACACCAGCAGATGAGCCGTGAGGCCATGACGCTGATCTTTGAGCGCGCCTGGGAAGACATCCAACAGGGTCGCGACAGCGATTTTGTCAGCGGCAACAACGATGCCGACGCCATTCTGCTGCTGCAATGGGCAGCCCTTCGTCTTCCCGAGCATTACCCACGCCTGGAAAACATGCTCCGTGCCTGGGGTGGCAACGCCTCCGGCAGCGGCATTGCCAACATCGACAACACCGGCGAAGTGCACCCGGACACCTACTGGTGGCAGCACTCGGTGGGCAATGTCCGGCGCACGCCGTTCCGCACGTTGTGGCTGGATCAGCCGGATGCCCTGCTGCTGCGCCTGCGCGAACATCCCCGCGCCGTCAGTGGCCGTTGCGCGCAATGCCGCTGGTTGCCCATCTGCAACGGCAACACCCGCACGCGCGCCTGGGCCGAGGGTGATTTGTGGGGCCAGGACCCCGGCTGCCACCTCAGCGATGACGAAATCGGCGTGCCGCCGGTGACGACCATCCCTTGCATCACCCACTGAATAGCCCGTCCGGCCAACCACCTGACAAAGACTGGGGCCGGCCAACCTGATGAAGCACCAAGGACGTCCCATGCCTCCATCGATTGCTATACCGGCCACACTTGAGTCCCCGTTTCGACCGGGCGAAGTTGCCCTGGTCGGCGCCGGCCCCGGCGATCCACGTCTGCTGACCCTGCGCGCCTGGAGCCTGTTGATGCAGGCCGACGCCGTGGTGTACGACCGGCTGATCAGCCCCGAACTGCTGACCTTGATTCCCCTGACCTGCGCCCGCCATTACGTCGGCAAGGCCAGCGGCTGCCACAGCCTGCCCCAGGAACAGATCAACGAACTGCTCGCCGACCTCGCCGATCAAGGGCAGCGCGTGGTCCGCCTCAAGGGCGGCGACCCGTTCATCTTTGGTCGCGGCGCCGAAGAGCTGGAGTACCTACTCAAACGCGGGATCGACTGCCAGGTGGTGCCAGGCATTACCGCTGCTTCCGGCTGCAGCGCTTATGCAGGCATACCGTTGACCCACCGCGACTTGGTCAATTCCTGCCGGTTCATCACCGGCCATTTGCAACGCGATGGCGAGTTGTCGCTGCCCTGGAGCAGCCTCGCTGACAGTAGCCAGACCTTGGTGTTCTACATGGGCTTGTCGAACCTGGGGATCATCGCTCAACGTTTGATCGAAGCCGGGCTGCCGGCCGATACGCCGGCGGCGCTGATCAGCAACGGCACGCGTCCCGACCAGCACGTCGCCCGTGGCAAGTTGCACCAATTGCCGACCCTGGCGCTGGATTGTCCACCGGGCATTCCGACACTGACGGTGATCGGCACCGTGGTTGATCTGTTCGCCGCAGAACAACTGGAATACCCAGCGAGGCTTTACCCGGCGCAAGCACTGCAACACCACGCCAAGGTGGCGATATGAGGCGCATGCTCCTTGCCCACCTGTTATGGATCAGTGCGGCCCAGGCCGGCGCAGCGGTTCCGACACTTGAACACGCAGCGGAAAACTATCAGCAGCATTGCCAGAGCTGTCACGGCATTAACCGTCTCGGCGGTGCGGGGCCGGCGTTGTTGCCGGAGAGTCTCAGCCGGATCAAACCTGATGAAATTCGCAGCGTGATTCAGAACGGCCGGCCCGCGAGCCAGATGGCTGCCTATACCAACGTGTTCAGCCCCGAGCAGATCGACGCGCTGGTGGACTACCTTCAGCAACCGCCCGCCACTCCGCCCACCTGGAGCAATGACGACATTCTCGGCAGTCACTCGATGCTCGCGGACCTCAGCAAATTGCCCACCACGCCCCAGCATGGCGCCGACCCGCTGAACCTGTTCGTGGTGGTGGAAGCCGGCGACCATCACATCGACATCCTCGACGGTGACCGCTTTGAGGTGCTGGCGCGGTTTGCTTCGCACTTCGCCGTGCACGGCGGGCCGAAGTTTTCGCCGGACGGACGCTTCGTCTACTTCGCCTCCCGTGACGGCTGGATCAGCCTGTATGACTTGCACAACCTGAAGCTGATCGCCGAGGTCCGCGCCGGTCTCAATACCCGCAACCTGGCGGTGAGCAAGGATGGACGCTGGGTGCTGGTGGGTAACTATTTGCCCGGCAATGTGGTGGTGCTCGATGCCCGCGATCTGTCGCTGGTCAAAACCATCCCCACGATCGGCCAGGACGATACCGCCTCACGGGTCAGCGCGGTCTACTCCGCCCCGCCGCGGGACAGCTTCATCGTGGCGCTCAAGGACGTGAAGGAAGTCTGGGAACTGTCCTGGGCTGGCACACCCAATTTCGAACCACGGCGAATTCCTGCCGGAGATGTTCTCGACGACTTCTCTTTTTCGCCGGACTACAAACAGCTGCTGGCGACGTCGCGCAAGGCCCAGGGCGGTCAGGTGATCGACCTCGACAGCGGCAAGGTGATCACCGACATACCGTTGCCGGGGATGCCGCATTTGGGCTCGGGGACTTATTGGAAACGCAACGGTGAGTGGGTGTTCGCCACGCCGAACATCAGCAAGGGGCTGATTTCGGTCATCGACTTCAAGACCTGGAAACTGATCAAGGAAATCCCGACCCTGGGGCCTGGGTTTTTCATGCGCAGCCACGTCAACTCGCGGTATGCCTGGAGTGATGTGTTCTTCGGGCCTGATAACGATGCGATCCACTTGATTGACAAGCAGACGCTGGAAATTGCCCACACGCTGCGCCCGATGCCCGGGAAAACTGCCGCTCATGTTGAGTTCACCCGGGATGGCCGCTACTTGCTGCTGAGCATCTGGGCCACCGACGGGGCGCTGATCGTTTACGACAGCAACACGCTTGAGGAGATCAAACGTATTCCGATGAACAAGCCTTCGGGGAAGTACAACGTGGGGAACAAGATTGAGTTTGCCGAGGGGACTTCGCATTAGACCTTGGTGTATATCCGTTTCTTCGGTAATGGCGGCTTAGGGTTCCGCCCTTACGGCGGGTCACTTTGGAAAAGCCTGCGCGGCCCGGCCCAAAGTAACCAAAGGGCTCTTGCCCCTGTCGTTCGGCCCTTCGCCTAGGCTCAGGGTGCCCTCGCTCCGGTCCTGCTCCGTGGGCCCGCCGCCATCGGCGATCCATGGCCGGGGGCGAGTACCGCAAAAGCACCGCGAGGCGGCCTACCGGCCGGCCTGTCTCTTCAAACGTGCGCATTCCCCCTGTGGGAGCGAGCCTGCTCGCGATGAGGCCCTGTCAGTCGACATCAATGTTGAATGTAAGTCCGCCTTCGCGAGCAGGCTCGCTCCCACAGTTGGATTTTTGGCGGGCATGACATAGAGGTCCACCGCCGATGACCATGACAGACATCAGGTCGGCTATCAGGCCGCCTCGCTTTTGATTTTGATCTTGATCTGCCCTGTCGGAAGGCCGAGCGCAGGTTCTGCGCAGTGGGCACCGCGGCAAGGATGCCGCAGTAGCCGCCCCCGGCCATGAATGGCCGATGCCGGCGGGCCCACGGAGCAGGACCGGAGCGAGGGCATGCCGAGCCACAGCGAGGCACCGTACGTCAGGGGCAAGAGCGTTTGGTTACTTGGCGCTCTTCCAAGTGACCCGCCGTAAGGGTGGAACCCTAAGCCGCCGTTACCGCAGCAACGGATATGTACCCCGAACGAACTTCAGCCCAGGGTGTACCCGTTATCAACCTTCCAGTCCTGGCCATAAACACCCCGAGCCCCTTGGGACAGCTGAAAAACAATCACATTAGCCACCGCCGCCGCATCAAGAAAATGCCCCGGCAACAGACGTTTACCAAGCGTGTCGGCAACATCGCCAAGCTCCCCCTCGCTCAACCCCAAGTGATCCCACATCGAGGTCGCAGTCGGCCCCGGCGAGACCAGATTAATGCGCACATCAAAACTCGCAAACTCCACCGCCAGCGTCCTCGCCTGAGCCGCCAGCGCAGCCTTGCTGGCAATGCACGCAGCCAACCCCGGAAAACTCGAACCGGTCAGAAAACTCCCGACAAACACCACCGAAGCCGGACTCGCCAACTCACCCCGCAACGCCGCCAGAGTATTCAACGCCCCGGCACCATTAACCGCCCACTGACGCTGGAAGGCCGCCATATCCAGACTATCAGCCATCTCGGCAATACCCGCGTTAGGCACCAGATAGTCCACGGGGCCCATCGCCGCAGCCCGCTCGGACAATTCCCGCAGGTCTTGCTGACTCGTGACATCCCCGGCAAACCACAGCAACCGTTCCCCGTAGATCTGCTGCAATGCCGGCAACTCACCGAGGGTCCGAGACATCGCCAGCACCTTGACCCCGCGCGGTAACAACGCGGCGCACAGTGCCAGGCCAATCCCGGAGCTGGCACCCGTGACCACTGCCAAACGATCCTGAAACTCGGTTTTCATCATTTACTCCTGGGCATCGCGGATGCCAAGCACTGGGGACATTGCCAGCCCTATCTTTGAACAGGAGAAGAAAAAACGACTTGACGGCGATCAGGATTTTTCGACGGCGTTAGTGTTGCTGCAACAGCGCCGGAGTGATCTCGCTGAACCGCAGCAAACGACCGCCCTGTTCAGCGGCAAGCTTTTCAGCGGCCTCGCGACTGGAGAAAGACGCCAGCACCACGCCCATGGCGCCCTTGAGTTGGGTGCCGACCACGTAGAACGCGTCCTTGGCATCGATCAGGTGAGCGTCATCCGGCGCGTTCCACGGGCTGCGGCCCATATCGTGGACATACAGTTTTGCATCGCCGTGATGATTTTCCGGCTGCAACCACCAACCGATCATTTCCGCCGTGGAGCAGAACTTCTTGACCCCGGCCCGCTCGACCACTTCGCCCTTGGGCCCGGGGAATCCGTTGATGATCATCCCGCAGACATGGCATTCATCACTGGGATGAAAGGCTGTGGCGGCGCTGCTGTAGGTGGCCTGCGCCGGGTTGTCGCAGGCCGTCAGCAACAGACACATCATCAGCCCCGCCACCGCGCGCACCGTCATCAGATAAAACGTACTCATCGTCAACTTCTCCAAAACCATCAAAGTGGAAATTCATGTCGCCCGGCGACGAAACAACAGCCAGGCCGAGCCCAATGGCACCGCCACCCACAGTGACAGGCACAGCCAGAGCATCGAGCCCGGCATCGGCAAATCGCTGCCCAGCGTCAGCACACCCGTGGTACCGGCGCCAGGCTCAAAACCGGAGAGATTGATCAGGCGATAGATGTCGGCTGGATTGAGCAGCAGCAACCAGGGCAGGACTTTGGGATTGAACTGCCCTTCGCTGAGCACCAACAGCGCCAGCAGTGCCAGGTCAAACACCAGCACGAAGAAGAACCAGACACCCAGCGCCAGCCCGGCCGCCGTGGATTTCTCCGCCGATACGCTGCTCAGCACATAGGCCAGCCCCAGAAACCCCCAGCCCAGCAACGTCGACGACGCCATGAACCGGCCAAAGGCCCAAAGCAGCAGGCTCAGTTCGACATCGTCCACCAGCACCGCGATGGCGAGCATGGCGCAGCCGAAACCGATCAATGTCGCCAGCGCCAGGATCAACCCGTGGCCGACAAACTTGCCAAGCAGAATCTGTCCGCGACCCAACGGGTACGTCAGCAACAGCAGCAACGTGCCGCTCTCGTCCTCGCCGACGATGGCGTCATAGGCCAGCAGCAACGCAATCAACGGCATCAAAAACGTCGCCAGACTGGCGAGGCTGGCGATGGTGGCCGGCACCGAGGTGAAACCCAGTTGCCCGGAAGCCGCGGCGCCCAGCCAGGCGATGCCGATGGCCAGCACCGCGAATAACACACTGATCGCCAACAACCAGCGATTGCGCAAACCGTCGCTGAATTCCTTGCGGGCCATGTTCCAGACAGCGTTCATACGGCCTCCCCGATCGGCGCCGCACCGGCCCGGCTCATGTAGTAGCGGTAAATATCTTCCAGGGACGGTTGATGGATTTCCACGTCGGCCGGTTCGTCTTCATTAAGCAGTTGGCGCAACAGCCCAAGCTTGTTGCCATTGAGCGCGGCCACTTCAAGGCCTTCGACGCCCCAGCGTTCGGTGACGTGCCCGGCGTTGTTCCAGCGTTGCTGCAAGGGCCCGACGTGCTTCAAGCCGTTGGCGCGGATCAGCGTCGGCAACCCGGCTTCCTCGCGCAAACTGTGGAGACTGCCGAGGGCCAGCAGCCGGCCCTGGGTCAGAATCGCGGCGCGGTTGATATGCGCCTCGACGCCCGGCAATACGTGGGAACACAGAATGATGCTGGTGCCCTGGCTGCGCAGGCGATCGAGCAAGCGATAAAGGTCTTGGGTGGCGATGGGATCGAGGCCGACCGTAGGTTCGTCGAGCAGCAACAAACGCGGTTCGCCGAGCAGCGCTTGTGCCAGCCCCAAGCGTTGCCGCATGCCTTTGGAGTAGGTCTTGACCCGTCGATGCGCCGCACCGGCCAGGCCGACTTCCTCCAGCAGCACGTCCACCTGAGCGGACGCGGCGCCTTTGAGTCGCGCGAAATGGCGCAAGGTCTCAACACCGCTCAGCTGCGGGTAAAACGTCACGTTTTCCGGCAGATAACCAAGCAGGCGTCGCACGTGGGGATCGCTGGGCAAACGGCCGAACACCCTGACCTGCCCTTCGCTGGGCTGGAGCAGGCCAAGCACCAGTTTCATGCTGGTGGTCTTGCCCGCACCGTTATGCCCGAACAAACCCAGCACTTCGCCTTCAGCGAGACTGAGGTTGAGCTGATGCAACACGGTGGCATGCCCATAGCGCTGGCTGACGCCTTCGATGTCGATGACGTTCATGAGGTGGGCTCCTGGGTCAGGGTTTGAGGGGATGACTTCATCAGCGGATGACTGTCGAGCACCCCCGGCGATTTCATCACCGGAAAGGCCCGTTGCACCCAGCGCAGCAACTCGATACCGGGGCTGTTCATCAACAGCCGCACCTGCGGGTACAGCCACAGCAGACGGTCGACGTTGTCGTTGGGTTCGTAGGCGATATCGCCGAGGCCATCGTTGTTGCGGTCCCAGCCCAGGTAATCGCTCCAGTAATTGCCCCGGCCATCCACCGACCATTCCTGCAAGCGGGTGGCGACGTACTTGACCTGCCGCTGGTTGCCGACAAAAGCGTTGTCAGCGATGCGGTTGTCTTCCGAGCCGGCGGTGAGATGAATACCCACGGCGCTGTGCTCGAAGTGGTTGTGTTCGATGCTGTTGAACAGCGAGTTGTAGATGAACAGCGCCTTGCCCTCGGCACCACTGATCATGCTGTCGCCGGTCGAGCCGTCGCGCACGCCAGTGACGAAGTTGTCACGCAAGGTTGAATAGGTGATGTAGTTCATCAGGATCCCGTAGTTCTGATCCTGTTCGGAGCGATTGCCGATCACCATGAGCTTGCGGCTTTGCATCAAGGCGTAGCCGGTGCGGGTGCGGCGGGTGGTGTTGCCGATCAACTGGTTATCGTTGGCGAACATGTAATGCACGCCGTAGCGCAGGTCTTCCAGGGTATTGCCTTGCAGCAGGTTGCCGTTGGAGGTGTCGATGTAGATGCCATCGCGGGTGTCGCGCACCTGGTTGCCGATGACCTTGGCGCCATGCACGGCATACAGATGAATACCGTTGCCGCGATCCTGGGAGCGCATCGTCGGATCACCCTGAATGCGGTTGTCGATCAGGCTCACATCCTGCGTACCGTCGACCCAAATACCGAAGCCCTTACCCTGTAGGCGATTGCCTTTGATCACCGCGCCATAGGCCTTGGGCTGGATAAACACCGCCGCATTCATGGCGGTGAGGTCGTGCCCCCAGTCCAGAAAGGTGCAGCCCTCGATGCCGACATCCGGCGCACTGATGATCAAGCCGTTGCCCTGCCCCTCCCCCTGAAATACCGCGCCCGGCTCGCAGACAATCTGCATCGGTTGATCGACGCTGAATGAGCCACGGTATTCCCCGGCCGGCAGGTGCCAGCGTTGATCGGCGTCCACCGTCAACGGCAGCGTGGTGACGGGTTGCACCGCCAGCACGCTGCCAGACATGAGCAGGAGCGCAAGCGCAATGACCTTCACCGGGTTGCCCTTGCTCTCAGTCATTGCTTCGCTCCTGTCGATGGGCAACGGTCAGGCCTTCTCGACCTTCATGCGGCCGACCATTTCCATGTGCAGCGCATGGCAGAACCAGCTGCAGTAGTACCAGTGCAACCCCGGCTTGTCGGCGACGAAGGTGATCGATGAGGTCTGCTGCGGGCTGATTTCCATGCTGGCGCCATGGTTGGTCATCACGAAGCCGTGGGTCACGTCTTCAATCTGGTCGATGTTGGTGATGGTCACCGTGACCTCGTTGCCCTGTTTGACGGTGAACTCCGGCAGGCCATAGGCAGGGGCCATCGAGGTCATGTAGACACGGACTTTGTTACCGTCGCGGATGACCTTGTTGTCGGTCTCCAGCTTGATCCCGTCCTTCGCGGCGATGACCACGGTTTCGGCAAAAAACGGGTCGTTGCGGTCCCAGATCTTCTTGGTCTTGATCTGGTCGCGGCGGGCCATGACGCAGTCGTGGGGTTCGGCGAAGGCCGGGCCGTCGTGCACCAGTTTCATTTCATCGCCGGAGATATCGATCAACTGATCGTTTTCCGGGTGCAGCGGGCCGGTCGGCAGGAAGCGGTCTTTGGAAAACTTGCTGAGCACCACCAGCCACTGGCCGTCGGCCTCACTGGTTTCGGTCAGCGAGGCGTGGTTGTGGCCCGGCTGGTATTGCACGTCAAGTTTCTGCTTGATGTAGTTGACCTTTTCGCCGGTGTAGGCGCGAATGGCTTCTTCCACGTTCCACTTCACCACCTGGCTGTCGATAAACAGCGTGGTGTAGGCATTGCCGCGGCCGTCGTAAGTGGTGTGCAGCGGGCCCAGACCGAGCTCGGGCTCGCCGACCACCACGTCGCGCGGGTCCTTGAATTTGTCGTCAAACAGATCGTCAAGCTTGGCGATGGCAATGATGGTGCAGGTCGGCGAAAGCTTGCCGTTGGCAATGAAGTATTTGCCATCGGGCGAGGTATTGAGGCCGTGGGGGTTCTTCGGCGTGGGGATGTATCGGGTGAACGCGCTGTCCTTGCCATCGGTTTTACGACCGTCGACCACTGGCACTTTCGAGCCGTCGAGGGTGATGAACTTGCCGGCCTTGATCGCCGCTTCAATGCGCGGGATGTTGAACACCACCACCCAGTCGCGCTCGTTGCGCATCATCCCGCCCAGGTCGTAGGCCTTCTCCGAGTTGTAGCAGGTCGACGCCGCGTATTTGCCGGTGTAGTCGGCGTCGGTGTTGTCCAGGTTGCCGTCGACGATGACCTGGAACGCCATCTCCATTTTCTCGGCATCGATGGCGTTGAACATGGTGTAGCTGTTCTTGTCCTGCAGGTCGAAGGTGCTGCCGTCATTGGGGTGTGGAATGACGAATTCGGCGTTGGCGAACACGTACTTGGTGTGCGGTACTTTCTGCAGGCGCAACCCGTGAACCGCCTGCACATTGGGCACGGTGAGCATCTTGTCGCACTTCATGATGTCCAGACGGATACGCGCAACGCGGCTGTTGGCCTTGTCATTGATGAACAGGTATTTGCCGTCGTACTTGCCGTCGGTCATCGACAAATGCGGGTGGTGGCAGTCGCCATTCTGGAAGTGCGCGCTGTCGCCCATGATCCGTTTGCTTTCGTTGGTCAGGCCCCAACCAGTCGCGGAATCGACGTTGAACACCGGAATGCGTAACAACTCGCGCATCGACGGAATGCCCATGATCCGCACTTCGCCCTGATGGCCGCCGCTCCAGAAACCGTAGTACTGGTCCAGTTCGCCCGGCCCGACGTGGATTTTCGACTGCGCGTCCTTGGCCGCCGCCGCCCAGGTCTCACGGGTGAACACTGCGCCACCAAGGGCCGTGGCACCGGCCAGTACCGCGCCGGTCACCGCACTGGTGCCCAGGAAGCCGCGACGACTGAGGCCGGTCGATTCCGGCACTTCAGTGGTTTTTTTGGACTCTGTGTCGTTCATCAGGTGTTTTCCTTGAAGGGATAAAAACGGTCACTGCGGACAAGCGCTCGCGGGGTTCATTCCAGAGCGGTCACTTCCACGACAGGTATCAGTTGCACAGCAGCGGGCGCCGCTTTGCCAAGCTTCTTGCGCTTGTTGATCAGCGGCGGGCATTTGTTGTCGTTCTGGTACGTCATCTGGCAATCGAGGCAGTAGTGGCACTCGTTGGCATTGATCCGGCCATCAGGATGAATCGCCTGGATCTCGCATTCCTTGGCGCACAGCTGGCAAGGCGTGCCGCACTCCTTGCGGCGTTTGAGCCAGTCGAACAGGCGAAATTTGCTCGGGATCGCCAGCGCAGCACCCAACGGGCAGATGTAGCGGCAATAGACTTTGCGCGTGAAGAGGTTGATGACCAGCAGCGCCACCGCGTAGAGCACGAACCACCACTGGCGGTCGAACCTGAGGGTGATGGCGGTCTTGAACGGTTCCACCTCGGCGAACAGTTCGGCGGTGGACATCGACTCCAGGGAGATGCCGAACAGCAGCAGCAAAAGGATGTATTTGATCGCCCACAAGCGCTCATGCACTGCGAAGGGCAATTCGTATTGAGGGATCTTCAGCTTGCGCGCGGCCTCGTTGATCAACTCTTGCAAGGCGCCAAACGGGCACAGCCAGCCGCAGAACACGCCACGGCCCCACAGCAGAATGCTCGCGGCGGCGAAGACCCAGAGCATGAAGATCAGCGGATCGGTGAGAAACAGCTCCCAGCGAAAATGGTCGAACAGCGCATGGGTAAAGGTCAGGACGTTGACCACCGACAGCTGCCCCAGGGCATACCAGCCGATAAACACCACGGTAAAGACCAGGTAACCCCGACGCAGCCAATGCAGAAAATGCGGGCGGCGGGTGAATTTGTCTTGCAGGAACAGGATGGCCGTCAGCAGTAGCAATGCGGTGCCGAGCACGGTGATTTGAAAGGATTTCTGATACCAGATGTTCAACCACATGGGCCGACTGGCTTCCTCGAGGGCCGCCAGTTCTTCGGCGCTGGGCAGTGGGCGCTCAAGGTAGGGCTCGGGTAATTGATAGGCCAGTTCGAAGCTGCTGAACGTGCCACTGACCGGGCCGGTCTGGCGCCGTACCAATAATTCCAGAGACCAAGGCGATCCTGGATCGAACTTCGCCGGTTCGCGCACAATGAAAATCGACATTTCAGTGAACTCGGGCATGCCTTTGGCAAACACATCCGAGAGCCGCTGATGGTCCATGTCGCGAAAGCTGATGACGTTGCCGAACTGGCGCAATTGCACCCGATCGAAAATCCCGCCGCGCACGTACCCCGAGCCTTTATAAGAAAACAGCCCGCGACCCAGCACTGCGATGGCTTGCTCGCCAGGCTTGAGGTCCTGCATGAGGAAGCGATATTGGTTGTCGCCCAGCAGCGCACGGCCGATGGTCGGCGGATTCAGGTCGGCGGTGTAGAGCTCGATAAAGGTCTCATCCACCTGATCGGCGGCGGCGTTTTCCACGCCTTCGGCATCAGTGCCCTTGAAGGCGGCGTCGACCTGGCCACGGGTCAGGTTCAAGCGGCGGATGGCGCCGTTGCCGGTCAGTTGCTCCCAGGTGGCGGGCTCGAACAAGTCCAGCCGCACGGTGGCGGGCTTGCGTGCCACACTACCCGTGTCTTCAATCAGCTTGAGTGAGGCAGCCACATCATGAGCGGCGCGCATGATGACCTCGTTGACCACCATGGCGGTGACGGTTGCGCCGGCGATGGCATCGACAGTGACCGCATTCGGATCACTGGAATGGCCGACGACGACCCGTTGGCTGACCTTGACGCCTTTGTACTTGGCACTGAAACCGTGGAGTTTTGCCTCAGGAATGCCAATCAGCAGAATCGGCTCGTGGTGTTCCAGCACATAGGCATCCTGAATCACGCCGGCAGTGTCGAGGATCACCTGGGTGTTGATCGGTTTGCCCGAGTAAGCCGGAATATCCACCACGTCCAGGCTCTGGAACACATAACCGATGACTTTGCCGGCGGCGGACAGCGTGCGCACCTTGAACGGGCCTTCGGGGGCGGAAACGGAATCGGTCTGAGAGAAGGTTTTTTCGATGCGCTGCTGCTCAATGTCGCCGTACTGCTTGGCCTGCGCCCCCTCGAAGGTGGCAAGCATCAGCGTCAGCATGACCACCAGACCGACACCCCAGGCGCGCAGGTTGCCGAGTATCGAAGGCTGATGGATTGTCATGTGCTCGCTGATTTTAAAGGGGCTTGCGGTCATGTTAGGGAGCGTTGCGCCCCCTGCCCTTGATTGAGATCAACTTGAGGGCAATCCCCTCGGAAGACAGGCTCAGACCGTACGTGAGAACTGGCCTTTTTGTTCACCGCCCAGATAGGCGTCAAACGCCATCGCGGCACTGCGCATCATCAGATGCCCTTGTGGCAGCAGCACCAATTCGTCGCGGTGAATCTGCAGCAATCCATCACGCACATGCTCGCCCAGCTGCGCCAGCGCCTCGGCAAAATACTCGGTGAAGCGAATGCCATGCCGCGCTTCATACTGGTCGAACGCGATGCGGCCATGGCACATCAGGTCGCTGATTACCTCGCGGCGCAACAGGTCGTCGGCGTTCAAGCGGTAACCGCGATGCACCGGCAACAGCCCTTGATCGATACGGGCGTAGTACTGCGAAAGCTCCTTGACGCTTTGGCTGTAGCTGTCGCCGACCTTGCCGATCGACGACACCCCAAGGCCGATCAAATCGCAGTCGGCATGGGTGGAATAACCCTGAAAGTTACGCTGCAGGGTGCCATTGGCCCGGGCCAGCGCCAGTTCGTCATCCGGCAAGGCGAAATGATCCATGCCGATATAGACGTAACCGGCCTCGGTCAGGCGGCGGATGGTCAGCTCGAGCAGTTCCAGCTTGCGCTCCGGTGGTGGCATGTCGGCGGGGCGAATCAGCCGTTGCGCGCGAACCATCTCCGGCAAATGCGCGTAGCTGTAGGCGGCAATCCGGTCCGGACGCAGCGCGATGATCTTGCTGAGGGTGACGTCGAAACTCTGCACGGTTTGCAGTGGCAGGCCGTAGATCAGGTCGACGCTGATCGACTTGAAGTGCGCCTCGCGCGCCGCCGCGACCAGCGCATAAATCTGCTCTTCACTTTGTTGGCGATTCACCGCGGCCTGCACATCGGGGTCGAAATCCTGCACGCCGAAGCTCAGGCGATTGAAGCCCAATTGGCGCAATGACTGAATCTGCTCGGTGCTGATGGTCCGTGGGTCGACCTCGATGGAGAACTCATGGTTATCGCTGTCATCCATGTTGAACGCCTGGTGCAGGCAGTCCATCAGGTCCGCCAACTGTTCGCTGGTCAAATAGGTCGGCGTGCCGCCCCCCAGGTGCAACTGGGTGAGTTTGCGGGTGCTGTCGAACAAGGCCGCCTGCATTGCGATTTCACGCTTGAGGTACGTCAGGTACTCGACGGCGCGATGGGTTTTCTGGGTAATGATTTTGTTGCAGGCGCAGTAGTAACAAAGGCTTTTGCAGAACGGGATGTGGATGTACACCGACAACGGTTTCGGCGCGGCCACCTGATTGCTGTCGCGGGCGGCACGCTGATAGTCATCAACGGCAAACGCCTGATGAAACTGCGGCGCCGTGGGGTAAGAGGTATAACGCGGCCCCGGGCGGTCGTACTTTTCGACCAGGGCGCGATTGAAATCAAATGTCGTGTTCATGATCGATCAACTCGCATGGGGTTAATGCTTCGCACCGCCCAAATCCTTTTCAAACAGGTTGCAGATGGCATCCACTTCCGGCCGACCGGCGGGAAGGATGCTGATGAAACGGTCTGACAATTCAATCAACCCGTCTCGACTCAATTGCTCCAGCAACGGCCAGACAGAGGAGAAGTACTTGGAAAAAACCAGCCCGTAGCGCCGCTCGATAGCGCGGATATCCAGTTCCTGATCACAGGCCAGACGTTCCATGACCATTTGCCGGATCTGATCCCCCGCCTCGAAGCGCCAGCCTCGACACGTCGGCAATTGCCGCATGTCCAATTGCTGCTGATAGCGTTCAATCTCGTCGGTGTTTTGCGTGTACAACTCGTCGATCTGGCTGATGGCGCCCAAACCGAATCCAATATGATCGCAATAGCCGTGACGGGAGAAACCCTCACAGGTACGGCGCAACCGGCCGCGCTCCTGGGCAACAGCCAGATCATCATCAGGCCGGACAAACTGCCCCAGACCGATGTAGTGATAACCCGCGCCAAGCAGTTGATCGAAGCAGATCTGGCGCATCGCGCCTTTATCGTCCTGGCTGCACAGCGCTCTGACTTTGTCACCTAGCACCGGCCGATAACGCCGTGGTGGCCGGGCATAATCGAACACCATGAGCCGGTCCGGCTCCAGTTCAATAATGCTCGCCAGCTTCAGCGCAAAACTGTCTGGCGTCTGCCAGGCATGGCCAAAACCCAGGTCGACGTTGATGGATCGAAAACCAAAGGTGCGCGCGGCATCCATCAGCGACTGGATCGGCGCCGGGTTCTGGTAGCAGGCCACCGACCTGTCACAGTCGGCGTCGATATCCGGAACGCCGATGCTCACATGAGTGAATCCCTGGTCGCGCAGCAACCCCATGGTCGCCCAGTCGGTGTGGTGGAGGTCGACCTCGACGCTGTAATCGCCGCCTTCATGTTCGAGAAAGTTGAACCGGCCACGCAGATGGCTCATCAGCCGTTCCAGATGGGCAGGCGCGGGTGTTCCTCCGCCCAGATGAAACTGCTCGACCCGTTGCTCTGCACCGAGGTGACAACCGACGAGGTCGATTTCCCGCTCCAGATGCTGAAGGTACTGCTCGATACCGTTTTGCTCGCCGGCGATATCGCGCGGGGAACAGGAAGACGGCTTGAGGCTGGAAGGCAGTTGCACGTTCAGGGACAGCGGACGGCACTTCTGGCGGCTGACGCGCAATGCACGAAGCAGGTCCAGAGAGCCGATACCGTCATGAAATTTTTGCGTGTCGGCATGACAGTTAGGGTCAAGCACGCCTTGATCGCACCGAGCGATCAACTCGCCTGGGTTGTGAAATAAATCGAGCATGGCGGTCTCCGAGACTGGCTACGGACTGTCAGTCTCCGGGTTTAACCATCAATGCTCCTTGATTTGCGTCAAGCGCAAGCAAAGTGTCTGCATGAGGTCAGGCCCGATTACCACGTCAGGTAAAACATGCCCTTGGCCAGCAGCACGATAACGACCATGTGGCAGAACAGGCTGGCGTGGATGAAGTGCAGGTATCGCGGGCTCATTCGGCCGCTTTTGAATAGAAACATGGCGCCGAGGAAATGCAGCAGCACACTCACGGCCACTGCGATTTTCAACGCCAGTAAGGTGCCGAACGATGAGGACAGTGGTGAGGCCAGGGCTGGCAAGTAGCGCAACCAGACCATGCCCAGCCCGGCACCGAACAACACCAGCAGCACCCACGGCATCAGCGAGCGGGCCCGGCGGCCGATACCCTGCTCCACCAGCAGCATCACCCTGGCGGGTAACTGTTTGCGGATGCTTTCCAGGAACAGGACTTCGAAGAACACCGTGCCGATGAAGATCAGCGCGGCAAACAGGTGCAAGGTCAGAATCAGCGGATAGATCATGGTGTTTTCGCCTTGGGTCAAGGCAACCGGCGCTACGGCGAACATTGGGGTGAGCGCACTGGCTGTCGGTCTCTGGAGACTACAGAGGCTGCCTGGTTATGCGGTTGACACTGATCAAGAAAGCGGCAAAACCCTCGTGGGCATATCCGTTTCTGCGGTCACGGCGGCTTAGGGTTCCGCCCTTACGGCGGGTCACTTGGAAATGTATGGTCAGCCCATCTCCTGCAACCTCATTGGCTGTTTTCGGTAGAGCTGGCTTGCGCTAATGTATCCGGGCTCATTGTGAGCGTTGCGGTAAC
>Ga0255334_1000468_pt1 | contig 31434 bp, 28 predicted proteins | sample EtOH5_35cm_T3_12_FD_202080 | JGI IMG/M metagenome (GOLD analysis project Ga0255334, IMG submission 202080) | Sandy soil microbial communities from University of British Columbia, Vancouver, Canada - EtOH5_35cm_T3_129 | ecosystem: Engineered > Artificial ecosystem > Sand microcosm > Unclassified ... | reverse complement strand
GCCGGCTTTGCAAACCTGGCCGAACACGCAAAAACGGCCATCAACGCACAAGCCAACTAAGCCTGTCGGTTAGGCCGTTGGACCCAAAGGGGGAAAGGCATTAGTCTGCTTTCCCCTTTTCTCGTCCCTGTTTTATCTCGTCCAGAGTGGAGAAGTCTGTGTTAGATACGGATTTGGAGGCTCTACTAGCAGCCGCCCGTTCGGCCATCGGTGCTGCGCCCGACAGAGCGACGCTTGATGCCATACGCGTCCACTACCTCGGAAAAAAAGGTCAACTCACTGAACAACTGAAAAGTCTGGGCAGCATGGATCCAGACGCCAGACGCCAGGCCGGCGAGCTGATTAATCAGACGAAAACCGCCCTGACATCGGCTTTAGACCAGGCTCGCGATGCCCTGGATGCGCGTGCGCTGGAACAACAATTAGCCTCCGAAAAGCTTGATGTTACCCTGCCTGGCCGCGGCCAAACGGCCGGCGGTCGACATCCCATCCGTCGCGCCATTGAACGAATCGAGGAAATTTTCACCGCCGCCGGTTACCAGCTGGCAGAAGGCCCAGAAATCGAAAGCGATTACTACAACTTCACCGCACTCAACATCCCCGAACACCACCCGGCGCGCGCCATGCACGACACATTTTACGTGGGCGAATCACAGCTGCTGCGTACACACACCTCACCTGTACAAATCCGCGCCATGGAGCACACAAAACCGCCCATCCGCCTGATTACCATCGGCCGGGTTTACCGTTGCGATTCGGATCTGACGCACACCCCCATGTTCCACCAGGTCGAAGGTTTGTTAGTAGACGAAGGCGTCAGCCTGACCGATTTATACGGCACATTAAAAGCGTTTCTATCAGCGTTTTTTGAGCGCGACTTGCAAATCCGCTTTCGCCCTTCGTTTTTTCCATTTACGGAGCCCTCCGCCGAGGCGGATATGCAATGCGTCATGTGCAGCGGCAAAGGCTGCCGGGTATGCAAGCACACCGGCTGGCTGGAGATATTAGGTTGCGGCATGGTGCATCCACACGTACTGCGTAATGTGGGCATTGATAGCGAACGTTACACCGGCTTTGCCTTTGGCGTGGGTATCGAGCGCTTGGCGATGCTACGTTACGGAGTCAATGATTTGCGGCTGTTCTTCGACAACGACCTGCGTTTTTTACGCCAGTTCAATTAGCAGGCAGATAACTCAATGAAACTCAGCGAACATTGGCTACGCGAATGGGTAAACCCCGCTCTGGACACCACGGCCCTGGTGCATTTGCTTACTCAGGCCGGCCTGGAAGTAGAAGCCATCGAAGCCGTCGCGCCGAGTTTTTCTGGTGTTTGTGTCGCTCGTGTCGATACGGTGGAGCCTCATCCTCAAGCAGATCGTTTGCGGATTTGCCGGGTGGATGCAGGGCAACACGGGTCTTTACAAATTGTCTGCGGTGCCGCCAATGTCCGCGCCGGCATCTATGTGCCGCTGGCCAGAGTAGGCGCCATACTGCCCGGTGGAACCACTATCAACCCAGCCAAGCTGCGCGGCGTGGAATCTCAAGGCATGCTCTGTTCTGCCAAAGAACTCGGCCTGGCGGAAGAATCCCAAGGACTCTGGGAATTAGACCCGCAAGCCACGCCCGGACAAGATTTGCGCGAATGGTTAATTCTCGATGACCACGCCATCGAGCTAAGCATCACGCCCAATCGTGGTGACTGCCTGTCTGTGCTGGGCTTGGCCCGAGAAGTCGCCGCCCTAACCAGCATGGTGCTGCTGGACAAAGCCACCGTTACTATTGCAGAAACAGCCATCGCCACACCCGCCGTCAAACTGGAATCACTCGCCGATTGTGCACACTACGTTGGCCGAGTTATCCAGGGCTTAAACCCGCAGGCGCGCAGCCCCCTATGGCTGCAAGAGCGGTTGCGGCGCAGTGACATCCGCAGTCTCGGGCCCGTCGTCGATGTCACCAACTACGTGATGCTTGAACTGGGCCAACCTCTGCATGCCTTCGACAAGGCGCGCCTGCATGGCGATATACAGGTTCGTCGCGCCCAGCCGGCGGAACGCCTGACTTTACTCAACGGCCAAAACGTCGAACTGCGTCCAGACACTTTGCTGATCACCGACTCACGCGGCCCCGTGGCCATGGCCGGCATCATGGGCGGCAGCGAAAGCGCCGTCACTGATCAAACCACCGAGATTTTTTTAGAAAGCGCCCTGTTTGTGCCGACAGCGATTAGCGGCCGCGCACGGAAGTATGGCCTGTCCAGCGATGCCGCTCATCGATTTGAGCGCGGGGTAGATCCTCAACTGCAACGCCGGGCTTTGGATAGAGCGACCTCGTTGCTGCTCGAAATTGCCGGTGGTTCCGCCGGCCCAGTGACTCAGGCGGGCCACCCTGCCCCATCACACGGTGAGCCGATCTTACTGCGCCTGGCCCGCATCGAAAAATTGCTAGGTTTCACTGTACCCGCAGATCGTGTCGAAGACATGCTGACTTCGTTGGGCATGAAATTAACGCCGCTGGCTGAGGCGTGGCAAGTCAGCCCACCCAGTCATCGTTATGATCTCGCCATCGAAGAAGATTTAATCGAAGAAGTCGCCCGCCTCTACGGTTACGAAAATCTCGAAGCAAGATTAACAACCGGGCATTTACTGTTGGCCAAAGCACCAGAACATCAGTTGCCTGAGCGCCGCTTGCAGGCCACGCTAATCCAGCGCGGCTATCAGGAAGTCATCACCTATAGTTTTGTCGACCCGCAACTGCAAACCCACTTTGTCAGTGACGAGCTACCCATCGACCTAACTAACCCACTGTCCCGCGAACTTTCGCAAATGCGAATCAATTTATGGCCTGGATTATTGCAAACATTAATGCATAATGTGCGGCGCCAGCAGGGGCGAGTCCGCCTTTTTGAGACGGGACTAATCTTCGGTCGGCAAGGCAAGGCCGTTCTGCAAAGCAAGGCCATCGGCGGGCTGGCTTACGGTGACAGGTATCCCGAGCAATGGGGTGCCGCCGCAAAAACCGTTGATTTTTTTGATGTTAAGGCCGATATCGAAGCGCTGACAGGCCTGATTTTGGATGCGGCTAGCTTTCGTTACGAAGCAGCAGAGCACGCCGGCTTTCACCCAGGGCAGTGCGCACGAATACTGCGCAATGACCAGACCGTTGGCTGGTTGGGGTGTTTACATCCCCAACTGGTTACCCGTCTGGATTTATCGAAAACACCCGTGTTGTTCCAGCTGGACATGGCGATATTTGGTGAAGCTAGATTGCCGGCGTTTCGGAACGTCTCAAAATTTCCCTCGGTGCGCCGAGATCTTGCGGTTATCGCTCCGGAAAATCTAGCCGTAGGAGAAATTCTAAGCCGCATTTATCAAGCCGCAGGCAGCCTGCTTGCCGACGTATTAACCTTTGACGTTTATCGTGGCCAAGGCGTAGCGAACGGTTCAAAAAGTGTCGCTTTCGGCTTGATTTTTCAGCATGAATCACGCACTCTGGCGGATGAAGAAATTAATTCCGCCATATCCAGCGTTGTAGAAACATTAAAAACCACTATTGGGGTAAGGATCAGGGAGTAACACTATGGCATTAACAAAAGCAGAAATTGCAGACCGTTTGTTTTCTGAGCTGGGTCTGAATAAACGTGAAGCTAAAGATTTGGTCGATTTGTTTTTCGAAACCCTTCGGAAATCTTTAGAAGATGGGGATACCGTCAAACTCTCCGGATTTGGTAACTTCGACCTGAGAAAAAAGAACCAGCGCCCCGGTCGGAACCCAAAAACTGGCGAAGAAATCCCGATTACGGCTCGACGGGTGGTCACTTTTAAAGCGGGCCAAAAGTTAAAGTCGAAGGTAGAAGGCCGTGCTGGGGCCAAGCGATAAGACTGAATTACCGCCGATTCCCAGTAGACGCTATTTCACCATCGGTGAAGTCAGCCGCTTATGCGATGTCAAACCGCACATATTGCGCTACTGGGAACAGGAATTCCCCCGATTAAAGCCAACTAAACGGCGCGGTAACCGACGGTATTACCAGCATAAAGATGTCGTCATTGCACGTCAGATTCGTCGTCTGATTTACGATGAGGGTTTTACCGTTAGTGGAGCACGGCAACGCTTGACTACGCCAGAAACCCCTAACGATGACCGGGATGTTAAGTTGTCAACCATCCGTGAAATTCGCGCTGAACTGGAAGAAATACTCCAGCTTCTGCAAGAGTAATGCCGAGTTTTTTAAAAAATAATTTTTAAGTTTACAATTCCAAAGGATATTCTAAATGGCCATCGAGCGTACTCTGTCCATCATCAAACCAGATGGCGTTGCAAAAAATATCATCGGCGAAATTTATGGCCGCTTCGAGAAGGCCGGCTTACGCATTGTCGCCGCAAAAATGATGCATCTGAGTCGTGCGCAAGCGGAAGCCTTCTACGCCGTACACAAAGAGCGGCCATTTTTCAAAGATTTGGTCGAGTTTATGATTTCAGGCCCGGTGATGATTCAAGCTTTGGAAGGCGAAAACGCCATAACCCGTAACCGCGAGCTGATGGGCGCCACCAATCCCAAGGAAGCAGCTCCTGGCACGATCCGTCGGGACTTTGCCGCCTCTATCGACGCCAACGTGGTCCACGGATCGGATGCTGCCGACACCGCAGCGCAAGAGATTCAGTTTTACTTCAGTGGATTAGAAGTCTGCCCACGGGGTTGATTTTTGACCCATTGAACCCGAAATAATGGGTTCATCCATTGATTGAGCCGACCGCTATGGATACAACCAGCGCCAAGATTAACCTTCTAGATCTAGATCCGGAGGGTCTCGCCCAATTTTTTACTAAATTAGGTGAAAAACCCTTTCGGGTTCAACAGATCTTGCAGTGGATACATCAGCGCGGAGTTGACGATTTCTCTGCTATGAGCAATCTGGCCAAATCAACCCAGTCGACTTTGTCAAAGGTGGCGGAAATTCGACCGCCCCCGGTGGTACTGGATACTACGGCGGCGGACGGCACTCGCAAGTGGCTGATGCAGGTTGACGGTGGAAACTGCATAGAGACCGTGTTCATCCCAGAAAACGAGCGTGGCACCCTGTGCGTATCATCACAAGTGGGCTGCGCGCTGGATTGCAGCTTTTGCGCCACCGCGCAGCAGGGATTCAATCGCAATCTCACAACAGCAGAAATTATCGGCCAGCTTTGGCATGCCACGCGGGCGCTGAAAGTCGAGGGAAGTGATAATCGAGTTATCACCAACGTGGTCTTTATGGGCATGGGCGAGCCGTTACTCAATCTTGCTAACGTGATACCGGCCATTAATATCATGCTGGATGATCTGGCCTACGGCTTATCCAAGCGCCGGGTGACGGTGAGCACGTCTGGCGTGGTGCCGGCCCTCGATAAACTGGCTGACCGTTGTGATATCGCCCTGGCTATTTCTTTGCACGCGCCGGATGACGCTTTACGTGACCAGCTGGTGCCTATCAATCGTAAATACCCGATTGCGGAGTTGCTGGCCGCTTGTCGTCGTTATGTCGACAGTCGCGAGCGCTCCGTGAGCATTACCTTTGAGTACGTCATGCTCGACGGAGTTAACGACTCTGATCAACAGGCCAAAGCCCTGGGGCGTTTACTAAAAGACATCCCGGCAAAAGTAAATTTAATCCCTTTTAATCCCTTTCCGGGCAATAAATATCGACGCTCGCCGGCCAAGCGAATCGCCAGTTTTCAAAACGTTCTGCATCAGATGAACGTGCGGACGACGACTCGGCGGACCCGAGGCGACGATATCGATGCTGCGTGCGGTCAATTGGCTGGGCGCGTCCAGGACAGGCGAACCCTTCGTCGTCAAGAAATCAACGAGGCGATGCAACCATGAGGAGATCGATCATCTGGTTTATCGGCCCCATGCTGGCTGCGGCTCTACTCGCGGCTTGTGTCAGCGAAGGTGGTAACCAGAATATCAATGCAGAGGATAGCGCTCGTTACAATGCAACCTTGGGTAAAAGTTATGCTGAGTCCGGCCGCCATGACTTGGCGATGGATAAGCTCAACAAAGCCAAGGCAGCAAACCCTGATTTACCAGAGGTTTACGTAGGTTTTGCCGAGTTATACGCTCGCCTTGGGCAGCCCAAGCTGGCGGATGAGAATTGGCAGAAAGCCCTGGATTTAGACCCTACTCGCTCCGATTTATTTAATAATTATGGGTTGTATCTTTGCGAAAAGGGTCAGTTTGACCAGGCTGAGCAGCAATTTCTCAAAGCAATCGCCAACCCAAATTACACCGCTCCGGAATACGCCCATACCAATGCAGGTATCTGCGCAATCAAACGAGGCGACACGGCAAAAGGTATGCGGTATCTGCGCAAGGCGTTAGAGTTCAAGCCAAACTTTGGCCCCGCCTTGTGGGTACTGATCAACCAAGTATACAAATATAAGCAATATCAACAGACTATTCTATATCTTGAGCGCTATCACAGCGCAAGTCGACCTACCCCAGACAGCTTGTTAATTGGTCTGCGCGCAGAACGCGTCTTGGGTAATCGCCAAAATGCGGCGCAATATCGCCAGCAATTAATAACCATGTTTCCGAACTCACCCCAAGCGGCAGAAGCCGGTTCAGAGCGCTGATTTATGGAAAATCACACAACTAATGAAGCAGCACAATCGTCTACCTCCGTCACGTCAGGTAGTCGTCTCATACAGGCCCGAGAGGCCCATAATTACACCGTTGCTGAGGTTGCCAGCCGTCTTCGCCTCCGTCCCGAAATCATCGAAGCCCTGGAAACCAACAATCTGTCCAAACTGCCTGGCGGCACCTTTAGCAAAGGCTATCTGCGCATCTATGCCGACCTCCTGGAGCTGCCTGTTGCAGAGATCATGGCGGATTACGAACGATTGCAGCCAAAAACTCAACCTACGTTTGTTCCAAAACATCGGATTTCTAAAGAGCACCGACAAGACCAAAGCCATGTCCTGTGGGGCAGCACGGCCGCTGCCGCCAGCGCATTCATCTTAGTACTGGTTGTCACTGCTGTCTGGTTGTTTCGCCAGGATGCTGCGCCGGTTAATGATGAACAAGTTGTTGCTAACGAAACGCAGATGTTCCCCGATCAGACGACAGAACAGGCGTTGCTGCCAAACAATCAAACCGGCGACACAGCCAGCCCGTCAGTCTCACCGACTGTACCCATCGTTCCGGCGGCTTCATCGCTTATCGAAATGAACAGTCCGATGAATTCTGCGGCACCGAGTGTACCCAGCGACAACGCCGCCCAACCGGGCGAGATTCGCCTTGACTTGACTCTTGTCGCTGATTCTTGGGTACAAGTACTGGATAAGAATGGCCGAATATTAATCAACGGCTTACTACGCGAAGGTCAGCGTAAAACGGTTAACGGCGTACCCCCCGTAAAAGTATTTTTTGGTAACGCTCCGGGCGTAGAAGTGCGGGTTAACGGCGTCCCTTTCTCCGCAAAATCTTATACCAAATCGAATAACCTGGCCCGATTCACCGTGCAGGGTCAGTGATGTGCCTATCAGACAGTTACCGCTAACAGGAATTTGACGTGGCCAAGGGAATTCAAGCTGTTCGGGGGATGAATGACATCCTTCCGGAGCAGACACCACGCTGGCGGTGGGTAGAGGCGACCATCGGCCAAGTCATGGCGGCCTATGGCTATGCTGAAATTCGTCTGCCGATAGTTGAATCAACCGAGCTGTTTCACCGCTCCATTGGTACCGTTACCGACATCGTCGAAAAAGAGATGTATACCTTTGAAGATCGCAACGGCGATAGCCTAAGCCTGCGACCCGAAGGCACTGCAGGCTGTGTCAGAGCAGGGTTAGAGCACGGTTTGCTCTTCAATCAGCAGCAACGACTTTGGTACACCGGCCCGATGTTTCGGCACGAACGTCCGCAAAAAGGGCGCTATCGCCAATTTCAGCAAATCGGGGTGGAAGCCTTCGGCATGGAAGGCCCTGACGTGGATGCCGAACTGATTTTAATGAGTCGGCGGATCTTCCAGAAACTGGGTATCGACGACAGCGTTCATTTACAAATAAACAGCCTCGGTACGTCCGCCTGTCGAGCCCACTATCGAACGCTACTGGTAGAGTACTTCTCCGGTCATCTGGAATCGCTGGATGAGGACAGCCAGCGACGGCTGCACACCAATCCCATGCGCATACTGGATAGTAAAAACCCGGCCATGGCCGAACTCATCGCCAAGGCACCGCTGTTAACCAATCATCTTGATGACGATTCGCGCCAGCATTTTACCCGGTTGACCCGGCTGCTTGATGCAGCGAGTGTGCCGTACACCATCAACCCCCGCCTGGTGCGCGGGTTAGATTATTATGGCCGGACGGTTTACGAGTGGGTCACCGAGCGCTTGGGGTCGCAAAACGCAGTCTGCGCGGGTGGGCGCTACGATGGATTGGTTGAACAGTTGGGCGGCAAACCCACGTCGGCGGTAGGCTTCGCTATCGGCCTGGAGCGCTTGATTGCTTTGATTGAGCTGGCAAATCAATCTGTCCCAGAAATCGCCCCTCACGTTTATCTAGTGGCTATTGGCGACGCCGCAGAAAACCTGGCTATGCAATTGGCAGAGCAATTACGAACGATTAATTCGGCCTGGCGGGTCGTGCTCAATGTCGGCGGTGGCAGCATAAAAACTCAGCTGCGGCGAGCTGATCGACTTAACGCCTGGATCGCGCTGCTGATTGGCGAGGACGAAATCAATACCGGCCAGGTCCAACTTAAATATTTGCGCAGTGAACGGCCGCAACTCTCGGTTACGTTAGCACAGCTCAGCGAGAAAGTGGCTGCGGTGATTGCCGCAGAAACCGGGCATAATTGTCAATCACGCCCAGTCTGACCAATAAATACAAGGAGAGCCCAACGTGTCACTCATTGAAGAAAACGAAGAAGTCCGCCAATTGGTTGATCTGTGGCGACGCTACGGTACGTATTTGATCAGCGGCGTGGTCATCGGCTTGGTCTTGCTGGGTTCATGGCGGGCTTATCAAAGCCATCAGCTCAATCTGGCCGAACAAGCGTCTGCTGCGTATCAGAGCTTTCAGGAAATGCGCGCCAAAGGCGATAAAGCCGGTATGCAGCAAGCCGGCGAAAATCTCAAGCAGGCGCATCCCGGCTCTCCGTACGCCACGTTAGCGGCTTTGCAGCTGGGTCATCAGTCGGTAGTCGATGGCGCCGCCGAAGCCGCCAAAACCCAGTTAAACTGGGCCGAGGCCAATGCTCCGCTGCCACAGCTCGCTGCTATCGCTCGGCTACGTCTAGCTCAACTCGAACTGTCTAATAACCAAACAGAAGCGGCGTTGGCCTTACTCGATTCGGTGCCCGAAGAAAGCTTCACCACCCTTTATCAGCACACCAAAGGCGATGTACTGATGGCGGCTGGCCGCCTGGACGAGGCCCGTCAGGCTTATGAAGATGCCGAGGCAGCGGGTGCGGGTGATGCTCTACTAAAATTAAAACGCGAATCTCTGGAGGCTAACTAATGAAACGTGCGCTCATTACGTGCTGTTTTCTCGTCTTGAGCGGCTGCTCTTGGTTCAGCGGTTCCGATGCCACCCTAAAGCCAATGCCTTTGCCGGCCATCGAAGCGCCCCTCAATATCACCAAGATTTGGTCCTATGACCTGGGTTCCAAGGAAAAAACGCCGTACTTACGACTGGTTCCATCCGTCGCGACCGGACAAATCTTCGTGGCCAATACCCGTGGCATGATCGCCGCCTTTGCGGCCGAAGATGGCAAGCTGCTGTGGCAAAACAAAACTAAATACCGCTTCATTGCCGGCCCCGGCGCCGGCAATGGATTGATACTCCTGGGCACGCTGGATGGCGAATTGATTGCCTTTGATAGCATTTCGGGTAAACGGCGGTGGCGAGTGCAGTTAACCGGCGAAATCACCTCGGTACCGCAGGTCGAGCACGATATCGCCGTTGCGCGAACACTCGATGGCCGCGTCTACGGCTTAGAAGTGGCTACCGGCAAACGCCTCTGGTCCTATTCAAGCTCTGTTCCCGCGTTGACACTGGCAGGAACGGGCTCACCCGTCATCACCGGAAACACCGTTTTGGTTGGTCTGGACAGTGGCCGTCTGGTGGCTTTGGATATTAAAAATGGTCAACCGCTTTGGGAGCAAATGGTAGCCGCCCCCCTTGGACGAACTGAAGTAGAACGGTTAATCGATATTGATGGCGACCCAAAAGTGGTGGTGGACGACGTTTACGTTGTCGCCTATCAAGGTAAGTTAGCCCATATTTCGCTGCGCACCGGCCAAATTGTTTGGTCTAAACCCTTATCCAGTTACGCCGGCTTAACTGTGGCTGGCAACGGTCTTTACGTGGTTGATGATCAATCTCGACTGGTCGCCTTAGATCGATTTAGTGGCGCCAGCCTATGGACATCCGACAAGCTGGCGCGCCGTGGATTGACCGCACCGGAAATCCAGGCAGACCACATCGTAGTAGGTGATGCAGCGGGCTACTTACATTGGTTGACCCGTGATAAGGGCCAGGTAACCGGCCGTTACTATGTCGACAGAGCGGGCATGGCTGTGCCTCCGGTGACTGTGGGAAATCGACTATACGCGCTTGGTCGCAGCGGCGAGCTGGTGGCCTTGAAGGTGACATCCCCCTGAACATCACCCCTGAATTAAATCGATTTAACTTAACCACCAAGTTGATAGAAAAATGCTGCCAGTAATCGCCCTGCTGGGGCGTCCCAACGTGGGCAAATCGACACTATTTAATTTTTTGACTCGCAGTCGTGACGCCTTGGTGGCCAACTTTCCCGGCTTAACCCGTGATCGTCAGTTTGGTTGGGGGAAAGTTGGGCCGCGCCCCTACCTGGTGGTGGATACGGGCGGCATCACTGATCACCAGGAAGGTTTAGACGCGCTGACCGCACGTCAGTCGCTCAAAGCCCTGGAAGAAGCGGATCGTGTCCTGTTTATGGTGGATGGTCGGGGCGGCCTGACCGCCAACGATCTATTTCTGTTGAACCTAATCCGCCGCAGTGGCAAGCCTGCTCACTTGGTGGTTAACAAAACGGAAGGTCTGCTGCCCGGCATGATGGGCTCGGATTTTTACGCCCTGGGATTAGGCGAGCCATTTTTTATTTCCGCAACTCATGGCGACCGCATCAGCGGCATGATGGCGGCTGTTTGCGATCTGCTGCCCCCTGACGATGAACCGTCAGGACAAGTCGCCAGCTCCATCCATGTCGCTATCGTCGGTCGCCCCAATGTCGGCAAATCTACCCTAGTTAATCGCATTTTGGGCGAAGAGCGTGTGGTGGTTTCTGATCAGCCAGGCACCACGCGTGATGCGGTCTCGATACCGTTTGAGCGCGATGGTCAAGCTTATACGTTAATCGACACGGCGGGCGTACGGCGCCGCGCGCGCGTCAAAGAAACCATCGAAAAATTCAGCGTCATTAAAACCCTGCAAGCCATTGATGCGGCGCAGGTGGTGGTCATTTTGGTGGATGCACAAGAAGGCATCAGCGATCAGGACGCCAGCATCATTGGCACCGTTATCGAACACGGTCGAGCCATCGTCCTGGCAATCAATAAATGGGACGGCCTGGACCCGGATCAGCGGACCCGGGTCAAAGATCAGCTGGAATTTAAGCTGCCTTTCCTTGATTTTGCCCGAGGCCACTTTATCTCTGCCTTGCATGGTACGGGCGTGGGTGATTTGTACGCCTCGATCAAAACCGCGTATGCCTCTGCCACTCTGCAAATGCCCACGCCGCTGCTGACACGGTTGCTAGAGCAAGCGGTCGCCGCCTACCCGCCGCCGTTGGCGCAGGGTCGGCGGATCAAACTGCGCTATGCTCACCAGGGGGGCAAATGTCCACCCACGGTGGTGATTCACGGCGCTCAAGCGACTCGATTGCCCGATGCCTACCGCCGCTACCTGACCCGCAGCTTTCAAAAAGCCCTGGGCATGGAAGGCACACCCTTGCGCCTGGAATTGCGCTCGCCAGAAAATCCTTATGTCACTGGGCCAACCGAACCGCGCGTCAAAGTCACAAAATCTGACGAGCTGGGGGAAGAAGCCCCGAAAGTCAAAAAGGCCGTGGCTAAAAAACCTGCTGACGGCAAACCCGTGGTTAAACGCGCCGCTTCGCCAAATACCAAATCAACCCGTAAAGCGACGTATCAACCCGCCGCAAGACGAGTCGCCAAAGCGGCGGCCAAACCGGTTCGCAAAGCGACTGGCAAGCCAGCTACTAAGCGGCCGGCCAAGGGGACAACAAAACCCGTGCGCAAAACAGCCAGCAAGCCACCGCGTAACCGGCGAAGCTAGTAAGCACGTATTCATCAGGCTGAATACCGAATATCGGTCAGAATGTACTCGTGTGTTTTGCCGGCAATGGTCACTTGCACGCAAGTATCGCGGCACTTGCCGATCAACGCTCGGGCGAGTGGCGAATCAATGCTCATGTAGCCCTTGCGCGGATCCAATTCATCCGGACCCACTAACCGGTAATCCGCGACCTCGCCGGCACTATCCTCCAGCGTCACCCAGGCACCAAAATACACGCACTCGACATTGTCGGGCTGGCGATCAACCACAATCAACTCTTCCAGGCGCTTGCTGAGATAACGCACCCGCCGGTCGATTTCGCGGAGTCGGCGCTTGCCGTAGATATAATCCGCATTCTCCGAGCGATCACCGTTTTTAGCCGCCTCGTGGACAGCAGCTGTCACCAGCGGTCTCTCCACTTTCCACAGCGCATGGAGTTCATCGCGTAATACTTGCGCACCTTCCGGCGTAATGTAGGGAGCGCTGGCTTGCTGCGGTGGGCGGTATCGGGTCATTGCACTAAAGTGACTTCACAGATTAGTTCGCCCTGGGCCAGCCGCACATTGATAGCATCGCCCCTCTCAACCTCTTTGGCCCGTCTAATTATCTGCCCATCGGAGCATCGATGAGCAATCGCGTAACCCCGATCTAACGTCGCCAAAGGGCTGACCGTAGCTAGGCCTCGACTGGCCAGCGTCAAGCGGCGACGATTCATATCAATACGCATTAACACCGCCGCATCTAACCGCTCTTCATCTCGCTGTAAACGCTGTTGCAACAAATTCAGCCGGTGAACAGGCGTCAATACGTTCAACCGAGAAGCCAACGCCGATAAATTATGGCGCTCTCGACTAACACCTGCCTTGGCGGCCCTTGCCAGACGCCGATCAAGCTCGTCCAGACGCTGGGCTTGATTGCGTAGACGTTGCTCTGGGTGGCAACGCTGCAGCCGGTGCGCCAACGTCGTTAATTGCTTGCGACTACCTTTCAGCGATTGCTCCTGGCTCGCCGCCATACGTGCCAGCAAGCGTTTAAACTGGGTCTGCACGGCGCTGGCATCCGGTGCTACCAATTCGGCGGCGGCAGAGGGTGTCGGCGCCCGGCAGTCCGCAACAAAGTCAGCAATCGAAAAGTCAATCTCGTGACCCACACCGCTCACCGTCGGCAACGGGCACCGATAGATTTCTCGCGCCACGGTTTCTTCGTTGAACGCGGCCATATCCTCTAACGATCCACCCCCTCGGGCGATAATCAGCACGTCGCATTCCTTACGCTCACCCGCCACTCGAACGGCCTGGACGATCTTAGCAGCGGCATCGGCGCCCTGCACCGGAACCGGGTAGATGATCACTTTTATCGCCGGAAAACGCCGATTCAGTACATGGAGAATGTCACGGATGGCGGCGCCCGTCGGTGACGTCACCACACCCACGCAGCGCGGCCAAACAGGTAACGACTTTTTGCTGGCTTCGGCAAACAAGCCTTCCGCCTGCAATTTGGCCTTCAGCCGCTCAAAAGCGGCTCGCAATGCCCCCTCGCCGGCGGGCTCCATATACTCCACCAACAACTGATAATCGCCGCGCGGCTCGTAGAGAGTGGCCCGTATCCGCGCCAGAACTTTCATTCCATTCTGGGGTTGAAACGGCAAAGCCGAATTTTTAGTGCGAAACATCGCGCAGCGTACTTGAGCCGCATCATCCTTAAGACTGAAATACCAATGGCCGGAGCTGGGACGAGAAAAATTGGAGACTTCACCCTCAACCCAAATCAGCGACAACCCTGATTCGAGCAAAAGTCGAACTTCGCGATTGAGGCGGGACACCGAATAAACCAGCGCGGGATCAGGCGGGGAAATGGGTATGCTCATGTTGAATAGCCGTTTAATACTATCTATAGTCGACTGACTTGATGTTATTGCAGATGATACGGCAATTCACCCTTGGAGCAAGGTATGGCAAGTAGGCCTGGTTTTGTTGATCAGTTCACCGAGTCCGTCTTGCGTTACCGCGTGTGGATACTAGTTGCCACACTGGCATTAGTTGCGGGAAGCGCCCTGGGATTGAAGCCGCTGATAGAGAATTTCGCCCTCGATTACCGCGTTTTATTTAGCGAAAAGAATCCTCAGTACCGAGCTTTTCTGGCCATGGAAGCCATCTACGGCAAGCGCGACAATATTATGATTGCGCTGGCCCCGGATGATGGCAATGTCTATACCCCGAAAACCTTGGCAGCGATCCATAAACTCACCGAGCGGGCTTGGCAGACGCCCTATTCCAAGCGTGTCGACTCGCTGACTAATTTTCAACACACCTACGCACTAAATGACGACCTGATCGTCGAATCATTGGTGCCTGATCCCACGTTACTAACTGAAAGCGACCTCTCCCGTATCCGGGCGTTTGCGCTCTCCGAGCCTTACCTCCTCAACCGTATGGTCTCTGAACAGGGTCATGTGACGGCGGTAAATATCATGATGAACCTGCCCTCTGACGCAGGGCCAGAGCAGTATCAAGCCGTCGATTTTGTGCGCGGCCTGATTGCGGATGTCCGCAAAGAAGCCCCTTGGCTAAAACTGTACATGACCGGGGAAACCATGATGGGGCATTCCGCCGTTGAGGCGGGGATGTACGACGCCAACGTACTCTTCCCCATTATGTACGGGCTAATTCTGGTAATCGCCTGGCTGTTTTTGCGTTCTGTCTGGGGCGTCTTGGGCGTACTGTCGGTGATCTCGCTGTCCACTGTGGTAGCGCTTGGCCTTTCGGGGTTGCTGGACATTCGACTATCGATGATGACCGGCGTGGCGCCGGTTATCATCCTGACCCTGGCGGTAGCAGACAGCATCCATTTGCTGGTTACGATGTTTCAGAAACTGCGTGCTGGCGTGGCCAAACATGAAGCCATCGCCTACGCCACCCGATCGGTATTCCAACCCGCACTGATCACCAATCTAACCGTCGCCATTGGCTTTTTCAGCTTGAACACCAGCGAAGTGCCTCCGTTCCAGGATTTGGGCAACATGGTTGGTATGGGCATTGCGCTAGCCTGGCTATTTACAGTCACCACCCTGCCCGCCTTGCTTACCTACATGCCATTCAAGGCCACGGTACAGCACCAAGCCAGTGCTGAGGTTATGGATCGACTGGCTGATTTCGCGATCAACCGCCGTAATGAGTTATCGATCGCCTTTGTCCTCAGCTTGGTATTCATGGCCTATGCCATGACTCAGAACCGGTTCAACGACCTGTTCCCAGAGATGTTTGGACCCCAAATTCAGTTTCGCCAAGACACCGATTTCATCCGAAAAAATCTGACGGGAGTGATGCAAATCCACCATTCCGTGGAATCAGGTCAGCCCGGAGGCATCTTCACCGCCAACTATCTTGAGCAGCTCGAACGCCTAACCGATTGGTATGAGGATCAGCCCGGGGTGATGCATGTGGAGTCTTATACAACGGTGCAAAAACGCCTCAATCGCACCATGCATGCTGAGAACGACCTGTATTACCGGGTACCGGATGACCACGAACTGGCCGCTCAATATCACCTGCTTTATGAGTTGTCTGTGCCCTACGGGCTGGACCTTAACAACACCATCGACATAGACCGCACCGCCACTCGCCTGACTGTCACTCTGGGCAACGTCGAATCCCAAGACATCGTAGTCTTGGAAAAACGCGCCGAAGAATATACTCACAAGCATCTACCCAACCTGCAATTGGTAGAAGGCGTGGGGCCCTCCGTCATGCTGGGGCACGCGGCCAAGCGTAACGGCGAGGCCATGGTGTCCGGGGCGCTTACAGCCCTGCTGACCATCACCGTGATTTTAGTGCTCTCCATGCGTAGCCTTAAACTAGGCATGATCAGCCTATTGCCCAATATCGCACCCACTATTTTCGCCTTCGGCATCTGGGGACTATTTGAGGGCAATCTGGGTATTTCCGCCGCGCCCGCAGCCATGGTTGCCTTGGGCATCGTCGGCGACGACACCATACACTTTTTGGATGAATATCTAATCGCCCGCCGCCGCGAAGGGCTGGGCACCGAAGCAGCTATTCGTTATGCTTTTCGCCATGTCGGCGCAGCTTTGGGGGTAAACGTCACTATTCTGATTCTGGGCTTTTCGGTACTCGATCTATCCGCTCTCAAACCCAATAATTTTCTCGGCTTGATGACAGCGTTATCGCTGTTTTTCTCGCTTGCCTTTACCTATTTCATGATTCCCGCCATGCTGATGTACTTTGATAAGGACAAGGGAGCTCCCTATGCTATTCCGCGTGCAACTTAAGCTGATTTTAACGCTGTTGTCGTTAACAACCGTCCTGACAGTGGCCTGGGCCGAAAGCCCCGAAGAAAAAGGTCTGGCGATCTTTCAAGAGGCCGACCAGCGCGACCAGGGGTTCGGCGACTTTACCTCGATTCAGACCATGGTCCTGCGCAATCAACAAGGTCAGGAAAGTCGCCGGGTGATGGCTAATCAGACACTCGAAGGCCAAAACGACGGCGACAAAACCTTGATCATCTTCCGGGAACCTAAAGACGTTGAAGGCACCGCACTGCTTACTCAAGCCCACTTGGATAAAGATGACGACCAGTGGTTGTATTTGCCCGCACTCAAACGGGTGAAACGCATCAGCGGCGCTTCCAAATCTGGCTCCTTCATGGGCAGCGAGTTTTCTTTCGAAGACCTCGCCCCACAGCAGATCGAAGACTACGTCTACCGACACCTTCAGGACGAAACCCTGGATGGCGCGGCCACCTTCGTGGTCGAGCGTATACCCAAAGACAAAGACTCCGGCTACGCTCGGCAAATGGCCTGGATCGACCAGGATCAATATCGCCTGCGTAAAGTAGTCTTTTACGACCGCAAGAATGCCTTGTTAAAAACTCTAACCTTAGGTGATTACGAGCAATTCCTTAATCGTTATTGGCGGTCGCACACCATCAAGGTGACCAATCACCAAACCGGCAAAAGCACGGATTTACTGATCTCCGAATATCGCTTCAAAACCGGCCTAGGCGAGCGAGATTTTGACCGTAGCAGCCTGGAGCGAGCGCGCTAAACTATGCCGATTGGGCCTCATTTACCGCGACTGCTTGCTCTACTGCTTATCGGGCCCACTGCTGCCGTCATGGCATGGGAAATCCGTGGTGAGGTCAGCGGTCAAACCTATTACTTCCCCTACCAACCGTTGTTTACCGAACAGGTGGGGCAAGATCTCTCCGTCGCGGCACGACCTGAGCTATTTCACGCTCTGAACCAGAGCTGGAGCCTCACCTTCACCCCATTTTATCGTCACGATAGCGTTGACTCCGAGCGCACCCATGCCGACATTCGCCAGCTCAATCTGCGCTGGGTGCAACCAAGCTTCGAACTGGATGCAGGCATCAACAAAGTGTTCTGGGGCGTTACCGAATCCCAACACCTGGTCGACATCATCAATCAAACCGATGCCGTTGAATCCATGGATGGCGAGGAAAAATTAGGCCAACCCATGCTCCGCCTTACTGTGCCCAAAGGCGATGGAACAACCGACCTGTTTGTCCTACCCTACTTCCGTGAAAGAGCCTTTCTCGGCCAAGAAAGCAGACTTCGCTTTGCCCTGCCTATCGACGAAGATAAAGTCACCTATCAAAGCGGTGCCGAAGAACAGCATATTGACGTGGCCTTACGGCATATTCGCACGATAGCGAATTGGGAGCTGGGGCTTTCCTATTTTGCCGGCACCAGCCGCGATCCCCGGTTTAATCCAGTTTTTTCCGGCTCACCACCGACGCTAAGCCTGGCCCCTTATTACCCGCAAATTCAGCAGGCCGGCCTGGATCTTCAGTACAACTGGGGCAACTTATTGTGCAAGCTCGAAACGATACATCGCAGCGGTCAACTCAACCTGCGTAACGAAACCGAAGACTACATCGCCTTCACCGCCGGCTTCGAATACACTCTCTACAGCCTCGCCAGCACGGCGGCGGATCTGGGCATCATCGGCGAAGCTCTTCATGACAGCCGTGGCGATGGTGCGCTCACACCGTATGAGGAAGACCTGGCATTCGGCTTTCGCCTTGGCCTTAACGACCTGCGCAGCACCGAAATCCTCGCTTTCGTCGTGCAAGACCTGGATAGCCCTGCTCGCGTCCTCGTCCTTGAGTCCAGTGTCCGCCTTGGCGAACGCTTCAAATTGTCGATCGAAGGTACCGCTTTTGCTGAGCAGCCACGGCTAAACTCCTTCCTCGACCTGAGCAACGATGCCTTGCTTACGGACTTTCGCACTGACGACCATCTGGTTCTAAATTTGAGTTACTACCTCTAGGGCAGGGGAGTTCTCCGCCCTATTTCCTGACAACCTGCCAAAGCACCTTCAATTTTTCGGCGGCTTGCGCTAACATTGAGCGGCTAAATAACATGTAATTTTTGAGAAAATCCCAGTGGTGGCAAGGCAAGGAGAAAGCGGTGGAACGCGAATCAATGGAGTTTGACGTAGTGATCGTAGGCGCGGGGCCGGCTGGTCTTTCTTGCGCATGCCGTATCTTGCAGATGGCACAAGCCGCAGGTAAGGACATCCAGGTTTGTGTTGTCGAAAAAGGCTCCCAATTGGGTGCGCATTCTCTGTCAGGTGCCGTGCTCGACCCCCGAGCCCTCAACGAGCTGTTCCCCGATTGGCAAGAAAAAGGCGCGCCAGTACGCGTCCCCGTCACCCGGGATGACGTGTTTTTCTTACTCAACGACAAATCAGGCATTCGCTCACCCGAATTCATGTTGCCGCCGACCATGCGTAATCACGGCAATTACATCATCAGCCTAGGCGAACTCGTGCGCTGGCTGGGTGAGCAGGCCGAAGCGTTGGGTGCCAACATTTTCCCTGGTTTTGCGGCTGCCGAAGTACTCTACGACGAAAACGGCGCTGTTCGCGGCGTGGCAACGGGCGACATGGGTATTACCAAGGCCGGAGAGCATGGCCCCAACTATCAGCAAGGCATGGAGCTGCTCGCCAAGTACACCGTCTTTGCCGAAGGCTGCCGTGGCAGCCTGGGTAAACAACTCATGGAGCGTTTCAACCTGCGCGAGGGTAAAGACGCCCAGCATTACGGTATTGGCATCAAAGAAATTTGGGAAATTGATCCCGCAAAACACGAACCCGGCTTAGTAGTACACACCGCCTTATGGCCGATGGATACCCGCACTGACGGCGGCGGATTCCTCTATCACTGGGATAAAAATCGTGTTCTGTGCGGTTACATCATCGCCCTGGATTATAAAAATCCCCACCTCTATCCGTTCAAAGAATTTCAGCGCTGGAAGACTCACCCAAAAATCAGTCAGTACCTGGAAGGCGGCAAGCGCATTGCTTACGGGGCTCGCGCGGTTAACAAAGGCGGCTTCAACTCTCTGCCCAAACTAACCTTCCCGGGCGGCATGATGGTAGGCTGCGAGGCCGGCTTTCTAAACCCAGCCAAAATCAAAGGCAACCACACCGCCATGAAGACCGGTATGCTGGCCGCCGAAGCTCTCTTTGAGGCTCTGGCGAACGGCGATCAGGGTCAGAAAGACTTGGTATCGTATGAGCAGAAAGTTGAACAGTCGTGGGTACACGAAGAGCTATATCAGTCGCGCAACTGGACACCGTCATTACATAAGTTAGGCACCCTGGTAGGTGCGCCGTTCCAGTTTCTTGACCAGAATATTTTCCGTGGCAAACTGCCCTTCACGTTGCACGCACCCGAACCGGATTACGCAGCCCTGCGCCCAGCGTCTGAATATCAACCCATCGACTATCCAAAACCCGATGGCAAAATCAGTTTCGATCTGTCTTCATCGGTGTTTTTGTCGGGCACCAACCACGAAGAAGATCAGCCCAGTCATTTACAGCTAAAGGACCCAACCGTCCCCATTGCCAAAAACTTGCCCATGTACGATGAGCCAGCTCAGCGCTACTGCCCCGCCGGTGTCTACGAAGTGGTGAAGGATGAGGCAGGTAAGCCGCGCTTCCAGATCAATGCTCAGAATTGCGTCCACTGCAAAACCTGTGATATCAAAGATCCGGCGCAAAACATCAACTGGGCGGTGCCCGAAGGCAGTGGCGGCCCCAACTACATGATTATGTAATTGATAACCTCGGGGGAGCATCAAAACTCCCCCGATTTTTTTCATCTTATCCTCACCAGTAGACGTTAGATTTACCCATGGCTGATATTCATTCCGACCGCATTCTCATCTTGGATTACGGCTCTCAATATACCCAGTTGATTGCCCGGCGAATTCGCGAGCTGGGTGTGTATTCAGAAATCCATCATCCCGGGATAACTGCTGAAGAAATCAATGCCTTCGTTCCCTCGGCGATTGTACTTTCCGGCGGACCGGCCTCCGTGACTGATGCGGGCGCACCGGGACTCAACCCCGCCGTACTGGCACTGGGCGTACCCGTCCTTGGCATCTGCTATGGCATGCAACTGCTGGCCCAACAACTGGGCGGACAAGTTGCCAGCGCCGATCATCGCGAATACGGCTATGCTCGAGTGCGACTGCGCGGCCACAGCCCACTCTTTAACGGCATCGACGATCACGCCGACAGCGACGGCAAAGCCTATCTGGATGTCTGGATGAGCCATGGCGACCAGGTTACCCAGCTTCCGGAAGGCTTCAAAGTTATCGCCAGCACCGAAAGCTGCCCCATTGGCGGCATGGCTAACGAGGCGCGGCATATCTATGCCATTCAGTTTCACCCCGAAGTAACGCATACCCGTCAAGGCATGCGAATACTGGAACGTTTCGTCCACGAAATCAGCGGCTGCCAGTCACTCTGGAACGCACAAAACATCATTCAGGATCATGTCAGCCGTATCCGCAAACAAGTCGGCCAAGATCACGTCCTGCTCGGCTTGTCTGGCGGCGTTGACTCCTCCGTCGTCGCTGCCCTGCTGCACCGCGCCATTGGCGACCAACTGACCTGCGTCTTCGTCGACAACGGGCTGCTACGGCTAAATGAAGGCAATCAAGTCATGGCCACCTTTGCCAAACATCTGGGCGTGAAGGTGATTCGAGTCGATGCCGAAGAGCGCTTCTTATCTGCGCTGACCGGCGAATCAGACCCCGAAGCCAAACGTAAAATCATCGGTCGCACCTTCATCGAAGTGTTCGAAGAACAATCCAACCGCCTCACCGATGTACGCTGGCTGGCTCAAGGCACCATCTACCCGGATGTCATCGAGTCGGCCGGCGGCAAAACCGGAACCGCTCACGTTATTAAATCTCACCACAACGTGGGTGGCCTGCCAGAACGGATGAAACTCGCGCTGATCGAGCCATTACGCGACCTGTTCAAAGACGAAGTCCGCAAGATCGGCGTCGAACTAGGCCTGCCCTACGACATGGTTTATCGCCACCCCTTCCCCGGCCCGGGCCTGGCCGTGCGTATCCTTGGCGAAGTCAAAAAGGATTTTGCCGACATCCTGCGTCGAGCCGACGCCATTTTTATCGAGGAATTACACCGCCATCAGTGGTATGACAAAGTCAGCCAGGCCTTTGTGGTATTTTTGCCGGTTAAATCCGTGGGTGTGATGGGTGATGGCCGCCGTTACGATTACGTCGTGGCGCTGCGCGCCGTCGAAACTATCGACTTCATGACCGCTCATTGGGCTCACCTACCCTACGACTTGCTGGGCGAAGTATCGCGGCGCATCATCAACGAAGTACCCGGCATTTCCCGCGTGGTTTATGACGTGTCGGGCAAACCACCCGCCACCATAGAGTGGGAATAATTTACCGGACGACAGTTTTTTTGCTCTACAACATAGGAGACATGAAATGCGCTTTGCAAAGATCTTGGCACTCACCACCCTAGTGGCTGGCACACTCACGGCATGCACCCAGGAGACTCAAAACGAAATCGGCCGAGCCGTGCAAAACTGGACAGGCACCGATGGCATTCTAGAAATCTATGCGGGCGAAAAATTAGTCCGCCGGTTTTTACACATCGACAAAATCACCACCGCCTCGGGCACTAAAGACAGCATGCCGAGACCTTATCGCTTTGGCTACGGGATATTGGACGAGAACTTGAACGGCGTGCGTGATAATAACGAAACCAAAGTCTACTTCGAGTTCAGCGATTATTCGACATCTTATATTTTCTTCGAAGACCCACGTTAAACCGGCGATATAACTCATCTTGGAAGCATCTATGGCGGCAATGCCCCACGAGCACTGGATGCGGCGGGCTTTGGATCTGGCCCGTCAGGCCGAGGCCAGCGGCGAAGTGCCGGTGGGGGCATTGCTGGTGCTCAATGACCAGATTATCGGCGAAGGCTGTAACCAGCCCATCAGCCAGCATGACGCCACCGCCCACGCTGAGGTCATCGCCATTCGGCAAGCCGGTCAGCGGCTAGGCAATTACCGGCTAACCGGCAGCTTAATGTATGTCACCCTGGAACCCTGTTTGATGTGCGTGGGCGCCCTGCTCCATGCTCGGATTGCCCAGGTTATCTACGGTGCGGCGGACCCTAAAAGCGGTTGCGTGCATAGCCTCTACGCACTGGGCGAACAAAATCGATTGAATCACCAGTTCAGTGCTCAGAGAGGAGTGCTAGCAGAGGATTGCGGCGAACTGCTGCGGGCATTTTTTCGATCACGTCGCGGCACAACCTAAACAAAGACGGGCGCCGAAGCGCCCGTTTTATCGAAGACTCAATCTCGGTTAATCGACTCGAAGCAAAACTTTCACCGAACCATCCACCGCACTGCTGCTGATGTAACCCACGCCTTTGAGGTTATTGGCCAACCAATTCTTTACCGCCGTATCATCGGCGGCGGTAGGCGGAGGGCTGCCCTTGCCGGAGAAGATTTGCTGTGACCAATACGCCTTGACCTGGTTATCGTCTTTAGCCAGGACTTTCTTGGCAAACTCACTGCGGGTCGGGCTGTCTTCGGCCTGATCTACCGGAGCGGCGGCGCTGCCGTTGGGGAAGTTACTGTCCTTACCCAAAAAGAGGCGAGCGGCCGTGTCTTTGCTAAGCGCCGGGGCGCTGCTGTTGGCGGCGGCGACCACGACCACGCCGGCTTGCGATGACATGGCGGCGGTGAGCAATACAACCGTGGTTAATCGATGGAATCGTTTCATGATCGGTACCCCTCTTTGTTAAAATACGACGTCGTAAGCGACGGAATACATGTTGTACGAGCCATTAAGCGGGAAATCGCCGCTACATACCCCTGGTCCAGCACCGTCGATAAAACCACAGGTATCCCCTTGAGTAGAAGCTTGCTGCACCTCAAACTTAAGCGCGGAGGCGTTGCCGATGTTATAGCGTAGCCCCAACGTCATGCTGTTTTGATCTTGGGCGAAGGAGGCCAGTAAGAAAGCTTCGTTAGCAAAGGTACTGGGGTCGTTAACAATATCGTCACTGCGCCGTTCGGCATAGGTGACGTAAGGCAAGAAGTTGCCCATCTTGTAGCCCAGGGTGGCGTACCAGCCAAATTGGTCATCTAACGGTACCCAGCTGTGAGTATGGGTATATTCGGTCATCAGCAGGATATTTTTCCAATCCACGCTCATGCCAACATCCCAGGCCTGGTAGTTGCTGCTATCCAATAGAGTTATACCCAAGTCACCCGTGACTGGGCCAAGGCTAGGCGCTACGAAAAGTGGAACCGACGCTTGAGTATCAGCGAAGACTTTGGCGCTGAGATAGGCCGCGTGTAAACGCAGAATGTCGTTACTCAGATCAATGCTGCCGCCCACCATGTTTTCTGCCACGATATCGATCTCGAGGCCACGACTTTGAATGGTGGTTCCCAGGCTACCTGTCATCGGTTGCACCAGCAGGTCCATGCCACCGAGATTCGCTTTTAGCGGCACGCTCACCCCGGTCGTGGCATTGACCGGGGTGAGCCGATAAACCTCAGCCGGCGGGCGCACCCAAGGGTAAGCATAACCGACTTCGACGTATTCGGAGGCGAGGTACAAGGGTATGCGAACACTGCCGGCCCGGACGCTGACGTGATCGTTTAGTTTGTAGCTAGCAAAAGCCCAGTCGGCCTTGACATCCCAGCCTTCAAGGCGAGCCCGGCTGAGCAGTTGCGCAGCAAACTCCAATTGCGGATTGATCTGGGCGCTGAAGCGTAACCCCATACGACTGTCGTATTCAAAGCCGACTCGGTCCTTAATAAAAGAATTAAAGGTAGCGTCCGGCTCATCGATCATCGTGGTGCCGGCAGTAAGAAAGCCGTTGGTGGTCACTTCTACCGCCGCACTGGTAACACCACTGGCCAGGCAGCAGATAGCAACTAGCGCTTTTCTAGCTTGATTCATTGTCTCTCCTGATTTTTTTATTAATACGTTTTGAAGCTCTACACGGAAAGACTAGCTGATAATATGAATTTTTCAAATAATATTAATTAACTGAATGGTTCATTTAGATGCAGATGAAGGCGGATAGCGGGCGAGAGAGCTAAAGAAAAAAACGGTAATGTCCCTTAACCCCACAAATGTCTCATAAATCGTTTGATTGTGTCCCTGAAATAGTATAGTCTGATTTTAAGAGACAAACCTAAGAGACTTCTATGACACAAAGCGCGCAAAAGGAAATGGATGAAATCACGGCCATCTTGGAGAAGAGCCCAGAAGGGTTGTCCCGTGGAAAAATTATAGAAAAACTAAATTTTTACATAAATTCAAAGACCTTGCAGCGCCGCCTCTCCAGCCTTACCGATGGGGGGCGCATAGTTAAAAAAGGGAATAAAAAGGCCACCAAATACTACCCAGCCAAAGAGTTTGCTAGCACAGATAAGGGACGAATAAGGGACAGTACGCATGGAATTTTCAGCTCTGAAAGCCAGGATACTCTTCAGTTTTTGGACATTCCACGCCATGCCCGCGCAAAAATGTCCTATAACCGTGATTTTTTGGACAGTTACGTCCCAAAAAAGACCGCCTATGTCCCTAAAGAGATGCGTAAGCGGCTGCTTAAGGAAGGAAAGCGCTTTGATGAGGCATTGGCGGCAGGCACTTATGCGCAGCAAATCTGCCAGCGGCTGCTTATAGACCTGTCCTATAACTCCAGCCGTCTGGAGGGTAACACCTACACACGGCTGGATACCCAAAAGCTGGTGGAGGATGGCATCACGGCGGAAGGCAAGGTTCACGAAGAAACCGTGATGATTATGAACCACAAGGAAGCCATCTTGTTCCTGGTGGAAAACGCGCAGGACATCGAACTGAATAGCCTGACTATCCGCAACCTGCACTATTTGCTTTCCCAGGATTTACTGGCCAATCCTGAAGCCTGCGGCAACATCCGAACCGTCGAAGTGGATATTGGAAAATCCACCTACAAGCCGCTGAGCAATCCCCATGTTCTCAAAGAACTGTTCGAGCTGATTTTATTCAAGGCCCGGAAAATCGAAGACCCGTTCGAGCAAAGCTTCTTTTTGCTGGTTCATTTATCCTACCTGCAGGCATTTGAGGACGTGAACAAGCGCACCTCGCGCCTAAGCTGCAATATCCCTTTTATTAAACACAATTTATGCCCTTTGAGTTTTACCGACGTTTCGCGGGATGATTACACCGCCGCGCTGCTGGCTATTTATGAGAAAAACGACCTCAGGCCGATGCTTGAGCTTTATGGCTGGGCCTATATGCGTTCGTGTGAACAATATGGCGTAGTCAAAAAATCTCTGGGTGAGATTGATGCCTTCCGCATTCAATACAGGCAGCAAAGAAAAGAAGTCATGGGCCTGGTGGTAAAGAAAGGCCTGCATGGAAAGCAAACCGAAGATGTGATCGAAGGTTTCTGCCAGAAGCACGGCATTGAAGACACGGCAAAATTCACCGCCATGACGCTGGCCGATTTAAGCACGCTTCATGCGGGCGCTATCATTGGCCTGGGCATTACCGAAGCGCAGCTTAATAAATGGCTGGGGAAAAAATCTTAAATCTTTTGCAGACAGATTGGCGTATGTGCGGGGAAAAGGTTTTCGAACCCCAGAAACCACCTTACCCTTTAAAGCATTAGGTGGTATTTCAGGGGGCGAAAACAAAATGGCGCGCCCGGAGAGATTCGAACTCCCGACCGCCTGGTTCGTAGCCAGGTACTCTATCCAGCTGAGCTACGGGCGCTTTATGAGGTCGCTGATTATGCGAAGCTCTCTCCGGACTGTCAATAGTTGACTTGCAGTGCGGGAAAGAATTTGGCGGAGAGAGAGGGATTCGAACCCTCGATGGACGTTAGCCCATACTCCCTTAGCAGGGGAGCGCCTTCGGCCACTCGGCCATCTCTCCGAAACAATTATTTTGCTTGGCCTTGATCACAATAATTCTCAAGGCCAAGCTGGAAACCCACGTAGGATACTTGGCAAATGCTGACGGGTAAAGACTTGACTTCAACTTCCGTGTGCTGGCAGCGACTCTTGGGGTAGACCGCCGCGCTCCTGTTCTTGCTTAATGCGTTGATAAATCTCTTCACGATGAACCGCAACGGCCTTCGGTGCATTGATCCCGACACGCACCTGGTTACCTTTTACTCCGAGTACCGTCACAGTGACCTCATCACCAATCATCACTGTTTCGCCTACCCGTCTGGTCAATATGAGCATCGTGTGTCTCCTTGCCATTTAAGTTTTTGTCACCACCCCATCGGGGACGCGCCGTCATCCCTAACAACGACCGTCATGCAAAACTGTAATCGTCAAATACGATTTGGGCAAATAAAATACTATCGCTGCCCGACCAACGGTTCTTTATCGAGACCAAAGGCCTCATGCAGGGAGCGTACCGCAAGCTCCAGGTATTTCTCGTTGACCACCACAGAAATTTTGATTTCTGACGTAGAGATCATCCGAATGTTAATATTCTCCTTGGCTAGGGCCTCAAACATGCGACTGGCGACACCGGCATGAGAGTGCATGCCGACCCCGACGATAGAAACTTTGACTATCCCGGTGTCTCCAGACACTTCACTGGCACGTAACGATTGTTTGCTGGCCTGCAGAATAGCGATGGCTTTGTCGTAATCGCCGCGATTAACGGTAAACGTGATATCGGTATTACCGTCCCTGGATACGTTCTGGACGATCATATCCACTTCGATGTTGGCATCGGCAATGGGTCCAAACACGCGATAAGCTAGGCCGGGCTGGTCCGGTATCCCGGCCACCGTAATTTGAGCTTCATCGCGGTTAAAGGCGATGCCCGAGATAACTGGCGCTTCCATCAGGTTTCCCTCATAAGTAATCAGCGTGCCATCACCCTCTTTGAAGGACGACAGTACCCGCAAAGGCACATTATATTTACCGGCGAACTCTACCGAACGTATCTGCAAAACTTTGGCGCCCAGGCTGGCTAATTCGAGCATCTCCTCGAAGGTGATCTTCGCCAGACGTCGGGCTTTGGGCTCAATCCTGGGGTCAGTGGTGTAGACGCCGTCGACGTCCGTATAAATTTGACACTCATCCGCCTTTAAAGCCGCTGCCAAGGCAACCGCCGTGGTATCCGAGCCGCCTCGCCCCAGGGTTGTGATGTTGTTACTCTCATCGACGCCTTGGAAGCCGGCAACCACCACCACAAACCCCTTGCTCAGATCATCGCGCAGTCGCTCATCGCTGACGCTGAGTATGCGCGCTTTACTAAACGAGCTATCGGTGAGAATTTTTACTTGATTGCCGGTGTAGGATCGCGCCGGGCAACCCAGCTTTTCCAGCATCATGGCCAACAAGGCAATGGTGACTTGCTCGCCCGTAGAAATCAGCACATCAACTTCGCGTGGACTGGGATTTGGGGTAATTCCCTTAGCTAATTTAAGCAGGCGATCCGTCTCACCGCTCATCGCAGACAACACCACGACGACCGAATCGCCCTGCTCCCGCCTTGCCATCACTTTGCGGGCTACATTTTCAATACGCTCCACGGAGCCGACGGAGGTGCCGCCGTATTTTTGTACTATAAGTGCCATGTCCGTTTATCTAGCTAAATCCATCCGGCCAAAAAAATAACGGCTAATTGTAGCGGCCCAGGGCCGCTACAGATAGATGGCTAGCTCAAACATCCACCCACACCTGGCCACCTTCGACCTTAACCAGAAAGGTTTTAAGGTCTTTGGACGGGCGTATAAAATCAAGCAACTGTATACCTTTTGGCCAGCATGCCCAATTTTTGACAGCGCCAGTGCGAATATCAAAGCTCGCTTTATGCAATGGACAAACCACCTTGCCATCGACTACCGAACCCCGATCCAAGGGCGCAAACATATGCGGGCAGCGGCGCTGGGTGGCAAAATAGCCATCCGTCAAATGAAACAGCACAATCGCCTGCCCGCCCACGTCAAACTTTGCTGCAGCGCCCTGGGCAAGCGCATCCGTCTTACATACTGAAACAAACATATACGTCCCTCCTTAGCTTAAATTCACGTTTCACTGAAGTCAGCATAGCTTAATACGCACCAAAGCAAGCGCCAAACCGCCCATTAATTGCTTGAAGACTGCACCATCGATGCTAGACTGAGCGCAACAACTCTTCAACTTCTGTGTGTTTTCGTTTATTGTTAGGCACAAAAATTAATGTGATGTTGGTGATGGGTTGTGACTGCCAAGGAACCAAAAACAAGCCTACTGCCTGGCGAGGCGGGTTATTCATGGAGGATATATATAATGAAGAAGGCACCTGCTGCCCTGTTGTTCGGCCTATTGTGCATGGCGAGCCCACTAACCTGGGCAACACTAACCGCTAACGATCTAACCCCGATCGACACCATCAAAGACTCATTGCTGCGCGTCAATGGCGAGCGTATTAACCAGGCCGATGCCGAACCGGGCAACTGGATGACCCATGGCCGCACCTACTCTGAGCAACGCTACAGCCCACTGAATCAAATCAACACCGATACCGTCGACAAGCTCGGCTTAGCCTGGTACTGGGACACCGGCACCCGACGCGGTTTGGAAGCCACGCCGATTGTCGTTGACGGCATCTTGTACGCCACCGGCGAATGGAGCGAGGTTTACGCTGTTGATGCCCGCACCGGAAAAATGCTCTGGAAGAACGATCTCAACGTTGACCGTAACCGTGGCTTCTACGCCTGCTGCGATGTCGTCAACCGTGGCCCGGCCTTCTGGCAGGGCAAAGTTTATGCCGGCACCATCGACGGACGCCTGGTGGCTTTGGACGCTCAAACCGGAAATATCGTCTGGGATACCCTGACCGTCGATCTGTCTCGCCCTTACACCATCACGGGTGCCCCGCGTATCGTTAAAGGCAAAGTACTCATTGGTAACGGCGGTGCCGAATATGGCGTGCGTGGTTATATCACTGCCTACGATGCCGAAACCGGCCAAAAAGTCTGGCGCTTCTACACCGTGCCTGGTAATCCCGAAGAAGGTTTCGAAAATCCTGCGCTAGAAACGGCCGCCAAAACCTGGAGTGGCGGCGAATGGTGGAAAGTTGGTGGCGGCGGCACCGTTTGGGATTCCATGGCTTATGATGCCGAACTGGATTTGTTCTACTTTGGCGTGGGTAACGGCTCGCCATGGAACAAACATATCCGTTCACCCGGTGGTGGCGACAATCTTTATTTATCGTCTATCGTCGCGGTTCGCCCCGATACCGGTGAATACGTTTGGCATTATCAAACGACCCCCGGCGAATCCTGGGATTACACCGCCACTCAACACATGATCCTGGCCGATTTGGAGATTGAGGGCAAACCCCGCAAAGTGATCATGCAGGCACCGAAAAACGGTTTCTTCTACGTGATTGACCGGACCAATGGTAAGTTCATCTCCGCCAATAACTACGTACCGGTCACCTGGGCTACTCACATTGATCCCGAAACCGGTCGACCGGTTCAAACCGACAATAGCTATAAGGATCGCGACGTCATTCAGTTCCCCTCCCCCTTGGGCGGACATAACTGGCAACCGATGTGCTACAGCAAAGACACGGGGTATGTTTATATCCCAAGCCAGGAAATGGCCATGCTGTACAATCATGACAATGATTTCAACTACAAACCCGGCTACTGGAACGTCGGCGTCAAGGCGATGAAAGACGTACAGGTACCGGCGTGGATAGACAGAGAAGCCATTAAGAAACTGGGCGGCGCAGCGGCCAGCGGCTTCCTACAGGCCTGGGATCCCATCAAGCAAAAACGCGTCTGGGAAGTCAGCCACGCGGGAATGTGGAACGGCGGCCTGCTCTGCACGGCCGGTGGGCTGCTATTTCAAGGTAACGGCCAGGGCAAACTGGTTGCCTACGATGCCAAAAACGGTAAGAACGTCTGGGAGTTTGACGCCCAGCAGGGCATCTTGGCCCCCCCCATCACCTACACCATTGATGGCGAACAATACATTTCTCTGATGGTTGGTCATGGTGGAGCAGGCGGTTTGTCCTTCAGTCCGGTGACTAACGCGCCGGAGGTGATGTCCGAAGGCGGCCGGCTGATGACCTTTAAGCTGGGTGCTGACACGAAATTGCCGCCCATCGATCGCAAGCGGCGCCTGCCAGAACCCCCAGAATTAACCGCTTCCAGCGATGACGTTGCCAAGGGTGATAAGCTTTATCACGCCCAATGCGTGTACTGCCACGGACCCGGCGCCATCGGCCACCCCAATCTGGCTGATCTGCGCTACATGGACGCCAAAACCCATGAACAGTACAGCGCGATTGTTCTGGGTGGTTCTCAACAAGCCAAGGGGATGCCGAGCTTCGCCGGAAAAATCACCCCCGAAGAATCCGAGCAAATCCATGCTTATTTGACGCAGCTGGGTCATCAAGCCCTGGAGCACGAAACCGAAAGCTCACTATGGAAAAGCGTCAAAAATGGCCTCTATGCAGTTATTGCTTTGGTCGTGAAGCTATTTATTAGCTTGTTTGCCTGGCTGACGAATGCAGGCAACTAAGTAGCTGTGCACTGAAAGCGGGCCGAGTCATCGGTCCGCTTTTTTGATGGGACGTTGACGCCATGCCTAAGAATCCGCTCACTTTACCCAGCGCCAGGGTCATCGCTGCAGATATCGCTAAGGCCTTGGCAGAAGATGTGGGCAGTGGCGATGCCACCGCCAGCCTGATTCCTGCGGATACGACCGCGCGAGCACGCCTGCTATGCCGCGAAGAAGCCGTTTTG